>Ga0335078_10000510_pt1 | contig 59846 bp, 55 predicted proteins | sample Lox_Sample_32_FD_206711 | JGI IMG/M metagenome (GOLD analysis project Ga0335078, IMG submission 206711) | Soil microbial communities from Loxahatchee National Wildlife Refuge, Florida, United States - Lox_Sample_3.2 | ecosystem: Environmental > Terrestrial > Soil > Wetlands | place: USA... | reverse complement strand
TCACCTACCCGGGGCTTCGCCGTACCCGAAGCCGACACGCCCGCCCTGATCAGCCCTCTTGCGTCATCCACCCAAGATCAGGATGAAAAAGGTTCACTGACAGTGGCTTCTCTTGTACTTCCCGGTCCATCCTTGAGCCCGAGGCCCCGCGCAGGCAATTAGCCAAACACAAGGCCATTTGCGCAGTGAGACACAACAAAGTCTGTCAATTGATTTGTATCCAGTTTGGTCATAGTAGGGCTAAAACTGATGCTTGTACCCCCTACTTCGAAGGATATTTCTGCGGTCACCAGCGGGAATCGCAATTGCGACCCGAGAGCAAGTACTCGCGGATAGACGGTGCCCAGAGCAGATGCGTCGGTCCACTCGCGAAAACGGACGGATACCTTATCACCGTTGTCATAGCGCACTCGCAGCCAGCTTCCATTAGGCGGACTCTCAACATCTACTGGATTACCACGAATAATCCAGTCATTGTCTTCCATGCTCAGGCGTGGTTGTTGGGAGGTAGTCAGAACACGGAGGTTCAGCATGAGCCGCCGCTGATCATCGCGGTTGAACCAGATCACCGGTGTGCCGCGGAATACCACCATATTAGGTGTCTCATAGTAGAAACCTCCGCCAATCACAGCCAGAACGTCGTCACGCATCCACTCGAATTTTCCGCGCACTTCAGGTCGACCCGTAGGAACAGACTTCATCGCTCGGCACTGCTCGACCGTCCATGCTGCAGCTTTGGCATGGTGAGTTGCACATAGGGCAATCATTCGCGCCGGATCATGGTGTTGCTCTTTTTCCCACGGCGGATCGAAGTGATGATATTCAAGGTATGGATTCCCGCACCCGGGCGCTGGACAACCAAAGCCGACTTCGCGTCGTAGCCGGCGTCTCACCGCGACCGGCGGTGTGCGAGAAAGCCCCGCGCCATGGTTGTCTGGCATCTAGATAGTTTCGCACTTTCCGGATCGCATCGCACGCAGGTCTCGGTACTGCCCAACGCTCCGGGCTGGTTGTGGCCCGGCGTGCGGCGGGCGGGCGCCCAACGCTGAGCCCGCCGCTGGCGCCGGGCCAGCGGCCCGCTTGCGGCCGCCTTGATCTAAGTACAGCCTTATTCGGCAGCGCAGGCCGTGGTACAAGGCCATGGTGCAGATCGGCACACCAGATTCGGCACTACCAGGGAGGACAGCGGGGACGTAACGACGCTCACTGCCGAGTATTCGAAATCTTTCGAAGTTCAATGAGCCTCGAACATAATATTGGGACTCGCTGACCCGGTTAAACCAAATTGCTCAATGCAAGATATTTCTATTGAACCAATTAACAGCACTCCCGATCGTTTCGATCTTTATACTTACCGTTGATTCAGATGCCGCAACTAGACGGAAAGGCAGCATGCTCATCTGGCGAGCTTTATAGAGACCGAGCCGCTTGTATCGATAAGTCTTACGATGATGCAGAACTGCCCCAGGATAGCTGGTTAAAATTAGTTCTCGATCTCGAGTGTTAGCTTCAATGTACAGAAAGTACATTGCCGTAGGTCGCGCAAAGGTTGCGTCTACGCTGGCATCCCACGGGCCGGGGCTTCTACTCACCTGTCTACCGAAATAGTTCTGCCCATAGCTTTCATACCGCAGATCACCGACCTCAAGGAGGATAAGTTTTCCGCCGCGACTAGTTCCCCAGCCGCCGGTCAAAGCGTATATTTTTTCATGCAATTCATGCTGATCAGATAGCTGTCGGTGTAGAGTTGAAGACGAGATTTCAATCCAGCCGAATGTACCTGATGTACGGATACGATGTTCATCTTTTCCCCCAACTGGATCCACAATTTGGGGTCGAATCCAATTTACGACGAAATCGTCCGTGAATGATATGATTGCAATTATCAGGAGGAGGACGCCCGTCACGTCGGCGGGCGGAATGAATCTTCTTAGCGCCGAGGCTTTCGGCACTCTAGCTTGGAGATCATTAAGGATCTCTGGCTGCGTCGAAGATCTCTTATAGTGATCAACTATAAGGTTCAACAATACTTGCGACTCTGCGCGATCAAGCTGGGCCTCGCGAAGAGCAGCACATATTGCATCGGTTAGTCCCTGAGAGCGTTCATCCAAGAGTTTCTTACACAGAGGGCAGAATGATGAACCTTCTGTCCTGCCGGTAGGAATCGAAAGTTTGCTCAAAGAGATCGAAGCGGGGATCAAAAGACCAGAGATCGACAAGCTGCCACAATTTTGACAGCGCACCGGAGTTGAAGACACCACTAGATCTTAGCGTATTGCACACTCAGGGGTCCGGTGGCTCTGCGCTATTCCCTTTCCTATGGTTACTCTTGGCAGTACTCACCGAGTGAATGAGAAGTTCAGCTTCGCTTAGCGCCAACCGCCATGGATAGTCGGCGATAAGTTCACTGCCAGTATGCGGTGTATGAGGCTCGACGCCGCTCGGGCCGAGCAGGATGAGCACTCCTTCACTGCGTAGTTCCTCGACGCTGCGACGGAGGGGGGCGCGAAAGGCAAGGGCTGAGTTGACGAACGGAAGAACGACGATCGGCACCCCGAGAGCGGTGGTCTCGGCGAGGATGCCGAGGGCATAGGTGTCGCTAATGCCCTGCGCCCACTTGTTGATGGTGTTGTAGGTGGCGGGTGCGACGATGATGGCGTCGGGAGGGCGGGATCTGGGCTCGCCGGGCTTGCGGTAGTGGCTGCGGACCGGGCTGCCGGTCAGGGCCTCTAGGGCGGGGATGTCGATGAAGTCGAGGGCGGCGGGGGTGGCGACCAACTGAACCGTCCAGCCGTGTTCCTGGGCGAGCTTGACGAGCTGGCCGACCTCCGAGGCCGGGGCTGCACCGCAGACGATGACGGTCAGGACGCGGCCGTCCTGGCTCACTCGGTGACCCCGATCCGGCGGGCGAAGTACTCGGCTTGGCGCTGGACGCTGAGAGGGGCCGTGCTCATCAGGTCGCGGACTAGGCGGCGGGCCGCGGGGCGGCCGGTGATCTCTTCGGGGGCGATTTCTTCGGCCGCGCGCAGCGCCAGGTAGGCCCGCTCGTGCCTGCCGCATTGCAGGAACGCGCGGGCCGTGTCCATGAGGAAACTCGCCTTCCGCTCGGTGACGTCGATCCTTCCCAGGTCCACGCTACGGGCGACGTCGATCGCTGTGCCCGCATCCCCCAGAGTGACGGCGACGTTGACACGGTGCAGGCTGGCGTTGGTCGGGCCGAACGCCGTCCAGCGCAGGTTCAGGTCATCGCCCAGGCGCGCGGCGGCGCCCTCGGCTTCGGTCAGCAGTTCGTCGGCCCCGCCGCGGTTGTCGTGCTGGGCGGCAGCTATCGCCCCGCGCAGCAGGAGCGAGCCGTAGACCGACAGCGACTCGGCATCGTGCGTGGTTACGTCGTGGTCGAACTTGGCGGCGAGACTGGTCGCCGTATCGGTCGCTGCCCTGTAGTGCTTACCGCTCATCAGGGCATGGGTGACGATCCGGGCGCTGGACGCGACAGTCAACGGGTCCTCGCTGGCCCGGGCAGCCTGCATGCTGCGGTCTGCGGCCAGCCAGCCCAGCCCCTCATCGCCGACCTTGAACAAGATGCTGGCCGCGACGTGGTGTGCCTCGGCTGACAGCGTGTATGCCCGCGAACGGGCCTCGCCGTCGAGCACGGCGCAGGCGGCTTGCAACCGGCTGAGCAGGACGGGCAGCGAACTCGTCACGTCCGAGTACCGGCACGCCTGATAGTCGCGCTTGGCCTGGGCGACGGCGGAGGCCAGCGACGGCAAGTCCGGTGGCTCGTCCAGGGCCGAACCGGCCGTGTCAGGGGCATAAGAGGCGAGGACGGCCGCGAAGGACTCGATGGCGTCGGCCGGGCCGCTGCGGATGGGGTCGGCCAGAATCGCGCCGAACAGGGCGGCGCCGGTCAGGCCGACGAAGGTTCGCCGTCGCACGGAGGGATCATCCTCCTCGCTGTCTCCTGCATCTGCGCTGAGCAGACCGGATACAGCGGGAGCGGGCAAGGCCGGGCGGGCATTCCGTGGCGGTATAACCGGCGCGGCCGGGCTCGTGTCGGTGACTATCGGGGCCAGGCCGAGGGCGATGCGGGCGTGGCTGGGCAGGTTCAGGCCGTCCGCGATCCGCTCGAAAACCTCTAGCTCTTCGACCTTCGCGACTCCCCGCATGTAGCCGCTGATCTTGGGCTGGGTGGTGTCGCAGGCGATGGCCAGGCGGGTCTGGCTGATGCCGGTGGCGTCGTTTAACAGGATGAATAGACGTCCGACGTCACGGCGACGCAGTGCGTCGAGCACATCGGGGTGCTGCCAGAACTCGTCCGGGATCTCGATGAGATCAAAGACGCGGCGGCCTGACATGCCGTGGTCCCTCTCGATCAGGCGCTTGTTCCTGAGCGTTGGTGCGGCGTTACTGACTGCGAGCTTATATGCCGTCGGGGGATATCGCGCGGTTATGGGAGCGGGTCCGCAATTGCGCGATCTTTGGCCGCATGACGGCCGCAGAGGTTGCTGAGCACGAGGTTTGCCCGTCGTGCCGCGGGCGGGGATGGAAGTACAGCGGGCCCCGGCGTTGGGTCGCCAGCCAGCTCATCCGGGGCATGTCCGATAGCGCTATCAGGATCGTGTGCCTGGACTGTGCCGGGACCGGGCTGGCGGGGCCGCAGTGATGCCGACTCCAGCAGCCCGGGCGCTCGCCCTGCGCACTACCGGTGTCACCTACGCGGGGACCCCGGGGCAGATCAGGGCCGTCCGGGCGGACCTGCGGGCATTACTGGACGACTGCCCGATGGCTGACGACGTGCTGCTCTGCGCCACCGAACTGGCCACCAACGCTGTCCTGCACAGCCATACCCGGCTGGCGGGCGGGACGTTCACTGTCCGCGGCAAGGTCAGCCCGGGTAACTACTGCTGGCTCGAAGTCGAAGATGATGGTGGCCCGTGGACTCCGGCGGTCGCTGATCCTGACCGCGGCCACGGACTCGATATCGTGCGCATCCTGGCCGACGACTGGGGTATCGGCGGAGACCAGCACGGCTGGACCGTGTGGGCCCGCTTCGACTGGCCGAGCCCATGATGACTGCTAGCCCTAGCAACCGCAGACAACGATGGATCACCATCGCGGACGGCCAGCGCATCCGCGAGATGCGTCACCGATGCGGGCTGGCCCAGGCAGAGCTGGCCGGTCTGGCCGGGGTCAGCCTCGACACGGTGGTCCGGCTGGAACGGCAGAACCGGACGACATGCCGGACCCGAACTCTGGCCCGGATCGCCGCCGCGCTCGGCGAGACGCCTGCAACGATTGCGGCCGTTACTCTGACGGACCCCGTGACACGGAGTGACACCACAAGCTAAGCTTCTCGACAAGTCGAGTCGATGAGTTGTTAGGCGGTCGTCATGACTGACCTGGAATTCTCCCCGCCGAAATATGCGCAGATCGTAAATGCGATCCAACGGCGCATCGGTGATGGGACCTATCCTCCAGGAGCACTGCTCCCCTCCGAGGCGCAGCTCATTCGCGAGTTCGCCGTGTCCCGGCCCACGGTGGTCCGCGCACTGGAAGTGCTGCGAAGCCAGGGATGGATTGACCGCGAACACGGCCGGGGCTCCTTCGTCCGCAACCGGGCCGTGCTGGCCGACCATACGCGACCAGGAAAGCTGATCATTGACGAGGCCGGGGCGGCCGGGCAGGGCACGATTCTTGACGTTGGGCGCGCTGCTGCGCCGTCCGCGGTTGCCGCGTTGCTGAGGACCCCGCCGGACACTCCCGCTCTGGTGCGCCGCCAGCTCATCGAACGCGACGGCGAGCCATCCGAGTTGGTGTCGTCCTGGTTCCCGCTCGACGTGGCCGAGGGCACCGACCTGGCTAAGCCTGAGCCGATTCCTGGTGGCGTTCACCAGCACCTGCACGCAGTGAAGCGAGTCCGCTTCGATCACATCGCTGAGCGCATCCGCGCTCGCCTCGCGACGGCCGAAGAGTCCCGGCTGCTCAACATGGCCAAGCGCAGCGCCGTCCTGAACCTGCTCCTGGCCGTCTACGATGCCGACGACCGGCCGCTGGAAGTGGTGGATGCCGTGCTGCCTGGCGATCTCCACGAGCTGGAAGATCTTTATCCGTTCTCCGCCTGACCCCTCCTCGATAACTCGTCTTGTCAAGTTGCTCTTACTCGGATACGCTCTACTTGATAAGTCGAGTTGTCGTCAGTACGACTGGCGGCAGAAGAGGAGAACAGATGGCACTCCAGGGTCCGATCCCCGTCGAGTTCGCGCACGTGTTCCCGCACGGCGCGTTCGCAGCCGGGGCCTTCGAGCCGATGCGGGACTTCGACGCATCTAGCGGTGACCGGTTCGTCCAGGCGAAGGACAAGGCCACGGGCCAGCCGGTGTGGGTCATCGAAGTGATCGATGCCGACCCGGCCGCCCGGGACAAGACGGTCAAGATCAAAGTGGTGGCAGGCACCCAGCCCATGCTGCCTACTCCCCCGGCCGGGATGCCGTTCGTGCCGGTGGAGTTCGCCGGGATGACGGTGACGCCCTATGTCAACCAGGCCGGACGGCTGGCCTACTCGCTCAAGGCAGCCGGGGCCAGAGTCCCTGGCCGCTCCGGACGAACTGCGCCGGACGGACGGGAGGCCACGGCATGAGCAGCGGCTACACGTACACGTCCATCAGCGCCCGGCCGGGGGAACCGACCCGGATCGGGGTCTCGTTCTACCTCGATCAGGACGCCTGGATCGTCGTCCCCGGCGCTGGCACGGACAAGCCGCACCTGACTATCGCCCACGGCGATGTATCGGTCCACATCGGCCCGTGCGCCGACCAGGTCACCAGCGAGGACGCGAAGATCGCGCGGAACCTGGCCGACCAGGCCGCGACCTACGCCACCGAGATCGAACGACTCGCCGCCGGCAACGAGATGGGCGAGGCCGGGAGCAGCGCGGCGTGATCAGCGCGGATGGGGCGGCAGGAACGGGCATTCCTGCCGCCCCGGGTGTCTCCCCAGGTCAGCAAACCGTAGAGAGGGCTCAAGCCTAATGCGCGACGTAACGGGCGAGCAGTACGCCCAGGTCGACAACGCCGATCCGTTCGCAACTCCGGTATGGCGCTCGCCGGTTCACCGGACTCCCGAATGGGTCATCTGGCTCGTCCAGCTCGTCCGCCTGCTAGTCCGGGTGATCTGGTTCCTGATCCGTCACCCGTTGCTGGACGCGGCGGCGGGCCTGGTCATCCTTGCCTGGCACAAGGCGGGATGGCCGGGTCTGGTAGTCCTGGCCAGCGTCTCCGCAGCCACACTCCTGATGCTGCGGATCTGGCGACCGGATTGGTTCGCCAGGCTCGTCACGGTCCCGCTGCGCTGCCGGTGGCGGTGGTGGTTCTACCGCCGGCACTGGCGGCCGGTGATGACGATCGCTGGGCTGGCCCCCTTGTACCGCGGCCAGGTCATGCTTCCGGTGCTCGGCCGGGTGACGGCGGCTCCGTGTATCGACCGGGTGTCTGTCCGGCTGGTGTCCGGGCAGTCCCCGGCTGACTTCGCCGACCGGGCCGAGGGCCTGGCCCACGGGTTCCGCGTGCACATGTGCCGGGTGCGTGGCGGCGTCCCCGGGAGGGTGGTCCTCGAACTGGTCCGCCGGGACGCACTAGCCGAGTCAATGCCCGCGCTGCCGGTCCCCGAGAAGACCGACCTGCGAGCGCTGCCGGTGGGCCGGTGTGAGGACGGGGCGGCGTTCCTGATCCGGCTGCACGGGACGCACCTGCTGGTCGCCGGGGCGACCGGGGCCGGGAAGGGCTCGTATCTGTGGTGCCTGGTGCGGGCCATGATGCCCGCAATGGCGGCCGGGCTGGTCCGGATGTGGGCTTGCGATCCGAAGCTGATGGAACTCGCGTTCGGCCGGGTGCTGTTCGACCGGTACGGCCGGTACGCCTCCGATCCGGCCGACATCGCCGGGCTACTCGAAGAGGCCGTAGCCGACATGCAGGCGCGGGCCAGGCGGTTCGCGGGACGCCGGCGGGACCACGCCGCGTCGGCCGAGTTCCCGTTCACCGTGATCATGGTCGATGAGATCGCGTTCCTGACCGCCTACCAGGCCGACCGCAAGCTGCGCGAGCGGACGGTGGCAGCGCTGGCCACGCTGACGACCCAAGGCCGTGCGGTCGGCTACTGCGTGGTGGCGGCGCTGCAAGATCCGCGCAAAGAGGTCCTGAACATCCGCAACCTGTTCCCGGACAAGATCGCGCTGCGCCTCGATGAGCCGTCCCAGGTGGACATGGTCCTCGGCGACGGTGCCCGGGACCGGGGCGCGCGGTGCGAGGAGATCTCGTCCAATCCGCTGATCGGCGCGGGGGTCGGGTTCGTCCGGCTCGAAGCGGCGCCCGATCCGGTCCGCGTCCGGGCCGCCTTCGTCTCCGACGAGGACATCCAAACCATGACGGCCGCTTACGCCGTCACCGTCCCGGCTCCCCGGGAGGCCGGTGATGCCCGGTGACGGAAGAGACCGCCTGGCGGACCGATGAGCCCTGCCCGACCTGCGGCGCGGGCTTGTTCCTGCTCGATGACGGCTCGGCTGACCTGCGTTGGGAGTGCCGCCGGTGCGGCGACCGCCCGGACGGGCCAGCCGAGGGATACGGAGGTGATTGGTGACCCAGGCCCGGACAGCGCAGCAGCCCAGGACGGGGACATGCGCTCAGCGGATGACGATGCCGCTCGCGCGGTCCGTGATCCGGCAGATCGCGGCTGAGCACGGGGCATGCCTGCGGCCGGTGCAGCTGCGCCGTACCGACGTCAGCACCGGACAGGTCGAACAGATCCTCGTGCCGTGCGGGCACACGCTCGGCTCGGTCTGCGCTCCCTGTGCCGAACGGGCCAGGGTGCTCCGGGCGGCCCAGTGCCGGGAAGGCTGGCACCTGGATCACGAGCCGATCATCGACCCCAACGACCCGGACAGCTGGCAGCGCTGGCTGGTCGAGAAGCGGGCCGAGAACCAGGCGGAGCGTGACCGGACCGAGGATCAGGGCGAGGACGCGGCTGAGCTGGACGCGCTGACCGACGAGCTGGACGAGGAGATCACCCGTTCCGGCGTGCGGGGGAAGGTGCTGCCTGCCCGTCCGGCTCGCCGTCATCGGTCCACCCGGCGGCGGCAGGATGCGCCGGATCTGCCCCGGCGCAAGGTGGTGGCCCGGACGGTCGGCAAAACGTACACGGCCCCGGACGGCACGACGTTCCGCCCCTCGATGTTCATCACGCTGACCTGCCCGAGCTACGGCCGCATGGGTAGTGACGGGACTCCCGCCGACCCGGATAGCTACGATTACGGCCGGGCTGCCCGGGATGCGCTGCACTTCGCGGCGCTGTTCGACCGGTTCATCCAGAACCTTCGCCGGTTCCTCGGCTACGACGTGCAGTACTTCGCCGCCGTCGAACCGCAGCGGCGGCTGGCTCCGCACGTCCACATCGCCATGCGCGGCACTGTGTCCCGGACCGAGCTGCGCCAGGTGCTCGCCGCCACCTATCACCAGGTGTGGTGGCCGGATACGTCCGCTGTCCGCTACCACGACGACGAGCTGCCGGTGTGGCACGAGGCCAGCGGCAACTACCTCGACCCTGCCACTGGGGAAGTCCTGCCCACCTGGGATGAGGCACTAGACGCGATCGGCCCGGAGGACGACCCGCAGCACGTCGCCCGGTTCGGCGAGCGGTTCGACGCCCAGGGCGTGCTGGCCGGATCGCGAGACGCCAACCGGTGCATCGGCTACCTCACCAATTACCTGACCAAGCACGTCGCCGACTGCCACCAGGCTCAGACACCCGCACAGCACGAGCATGCCGAACGGCTCGCCGCTGCGCTCCGGTACGAACCGTGCTCTCCCACCTGCGCGAACTGGCTCCGTTACGGGGTCCAGCCCAGGAACGCCCGTCCAGGCCTGCGGCCAGGCTGGTGTAAGGGCAAGGCCCATCGTCGCGAATGCCTCGGCTACGCGGGCCGCCGCGTCCTGGTCTCCCGCAAGTGGTCGGGCAAGACGCTGGCCGATCACCGCGGCGACCGCCGGGCCTGGCTGATGGACACGCTCGGCATCCCGGCCACCGACCCGACCCGGTACCGCTGGGAGCTGGTCTCCCCCGGCGACCTGGACCACATGCCACCGGCCCAGCGCATGCTGCACGTCGTCGCCGACCGCATGCGCTGGCAGGAAACGCTGGCTGAAGCCAGGCGCAGAGCAGGCCCGATCGGATCGCCGCATCTTTCGGCAACCGGGAGGGCGGCATGACCGGGCCAGGCACCGAGAGCAGCGCGGACCGCCTTCTGACCGTCGAGGCGGCAGCCGAGCGCATGAGCACGTCCGTCCGCTTCGTTCGGCGGCTCATCGCTGAGCGACGGATCGCGTTCGTCAAGCTCGGCCGACATGTCCGGCTCTCCGAAGCCGACGTAACGGCCTTCATCGAATCCGGGCGGGTCACGCCCCTGGACTCATCGCACGCATGGCATACCGACAGGAGAGTGTCGTAATGGCCAAGGGGAACAAGGCGGGGCATCGGCGTTTCGGCAACATACGGAGGCTGCCGTCCGGCCGGTATCAGGCGAGCTATCTGGGACCGGACGGGCAGCGCCGGTACGCCCCGGAGACCTACGAACGCAAAGGCGATGCCGACAGAGCGCTGTCGGTCATCGAAGGTCAGATGCTCCGTGGGACGTGGACTGATCCCGAGCGGGGAAAAATCGCGCTCACCGACTACGCCGCGACGTGGATCAGCCAGCGGCCCAAGCTCCGGCCGCGGACGGTGGACCACTACCGCTGGCTGCTCAAGAAGCACATCGCGCCGCACCTGGGCACGGTCCCGCTGGGCAAGCTGTCCACGCCGATGATCCGGCAATGGCGAGCAATGCTGCTCGGCAACGGGGTGTCTGTCTCGGTGGCGGCCAAGGCATACCGGCTGCTCCGGGCCGTCCTGATGACGGCGACCGAGGATGACAAGATCCTGACCCGCAATCCGTGCCGCATCCGCGGCGCGGGAGACGAGGAGACAGCGGAACGTCCGGTGCTGACCGTGGCCCAGGTGTTCGAGCTGGCCGAGCGGGTCGGCCGCCGTCCTGTCGGCAACATCCGCAAGCTCCTGGCGGGTGGCTACCGGCTCCGCTTCCGGCGGCACGGCCAGATGCGCACCGCGCCCGAGGTCTACCGCACCAGGCCCGAGGCCGAACAGGCGCTCTGGAAGATGGCCGACGACGGCCGGGCCGACTGCAACCATGATCGCCGGTTCCGCGCCCTGGTCCTGCTGGCCACGTTCGCCAGCCTGCGCTGGGGCGAAGTAACAGCGCTGCGCCGCTGCGACCTGGATCTGGCCAGCGGCACCGTGCGGGTCCGCGCCGCGTTCGTGGAGCGCTCGACCGGCGAAATCCTGCTCGGGCCGCCCAAGTCCAAGGCGGGCCGCCGGGTCGTCGGCATTCCGGCCGCGATCATTCCAGCCCTGCGTGAGCACCTGTCGCTCTTCGTCAGGCCCGAGCCGGGGGCACTGGTCTTCCCCGGCGTCCAGGGCGGCCCGCTGCGGCGCAGCAACTTCAACAAGATGTCCGCCTGGCCCTACGCCGTGCGGTCGGTCGGTGCGGCCGGGCTGCATGTTCACGATCTACGGCACACGGGAAACACGTTCGCCGCGTCCGGCGGGGCCGGGATCAGGGACCTGATGGCGCGCATGGGCCACGACAGCGAGCGGGCGGCGCTGATCTACCTGCACGAGGCGCGCGGCGCAGACAAGACGATCACGAGCGCGATCGACGCCCACATCACCAGCGAGCAGGACGGCCGGGATGAGGACGACGGCCAGGCGGGCGCGCTGATTCCGGTCGGCTAATTGCACGCTAATTGCACGGAAGATCAAAAAGTGTCCAGAGACGATCAAGGCCCAGCACCAGGATTGCTGCCCTGGCCTGGGCCTTCACACTCGGAGCGGGTGACGAGAATCGAACTCGCACTATCAGCTTGGGAAGCTGACGTTCTGCCATTGAACTACACCCGCGGGCAGCGGCCGGGACCCAACGCCCCGTGCTGATGTCGTCCCGACATCGTACCGGAAACCGCCGGCGGCCCAGCCAACCCAGGTAGGTTGCCTAGGGTGCTGCTCTCCGACCGGGATATCCGGGCCCAGATCGAATCCGGCCGGGTCCGGCTCGACCCGTACCAGGCTGAACTCATCCAGCCGTCGAGCATCGACGTCCGGCTGGATCGCTACTTCCGGGTGTTCGAGAACCACCGCTACCCGCACATCGACCCGTCGGCAGAACAACCTGACCTCACCCGCTTGGTGGAGACCACCGGCGACGAGCCGTTCGTATTGCATCCGGGTGAATTTGTGCTGGCATCGACGTATGAAGTCGTGACGCTGCCCGACGACATCGCGGGGCGCCTGGAGGGCAAGAGCTCGCTGGGCAGGCTCGGGCTGCTGACGCACTCCACCGCCGGGTGGATCGACCCTGGGTTTTCCGGGCACGTGACGCTGGAGCTGTCCGACGTGGCCACGCTGCCGATCAAGTTGTGGCCGGGGATGAAGATCGGCCAGCTGTGCCTGTTCCGGACCAGCTCACCGGCTGAGCATCCGTACGGCTCCAGCGAGTACGGATCGCGCTACCAGGATCAGCGTGGGCCCACGCCGTCCCGGTCCTACCTCAACTTCTACCGGGCCGACGTCTAGCCAGCGCTCTTCCGGGTCGCCGTTCGGCTGCCACCCGGCCAGGCTGGTCGCCGTTCGGCTGCCACCCGGCCAGGCTGGTCGCCGTTCAGCTACCGCCCGGCCACGACGGGTCGGCGGTGAGCCAGTCGTCCAGCACCTCGTTCAGCCGCTCCGGGGCGTCGAGCGGGACCCAGTGGCTGGCCTCCGGGATCTCCACGTACTGCCACGGGCCGGCCACGCAGTCTGCCGACATGCGCATCCGCTCGCCGTCCAGGTAGTGGTCGCCCGTTGACCAGATGCCGAGCACCGGCACATTGACCGGGGGCAGTTCCCGGTGCGGGCCGGGCATCCGCGGCGCCAGGTTGGCCCGGTACCAGTTCAGCGACGCGGTCAGCGCCCCGGGCCGGGACAGGTCGGCGATGTACCGCTCCTGGTCCCCGTCTCCGCGGCTGAACGTGCGGAACAGGGCCCAGTCGTCCGCCTGCAGCTGCGCCTCGGCGATGCCCTCGAACTGGAACAGCAGCTGGTACCAGGCCATCTCCCGCTGCCGGATGGTGGCTGGCGCCTGCGGGTGCGGCACCGAGATGGCGACCAGCCGGCGTACCCGGTCCGGGACGAACATCGCGGTGAGCCAGGCCACCGCCGCGCCCCAGTCGTGCCCGACCACGTGAGCCGACTGGATGCCGAGCGCATCGAGAATGCCCGCCACGTCGGCGATCACGTTCGGCAGGGCGTAGGCGGCGACCTCGGCGGGACGATCGGACTGGCCAAACCCGCGCAGGTCCGGTACGACGACCCGGAAGCCATGGTCCACCAGATAAGGAACCTGATGACGCCACAGGTGCCCGGAATCTGGCCAGCCGTGCAGCAGCACTACCGGCACACCCGCGCCGTGCTCTGCCACATTCAGTGAGACCCCGTTGACCTGCAGCAATTGTCCCTCCGGCAACTGACCCTCCGGTGCGCTCATGCCGGGCGGCCCTGCCCGCCCTGGCCGCCTTCCTGGCCGTTCAGGATGTTCAGCACGTCGGCGCGCGACGGGCCGGGCACGATGAACCCTTCGTGTTCCGCGGCCACCGCCATGACCCGCTCGGCCAGCCCCGGCCGGGACAGCACCTCCCGCGGCAGCGCCAGCAGCCCGACGATCTCGCTGAACGCCCGGAACACCTCGGCGTCGTACAGCATCGCCACCGGCAGGGCTCGCTCAAGGCGAGCCGCCGGGTCCGCCGGGGCCGGATCCGCCGGGGCGGGCGGGGACTGGGCGGGCGGGGACTGGCCACCGGCCGCCGCCTGCAGCTGCGCGCGCCGCGCCCGGTCCATCTGGATCGTGTCCTGATACCAGGGGGCCACCGTGGCCTGGGTCATCTCGTCGTGGGCAAGGGCCAGCGCAAGCGGATCGCCGAGGTGCCCGCGGATCACTCCAGCGGTACCCGCGGCATGCATCAGCCCCATCGTGATACCCCGGCCCATCGACGGGTTGGTGCATCCCCAGGCGTCGCCGGTGCTGACGGCGCCGGTCACCACCGGCGTCCCGGCCACGACAAAGCGGCGGCACCGGTCCACCACCCCGGCCATCGGCAGGACGTCGGTGATCGGCTCACCGTGCAGCAGATGCGCGTGCATCGGGCAGGCCGTGACCAGGGCTGTCCACGCGGCAGGAGCCCGCAGGCCCTTCAGCGCCTGATCCCCCGAGGCGAGGAACACGGTCACCGACCAGGTGTCCGCGTCTCCCGGCAGCGTGAGCAGTGAAAAGCAGTCGAAGTGGGTGAGCAGCCCGGCCCGGCTGGCCGGCACGCCTGCGCCATCGGCGGCCCGGAAAAAGCGGGTGTAGTAAATGAACCCGAAATCCTCCGCCTCCTCTTCAGGCGCCCGGGCGCCGATGGCGGTGAGCCAGGCGGGCATGACCGAGCGGCGGCCCATCGCGTCGACGACCAGGTCAGCGGGCAGTTCTGCGCCACCCGCCAGCTGGACGCCGGTGACATGCGGGATGCCCGGTGCCGTTGGCGCGCCGGCCAGCAGCCCGGCGGCCGCGGTGCCACGGCGGATGTCCAGCCGCTTTTCCGCCACGCTGGCCACCGCCCATTCGAGGACCGGGCGGCGTCCGGTCCTCGTAACGAACCGCTCGTCGCCGTCCCGTGGGCTGCGGTCGGTGATGAACGGCGGCATGATGTCCAGCGGGCTGAAGCGCGCCAGCTGAGCCTGGGCCAGCGCTTCCCACACGTCCGGCAGCTGTGACTCAAGGATCCGGGCGCCCGCCGGGTGCAGGTAGTGCGGCTGCCGGAGCTGAGCGACGCCGGGCCGGTCCCAGGCCTGCCAGGCTTCCTCGGGCGAGCCGGGAACTGGCATGCCGTCCCGTTCGAGCACCGTGACGTCACAACCCTGATCGGCGAGCAGCATGCCGGTACACAACCCGATCATCCCGCCGCCGAGGACAACAACCCTGGGCATGGCCACCCCCCCGTAGAAGGCCGGACCTCAGCATAGGTGGGCATGCGCGGCACCGGCCAGCCCGCACCGGCCAGCCCGCACCGGCCAGCCCGCACCGGCACCGGTTACCCCCGCCACGGCACCGGCCAGCCACCATCTCCCCGCCAGCTCAGCGGTCCTGGTCCCCCGCCGGGCGCACCGACCGTTCCCGGGCCTCCAGCAGCGCCGCGCGCAGCGCGTCGCGCTCGGCGGCCAGTTCCCGGGCCCGCTGTTCCAGCTCGGCGATCCGGGCCCGCAGCTCCGCGATGTGCTCCTCCAAGCCCCCGGCTCTCGCGCCGAGCCGCCTGAGCTGCCCCTCCAGCCGGCCGACCTGAGCCTCCAGGTCCAGCACCCGGCGGATCCCGGCCAGCGTCATCCCTTCATCGGCCAGCCGCGCCACATACTGCACAACGGTGATCTCGCTCCGGCTGTACCTTCGCTGACCACCGCTGGACCGGGACGGCCGCACCACGCCGAGCGTGTCCAGCCGCCGCAGGAACGCCTGCTGGATTTCCAGCATGGAGGAAACCTGGCCGACGGTGAACAGCGGCAGGTTCTCGTCATCAAGCGGCAACGATGGCATGGCTGTCTCCCATAATGACCCGCCGGGCCCGGACAGGCGTGCTGTCCGGGCCCGGCGGGCAATCCCGTTGGTCGGCGGTGGCCGCTACCGCGATCCGCTCTGGTGAGCGGCGCGGCCGTCACCGCCGGCCGGTGTCAGGGTCGTTGATCAGGCGGCGAGACCCTTGGGGGTCTCGGTCTGGATCTCCACCTTGCGCGGCTTGGCCTCCTCGGCCAGCGGCACCCGGACGGTCAGCACGCCGTTCTCGTAGCCGGCCTCGACCTTAGCCGAGTCGAGCTTGTCGCCGAGGTAGACCCGGCGGGAGAACGAGCCGGTGACGCGCTCGCGGATGTACGGCTTCTCGCCCTCGGCCAGCTCCTCGGTCCGGGTGGCGCCGACGCTCAGCACCCCGCGGTCCACCGTGACCTCGATGCTCTCGGGGTCGATGCCGGGCAGGTCGAAGCGCAGCGTCAGGCCGTCCTCGCCACGGACGGCGTCCATCGGCATGGCCGCGCCCGCGCTCGTGCGGAGCGCGCTGGTCCAGGCCGGGCCGAACGCCCGCCGCACCATGCGGTCAAAGTCCCTGGTGAAGGGGTCAAAAGTGGTCAGCATCATAAAGTTCGCCTCCAGGGTGAAAACGAGAGTTCATTCATCCGTGAACTCAGGTTAGTACTTCTCTCGCCTACAGGAAACTTCTAACTGAAGTTACATATTCCTTTCGCGATAAGCGAACGTCCCCAGCTCAGGCGGCCCGCTGTCTCAGCCCAGCCGCTCGATGATCGTGGCATTGGCCTGGCCGCCGCCCTCGCACATCGTCTGCAGCCCGTACCGGCCGCCGGTCCGCTCCAGCTCGTGCAGCAGCTTGGTGGCCAGGACCGCCCCGGTGGCGCCGAGCGGGTGGCCGAGCGCGATCGCGCCGCCGTTGGGGTTGGTCCGCTCCAGCGGCGCGCCGGTCTCCGCCGACCAGGCCAGCAGCACCGGCGCGAACGCCTCGTTGACCTCGAACACGTCGATGTCGGATACGCTCAGCCCGGCCCGGGCCAGCACCCGCTCGGTGGCGGGCATCACCCCGGTCAGCATGAACACCGGGTCGCTGCCGGTCACCGCGAGCGCCCGCACCGCGGCCCGCGGGGTCAGCCCGTGCCGCCGGACCGCGTCCTCGGACGCGATGAGCAGCGCGGCCGCGCCGTCGGAGATCTGCGACGCGGTCGCCGCGGTGAGCTCCCAGCCTTCGCGCAGCGGCTTCAGCTCGGCCATCTTCTCCAGCGAGGTGTCACGGCGCGGTCCCTCGTCCGCGGACACCCCGGCGACCGGGGTGACCTCCCGGCCGAACCGTCCCTCATCCAGCGCCCGGGCCGCACGAGCATGACTCTCCAGCGCGAACTCCTCCAGCTGGCGGCGGCTCAGCCCCCACTTCTCGCAGATCAGCTGGGCCCCCCGGAACTGGGAGATCTCCTGGCTGCCGTACCGGTCCTGCCAGCCCTGGCCGAACGGCAGCGGCATGCCCGCCTCCATGGCCAGCGTGATGGTCGAGCCCATCGGCACCGTGCTCATGCTCTCCACCCCGGCCGCGACGACCAGGTCCTGCGTGCCGGACAGCACACCCTGCGCGGCGAAGTGCACGGCCTGCTGCGAGGACCCGCACTGCCGGTCGATGGTCACCCCGGGCACCTGCTCGGGCAGCCCGGCGGACAGCCACGCGTTGCGGGCGATGTCGATGGCCTGCGGTCCCAGCTGGGACACGCAGCCCATGATCACGTCGTCCACCGCGGCCGGATCGACTCCGGTGCGCTCGACCAGCTCCCGCAGCACGTGCGCGCCCAGGTCGACCGGGTGCACCCCGGACAGCCCGCCATTGCGCCTGCCGACCGGTGTCCGGACCGCGCCCACGATGTATGCCTGCGCCACGACGACCTCCAGCTGCCAGCCGGGCCTGAACGTCCCGGTGAGGGTGCAAATCAACGTCTCTGTCCATGAGATTACCCCTCAGTAGCATGTTGGCCATGGGCCAGCACCAGGCCCGCCGGACCTCCCGGAACCGCCCTTGACCTGGGAACTCGCCTTAACAGCGACACCACTCGCTACTATCCGTAATGGTTGACTACTGAACGCATTCGACGCGTGACCAGCTGGCTGGCGCGCGGGGAGAGCCGGGGGAACGCAGCAGCCATGGACACCATCGACGACGCCGCGGGCCTGGTCAGCATCGGCCAGCTGGCCAAGGCGGCCGGGGTGAGCAGCCGCACGATCCGCTACTACGAGGAACTCGGCATCCTGCCCGAACCGCGGCGTACCAGCGGTGGCACCCGCAAGTACCCACGCGAGTACTGCGGGTACATCGAGACCGCGCTGGCCCTCAAGGACCTGGGCTTCCGGCTGGAAGAGGTGAAACCGCTGGCCCGGCTGGCGCTGGGCCGGGCGATCGGGCCCGGGCAGCGCGCCCGGGCGGCGCAGCTGGTCGAGGACCGGATCCAGGCCCTGGACAAGCAGGCCGCGGTGCTGCGCAGGCTCCGGGACTGCGTGCACGATCCCGCCGGGCCGGCCGTGCTGAACCTGCGCACCGGGTGTGACACCCAGCCGGCCTTATGCTCGTAGTGAGTGGCCGGCTACCCCGGACCCCACCCCCGGCCGGCCATTGGGAGCGATTGCGGAGGATCCGATGACGACCGGGCTGATCCTGCTGGCGTTCATCGCCGCCCTGATCACCTTCTTCTCAGTCCGGCTGCGCCGCCGGATGGGCATGGGCACGACCGCCAAGACCTGGGCGGTGACCATGGCCGTGATCATCATCGCGGTGCTCGCCCTGTGGGCGTATCAGACGCACGGCTGAGCGGCGCGCCGGCCAGACTGGTCAGGTGACTGGCCTGCGCCGTAGCGGCATCTCGAACCAGACCGCCTTGCCGTCCCGGGTCGGCCGCGACCCCCAGCGCGTCGCGAGCTGGTCGATCAGGTAGAGCCCCCGGCCCCCCTCGTCAGTCTCCCCCGCGCTGCGTATCCGGGGCAGCCGCAGGTCGTTGTCGAAGACTTCGACCCACACCGAATCGCCGCCCCGCCGCAGCCGCAGGCTGAATGTCTTGCCGGCTCCGCCGGAATCTTCTTCGCTATACGGAACCTGCCCCCAGGCCGGCTCCACGTCCGGACCCGGTATCCCGGTGCCAGCCGCCTCCAGGGCGAGGGCGGGGCGGGAAGCCCGCGCCACCGCGGTGTGCAGCACGGCGTTGGTGACGACCTCGGACACCAGCAGGCAGGTCAGCTCGACCTGCTCGGGATCCATCCCCCAGGACCGGAACGTGGTCTCGGCCAGCCGCCGGGTCTCGGACACCTTGATCGGCTCAGCCGGGAACGTGCCCTCCCACGACGCGAGATCGACGCCGGAGGTGCGGATCGCCACGATGGCCATGTCGTCGTCGATGTCCCCCGGCACCGCGCCCTCGGCCGCCTGCGCGATCTGCTCCACGTCGCCGTAGGCCACCCGCCGCACCGCCTGGTGCAGCATCAGCCGCGCGTCGTCCTCGGAATAGGTGCCGGTACCGTCTGGCCGGTGCCGGCGGTCGGTCAGCCCGTCGGTGTACAGCACGAGCCCGGACCCGGCGGGCAGGAACCGGGTCTCCTCCCGGTAGGCCGGCAGCGCGGGCATGCCCTTGCCCCGCGCCCCGAGCAGCACGCCCTTGTGCTCCATCTCCAGCTCACCGACGTCACCGCCGACGATGAGCAGCGGCGCGTCGTGCCCGGCGTTGGCGAACGAGAGTGTCCGTGACCACGCGTCGTAGACCAGGTAGGTGCAGCTGGCCATGGGCGGGTCGGGCCCGTCCGGGCTGCCCGTCCGGGCGGCCGGGCTGAGCGTGCGGCACCACTCGTCCAGCAGGCGCAAGATCTCCGCCGGGGACTTGTCGTCCTGCGCGAACGCGCGCAGCGCCGCCCGGAGCTGGCCCATCACCGCGGCCGCACGGGCGCCCCGGCCCTCCACGTCGCCGATCACGATGCCGACCCGGCCCGCCGACAGCGGGATGATGTCGTACCAGTCCCCGCCGACCTGGGTCTGGATGCCCTGCCCGTGCGTCTCCAGGGGCTTGGCCGGCACGTACCGGCACGCCACGTCCAGCCCGTCCAGCGCGGGCAGCTGCTGTGGCAGCAGGCTGGTCTGGAAGGCCAGCGCGGTCCGCCGTTCCTCCTCGAACAGCAGCGCGTTGTCGATGGCCACCGCGACCCGGCTGGCGACCGCGCTGATGAAACCCCGGTCGTCCGGGTCGTAGTACTGCTCCTCGCGCTGGGTCAGCCGGGACAGCGCCAGGCTCATCACGCCGAGCAATCTGCCCCGGGCCAGCAAGGGGGCCGCGATGACCGAGCACATGCCCACCTGCTCGGCTGCCGCCAGGCTTTCCTGGCTGGGTGCCCGGGCAGGCTGCAGCTCCCGCAGGTTCTCCACGAGCACCGTGTCCAGGCGGCTCATCGCCTGCTGGCAGAAGTGCCCTTCCGGGTAGCGGATCTGGTCCCCCACCGCGGCCCAGCTGCCTGGCGGCGGTGTCCAGCCGGCGGCGTTCATCTGCACCCGCCGGATCAGCTTGTCGCCCTGAAGCAGATCAATGAGGCAGTGATCCGCGAACTGCGGCACCAGGGTCTCGGCCACCTGCCTGAGGGTCTGGCTGAGTTCCAGCGAGCCGGCCAGCTGCTCGCCGACGCGTTCCAGCAGCGCGACCCGGTCGCGTTCGCGCCGGCTGCTGCGCCGGGTCGCCTCGCGCGCGATGATGACGATGCCGTCTATCGACCCAGATGGCTGGCGCAGCGGCATGGCCTGGGCGCGGACGAACACCCGAGATCCGTCGGCCCGCAGCGCGGCGAACGTGCCGTCCCCGGTCCGGCCGCGGAAAACCTGCTTGGCCAGTTCGGCCACCCGGCCGGTATCGCCGCCGGTAAATCCCATGGACAGGATCGGCTGCCCGAGGAACTTGCCGGGCGTCGGGAAGCCGAACAGCGCCACCGCGAACGGATTGGCGTACAGCAGGTTGCCGCTGCGGTCGGTGACCACCACGGCGGCCGACATCTGGCTGAGAATCGTCTCCGCCGGGAGATGCGCGTCGTACCCGGCTTCCGCCCAGTCCGTCACCGGCCGGACTCCCGCTCAGCGGCGGGTGACGAAGACATGCGCGGCAACCAGGCGGGGCAACTCCGCCGTGACACCGCCGACCCTGTCTTCACTGGTCACCCGCACACCGTCGTCGCTAACCGCGAGCGTGACCTCGCGTCCGGGTTGTATCCCGATCCGCTTGAGTTTAAGCATCAGCTCCGGATCGCTCTGGACCTGTTCGCTGATCCTGCGCACGGTGACCGGCGCCGCGGACGGCCCCGCGACCGCGGTCATCGCGACGGCCGGCTCCATCCCGGCGGCCCCGGCCCGCTGCTGGGCGTCGTCGGGCACGCCCAGCTCGTCCAGCCCGGGAATGATGTTGCCGTGCGGGCAGCAGACCGGGTACTCGAGCAGCTGCACCAGCCGCCGCTCCACGTTCTCCGAGATGACGTGCTCCCAGCGGCACGCCTCGACGTGCACCTCTTCCCAGGGCAGCCCGATGACGCCGACCAGGAGGCATTCGGCCAGCCGGTGCTTGCGCATCACCCGCACGGCGAGCCTGCGGCCCTCGCCGGTCAGCGCCAGCTGGCGGTCCCCCTCGACTTTGACCAGGCCGGCCCGCTCCATCCGGGCCACGGTCTGGCTCACCGTGGGACCGCTCTGCGACAGCCGCTCGGCGATTCGCGCGCGGAGCGGGGTGATGCCCTCTTCCTCGAGCTCGAAGATCGTGCGGAGGTACATCTCGGTGGTGTCGATAAGCCCGTGCACCGTTTACAGACCTCCCTCCTCACCCGATGCTATGCCGGCCAGCCGCCAGCGCCAGCCCGGGCGGCCGGGTCACGGTGACAGCCGCTCCAGCTCCCAGCGCACGCCGTCGCGTCGGTAGCGGAGGCGATCGTGCATCCGGTTGACCCGGCCCTGCCAGAACTCCATCGTGTCCGGGCGGACCCGGTAGCCACCCCAGAAGTCGGGCATCGGCACCTCGGTCCCCTCCGGCCAGCGCTGCTCCAGCGCGTGATAGCGCTCGTCCAGGTCGGCGCGGGAGGACAGCACCGTGGACTGCCGGCTGGCCCGGGCGGCCAGCTGTGACCCGTGCGGCCGGGAGTGGAAGTAGGGCTCGCTCTCGCTGACCGACAGCGCGGTCACGCTGCCCTCCACGATCACCTGGCGCTGCATCGGGTACCAGGGAAACATCAGGCAGGCCTGCGGCCGCGCGGCCAGGTGCTGGCCCTTGATCGACGCCCGGTTGGTGTAGAACACGAAGCCCGCGGGTCCGTGCTCTTTGAGCAGCACGGCGCGGGCGCGCGGCGACCCACTGGCGGACGCGGTGGCCAGCACCATGGCGGTTGGCTCGGGCAGGGCCGCGGCGATCACGTCGTCCAGCCACCCGGTGAACAGCAGCATCGGGTCGGCCGGCGCGGTGGCTTCGTCTAGCGGCGGATGACGGAACGGTTCCACGGGAATGATCCTCACACGGCCAGCCCGGCGGTGGGACCAGCATCCCGGCACCGGGCGGGGCCAGAGTGGGGTGTGTCACGATGCGAACTCATAGTGGAATATGGTTCCGGCAAGGTTGACTTAACCCGGTTGGTACCGCTTGTGGCGTGCTGCCCCGCCCTGGGACCGTGTCCTATCCCCGGCACGGGCTCAGACAGCTCACAAGGACACGGAGGTCCCGTAGATGTCGGATTTCGTACCCGGGCTGGAAGGCGTCGTCGCCTTCGAGACGTCCATTGCCGAGCCGGACCGGGAAGGTGGCTCGCTGCGCTACCGCGGGGTGGACATCGAGGAACTGGTCGGCCACGTGTCCTTCGGCCACGTCTGGGGCCTGCTGGTGGACAACAAGTTCGCGCCCGGCCTGCCGCCGGCTGAGCCGTACCCCATCCCGGTGCACTCCGGCGACATCCGGGTGGACGTGCAGAGCGCACTGGCCATGCTCGCCCCGGCCTGGGGGATGCACCAGCTGCTGGACATCAGCGACGAGCAGGCCCGCGATGACCTGGCCCGGGCCTCGGTGATGGCGCTGTCCTTCGTGGCCCAGTCGGCCCGCGGGCCGGGGCTGCCCGCGGTCCCGCAGGAGCGGGTGGACGAGGCGCGGAGCATCGTCGAGCGGTTCATGATCCGCTGGCGGGGCGACCCGGACCCCCGGCACGTCAAGGCCATCGACGCGTACTGGACGTCCGCCGCCGAGCACGGGATGAACGCCTCGACCTTCACCGCCCGGGTGATCGCCTCGACCGGCGCCGACGTGGCCGCGGCGCTGTCCGGCGCGGTCGGCGCGATGTCCGGCCCGCTGCACGGCGGCGCGCCGGCCCGGGTGCTGTCCATGATCGAGGAGGTCGAGCGGACCGGGGACGCGGTCAAGTTCGTGCAGACCGCGCTGGACCGGGGCGACCGGCTGATGGGCTTCGGCCACCGGGTGTACCGGGCCGAGGACCCCCGGGCGCGGGTGCTGCGCCGTACGGCCAAGGAGCTCGGCGCGCCGCGGGCCGAGGTGGCCGAGGCCCTGGAGGGGGCGGCGCTGGCCGAGCTGCACGCGCGGCGGCCGGACCGGGTGCTGGCCACCAACGTGGAGTTCTGGGCGGCCATCGTGCTGGACTTCGCGGAGGTCCCGCCGCACATGTTCACCTCGATGTTCACCTGTGCCCGGACCGCGGGCTGGGCCGCGCACATCCTGGAGCAGAAGCAGACCGGCCGGCTGGTCCGGCCGAGCGCCCGGTACGTCGGTCCCAAGTCCCGCCCGGTGTCCGACGTGCCCGGCGCTGACCAGGTATTCGACGAGATCTGACCCGCGCCAGCACCCGGCGGCCCGGCCGGCCGGCCCGGCCGCCTCGATAGGCTGGCGGGGTGAGCGACATCGTCATTCCCGCTGGCCTCAAGCCCGCCGACGGCCGGTTCGGCTGCGGTCCGTCCAAGGTCCGCCCCGAGCAGCTGGCCGCACTGGCCGCGTCGGGTCATGGCTACCTGGGCACCTCGCACCGGCAGGCGCCGGTACGCTCGCTGGTCCAGCGGGCCCGGGCCGGCCTGGCCGATCTGTTCCAGCTGCCCGACGGCTACCAGGTCGTACTGGGCAACGGCGGCACCACCGCGTTCTGGGAAGTCGCCGCGTTCGGGCTGATCCGGCAGAAGTCGCAGCACCTGTCGTTCGGTGAGTTCTCGGCCAAGTTCGCCGCGGTCACCCGCGCCGCACCGTGGCTGGATGACCCCACGGTGATCGCCTCGCCGCCCGGGGCCCACCCGGCGCCCAGCGGCGAGACCGGGGTGGATGTCTACGCGCTCACCCACAACGAGACCTCCACCGGGGTGGCCATGCCGGTCCGCCGGGTGCCCGGGTCCGACCCCGGGGCGCTGGTCGTCGTGGACGCGACCAGTGGTGCGGGCGGGCTGCCGGTCGAAGTGAGCGAGTGCGACGTGTACTACTTCGCGCCGCAGAAGTGCTTCGGCTCCGACGGCGGGCTGTGGCTCGCGCTGATGTCCCCGGCCGCGCTGGACCGGGCCGCCGCGATCGCGGCCAGCGGCCGGTACATCCCGGAGTTCTTCTCGCTGCCGGTCGCCATCGACAACTCGGCCAGGCAGCAGACGTACAACACCCCGTCGGTAGCCACCCTGTTCCTGCTCGCGGATCAGGTGGAGTGGCTGCTCGGCCGCGGCGGCCTGGGCTGGGCCGCCGACCGGACCGCCGACTCCTCGTCCCGCCTGTACACCTGGGCGGAGAAGGCGCCGTACGCCACCCCATTCGTGACCGACCCGGCACAGCGGTCGCAGGTCGTCGGCACCATCGACTTCACCGGCAGCGTGGACGCCGCCGCGCTGGCCGCGGCGCTGCGCGCCAACGGCATCGTGGACACCGAGCCGTACCGCAAGCTCGGCCGCAACCAGCTGCGGATCGGCATGTTCCCCGCGGTGGACCCGGCCGACGTGGAGGCGCTGACCGCGTGCCTTGACTATGTGATCGAGCGGCTGTAGTCACGGCGGTCCGCTGCCGGGCGCCCCGCTGCCAGGCGGGACCGGGCGGGCCGGCCCGGCCGGTCAGTGCACCAGCGCGCCGATGACCGCGCCGACGACCAGGATCGCCAGCACGGTCGGGAGCAGCCACCGGTTGGTGCGGATCACAGCACGCAGCCTATCCGGGCCAGCGCATACCCCGGCCGCTCAGCAGCCCGGGCCGGGCGCGGCGGGCCGGCTCAGCGGCCAGCTGCCGAGCGTCTCGTACCGGGGCCGCCCGGTGTCAGGCTGCCCGGGGTCGCCGCCCGTGCCGGGCAGGTAGCTGCGGATCAGGTAGATCTCCTGGGCCGTCCACTGCGGGCCCGCATGGCCGTTCAGGTCATCCACCAGCCGCTGGACGTCGGCCGGTTCGCGGCACCGGGCCAGCGTCAGATGCGGCTCGAAACGCCGGCGTCTCCTGGCGGGCGGGGCGCCCGCGCGCTTGGCCTCGTCGGCGGGCGGGGCGCCCGCGCGCTTGGCCCCGGAAGCGACCCTGTCGGCCAGGCGGCTGAGCGCCTCCCGGTCCCCCTGCACCCCGATCCACAGCACCCGGGCCCGGCCCGGGCCCGGGAAGGCGCCCGCCCCCGCCAGCGACAGCGACAGCGAGGAGTGCCGCGAAGCCGCGCGCTCCAGCCGGGGCGTCAGCCGGTCGCTGACGGTTTCGGTCACCTCACCGAGGAAGGCCAGCGTGAGGTGCCACGCGTCGCGGCCGGTCCAGCGCAGGCCGGGCCAGGCGGCGCGGTGCGGCGCGACCGCGCTGTCCAGCTCGCCGGCCACCTCGGCCGGCACCGGGACCGCGACGAACAGCCTCATAGCTCATTGGTAGCACCGCGCCCGGCTGGTTCGTGCGTCCGGCACGTTACGTCTGGGTTTCCCCGGGCCCGTCCGCTGCCGCCCCGGCACCAGCCATCGGGCGCCTTCCCCAGCTCAGGCGGAAGGCGCCCGCAGCTCAGCCGAAGATCCGTCCGCAGCTCAGGCGAAGATCCGGGCCAGCTCGCGTGGACGCAGGGACGTGCTGGCCGGGACGCCACGGCGGTGGGCCAGCACCAGCCCGACGACGCCGGCCGCCACGGCCGAGATGACGCCGCCGGCCACCAGGCTCATCCGCGGTCCGAACAGCTCGGCCACCCAGCCGACCAGCGGCGACCCGAGCGGGGCGCCGCCCAGGAACACCAGCATGTACAGCCCCATCACCCGGCCACGCATGTCCGGCGCGGAGCTCAGCTGGACCACGGAGTTGGCCGCGGTGTTGAGCGTCAGCAGGGCCAGCCCGGTCGGCACCAACAGCGCCAGGAACAGCCAGAACGATGGCATCAGGGCGCTGAGCACCTCAAGGACCCCGAAGCCGAACGCGGCGATGACCAGCAGCCGCAGCCCAGGCCGGTGACGCCGTGCGGCCAGCAGCGCCCCGCCCAGCGCTCCGGCCGCGAACACGGCCGACGCCACGCCGAAGGCGGTGGCCCCAGTGTGGAACACCTGCCGGGACATCAGCGCGTTGGTCACCTGGAAGTTCATCCCGAACGTGGCGACGAAGAAGATCAGCACCATCGGCCACAGCAGGGCCGGCCGGGCCCGCACGTAGCGCAGCCCTTCCCGGAGCTGTCCCCGGCTCCGGGGCACCGGATCAGCCGGATGCAGCTCGCCGGGCCGCATCAGCTTGAGGCCGGTGAGCACCGCGCCGTAGGACGCCGCGTTGATGAAGAACGCGGCCGGAGTTCCCACCGCGCCGATGACCAGCCCGGCCGCCGCGGGGCCCGCGATCCGGGCCAGGTTGAAGATGGCGCTGTTGAGCGCGATGGCGTTGGGCATGTGGCTGCGCCCGACCATTTCGGTGACGAACGCCTGCCGGGTCGGATTATCGACCAGGGTGGCCAGGCCCAGCCCGAACGCGAGCGCGTATACCTGCCAGATGCGCACCGCCCCGGTGGCCGCCAGCACGCCCAGCACGAGCGCGAGCACGCCCATCCACGTCTGGGTCAGCATGAGAATGCGCCGTTTCGGGTACCGGTCCGCGATCGCGCCACCCCAGGGGCTGGCCAGCGTGGGCAGGAACTGCAGGCCGGTCGCGATGCCGAGCGCGGTGCCGCTGCCGTGGGTGAGCTGGAGCACCAGCCAGTCCTGGGCGACCCGCTGCATCCAGGTCCCGCTGTTGGACACGACCTGGCCAATCGCGAACAGCCGGTAGTTGCGGGTATGCAGCGACCGGAACATGGCCAGCCCGGACCGCTCGGCCCGGGCGGGCCTGGTCAGGACTGGCTCAGCTTCTCCAGGATCGGCGCCGCCGCCCGGAGCGTCGCCCGCTCCTGCGGCGTCAGCTCGGTCAGCCGCCTCGCCAGCCAGGCGTCCCGGCGGCGGCGGGCCCTGGCCACCAGCTCCCGGCCCGCCGGGGTCACGGTCAGCACCACCTGGCGCCGGTCGGAAGCATGTGCGGTCCGCGTGACCAGCTGCCAGCCCTCCAGCGCGGCAATCACCCGGGTCATCGAGGGTGGCTGCACCCGCTCGTGGCCGGCCAGCTCGCCCGGGCTCATCGGCCCGTGCTTTTCCAGCGTCGCCAGCGCGGCGAACTGGGTATCGGACAGGACCGGTTCCACCTGCCCGGGCGCGGTCCGCTCGACCCGCAGCCGTCGCGCCAGACGGCTTACCGAGATCCGGAGCGTGGTGGCCAGACCCGCGTCGGATCTGGTCGGTGTTGAAGTCATTTTCATTAGCCTGAGTCATTACTTTTGCTAACGATATGCGGTACCGCGGCATTCCGTCAAACCGTTAGCAAGGCAAACGGGTTGGGCGCCCATCGAACGGCCGGGCCGGGCACCCTCAACAGGGTGGGGACCAGCGCGGCCGCCTCAGTGGCGTGCGTCAAGTACACCACGTGCGGAACGGCTAACCTGGGTCAGGTGAGCAGGAATCTCCGGCCCGCACCGCCGCCGCTGGAGGCCAACGACCAGCTGGTCACCGCCGTGATCACCGGGGCCTGGGCGATCGGCCTGGTCACCGTGCTGGTGCTGCGCGACCACTTGCCACCCGGCGAGAGCTGGTGGGTGTGGGTGTGCGCCCTCGGCCTGTGCATGGGCCTGTTCGGGCTGTGGTACGTGCCAAGGCTGAAGCGGGCCCGCGCCCGCGGCGCCAGGCGGCGCGCCGAGGCGCGCGCCGACGTCAGCGATGACCCCAGCGATCAGGCACCCATCGGCTGATCCCGCGCGGTGAGCCACCCGCCGTCCCGGCGGTTACTCGTGCTCCAGCGACTCGAACACCGTCTCCTCGACCGAGACGCCGGGCATGTCAACCAGGTCGTAGCCGAGCTCGTCGATGACCGGGCGCAGCGGCTGGTCGCTGGCAGACGAGAACACCGCCTCGGAGTGCGCGCCGCAGCCGTGGTCGGCCGACACGACCCGGCCGTCGTCCGGCGCATAGGCGTTCGCGCACACCCCGAATACCTGGCCCAGCGGGCCAGCCAGCCGGAGGAAGAAGCCGCAGCCGGAGCACAGCCCAGGCGCCGCGTGCGCCAGCGGGGTCTTCGGCCCGTGCTCGCTGGTGTACCAGCGCAGGGCGGCGTCGTCCCGGCCGATCGCGGACAGCACCCGGGCCCGGCCGGGCACCGTCTCCAGCTTCGGGCTGGGCTCCAGCCCGGCCTCCGTGCGCGGCTCGGTCTCTGGGCCTGGCTCGGTCTCTGGGCCTGGCTCAGGCTCCGGGCCCGGGTCCTCGGTCAGGCCCGGCTCCGCCATGCCCTCGGGGGCGGCTGTCCCGGACCCGGCATCGGCAGCGGCCGGCCCCGAGGTCCCCGCATCCGTGGCCGCCGGGCCCAGGGCCTCGGCATCGCCCGGCTGAGCGTCCCCGGCCACGTCCTCCGCGGCCGGCCCGTCCTTCTCGTCAGGGACCGGCAGCACGTCCACCGGCTCCGCCCCGGGGATGGCCCACTCGGTCTCGCCCCAGTCGGTGAGCCCGTCGTCCCCGTCCAGCGTCAGCGCCGGGACCAGCCGAGCGTCATCCGGCGGCGCGGGCAGGATGTCCCCGACACCCAGGTCGCCCGGGCGCAGCCGGTCCCGCCAGGGCACCCAGTCAGGGGCGAGGATGGCCTCCGGGCCGGGCAGCAGCAGGCATTCGTCGACGGTGACCTGCTTGGACCGCGACGCCCGGGCCACGGTGATCGCCCAGCACCAGCCCTTGTAGGCCGGATCGAGACAGCGGAACAGGTGTGTCACCACCCGGTCGCCGTCCGGCGTGGCGCTGACGTGCTCACCGACCGTGGCCGCGCCCGCCAGGTCCTCGGCGGCGCGGCGCGCCAGGTCGACGGCCTGGGCACAGGCCTCGTCCGGATCCTTGGTCCTACCGCGCAGTGGACTCACGGTGAGCAATTGTCCCCCATCCAGGCACCACATCGCGTCACAAAACTGGCCAGCCGGCCAGACGCCGGCTCCTCGGGGTCGTTGACGCCCGGTAGAGGCAGAATACTAAGAGCATGGGACTGTCCGGTGCAGGGCCGCGAGCCAGGCGGGCGGCTCGTAGCTTTGCTTCCGGGCTGGGCTCAGCCGGGCGGGCCGGGGCCACGACGGCCCGTGGCACCGAGCGGGTCATCCGCAAGCTGACCCGCGCGTCCGGCGCCGACCGCACCGGGCTGGACCGGCTCCTCGAGCTGACCGCGGCCGGCGCCGCGGCTGACGCGTTCGTCGCGGTCGCACTGGCCGGAACGCTGTTCTTCAGCACCTCGGTGGACCAGGCCCGCGGCCGGATCGCGCTGACCCTGCTCATCACCATGGCACCGTTCGCCGTGCTGGCCCCGTTCATCGGGCCGATGCTGGACCGGGTGCGGGACGGCCGCCGGTACATCCTGATCGGCACGCTGCTGGCCCGCGGCCTGCTCTGCTGGGGCATGGCGGGCGCGACCCAGCACAACGACACGGTCACCCTGCTGCCCGCCGCGTTCGGCGTGCTGGTGCTGCAGAAGGCGTACGGGGTGACCCGCAGCGCGGTCACCCCGCGGCTGCTGCCCGCCCGGATCACCCTGGTCTCGGCGAACGCGCGGATCTCACTGGCCGCGCTGATCGCTTCCACGCTGGGCGCGGCGGCCGCGGCCGGGGTGTCCTACCTGGCGGGTGGCGGTTCCAGCGGCGGGGCGTGGGCGCTGCGCATCGGCACCGTCGTGTACCTGGCCGCGATCGCGCTCGGCATCCGGCTGCCGGACCGGGTCGACCAGCATGACCAGCCGGCCACCCAGGGGCCGGCCGGTCCGGGCCAGCCCGAGCCGGGGATGGCCGTCCCCGGGACGGCCGGCCCGGGGACGGCCCGCTACGGCGCCCACCCGGACGCAACGCAGCCCGAGGCGGCCTACCCGCCGCCCGGCCAGCCCGGCAACGGCCGCCCGCCGGGCGACCAGGGCACGAGGTATGGCCACCCGGCTGGCACCCCAGGCGCGGGTTACGGCCATCCGTCGGGCGGCGCGGACACGGGTTACGGCCCTCCGTCGGGCGCGGGCAACCCACCCCCCGGACGCCCGCGGCCGCCGGGCTACCATCCGGAGGCCGCCGCCCGCTCCCGGCGGCGTACCCGGCCGGGGCCGCGGTGGGCCGCGGCTCTGCTCAGCGTGGGTCCGGTCGTCGGGGAAGCCATGCGCGGCAACGCCGCGCTGCGCGCGTTCTCCGGTTACATGATCTTCTTCCTGGCCTTCCTGCTCCGCATCGAGCACTTCCCCGGGGTGAACGACAAGCTGGCGCTGGCCGGGATGATCGCGGCCGCGGGCGCGGGTGGTTTCATCGGCACCGCCATCGGTGCGGCGCTCAAGGCCCGCGCGCCGCATCTGATCCTGTTCATGCTGCTCGGCTTGTCCACGGTGATCACCGCGGTGTGCGCGGTGTTCTTCGGCCTGTGGGCCGCGCTCATCGTCGCCCTGGTCGCGGCGTTCTGCCAGGTGCTGGCCAAGCTGGCGCTCGACTCGATCGTGCAGCGGGAGATCCCGGAGGAAGTGCGGTCATCCACGCTGGCCGCCTCGGAGACTATCCACCAGCTGGCCTGGGTGGCCGGCGGGCTGGCCGGGCTGGCCATGTCGTTCACCTCGAGCGGGGTCGCTGGCCTGGCCGTGCCCGCGGCCGGGCTGGGCGTGACCACGCTGCTGCTGCTGGCCAGCCGCAGGCGCCGGATCCTGGCCACCCGCCAGGCGGCCCCTCCCGCCCCGGCCGCCACCCACCGCCGCTGACCGCGTGCGGATGGCTGGGCTGGGTGAGGTCAGGCCTCCAGGTCGTCGGCGACCGCGCGGAGCACCTGGGCGATCTTCTTGCCGTCGCGGGCATCGGGGTGCCGGCCACGGCGGTAGGTGCTCGACACCCCGTCCAGCAGCTTGATCAGGTCCTCGACGATGACGACCATCTGGTCCGGGCTCTTCCGGGTGGTCTTGGCCACGGTCGGCGGCGGCTCGAGCAGCCGGACCTGGAGCGCCTGCACACCGCGGCGCCCCTCGGCCACGCCAAACTCGACGCGCTGACCCGGTCGCAACGCCGTGCTGCCCGATGGCAGCGCGGTGGAGTGCACGAAGACCTCACCCCCGTCGTCGCGGGTGAGAAAGCCGAACCCTTTGTCGGCGTCATACCATTTGACCTTGCCAGTGGGCACGACTGGACCTCACGCGGATAGAGCGGGCGGGGTGAGCGCACGAGGAATTGCCAACCTAGGTTACCGGTCCCCCGGTGCCTGCGGCAGGCCCGCCTGTCATGGACATTGCTGCGACGTGAACCCGGCGGGTCGCCGGGGCCACACCTGCGCATCTGCGCATGCCAGGACGGCGCCTGGAACACTCAGCTGCAGAACACCGGAAACAACCGGCGGGCGCGGTTGCTTCCCCGGTACTGCCCCGCGGCCGCCGTGGCCGACCCGGCTGGTCACCGCATGCGCAGCCACGGCGGGACCCGGCGGCGCCGCGGGCCCCGGCGCAGTCGCCACACCAGGTAGCCCGCGCACAGCAGGCAGCCCACCCGGAGCAGCAGGCCGAAGTGGTGCGTGGCGTGGCCGAACGCGGTGAAGAAGTTGCCCTGTCCGGTGATGCCCATCACGATCAGCGCGACCACCGTGAACAGTACTGGGCCGGTGAACGCCAGCCATTTGTCCCGCCGGTCCCAGCTCCGGGACCAGATGGAGACGACCGCGCCGATCAGCCACACCGGGAACGGGAGGATCAGCCCACCGACCCCGATCAGGAGCAGCGACACCGACTCCAGCGGCTGTTTGCGGACGAACGCCCACGCCTCGGTCAGTGGCTCGGGCCGGCCCAGCTTGCTGGGGCCGAGCGGCTCGTCTTCCCCAGCCAGTTCCATGCCGGGCACGATCGACGGCGGCCCGGCGTCATCGGCCCCCGCTGGATCGTCGCTGACTTCGGCCGTGGCACCGGCCCGCCCGGGTGTTCCGGTCTCCGCTGGCCCGGCGCCGTTCCCCGGACCGGCTGGCCCGGCGCCGCCCGCCCCGGCCCGTTCTGAGGTCCCGGCCCGCCCCGGCCCCGCGCCGTTCCCCGGACCGGCTGGCCCGGGCCCGCCCATCCCGGCCCGTTCTGAGGTCCCGGCCCGCCCCGGCCCCGCGCCGTTCCGCGGACCGGCCTGCCCGCGCTTTCCCCCCGGTGCCGCGCCGGTGTCCACCAATCCGTTGCCGCCGGCCGGGCGGCTGCCGCCGGGCGGCGGGCCGGTGCCCGGGCCGATGACCGGCCAGGTCGGCTTGGGCTGGGCCGGCTGGGCCGGCTGGGACGGCGCCGGGGCGGGCTGCCGCGCCTCGGGTACTGCCCGTTCCTCGAACGCGCCGTCAGCAGCCTGGCCGCCGGTGCCTGGGCCGCCGGTGTCCTGGCCCGCGTGCTGGCCCCCCGTGTCCGGGCCCGAGGCGTCCTGGCCGCCAGCGGCTAGCGGAGTACCGGCCGCCGGGCCACCCGCCGCCGGGCGCGACCCGGCCGTGCCCGCCGCCGCCTCATCCTCCTGCTCGCCCGCCCATGGCCCATACCGGCGGATCAGCCGGCTGCCGCTGCCCCGGGTGCGCCGCATCCGCGGCAACGGCGTGGTGTCCCGCCGCGCCGCCCGGGCCGGCTTGCTCGGCTTGTCCGGCTTCCACAGCTTGGCCGGCTGTGCCGCAGCCCCGCGCCGGCGGGCGCTGTACAGGCGCTCCCGCTCCTGCCTGGCCAGTACCTCCGGGTCGCCCAGCGCGGTCAGTACCTCGGCCACGTCGTCCGCGTCGGCGGAGGCTATCGGCCCGACCCGGGCCTCGATGGTGGCCCGGGTGCGCCCCACGAACAGCAGCCGGTCACCCTTGGGCAGCACCTTCTGCGCCGCGGCGGACACCCGGACCAGGTAGTCCCGGATCATCTGCTCGGCTGACAGCGGAGCGGGGGTGCGGCGCCTCATATCCAGATAGTCCCTCTGAACCCGGCCATTGTGGAGGCCGGCACGCTACCACTACCCCTATCCCACTAATTCAGCAGGTATCCCTCGCACTTTCTCCGTCCGCTCGCTTCCGCGGGCAGTCACGCGAAAGGGGCGGTCCCGGTTTCCCGGGACCGCCCCTCGTGCTGGCGCGCAGGCGGATCAGAAGTCCATGTCGCCGCCGCCTGGGGCGGCCGGCGCCTTCTCCTTCTCCGGCTTCTCGGCCACCACTGCCTCGGTCGTGAGGAACAGACCGGCGATGGAGGCCGCGTTCTGCAGCGCGGACCGGGTCACCTTCGCAGGGTCGATGATCCCGGCCTTGAACATGTTGACGTACTCGCCGCTGGAGGCGTTGAGGCCCTCACCGGTGGTGAGCGTCTTCACCTTCTCGACCACGACGCCGCCCTCGAGGCCGGCGTTCACCGCGATCTGCTTGAGCGGCTCCTCGACGGCGCGGCGCACGATGGTGGCGCCGGTCGCCTCGTCACCGGTCAGCTCGAGCTTCTTGAACGCGGCGCTACCCGCCTGGAGCAGGGCCACGCCACCACCGGCGACGACGCCCTCCTCGACGGCGGCCTTGGCGTTGCGCACCGCGTCCTCGATGCGGTGCTTGCGCTCCTTCAGCTCGACCTCGGTGGCCGCACCCGCCTTGATGACGGCAACGCCGCCCGCCAGCTTGGCCAGCCGCTCCTGCAGCTTCTCGCGGTCGTAGTCGGAGTCGGTGTTCTCGATCTCGGTGCGGATCTGGTTGACCCGGCCGGAGATCTGCTCGGGGTCGCCCGCGCCGTCCACGATCGTGGTCTCGTCCTTGGTCACCACGACCTTGCGCGCCCGGCCCAGCAGATCGACGTCGGCGTTCTCCAGCTTGAGACCGACTTCCTCGCTGATGACCTGGGCGCCGGTCAGGATGGCGATGTCGCCGAGCATGGCCTTGCGCCGGTCGCCGAACCCGGGCGCCTTCACCGCGACGGACTTGAACAGGCCGCGGATCTTGTTGACGACCAGAGTCGCGAGGGCCTCACCCTCGACGTCCTCGGCGATGATGGCCAGCGGCTTGCCCGACTGGACAACCTTGTCGAGCAGCGGGAGCAGGTCCTTGTTCGCCGACACCTTGGAGTTGGTGACCAGGATGTACGGGTCGTCCAGGACTGCTTCCATCCGCTCCGGGTCGGAGACGAAGTACGGCGAGATGTAGCCCTTGTCGAAGCGCATGCCCTCGGTGAGCTCGAGTTCGAGGCCGAAGGTGTTGCTCTCCTCGACGGTGATGACGCCTTCCTTGCCGACCTTGTCCATGGCCTCGGCGATCATCTCGCCGATGGCCGGGTCGCCAGCCGAGATGGAGGCGGTCGAAGCGATCTGCTCCTTGGTCTCCACGTCCTTGGCGAGCTTGGACAGCTCCTCGCTCACCCGCTCGACCGCGGACTCGATGCCCCGCTTGAGGGACATCGGGTTGGCGCCGGCCGCGACGTTGCGCAGGCCCTCCCGGACCAGCGCCTGGGCCAGCACGGTCGCCGTGGTGGTCCCGTCGCCCGCGACGTCATCGGTCTTCTTCGCGACTTCCTTGACCAGCTCGGCGCCGATCTTCTCCCACGGGTCCTCGAGCTCGATCTCCTTGGCGATGGACACACCATCGTTGGTGATCGTGGGGGCGCCCCACTTCTTCTCGAGCACCACGTTCCGGCCCTTCGGGCCGAGGGTTACCTTCACGGCGTCGGCGAGCTGGTTCATACCGCGCTCGAGGCCGCGCCTCGCGTCCTCATCGAACGCGATCATCTTGCTTGCCATAGGCTCCAGTCCTCCCGGGACTTGGTGGCTTGTACTGTGCGAACCGGGTCGACGCCCGCGACGGCCAGCCCCCTCAGCGGGCAGTCCCTTCCTGCCGCCGACGAGGCTTCATCGCCCCGATTACCGCCCTGGGATTGTCACTCTCATGCGGAGAGTGCCAACGCCTTGTTTAGCACTCTCGGCATGAGAGTGCAAGCGGAGTGCGCCCTGAGCGGGGCTGTTCAGCCCACAGCACATTCCGCCTGCGGCATACCTGGGAAAATGACCGGTCCGGTGACGTCACCGGGTCGCGCCTGGACACCGGGCCGGAGGTGATGCGGCTGTGGTCTGGCCAGAGCCGCATGATGGCCCGGTACCCGTCACCCGGGCACCGGGCCATCGCCGAACTGAGCGAGCTAAGCTCCCGCGGCCCGGACGGCCTCCGCTTGCGGGCCGCGGTCACTCTGCGTGATCTCGAACTCGACCCGCTGCCCCTCCTCGAGGGTGCGGTAGCCATCCATCTGGATGGCGGAGAAGTGCACGAACACGTCCCTGCCACCGTCGACCGCGATGAAGCCGTAGCCCTTGTCCGCGTTGAACCACTTGACGGTGCCCTGAGCCATTACCCAACAACTCCCTAACTCTGCTCGGGCCTCGGGTTCTACCCTTGCCTCTGCAGAACCCGTCGATCGCGACGCGGGCTAGGCGTGGCAAGACAGGCTTGCCGAATGCGCCGACCGACAGCGACCGGAACCGACCTTACCCCGTGCGATGCGCCTCCGGGACCTGTTACTCCCCGAATGCGGCCGAGCGAGTCGCCGCTATTGACCAGCCCTCCGGACAGTCAGCCCGATCCTGGGCGGAATGGGACTCCCCGGCAGCCCTGCGCATAGAGCGCGTTATCCGCCGGCCACGGCCGGGATGACCGACACGTGCGCACCGGCGGGCACCGGGGTGTCGAGGCCCTGCGCAAACCTGACGTCTTCCTCGCCGACGTAGACGTTGACGAACCGGCGCAGCTCACCGCTGTCGTCCACGATCCGCCCGGCGATGCCGGGATACTCGGCGTCCAGGCCACCGATGACCTCGCGCAGCGTCCCCGGCCCGGCGGTGACCTCGGCGGCCCCGCCGGTGAACGTACGCAGGATGGTGGGGATTCGGACGGACACGGTCATGCCGGGACCTGCCTCTCCAGCGACAGCGTGCATGGGTTTCATGCCTGAACGGTTCCTATAGTGCCTGGCCCGGGCGGTCCGTGCTGGCGCAGCCGGTCAGCGGGCCGGCGTTCCAGCCAGCGCTGCCTCGAAGGCCAGGAATGCGTCGGTGGTGGGGCTGATCGGCGCGGCCGCCCCGGCGCCCTCGGCCACTGCGTCCAGCGTCTTGAGCCCGTCGCCGGAGTTGATGATGACCGTCTCGGCGCCGGGGTCCAGCTGACCGGACGCCAGCAGGCTGCGCAGCACGCCCACGGTGACCCCGCCGGCCGTCTCACCGAAGATGCCCTCGGTGGCGGCGAGCAGCCGCATCGCCGCCACCACCGCCTCGTCGTCCACGTCGGCCACCACCCCGCCGGTGCGGCGCACCACATCCAGCACATACGGCCCGTCCGCCGGGTTGCCGATGGCCAGTGACTTGGCCACGGTGGACGGCCGGACCGGCTGGACCACGTCGTACCCGGCGCGGAATGCGGCGGCCACGGGTGAGCAGCCGGTCGCCTGCGCACCGAACACCCGGAACGGGGTGTCCTCGACGAGCCCGAGCTGCACCAGCTCGCGGAACGCCTTGTCGATCTTGACCAGCTGGGCGCCCGACGCCACCGGCACCACGATCTGCGCGGGCAGCCGCCAGCCCAGCTGCTCGGCGATCTCGAAGCCGATGGTCTTGGATCCCTCGGCGTAGTAGGGGCGGACGTTGACGTTGACGAACGCCCAGTCCTCCCGGTCATCGGCCAGCTCCGAGGCGAGCCGGTTGACGTCGTCGTAGCTCCCCGCCACCGCGACCATGGTGCCCCCGTACACCCCGGTGGCCACGATTTTCTGCGGCTCCAGGTCGGCCGGGATGAACACCACCGACCGGATGCCGGCCCGGGCCGCCGCGGCGGCGACCGCGTTGGCCAGGTTGCCGGTAGACGGGCAGGCGAGCACCTTGTAGCCCAGCTCGACCGCGGCGGCCAGGGCCACCGCCACCACGCGGTCCTTGAACGAGTGCGTCGGGTTGGCCCGCTCGTCCTTCACCCACAGAGCGCGCATGCCGAGTTCACGGCCCAGCTGCTCGGCCCGGACCAGCCGGGTCAGCCCCGGCTCGGTGTTCGGGGTGGTGGCCACGTCCGGCGGGACCGGCAGCAGGCTGGCGTAGCGCCAGATGTTCGCGGGCCCAGCCTCGATGCCAGCCCGGCTCAGCGGTGGGTAGTCGTAGCGGACCTCGAGCGGCCCGAAACACTCGGCGCAGACGTGACCCGAGCCGATCGGGTAGCTGCTGCCGCACTCGCGGCAGCTCAGCCCGCTGGCATAGCCGAAGCGGGATGGAGTGATCGAGACAGGGGAACTGGGCGGTGTGCTCACGCGGCGAGGCCTTTCTCCTCATCTGCCCCAGCGGCCGGATGGCCGAGGGCCGGACTTGGCACCTGTCACGGGAATGGCCTCGCGGGCACACCTCACCGTGGTGGTTGCCGGGGCTTCACCGGGCCGTTCCCTCCACCCCTCTGGATGAGCGTTATGAAGTTGTACCGCACACTCTAGCCGATGCCGCGCCGCGGTCCCGGGGCTGCTCAGGCTAGCCTCACGTGCATGACGGGTGACCAGGACGGGCGTCACCGGGGGGAGTCGTCGCCCCGGGCCGGCCGCGTGCTCATCGCTTCGAACCGGGGGCCGGTCTCGTTCGTCCGGGATGCGGACGGCACGCTGACGGCCCAGCGCGGCGCGGGCGGCCTGGTCTCCGGGCTTTCCTCGGTGGCCAGGCAGGCCGACGTGCTGTGGGTGTGCGCCGCGCTCAGCGACGCTGACCGGGCGGCCGCGCGCAGCACCCCGGACGGCCGGATCGACACCGACCTGGCCCCGGGAATGCTGGGCGGGGACGGCCACCGGTCCGCGGTGCGGATGCTGGACATCCCGTCCGCCACGTTCCGGCGGGCCTACAACTCGGTGGCCAACTCCACCCTCTGGTTCGTGCACCACATGCTCTTCGACACCCCCAATCAGCCCAGCTTCGGGCTCACCTTCCGCCGCGAGTGGGAGTCCTTCCGCAGCTACAACGCGGCGTTCGCGACCGCGCTGGCCAAGGGGGCGACGGAGGAGGATTCCGGTGGCCCGGGCCCAGCTGGCGAAGTGCGGGCCATGGTGCAGGACTACCACCTGCCCCTGGTGCCCCGGATGCTGGCCGAGCAGTGCCCGGACGTCAGGATCGCGCACTTCTCGCACACCCCGTGGGCGCCGCCCGACTACTACCGGCTGCTGCCCAGCGGGGTGGGCCGTGAGGTGCTGGACGGGATGCTGGGTGCCGACCACGCCGGGTTCCTGTGCCAGCGCTGGGCCGATGCGTTCGTCGCCTGCTGCGCCGAGTTCCTCGGAGCCGAGATCGGTCCCGGCGGCCAGTCAGTGACCCACCGCGGGCACGTCACCACGATCGGCGTGCACGCGCTCGGGGTGGACGCCGCCGGACTGCGCGACCGGGCGGCCGCGCCCGACGTGCAGGCGCAGGTCGCCGCGCTGAGCGCGGCGACCAAGGGCTGCCAGCTGATCGTCCGGATCGATCGCACCGAGCTGTCCAAGAACATCGTCCGCGGCCTGGCCGCCTATCGCGAGCTGCTGATCAGCCACCCGCGATGGCGCGGCCGGGTGACCCACCTCGCGTTCGCCTACCCATCCCGGCACGACCTGCCGGAATACCGCGAATACACAGCCCGGGTGCAGCGGATGGCCGCCGACATCGTGGACGAGTTCGCCACCGACGACTGGAACCCGCTGACCCTGCAGGTCAACGACGACTACCCACGGTCGCTGGCCGCCTATCAGCTGGCCGACGTGCTGCTGGTCAACCCGATCCGGGACGGGATGAACCTGGTCGCCAAGGAAGGCCCGATCCTGGCCCGGGGCGGCTGTGCGCTGGTGCTGTCCACCGAGGCGGGCGCGGCCGCGGAACTCGGCCCGGACGCCATACTGGTCAACCCGTTCGATGTCACGCAGACGGCGCAAGCGCTGCACGCGGCGCTGACCATGTCCGAGTCCGAACGGATCCACCGCCGGGCCGCCCTGGCCCAGGCGGGCGCGGCGCTGCCGCCTACCGCCTGGTTCCAGGCTCAGCTCGACGCGCTCACCGTCACCGCCGCGGCCGTCGGCCCCCCCACCGCCCCCGGTGCCGTACCCGCCACCCCCGCGTTCCACGGCTGGCGTGACCGCGTATCCGTACCAATCTCCCGCCGACGGCGGCGCAAGCCGTGAAGGGTGCGGGTAGCAGGAGTGGCTGAGCCTAGGTGAGCTTGTCGGCCAGGGCGGTGAGCAGGGCGGCGATGCCGTCGGGGCCCGCCACCACCAGGTCGGCCGATTCGGCCAGCGCGGTGACCTCGGGCGAGCCGCTGCATACGGCGAGTCCCGGGATGCCGGTCCCGCGCAGCGCGCGGACGGCGCCGAAGGCGGCCACGTCACCCAGATCGTCTCCGCAGAACATGACCGCGCGCGATTTTCGTTCGGCAACAAGATTTTTCAGGGCGCTGCCCTTGTCCGTGCCTGGCGGGCGCAACTCGATCACCAGGCGCCCGGGCTCCACCGTCAGCCCGTGCCGGGCGGCCAGGCCGGCCAGCGGATCGCGCAGCTGATCCAGGACGGCCTGCGGGTCCGGGGCCCGCCGGGTGTGCACGGCCACCGCGAGCCCCTTGTCCTCGATCTGGACGCCACCCGGCGCGCCCGCATCGGCCAGCAGGGCGGGCAGTTCCGCGCGGGCCGCCGCCACCCCGGGCGGCGTCGGCGGCACGATGAGCTGGCCGTCCACCCAGCGCTCCAGGCCGTACTGGCCGAGCACGATCAGCCCCGGCACCTGGTCGAAGCCGCCCAGGTCCGCGGCGACCCCGGCCGGCCGGCCGGTGATGACGGCGAGCGTGCCCAGCACGCCGGACAGCCGGCGTAGCGCGGGCACCGCCGCCGGATGGGCCCGGGCCTGGGCCGGATCGGCCACGATCGGCGACAGCGTGCCATCGAAGTCCAGCCCGGCCAGCGCCTGCCCCGGCGCGGCGAGCAGGGCGGCCAGCCCGGCCCGGCCCTCGGGCGTGACCGGCTCCGGGAGCACCGCGGTGGTCGTCACCAGGACGTCCCGCCGCGCCGTTCTGGCCCGGACGAGCGCATCCGGTGCCGCCGGGCCCGCTGCCGGCGCAGCCGGGTGACCAGGGCCGGGTCGAACACGAGCGCCTCCGGGCGGTCGATCAGCTCGTTGAGCAGCTGGTAGTAGCTGGTCGCGGTCATCCCGAGGACGTCGCGGATCTCCTGCTCCTTGGCGCCCGGTTCCCGCCACCAGTTGCGCTCGAACACGAGGACCCGCGTCTCGCGTTCAGATAGCGCCGCCATCTGGTCCTCCCATACCTCCAGGAGCCTCATCCTAGGTCGGCTCTAGGCGACACGCCCATGACCCCGTACGCTCTGCCTTCGTGGCTTCATTCGACTGCATAACGTTCCTCACTGACTACGGGCTGGAGGACGGCTTCGTGGCTGCCTGCCATGGGGTCGCCGCCCGGATCACGCCCAGCGTCCGGCTCATCGACATCACTCACCTGGTACCGCCCGGTGATGTCCGCCGCGGCGCGGCCGTGCTCGCGCAGACCATCCCGTACCTGCCGCGGGGCGTGCATGTGGCCGTGGTCGACCCCGGCGTGGGCACCGCGCGCCGCGGCATCGCGGTGGCGGCCGGGGAATGCGTCCTGGTCGGGCCGGACAATGGCCTGCTGTCCTGGGCGGCGACCGCGCTGGGCGGGGCCACCGCCGCCAGCCAGCTGACCAACGGGGAGCTGTGGCTGCACCCGGTATCCCCCACGTTCCACGGCCGGGACATCTTCACCCCGGTAGCGGCGCACCTGGCCGGCGGCATCGACCTGGCTTCGGTCGGCACCCCTCTCGACCTCACCGACCTGGTGATGCTGCCCGCGCCGACCAGCCGGGTGCACGATGGCGAGGCCGAGGGTGAGGTCATGTCGGTGGACCGGTTCGGCAACGTGCAGCTGTCGATCGCTGCCTCCGACGCCGACCGGCTGGGCCTGGGGTTCGGGTCCTCGGTCGCCGTCCGGTGCGGACGGCGACAGCTGACCGTGCCGTATCTGGAGACGTTCGCCGCGGTGGCACCGGGGGAGATCGTCGCCTATACGGACAGCGCCGGGCTCATCTCCCTCGCGGTGAATGGCGGCGACGCGGCTGAGCAGCTCGGGCTGCCACCGGGCGCGCACGTGCGGCTGTCGGCCGCCGTACCCACCTGACCCGCCCCGCTCCGGGCCCGGGCCGGGACGCTCCGCGACCGCCGTACGCAGCGTCCCGAACATGGCAGAATGCCGGGGGGTGAGGACGGAAGGGTTGACACTATGGCGCAGCGGCCCCGGGGCCGGGCAACCTCGATCGTTGCCTCCGGCCTGGCGGCAGCCTGCATCGCGGTCACCGCGGCGGGCCCTGTCGCCGCGGACACCACCCGTAACCAGGAGTGGTGGCTCGGCCCTCTCCACGTAACCAAGGCGTGGCTGTCCAGCAAGGGCACCGGCGTCACGGTCGCCGTGCTGGACACGGGGGTGGATCCCACCCAGCCCGACCTGGCAGGCTCCGTGATCACCGGGAAGGATTACACCAATTCCGGCGAGAAGCCGGGCAGCCCGCTGTGGGGACTGCACGGCACCGCCGTCGCCAGCCTCATTGCCGGGCACGGGCACGGCCCGCACCACGCCGACGGGGTCCTCGGGGTGGCTCCGGCGGCGAAGATCCTCTCTGTCCGGGTCACCCTGGAGAGCAAGGACCCGCGGCTGGCCAGCGCCAGCACCGTCGCCGGCCTGTCGATGTCGATCGCGCGGGGCATCGGGTACGCGGTCCGGCACGGCGCGAAGGTCATCGACCTGCCGATGGACCCGGCGGCGCTGCCCGCACCGCCGCCCACGGGCGGTGGCGGCACCGGTACCGGCGGTGGCGGTACGGGTAACGGCACCGGCGGCACGGGCACCGGCGGCACGAACCCCAGCATGGACACCCCGACCACGGCCGACCCGGCGGCGGGTGTCACCACCACGGACGGCAGCCGGCCGGAGAAGGCCGCGGTCGCCCAGGCGCTGCGCAAGGGCGTGGTCCTGGTCGGGCCGGCCGGCGACGGGGGCGCTGGCACCGACGCGGTCAACTACCCGGCCGCTTATCCCGGGGTCATCTCGGTCGGCGCGTTCGGCCCGGGCTTCGTGAAGGCCCCGTACACCAGCCACCGGTCGTACGTGAGGCTGACCGCGGCCGGGGACAACGTCGTCGCGGCCAACGGCGCCACCGGGTACACCCAGCTCAGGACCACCAGCGCGGCCAGCGCCCTGGTGGCCGGCATGGCCGCGCTCATCCGGTCACAGTTCCCGACGCTGACCCCCGCGCAGGTGACGAAGGCGCTGACCAGCAGCACCGCGTTCCACAGCAAGAGCGGCCGGCGCAGCGGGTCCGGGTTCGGTACCGCGGATGCGGCGGCCGCACTGCTCACGGCGGCCCGCATCAACGCGAGACTGTCCGCTGGCAGCGGCGCCACAGCCACGCCAACCCCGCCGAAGCCCCCGGCGGTCAAGGTGCAGACGCCAAGCCTGTGGCATGTCCTGCGCTACCCGGTGCTCGGCCTGGCCGCCCTCCTGCTACTCGCGCTCATCATCCTGATCATCGTGCGGACCCGGCAGCGCCGGGCGCTGAACGCCCAGCTGGCTCCGCTGCGAGCCGCGGCGCAGGCGTCCCGGGCCCACCCGCCGGTCAACGGGACAGGCAACCTCAGCAATACCGGGCCGATCCGGATGGATTCCGGCGCGGCCTGGCCCGGGCAGCCCGCTGAGGTAGCCGCGGCGGCGGGGCGGCCGGGGGCAGGCTGGGCCCCGGCGGATTTCACCGGGGCCGGGCGGCCAGCCAGCGGCGCAGCAAGCTCCGGCGAGGCCGCGGTGGGCAGCCCGGGCGACACCGTGGGCAGCTCCACCGGGGCGATGGGCAGTCGGGCCGAGATGATGGGGAGTTCCAGCGCGGCGGCCGCGGGCAGCGGGACGGCGCGGCGAACCAGCGGGCCTGCGCCGTTCGACGACCCGGAGTTCGTGCCGCCGTCGTTCAGCGAGCCGGCGCCCGGGTCGGCCAGTCCCCGGTTTGGCGGGCCGAGGTTCGACGCCCCGGCTTTTGGCAGCGCCCCGTTCGGCGCCCACGGGTTCGGCTCGGACGACACCACCGCGGTGGGCAGCGCAGCCGCCGACCCGCCGACGTTCGGCAGCGCCGCCTCAGACGGGCCCGGGTTCAGCGGCTCGGTGTTCGGCGGAGCCGCTTTCGGCGGCCCGCCATTCGGCGATGCCCCAGATGAGGCGCCCGCAGGTGGCCCCGGCTCAGGTAATGGCGGCCTGCCGGGTGCGCGGGGCCGTGGCGCTGGACGTCCCGGCAGCGGCGCTTCCGGCTCACACGCTTCCGGCACACGCGCTCCCGGCAGCAGTGGCGCTCCCGGTGGCCGCTCCCCTGGCGCCAGCGGGCCGGGTAGCCGCCAGCCGGCGATGACCGACCCGCCGGTGCGCACGCTGGGATCCACGCACCGGCTCAACACCGTCCGGGCGCCGAAGACCACCGGTCACCCCCCCTGGGAGCCAGCCGAGAAGCCCACCGGCGAGCTGCCCTGGATGGACGCGCCCGCACGCGGCGGATCCAGTGGCCGGATGCTGCCGCCACGCCGGTCGTTCCCGGGCGGCGGGCCCGCCGATGACGGCGCGGACGCCGATGACGGCGCGCCGGCTGGCGCCTTCGGCACCGGCCAGGGCGGCGGGCGGATCTCGCCAGACACCGGCCCGGGGCTGTCCCGGCGGGGCCCGGTGGATCGCGGGCCGTTCCCTGAGCTCGGCCCGCCCGGCGCCGCCGGGGCGCCCAGTGCGGCTGGGTCGGCCGGGGCAGCAGGCTCGTTCGGGGCGGCTGGCCCGCCCAGTGCAGCTGGCCCGTTCGGCGGGGCAGGCCAGCCCAGTGCACCAGGCCAGCCCAGTGCACCAGGCCAGCACGGCGCACCAGGCCAGCACGGCGCACCAGGCCAGCACGGCGCCGCGGGACCACCCGGACCACCCGGACCACCCGGACCACCCGGACCAGCCGGGCCGCCCAGCGCCGCCGGGCCGTTCGGTGCCGCCGGGCCGTTCGGTGCCGCGGGACGGCCCGGTGCGGCCGGCTCACCCGGGGCGGCCGGCTCACCCGGTGGGCAGCCGTCCAGGCCGGGTGGCCCGTGGCCGGGGCTGGGTGGCCCGCAGCCGGGGACCGGTGGCGTGCAGCCGGGGCCGGGTGGTCCGGCCGGCGAAGCGGAGGATGAGGACAGCCCGGACGCCGGACCGCCGCGCCGCTACACCTGGAACCCCGCCGACACCACGGTGTCCTTCCCGGCCGTGCCGAAGGAGCCCAGGCAAGAGAACGGCCGCGACTGACCGGCACCAGCCCCACCAGGCAGCCCCACCAGGCAGTGCGGCCAGGCGGCCCCACCAGGCAGGCCGGTCCAGGTCAGCCGGTCCAGATCAGCTGCGTGCCGCCTGCCAGCCGGTGATGACCAGCGTCAGCGCGGCCAGGGCGGCGACGCCGAGCAGCAGGACCGGCGGTGACGCGTAGCCGCGCAGCATCGACAGCACATAGGGAGCAGCGAAGCCGAGGTACGTGGCGGCCTGGAAGACCGCGGTCAGCCCGGCCAGTTCCCCGGGCTTGGCTATCCGCTGCACCTCGGCCAGGCCATACACCAGGCAGCAGCCATACCCGCAGCCCAGGACCACCGCAGCGGGCAACACCAGGACCGCCCGGCCGAAGCCGGCCACGCCCGCTTCCGCCGCCATGCCCGCGGTCACCAGGGCCATGCTGGTCACCAGCAGCCGCGGCCCGCCGGGCTGGGCCAGCCGCCGGGCCACCGGCTGGATCAGCACCCCGGACATGGCCGTGCACAGCGCGACCAGCGCGGCAAAGAACACCGCTGGGCCATCCACCTGGCCCGCCACCAGGCCGGGCGCATACACCATGGCGATGGCCGCCGAGCCGAACACCCAGGGCGCCAGCGGCAGCACGACCCGCAGGAACCGCGGCTCAGCCAGGCCTGGCCAGCGGAACCGCCGGCTCCCGGCTCCGGCCTGGCCCGCCGGACGGGTCTCGGGCAGCCGCCAGACGAGCACGGCGGCGAACCCGGCGAGCCCGAGTTGCGGCAGGTACGGCAGGGTGGTGGGCAGCGGCGCCCACTGAGCCAGGGCGCCGGCCACCAGCGGTCCGAGGCCGAAGCCCAGGGTCATCGCCACACCGGCCCGCCTGGCCCCGGCGATGGGCTGGGCAGTGGCATAAGGCGGGGCGGACAGCTCCTTGATCCAGGCCGTGCCCGCGCTGAACCCGCAGCCACTGGCCACACCCATGATCACGCGTCCGGCGAACAGCCAGCCCACTCCGTGCGGGCCGAGGATCAGCACGGCCCCGGCAAGGACCGACAGCAGCACTGAGCATTCGACGACCGGCCTGCGGCCGATCCGGTCCGACACCCGCCCGGCCACCAGCAGCCCGGGAATCAGGCCGATGGCATACATCCCGAACATCGCCTCCACCACGGCCGCGGTCAGGCCCATCAACGGCCGGTAGAGCAGCAGCAGCGGCGTGAACTGGTTGGCGCCCCAGCCGATCACCGCCACCGCGAAAGCCGCGCGCAGCCAGGGTGCTACCGCTGCTGGCCGACCCGCGGGCCGCCCTGACCGGACCGGGAGATGCGTCTCGGTGCGGATCGCGCCCCGCGTGGATGTCATGATTGTCCGCCCTCCGGTTGCTGGCCTACCTCGAGGCTCTCGCGGACGACCGGGGCACCCAAGTGGCGGTAATGACAATGTGCGCTAAATTAATGACATGGACCGGCACCTGATCGCGGTCGCCGTCACGGCGGGCGCCCCCATCTTTGAACTGGCCATCCCGTGCGAAGTGTTTGCCCGTCACCGCCGCGGGTTCCCCGACCTGGGCTACGACGTGCGGATCTGCGCGCCCGGGCCGGTGCGCACCGCGGGCGGCTTCGTGGCCGACCCGACCCACGGCTACGACGTACTGGAGCACGCCGACACGGTGATCGTCCCGGCGGTGTGCGACGCCTACGCCGAACCGCCCGCCGACGTCGTCGCGGCGGTGCGGGCGGCGCACGCCCACGGCGCCCGGATCGTCTCGCTGTGTTCCGGCGCGTTCGTGCTGGCTGCGGCCGGCATCCTGGACGGCCGCCCGGCCACCACGCACTGGCTCTACGCTGACGAGCTGGCCCGCCGGTACCCAGCCGTGGAGCTGAACCCGTCCGTTCTCTACGTCGATGACGGCGACGTGCTGACCAGCTCCGGCACCAGCGCCGGGATCGACCTGTGCCTGCACATCGTCGCCCGCGACCACGGTGCGGCGGTGGCGAACGCGCTGGCCCGCAGGCTGGTCGCGCCTGCGCACCGCAACGGCGGGCAAGCTCAGTTCATCGAGCCACCCGCCACCGGCAAGGCCGACGCCAGCCTGGCGCCGCTGCTCGACTGGATGCGGGCCCACCTCCAGGAGCCGCTGACCGTGGCCGTGCTGGCCCGGCAGGCGAGCATGACGCAGCGGACACTGATCCGCCAGTTCTTCGCAACGACCGGCAACACCCCGATCAAGTGGCTCAACGCACAGCGCGTGCAGCACGCGCGCCAGCTGCTGGAGACTACTTCGCTGCCGGTCGACCAGGTCGCGGAGGCATCCGGGCTGGGCAGCCCGGCCAACTTCCGCCGGCACTTCACCGCCGCCGTCGGTGTGCCGCCGAGCAGCTACCGACGCACGTTCCAGACCCCGGCGGCCAGCTAGGTGGTGTCCTGTCGATCTTGGCCGTGGCGAGCGGCGGCCGGGGAATGGGGAGGCCCGCAGCAGGCCGAAGATCGGCAGGACACACCCTGGGCGGGCGCGTCAGCCCCGGCGGGCTGCGCCGCCCCCGTTCAGCTCGGTTTTGCGTACCGACGCGTAAACCGGGATGTACTCCTGTCCGGACAGTTCCTGGATGGCCCGGACGACCTCGTCGGTGATGGCCCGGCGGGCCTTACCCCGCGCGGCCACCCCCTGATAGGCCTCGAACGTGAGCGGCTTGCCGATGCGGATCGACACGCGGTGCAGCCTGGGCACCACGTGACCCGGCGGCAGGATCCGGTCGGTACCGACCATGGCTACCGGGATCACCGGAAGCCCAGAGTTGAGCGCGAGCCAGGCGACTCCGGTGCGGCCCCGGTACAGCCGCCCGTCCGGGGAACGGGTGCCCTCTGGGTAGATGCCGAACAGCTCGCCGCTGCGCAGCAGGGCGAGCGCCGCGTCCAGCATTTCCTGGGCGGCCCGGGAACTCTCCCGGTCCACCGACAGCTGCTTGGTGGCCCGCATGTAGGCACCGGTCAGCCGCTGGGTGACACCCTTGCCGGTGAAGTACTCAGACTTCGCCGCGAAGGTGAGCGGGCGGTCCAGCATCAGCGGCAGGAAGATCGAGTCCACGATCGACAGGTGGTTCGAGGCCAGGATGGCACCGCCGGTCCGCGGGATGTGCTCGGTCCCGGTGATCTCCGGGCGCCACAGCGTGTACAGCAGCGGGCCAGCGACCAGCCTGGACATCGTGTACTGCACCCGGGTTTCTCCCCAACTCGTTCCGCGGTGGCTGCTCAAAGATAACCGGGTGACCCGCGCGGCGCCGCATCAGCTAGTTGGCGCAGATGTTCTCATTGGCCGTCCGGGAGGACAGGGTGGGCGACGGGGTCGGGGCGGCGGCCTGCGCGGCCCCCGCGGCGTGGGCGGTGGTCCCGTAGTCACTGCCCAGCACGAGGGTGAGCTTGGGACTGCCCCCCGGCACCTGCCGGATCGCCGAGCCGGGCAGCTTGGACTCCAGCAGCTTGGCCTGTGCCTCGCTGCCCGCGTGGTACCTGATCGTGGTCTCGGTGACGTCCTGGGCGGACTCCTGGGCCATGGTGGTTACCCTGAAGCCATCCTGCTGCAGCAGGCTGCCCACTGTGTCCTGCAGCCCGTACTGCGAGGTCCCGTTGCGCACCGCGACCGAGACCGTGTGCGGGGAGATCTTCGGCTTCTTGACCGGCTGCAGCGACGCGCCGGTGACCTGAACGTCATTGCGGAAGTCGGCGAAGATCGTGCTGTCGATGGGCTGCGTCCACAGCACGTTGGCCGTGTCGGTGGGCACGACCAGCTGCCGGGGATACGTGGGCAGGGTGAAGAAGGTGACCCCTCTGGCAGGCAGGTTCTTGACGCTCATCGCGAGGTTGTAGAGGCCGTGGATGCCGCCGAGCGTGCTGTCGATGGTGATCGACTTGGTGGCCGCGTTGAGGAAGTTGTAGATGGCCACCGGGTTCAGCAGCCTGCTCTTCACCCGCTCGACGAGCGAGGACATGAAGGCTTGCTGGCGGCCGATCCGCTGCAGGTCACTGCCGTTACCGAGGGTATACCGGGCCCGCACGTACTCGAGCGCATCCCAGCCGTGCAGCAGGTGGTGGCCGGCCCTGAGATGCAGGCCGGACTTGGGATCGTTGATCGCCTTGGAGTTGCACTCCTCCACGCCGCCGAGCGCGTTCACCATGTCCCGGAAGCCCCAGAAGTTGATCGACACGAAGTGGTCGATGTGGATCCCGGTGTCGTGTTCGAGAGTCTTGATCGTGCAGGCGACGCCCAGGTCGGTGTGGTTGCCGTCCAGGTTGCCCAGGGCGTACGCCTCGTTGATCTTGTAGGTGGTCGGTGCGGACGTCTGGCCGTTGCCCATCTTGCAGGACGGGATGTTCACCCACGAGTCGCGGGGGATCGACATCACGTCGACCCACTTCCGGTCGGCCGCGATATGCATGATCATCAGCGTGTCGGACTGGTCGGTGGTGAGGTTCTGGCCGAACCCCTTGCCCTGGCCGTGCCGGGTATCCGAGCCGATGATCATGATGTTCTCGGCTTGCGGGTGCAGGTCCACCGGCTGGCTGCCCAGTTCGCCGGAGATATCCACTTGATGCAGGTTGCCGTTGAGGTGCCGGTAGACGGCATAAGCGCCACCGAGCGCGATCACCAGCACGGCGGCTACGCCGCCGGCCGTCCAGGCCAGGATCTTCTTCTTGCGGCCAGGATGGGGATGGCGCGGCGGCGGGGTCTGGCCGGCTTCCGCCCTGGCCCCGCTGATGCCCGCCAGAGTCTCGCCGGTCCCGGCCAGAGTCTCGCTGGTCCCGGCCGCCGCGGCCTCGCTGGCCCCGGCCGAGGTCCCACTGGCCCCGGCCGAGGTCCCACTGGTCCCGGCCGGCGCGGTCCCGTCGGCTCCCCCCGCCGCGCTGATGCGCTCGCCGATGGAGCCCGGGGTATCAGCCGCCTCGCCAGCTGAGCGGGCCGGCTGCGGGCTGGCCGGGCCGTCCCCGGACGATGCCGCGCCGTCCCCGGACGATGCCGCGCCGTCGCCGGACGATGCCGCGCCGCCGGGCTCGTGCCCGTTGCCTGGCGCAGGCTCATCCCGGTCAGCGGGCCCCATGCGTTCTCACCCCATCCCCCGATCCAGCGGGGGCTCTGGCGACTTCCCCGGCTCGGCAAGCGGCCATCGCGCAGCGTTACGCCGAACGGCGAAAACCATCTCAGTTGGCGCAACGTTGTAGCCGGACAGATAGTTTCACACCGCACTACCTACCCAGGTAAACCGAAATAGTCCCCTTGACCAGGTTACGCTTCGTAGTCCTGATCAAGCTACGCGGACCACGGGGTGATGGGCCGCTCGAGGCGCTCACCGTCCAGCACAAGATCGACCCGCTCGGTGAAGAAGGCGACCAGACCGCGGACATTCAGGGCGTCATGCAGCGGGTCTTCGTAGGCCCACGCGATGTCCGCGAGGAGATCGCCACCGGCCGGCACCGACCAGTACGAGGCCTGTCCCTTGTAGGCGCAGTAGGTCCGCGTGTCGCTCGGGATCAGCTCAGCCTGGATGTCTTCCCGCGGCAGGTAGTACCGGGTCGGCAGCATGGTCTCGAACAGCAGCATCGGGCGGGAGCTGCGCGCCAGCGCCTTACCGTCTAGTTCCAGGCTGACCCGCCGTGAGCTGGCCAGCACGTCAACGCGGTGGAACGGGTCGCGGGGATGGGACACGTTGCGCTCGTCTTCTTCGTACCAGGCATCGAACGCACCGAAGTCCAGGACGACGTACCCGGCCAGGTCCGGGTCGGCCGGGCGGAATCCCGCCCCGGGCCGGACCTGGCCGCCTCCCCGCACGTCCACTACGTCCCCCGCGGTGCTGTGCGCGGCAAACGGCACCGACGGGTCGAGCACCGGGCGCGCGGTCAGGTCGGGCACCCGGACGCCCATCCCGTCCGCGCCGCCCGCATCCGCGGTGCCCGCCGCGGCCAGGCCGCCGCGCACATCCTCCACCGGCACGGCATACGACGGCACGATCCGGCGCGGTTCCCAGGCCAGGACGGCCCGGGTGGTATCCACCACGGTGTCGCCGCCCAGCATGGCCCGGATGCGCTTGGCCGTCGGTTCGTACCGCAGCTGGCCGACCTCACTGCCCAGCAGGCCCCGGAACTGAATAGCCATCGCACTCCATGCTCGCCCTCGCCGGCCCGGCGACCGCCACCGGGCCTTCCTCCGTCAGTAACCGTCTACCTCGGCTACGGCCTCCGCGAACGCCTGCGGCGCCTCTTGGGGCAGATTGTGCCCGATACCCCCGGGGATGGTCCGGTGCACGTACCGGCCGGAGAACCTGGCCGCATACGCGCTGGGATCGGGATGGGGCGCGCCGTTGGCATCCCCTTCGAGGGTGATGGTGGGCACGGTGATGTCCGGGCTCCTGGCGAGCCGCTGCTCCAGATCGTCGTATCGTGCCTCGCCCTCGGCGGCGCCGAGCCGCCAGCGGTAGTTGTGGATCACGATGCTGACATGGTCCGCGTTGTCGAATGACGCGGCGCTGCGATTGAACGTCGCGTCGTCAAAGCTCCACTCCGGCGAGGCGGTGTGCCAGATGAGCCGGGCAAACTCACGCCGGAATTTGCCGTAGCCCATCCGGCCGCGTTCAGTGGCGAAATAGAACTGGTACCACCACGAGAGCTCGGCCGACGGGACCAGCGGCGCCTGGCCGGCCTGCTGGCTGCCGATCAGGTAGCCGCTGACTGACACCAGGGCTTTGCACCGGTCCGGCCAGAGAGCGGCGACGACATTGGCTGAACGGGCACCCCAGTCGAACCCGCCGAGGATCGCCCGGTGAATACCGAGAGCATCCATCAGCGCCAGAACGTCGACCGCGAGGACCGATTGCTGGCCGTTCCGGGGCGTGTCCGCGAAACGGAACCGGGTCGTGCCGTAGCCGCGCAGGTAGGGAACGATCACCCGGTACCCCGCCGCGGCCAGCGGGCCGGTGGCTTCGGCGTAGCTGTAAATGTCGTAGGGCCAGCCGTGCAGCAGGATGACAGCCTGCCCGTCAGCCGGGCCGGCTTCCGCGTATCCCACGCTGAGGACGCCCGCGTCGACCTGTTTCAGCGCACCGAACGGGGCGCCGGCTCCGGTTGCCGCCGTCACCGCACCCGTCCCGTCCATCCCGGGCATGGTGCTCATCTCTGGGCTACCGGGAGGAGGCGCCGTGCACCAGCATGATCGTCGGTGCGGCATGAGCTGGCTGGGACGGCTGGCCTGTCGAACTCACCGGGAACCTCCCGCAAGTGGGGATGACGCTGACACCTTCTGCCCGGCACGGTCCCACCCGGACGCCTCAGCTCGCACCCGTGACCACCCTGGCCGGTGCACTGGTCCAGGCCAGCCCGCCGCCCGCAGCCGTCATCGGCCTGAGCCTGCCGCCGTCATCGCCCCGGAGCCTGCCCCCGACCACCGCGGTCACTCAGTCGGTTTGGTCGTCATCTGCCGCGTAGGGTCCCAGGCGGCGGCGCCGCCGCCACCTCCGGTACGCCCGGATGGGGTGTAGCAGTGGCTGGGCCGCGTCATGGTTGACGGGGCCGAACCAGCCAACCGGTATGCCCATCACCCGCTGCGGCTCTTCGCCCTGCCTGGCGTGCGGATCCCTGCCTCGCGGCATTCCGAAGACCCGGTTTGGTTCAAATCCGTCATCAGGCATGGGCCGCTCCTGTACAGCTCGGCGTGAGCTCGAGCCGGTGAGCGGGATCGAACCGCTGACCTGCCGTTTACAAGACGGCTGCTCTGCCAACTGAGCTACACCGGCGAGCGACTCGCTGCATGGTAGCCCACCTCAGGCCGACCCGGGTTACGCTGTCCCTCGGAGAGGGGGAACGGGCCGATCTTCACCCCGCGAGGGTGAACCACATGTTCGGTTTTGCGACGTACTATCCGTGCTAACGCGGTCACGAGGTGGTGGGGCGGATGGTCGGACCGGTTCCCAGCGGCATCGACGAGATCGGCCTGCTGCCGGGCAGCCATGTCTGCGCGTTCTACCGTGGCGGCGACGACCGTGACCGGCTGCTCAACGGCTACCTCGGCGCGGGGCTGACCGCGGGCGACAAGTGCATCTGCATCGTGGATTCGGCCGGCACCGCCAAGCGCCTGGAAGCTCTGCCGCGCGCCCGGGGCGAGCCCGGGCCGTTCGATGGCCAGCTGGACATCCACCTGCCGGAGTCGACCTACCTGGCCGGCGGTGAGTTCAGCACTACCGACATGCTCACGTTCTGGACCGAGAGCATGGTCAAGGCGGAGATCGAGGGCTACTCGTTCTGCCGCCTGGTCGGCGAGATGACCTGGGCGCTGCGGGACGCGCCCGGGGTCGAGCACCTGGTCGGCTACGAGTCCGAGCTGAACCGGGTCACGTCGAGCTATCCCGTGATCGTGCTGTGCCTGTACGACCTGGACAAGTTCAGCGGCGAGGTCGTGGTCAACGTGGTCAAGACGCATCCCCAGGTACTGGTCCAGGGCATCCTCGTGGAGAATCCCTACTACGTCGAGCCGGACGACTTCCTCGGGTCGGCCCGCGCCTGAACTGACGCGATGACCGCCGAGCAGACCACGCGCAACCACACCGCCGCGAAGACCGCCGCCCTCCCGCTGCCGCACACCGGCCCCGGCGGCGAGCCGCCAGAGCCGGACGAGCCGCCAGCCGCGAGCGAGCCGCAGGACACGAACCTGCGGGGGCGGCTCAGCGAGTTCCGCGCGCTGCTGGTGATCTCGCTGCTGATGACGGAGTCGGTCAACGAGGACCAGATCCTGGAGCTCGCCGCGTCATCGGCCCCCGGACTCGGCCCATGGCGGATCCATGGCTACGCCTTCACCGGCGGCCAGTGGCGCGCAGCCGACCCCGCGGCCAGCAGCCCACCCGCCGGGCTGCTGGCCCAGCTGGCCGCGCTGGGCACCACGGGCGGCCCGGTCCGGCTGCCCGGCCGCTCGTGGGCGTGGGCCTACCCGCTGCGCGGCGCCGGCGCCCCGCTCGGCCACCTGGTCGCCTCCTGCGACGATGAGCCGCCCGCGGAGCAGCGGTTCCTGATCCAGGTCATCGCGCAGCAGACCGGGGTGGCGGTGTCGAACGCGCGGCTGCACGCCCGGGAACGGGCCACCGCCGCCGAGCTCGCCGCCACCAACGACACGCTGGCCGAGACCGTGGCCAGCCTGCGCCGCAGCATGGACATCCACCAGCGGCTCACCCGGGTCGCGGTGTCCGGGGAGGGCCAGCCGGGCATCGCCCGGGCGCTGCACGAGCTCACCGGCATGCCGGTGGCGATCGAGGACCGGTACGGCAACCTGACCGCGTGGGGCGGCCCGGGCCAGCCCGACCCGTACCCCAAGGAGTCGTTCGCCAAGCGGGAACACCTGCTCCGCCGGCTCATGCGGGCCGCCGTGCCGGTCCGGGACGGCGAGCGGCTGATCCTGCTCGTCTCGCCCCGCACCGACGTGCTCGGCGTGCTGGCCCTGATCGACGCGGGGCACCAGGCCGACCACGCCGACCTGGTCGCCCTGGAGCACGGGGCGACCGTGCTGTCCATGGAGCTGGCCCGGCTGCGCGGTATCGCCGACACCGAACTGCGGCTGCGCCGCGACCTGGTCCACGACCTGCTGGCCGGCAGCGATGACGACAGCGCGCTGACCCGGGCTGAGGCGCTGGACTACGACCTGCGGCGGCCGCACCGGGTCGTGATCGTCGAAGGCCGCGGCCGGGCCCGGGCGCATGACGCGCTGCTGTCGGCGGTCCGCCGGGCGATGCGCACCGCCCGCCAGGACGGGCTGTTCGAGACCTGGTTCCGCGACGTGGCCATCGTCACCGCCGGGCAGGCCGACTGGGAGCAGCTACGCCGGGCGATCGAGTCCGACCTGGGCGGCCAGGTGCACATCGGGGTGGGCGGCCCGTGCGCCCGGCCCTCGGAGCTGCCCCGCTCGCTGCGCGAGGCCGGCCTGGCGTTGCGGCTGCAGAAGACCCTGCTGCCCGGCAGCAGCGCCTGCGAGTATCCGAAGCTGGGCATCTTCCGGATGCTCGCGGCCATCCCGGACCTCACCGAGGTGGACACGTTCGTCCGGGAGTGGCTGGGCAGCCTGCTCGACTACGACAGCAGGCGCAAGGCCGAGCTGGTGCACACGCTCACCCAGTACCTCGAGCACGGCGGCAACTACGACGCGACCGCCGCCGAGCTGTCGGTGCACAAGAGCACGCTGAAGTACCGGCTGCAGCGGATCCGCGAGCTCACCGGGCTGGAGCTGAACGACCCGGACGTCCACTTCAACCTGCAGCTCGCCACCCGGGCCTGGGGCACCCTGCAGGCCCTGCACGACGAGCGCTGACCGGCCCTCCAGCCAGCCCTGGCCCGCACGACGGGCGCTGACCGGCCCGCCAGCCAGCCCTGGCCCCGCAAGGCTGACGCCCGCCGCGTTCTTCGTCCCGCGGTGACCTGCCCCGGCCCCCGCGCCGCTGGTGATGCTGAACAGGCAGGCCCCGGCCCCGGCCCCGCGGTGACCGGCCCGACCACGCGGTGAGGACAGCAAATGATCGACGTGCGCAACCCCGGCGACGGATTCACCGCCCTGCGGCAGCGGATCAGTAACCTCGGGCAACTGGCCGGGAAGGACCGCGGCGCGGCCGGCGCCCCGCTGACCGTGGGCGAGTGGACGCTGCTCATCGACGACATCGTGGCCCACCCGGCCGACAACACCGAGGGCCTGTGGAACGTGGCCACCCCGGACGAGGACAGCCGCGAATACGACGCGATCTTCGTCGGTGGCGGTGCGGCGGGCCGGTTCGGCTCGGCGTTCCTGCGGGCCCGCGGCGGCCGCCAGCTGACCATCGACGCCTGGCCGTTCCTCGGCGGCTCGTGCCCGCACCAGGCGTGCGTGCCGCACCACCTGTTCTCCGAGTGCGCCCGCGAGCTGGACCTGGCCCGGCACCTGCAGGGGCGGCTCTGGTACCCGCCGTTCGACGAGAAGCAGGCCAGCATCCAGGAGATCGTCGACCTGTTCAAGGCCGGCCGCGGCGGCCCGCACGCCATCATGAACTGGCAGTCCAAGGAACAGCTGGACATGGAGTTCATCCTGAACACACCGGCCACGATCATCGACTCCCACACGGTCGAGGTCGAAGGTCAGCGGTTCTCCGCGCGCAACCTGGTGCTGTGCACCGGTGCCCGCACCGCCTACCCGGACGTGCCCGGCATCGCCACCAAGGGCGTGTACGACTTCGCCACGCTGATCGAGGACCTGGACTACGAGCCCAACCGGTGCGTGATCGTCGGCGGTTCCAAGGTGGCCCTGGAGTACGGCTCGTTCTTCCAGGCCACCGGGTGCCAGACCACGATCCTGACCCGCAGCCCGCTGATGGAAACGGCCAGCCTGCACCACGTGGACGCGGGCCTGCGCGACTATGTCGTCGACATGATGAAAGAGCGCGGCATCGAGATCGTGGTCGGCGCGGAACTGCTGGAAGTCCAGGGCAACGGCAAGGTCACCGGCGTCCGCTACCGCGCACCGGACGGCCAGACCCGGCAGATCGACACCGACTTCGTGTTCGTCGGCACCGGCGAACGCCCGGACCTGCGCGCCTGCGCGCCGCTCGGCCTGGCGACCGACGAGCGCGGCTTCGTCGTCGCCGACACGCACATGCGCACCTCGCTGCCTGGCGTGTACGCGGCCGGCGACCTGGTCGGCCCGCCGATGGAGATGTTCAAGGCGCGCAAGTGCGGGGTCGGCGCGGCCCGCAACATCATGGGCGAGGACTACGAGTTCGACTACACCGCCTACCCGGACTTCCTGCACACCACGTACGAGGTGACCTGGTGCGGCCTGTCCGAGGCCGAAGCCCGGGAGAAGTACGCCAACGTCATCAAGATCCAGATGCCGCCGGACGACGCCGACCCGGAGACGTTCGCGCTGCCCGCGGCCGAAGGCTCGATGCTGTACGCGTTCACCCGCCCGCTGCTGTCCGGCTGGCTCAAGCTGGTCATCGACGCCAGCACCCGCAAGGTGGTCGGCGCGCACCACGTCGGCTACGGCGCCAAGGACGCGTTCCAGTACCTCGACTACCTCATCCGGCGGCCGGGGGGCATCACGATGGATGAGATGGCCGAGCTGAACGAGCTGTTCCTCAACCCCGAGCACTTCATCCAGCTGTGCCGGCTCCGGGCGGGCCAGGCCACACCGGTGAACCTGTGACCGCGCCCGCCCCCAAGGTGGCCGTGGTCACCGGCGGCGGGTCCGGCATCGGCCTGGCCACCTGCGCCCGGCTGGCCGCGGGCGGCTTCACCGTGGCCGCCCTCGACCTGGACCCGTCCGCGGCGGCCGGCGCGGCCACCCTGGCCCTGCGTTGCGACGTTACTGACGAAGCCGCCATAACGGCGTCGATCGCCACCGTCCTGGGCCAGGCCGGCCGGATCGACGTGCTGGTCAACAACGCCGGCATCACCGGCTCGGCGCAGGCCACCACGTGCCACGAGACCCCGGTCGCCGAGTTCGACCAGGTCATCGCCGTCAACGTGCGCGGGCCGTTCCTGTGCTGCCGCGCGGTGCTGCCGTCGATGCTGGCCCGGGGCGCGGGGCACATCATCACGATCGCCTCGGTCGCCGGGCTGGTCGCGTTCCCGGGCCGCTGCGCGTACACCGCGTCCAAGGGCGCGGCGCTGATGCTGACCCGGTCCATCGCGGTGGATTACGCGGCGGCTGGCATCCGGGCCAACGCGGTCTGCCCGGGCATGGTGTACACCCCGATGACCAGCTGGCGGCTGGACCAGCCCCGCCTGCGGGCCGAGGTGGAGGGGCGGATCCCGGCCGGGCGGGTCGCGTCCCCGGACGAGATCGCCGACGCGGTCGAGCTGCTCGCCTCCGGGCGGCTCGGCTACATGACCGGCCACCCGCTGGTGGTGGACGGCGGCATGTCCGCGTGGTGACCGACGGCGATGCGCCGCGTGGTTCCGTTAAGAAAGGAAAGGCCCGATGGGGAAGCTGGACGGCAAGATCGCCGTGGTGACCGGGGCGGGCTCGGGCATCGGGCGCGCGGCCGCCGGGCTGTTCGCCCGCGAGGGGGCGGCGGTCGCGGTGCTGGACGTGAACGCGGACGCGGCCAAGCAGACGACGCAGCAGATCGCCGCCGGTGGTGGCACGGCGCTGGCCGTGGTGGCCAGCGTGGCGGACCGGGCGCAGGTGGACGGCGCCTTCGGCCAGATACTCGGCGAGCTGGGCCGGGTCGACGTGCTGTACAACAACGCCGGGGTGAACAGCAGCGGCTCGGTGCTGGACGCCTCCGACGACGACTGGGACCGCAGCCTCGCGGTCAACGCCACGGGCACGTTCCTGTGCTCGCAGGCCGCCGCCGCGTCGATGCTGGCCTCGGGCGGCGGGTCGATCATCAACCAGGGCTCGGTCGCGGCGCTGGTCGGCATCGCGAACTTCGCCTCGTACTGCGCGGCCAAGGGCGCGGTGGTGGCGCTGACCCGGTCCATGTCCGTCGACCTGGCCCCGCGCGGCGTGCGGGTCAACGTGATCTGCCCGGGCACCGTGTACACGCCGCTGATGGAGCCCATGCTGCGCGCCCGCGGCGGCGGTGACCTGGCCGCCGGGCTGGCCATGACCACGGCCAAGTACCCGATCGGCCGGCTCGGCACGCCGGAGGAGATCGCCGCGGTGGCGCTGTTCCTGGCCAGCGACGACTCGTCGTTCCTCACCGGCTCGGTGATCACCGCCGACGGCGGCATGACGTCCCAGTAGCCGCGGGTTGCTGCACAGCGGCCAGTCCGGGGGCGAAAAACTGTCCTGCCGGGACAGGGTGGGCGTGGTAGTTCCGCCACCCCAGGCGTTAGCCTGCGCCGCGCGGTTCTGCCTACCATGCTGCAACCTGACCCACAGCGGTCGACATGGGGTGGGCACCGTGGTCGCAGTCACGTCATCGGCGCCGCAGGTGAACGGCGACCTGCTGGCTTCGCTTCGTGGGCAGCTGACCAACATGCGGGCGCTGCTGGTGCTGTCCATCCTGATGACCGAGAGCTCCGATGAGGAGCAGATCCTCCGGCTGGCCACGTCGGCCGCCGCCACGCTCGGGTCCTGGCAGGTCGCCGGGTTCGTGATCGGCGGCGCCTGGTGGACCGGGGCCCGGGCCAGCGGCCCGGTTGACCCGGAGCTGGGCGGCCAGCTCCGCGGCCTGCCGGAAACCGGCGGCCCGGTCAGCGTGGTGGACGCCGCCTGGGCCTGGGCCTACCCGCTGCGCAGCATCGGCGGCCGGCTCGGCTACCTGATCGTGCACGCCGCGCGGGAACCGGGCGTGGACGAGCAGTTCCTGGCTCAGGTGCTGGCCCAGCAGACCGGGGTGGCGGTGTCCAACGCGCAGCTGCACGCGCGGGAGCGGGACACCGCCCAGCAGCTGGCCCAGACCAACGGGACGCTGGAGGAGACCGTGGCCACGCTGCGCCACGGCATGCAGATCCACGAGCGGCTCACCGGGGTGGCGGCGGCCGGCGAGGGCGCGGCCGGGATCGCCGCGGCCCTGCACGACCTGACTGGCCTGCCGGTGGCGGTGGAGGACCGCTACGGGAACCTGTCCGCGTGGGCCGGCCCGGGCAAGCCGGCCAGCTACCGCAAACCGCAGGCCTACGACCAGGAACGGCTGCTGCGCCGGCTGATGACCGCGGGCCGGTCGGTGCGCGATGGCGACCGGGTGGTCGCGCTGGCCTCACCGCGGCCGGGGGTGCTCGGGCTGATCGCCCTGGTCGACCCGGAGCACCGCGCGGCCACCACCGACCTGATGGCCCTGGAGCACGGCGCCACCGTGCTGGCCGTGGAGCTGGCCCGGCTGCGCGGGCTGGCCGACACCGAGCTGCGGGTACGCCGCGAGCTGGTGCATGACCTGCTCACCGGGAGCGATGACGAGAGCGCCTACCTGCGGGCCGAGGCGCTGGGTTATGACCTGGGGCTGCCGCACCAGGTGGCGGTGGTCGAGGTGGCCGAGGGGTCTCCCGCGCACGAGGACGTGCTGCACGCCGGCCGCCGGGCGCTGCGCCGCCAGCAGCTGCCCGCGCTGCTGGGCACGATGGCGGGCACCGTGGTGATCGTCGCTCCGGACGGCGGCGCGGACTGGGAGTCGCTGCGCCTGGCCATCGTGGCCGAGCTGGGCGGCGGCCGGTGCCGGATCGGCGTCGGGGACGCCTGCGCGCGTCCGTCCCAGCTGGCCCGCTCGCTGCGTGAGGCCCGGCTGGCGCTGCGCCTGCAGAAGGCGTCCACCGCCGCCGAGCGCACGTCGCTGTTCGCCGACCTGGACGTGCTGCGGATGCTGGCGTCCATGGCCGACCTGGGCGACGTCGAGGAGTTCGTCCGCAAGTGGCTGGGCACGCTGGCCGCCTACGACGAGCGCA
>Ga0335078_10000509_pt1 | contig 59901 bp, 55 predicted proteins | sample Lox_Sample_32_FD_206711 | JGI IMG/M metagenome (GOLD analysis project Ga0335078, IMG submission 206711) | Soil microbial communities from Loxahatchee National Wildlife Refuge, Florida, United States - Lox_Sample_3.2 | ecosystem: Environmental > Terrestrial > Soil > Wetlands | place: USA... | reverse complement strand
ACCCGTCCCGGCACGGAACGGCCAGCCGCCCCCCCCCAGCACCGGCTACCCGTAAGTACAACCCGGGCCCCGAGCCCGGCATTCCGGGTCAGGTCTGGCCGGCCAGCAGCTCGCGGGCCTCGTCCACGTCGCGGCGCATCTGCCCGGTGAGCGCATCCACCGAGTCGAAGCGGATCATGCCGCGCAGCCGGGCGGTGAAGTCCACCGCCACGTGCACGCCGTACAGGTCGAGGTCGTCGCGGTCCAGCGCGTAGGCTTCCACGGTCTGGTCCCGGCCGCCGAACGTCGGGTTGGTGCCGACTGAGATCGCGGCCGGCCAGCGCTCGGCCGGCTGGCCGTCGCCGTCCAGGGTGGCCAGCCACCCGGCATACACCCCGTCGGCCGGTATCACCATCAGCGGCGGCGGCTCCAGGTTGGCGGTCGGGAAGCCGAGCGCCCGCCCGCGCTGCTGACCGCGCACGACCACCCCCTCCACCCGGTGCGGGCGGCCCAGCAGGCGGGCGGCACCAGCCACGTCACCTTCGGTCAGCAAATTTCTTATCCCGCTGGAGGAGATCGTGACGCCGCCCTCGGCCAGCAGCGGGACGCTTTCCGTGCCGAACTCATACTTCTCGCCCAGCTCAGCCAGGAGCGCGACGTCACCGGCGGCGCGATGGCCGAACCGGAAGTTCTCCCCCACCGCCACCCAGCGCGCGTGCAGCCGGTCGGCGAGCACCGCCCGGACGAACTCGTCCGGGCCCAGCTGGGAGAAGTCCAGGGTGAACGGCAGCACGCAGACCGCCGCGCAGCCCTGCTCGCCCAGCAGCTGGACCCGGCGGCGGACGGTGCACAGCAGCGGCGGGTGCGAGCCGGGCCGGATCACCTCGGCCGGGTGCGGGTCGAAGGTGACCGCGACCTCGGGCAGCCCGAGACGATCGGCCGCCGCCCGGGCCCGCGCCACGTCACGCTGGTGGCCGCGGTGCACCCCGTCGAACACGCCGATCGTGACGACCGAGGCGCCCCAGTCCCCGGGCACGTCGTCCAGGCCCTGCCAGCGCTGCACCGTGCTGCTCCTTCGGTTGGCGGCGGTTTGCCCCCGGCGGTCCGCCGGGCGCACAGTAAAGCCTACGAGGCGGCGCGGCGGCGCATCGGCTGCGGCTCGGCGCCGCGGCGGCGGCGGACCGCGGCCGCCAGGCCGCTGAGCACCTCGGCGGTGGTGGCGATGTCCATGCAGGAGTCGGTGACGCTCTGCCCGTAGGCCAGCCGGGCCGGGTCACCCGGCTCCTGCCGGCCCGCGCGCAGGAAGCTCTCCAGCATGATCCCGACGATGCCGGGCTCGCCGCCCGCGATCTGCTGGGCCAGCGCGCCCGCCACCGCGGGCTGGCGGCGGTGGTCCTTGCCGCTGTTGTCGTGGCTGGCGTCCACCATGACCCGGCGGGTGAGCCCCGCGCCAGCGATCATCTCCAGCGCGGCCGTCACCGGGCCAGCCTGGTAGTTGGGCCCAGGACGGCCGCCGCGCAGGATGACGTGGCAGTCCGGGTTGCCCGCGGTGTGCACCACGGCCGCCGCACCCGCCACGGTGACGCCGAAGAACGTGTGCCCGACGGCGGCCGCCCGGCAGGCGTCCACCGCGAGCCGGACGTCCCCGTCGGTGCCGTTCTTGAAGCCGACCGGCATGGACAGCCCGGAGGCGAGCTGCCGGTGCACCTGGCTCTCGGTGGTGCGGGCGCCGATCGCGCCCCAGGCCACGGCGTCCGCGATGTACTGCGGGGTGATCGGGTCCAGCCACTCGCAGCCCACCGGCAGGCCCAGCCCGACCACGTCGAGCAGCAGCCGGCGGGCCAGCCGCAGGCCGCGGTGCACGTCGTGGCGCCCGTCCATGCCCGGGTCGTTGATCAGGCCCTTCCAGCCGGTCACGGTGCGCGGCTTCTCGAAGTAGACACGCATCACGATCAGCAGGTCATCGGAGAGGGACCGGCTGAGCGCGGCCAGCTGGCGCGCGTAGTCCAGCCCGGCCGCCGGGTCGTGCACCGAACACGGGCCGGTCACTACCAGCAGCCGGTCATCGGCCCCGTCCAGCACGGCCCGCACGCAGGCCCGGGCGCGGGTGACCCGGCGCGCCCCGTCCGGGCCCAGGCGCAGCTCCTCGAGCAGCGCGGCCGGCGAGAGCAGCGGATCATAGCCGGTGACCCGGGTGTCGCTGGTGTGCGGCATGACGTGCTCCTTCGGCAGATCCGCGGCCCGATCGTACCCGGCTCACCGACCGCGCTGGCCGGCCGCCTCCGGGCCGGGGAGGCCAGCTCAGGGGACGAACACGGCGAGCGGCCGCGCCTGGCCGTCCTCCTCCTCCACCAGCGCGATCAGCGCGCCGTCCGGGCCGAACGCGGCCACCGGCCCCGGGCCCAGGCCCCGGCCGGGCAGCCGGCCGCCGTGGGACAGCGTGCGGGCCTCGGCGGCGTCCAGCGGCCGTCCCGGGAACGCGGCCGCGGCCGCCGCGGCCAGCGGCAGCACCGGCAGCCCGGCGCCGGGCTGGGCCGCGGCCGCGGCCAGCTCGTCCAGCCGGTGCGCGGCGGCCAGGTCATACGGCCCGACCCGGGTCCGGCGGAGCATGGTGAGGTGGCCGCCGACGCCCAGCGCCGTCCCCAGGTCACGGGCCAGCGCCCGGACGTAGGTCCCGGTCGAGCAGCGCACCGCCACCGAGACGTCCAGCCGGTCACCGGCCGGCTGGCTGGCCTGCACGGCGAACGACCACACGGTGACCGGGCGCGGCGCCAGCTCCGGCGGCGCGCCCGCCCGGGCCAGCTGGTAGGACCGCCTGCCACCCACCTTGATCGCGCTCACCGCGGGCGGGACCTGCTCGATCCGCCCGGTCAGCGTGGCCGCGGCCGCGCGCACCTGCTCGATGGCCAGGCCGCTGGCGACCGCGGTGGCGGTGATCTCACCCTCGGCGTCGCCGGTGCTGGTGCCGGCGCCGAGCCGGATCGTGGCCAGGTACTCCTTGTCGGTGAGGGACAGGTAGCCGAGCAGCCGGGTGGCTTTGCCCAGCCCGGTGACGAGCACCCCGGTGGCCATCGGGTCGAGCGTGCCAGCGTGGCCAACCCGCCGGGTGCCGGCCAGCCGGCGGATCCGCGCCACCACGTCGTGCGAGGTCAGACCGCCCGGCTTGTCCACCACGAGCAGCCCGCTCGGCCCGCCGCCCGGGTCCTGGCGGCCCACCGGGCTAGGCCGCGTCCAGCAGCCCGCGGAGCTGGGCCACGATCTCCGCCGGGGTACCAGCGGCGGTGAAGCCGGCCGCGCTGCGGTGCCCGCCGCCGCCCAGCCGGGCGCTGGCCGCGCCCACATCCACCTGCCCCTTGGACCGGGCCGACACCTGCCACAGCCCGTCGTCGGACTGCTTGAGCACCACCGCCACGTCGGCCTCGTCGGTGCGGCGGACGATGTCGATCACGGATTCGACCGCGTCCAGGCTGAGCCGGTGGGCGGCGCGGTCCGCCTGGCTGACCGAGGTCCACACCAGGCCGTGGCCACCCGCCGCGTCCGGCTCCAGCACCGCGCGCCGCAGCGCCACGGCCAGAAGCCCCAGATAGCTGAACGAAGACCGGTCCCACAGCTCACTCGCCACCAGACCCGGTTCGATTCCGGTGCTGAGCAGGCGGGCCGCCACCTGGTGGACGGCCGGGGTGGTCGCGGGGTACTTGAACGAGCCGGTATCGGTGACCAGCCCGGCGTAGAGCCCCAGCGCGATGTCCCGGGTGAGCCCGACGCCCAGCGCGTCGATCAGCTCCAGCGCCAGCGTGGCGGTGGCCGCGGCCTGCGGGTCGACCAGGTGGACGGTGCCGAACCTGGTGTTGGACGCGTGGTGGTCGATGACGATGAGCTGGCTGGCCCGGCCAGCAGGCCCGGCCAGCAGGCCCAGCCGGTCGATGCTCCCCGCGTCGAAGGTGATCATCAGCTCCGGCCGGTCCGGGTAGGCGTCCGGCGGGCTGAGCAGGCCGAGGCCGGGCAGGAAGCGCAGGATCTCCGGGATCTCGAACGGCTGGTCGCCGAACGAGGCGGTCACCCGCTGCGGCCGGCGGCCGGGCGCGCGCAGCGCGTGCGCCATGGCCAGCATCGACCCGAGCGCGTCCGCATCCGGCCGGATGTGGCAGGCCAGGCAGACCTCGTCGGCCTCGTCCAGCAGCGCGACAGCCTTGTCCCGGTCACCGTGGGCACTCTGGGCGGAGGTCACGCCGGTGAGTATCCCGCGCGGGGATCGCCACCGGCGGGGGTTCCGCCGAGAAGATCACCGTGCGCCCCGCCCTCGTCCCCGCCGTCCTGGCCGGGCGCTGGGGTGGCGGGCTCGCGGTAGGGGTCCGGGTCCCCGGCTGGGTGGGCGCCCTCACGCGCGCTGGCCAGCCGGGCGTCGGCCGCACGGGCCTGGGCCACCAGGTCTTCCATGTGCCGGGCGCCCTCGGGGAGGGTGTCCAGCACGAACGTGATGGAGGGCGTGTGCTTGACCCCGGTCTGCCGGCCGACCTCGGACCGGATCAGCCCCGTCGCACTGGCCAGCCCGGCCGCGCTGGCCGCCCGTTCCTCGGCTGACCCGTACACCGTGTAGAACACGGTCGCCTCGCGCAGGTCGCCGGTCAGCCGGGCCTCGGTGACCGTGACAAAGCCGAGCCGGGGATCCTTGATCCGCCGCTCCAGCAGCTCCGCCACGATCTGCGCGATCCGGTCGGCGAGCTTACGGGCCCGGGCCTGGTCCACCATGGCTAGCTCACTCCTCCTCGGTCAGCAGCCGCTGCCGCGCGGACAGCAGCTCGATGTCGGGGCGCGCCGCCACCAGGCGCTCGCACGCGTCGAGCACCTCGGCCGCGTGCGCGGCCGTCGAGGACACTATCGCTACCCCGATCTCGCTCCGGCGATGCAGGCCGACATGCCCGGTCTCGGCGACCGAGACGCCGGGCTGCCGGCGGCGGACCTCGGCGAGCACCGAGGCCACCACCGACCGCTTCTGCTTGAGCGAGCGCACGTCGCCGAGCAGCACGTCCAGGGTCAACGCCCCCAGGTACATGCTGGTCTCCCGGCTCCTGGCGGCCCGTCTGCCGTGTCCCGCTAATCCCGCGGCTTCTCCCGCATCTCGAAGGTCTCGATGACGTCCTCGACCCGGATGTCGTTGTAGCCGATGCCGATGCCGCACTCGTAGCCCTCGCGGACTTCGGTCACGTCGTCCTTGAACCGGCGCAGCGAGTCCACGGACAGGTTGTCCGAGATCACCACGCCGTCCCGGATCACCCGCGCCTTGCTGCCGCGGTTGATCGTGCCGGACCGGACCAGGCAGCCCGCGATGTTGCCCACCCGCGGCACCCGGAAGACCTCGCGGACCTCGGCCGTGCCCAGCTGGGCTTCCTCGAACTCGGGCTTGAGCATGCCCTTGAGGGCCGCCTCGATCTCCTCGATGGCCTGGTAGATGACGGAGTAGTAGCGGATGTCCACACCCTCGCGCTGGGCCAGCTCACCGGCCCGGCCCGCCGGGCGGACGTTGAAGCCGACGATCACCGCCTCGGAGGCGATGGCCAGGTTCACGTCGTCCTGGGTGATGGCACCGACGCCACGGCCGATGACCCGCAGGCTGACCTCGTCGCCGACATCGATCTTGAGCAGCGCGTCCTCCAGGGCCTCGACCGACCCGGACACGTCGCCCTTGACGATGAGCAGGAGCTCTTCCCGCTCGCCGGACTTGAGCGCGGACTCCAGGTCCTCCAGGGTGACCCGCGGCCGCCGCTGCGCGAACATCGCGCTGCGCTCCCTGGCCTCCCGCCGCTCCGCGATCTGCCGGGCCACCCGGTCGTCCCCGACGACGAGGAAGTTGTCCCCCGCGTCCGGGACGGCGGTGAGGCCGAGCACCTGCACCGGGCGGGATGGCGGCGCGTCCGGGGTCGGCTCGCCGTTGTCGTCCAGCAGCGCCCGCACCCGGCCGAACGCCTCGCCGGCCACGATGGAGTCGCCGACGTGCAGCGTGCCCCGCTGGACCAGCACGGTCGCCACCGGGCCGCGGCCGCGGTCCAGGTGCGCCTCGATGGCCACGCCCTGGGCCGGCTGATCCGGGTTGGCCCGCAGGTCAAGCTCGGCGTCCGCGGTGAGCACGATCGCCTCGAGCAGCTCCCCGATGCCGCGGCGCTCCCGCGCGGAGACGTCCACGAACAGGGTCGTGCCGCCGAACTCCTCAGCGACCAGGCCATACTCGGTGAGCTGCGAGCGCACCCGGGCCGGGTCCGCGCCTTCCTTGTCGATCTTGTTCACCGCGACGACGATCGGCACCCCGGCCGCCTGGGCGTGGTTGAGCGCCTCGGTGGTCTGCGGCTTCACGCCGTCATCCGCGGCCACGACGAGGACCACCAGGTCGGTGGTTTCCGCGCCGCGCGCCCGCATGGCGGTGAACGCCTCGTGACCCGGGGTGTCGATGAAGGTGATCTTGCGCTCCTGGCTGTCCACCTCGGTGGTGACCTGGTAGGCGCCGATGTGCTGGGTGATGCCGCCGGCTTCGCGGGCCGCCACGTTGGTGTGCCGGATCGCATCGAGCAGCTTGGTCTTGCCGTGGTCCACGTGGCCCATGACGGTGACCACCGGTGGCCGCGCGACCAGGGCCTCCTCGCCGCCCTCGTCCTCGCCGAACTCGATGTCGAACGACTCCAGCAGCTCCCGGTCCTCTTCCTCGGGGGAGACGACCTGGACGTTGTAGTTGAGCTCGGCCCCGAGCAGCTGCAGCGTCTCGTCATTCACCGACTGGGTGGCGGTCACCATCTCGCCCAGGTGGAACAGCACCTGGACCAGGGAGGCCGGGTTCACCCCGATCTTGTCGGCGAAGTCACTCAGCGAGGCGCCCCGGGACAGCCGGATCACCTGGCCGTTGCCGCGCGGGATCTGCACGCCGCCGATGGCCGGCGCCTGCATGTTGTCGAATTCCTGGCGCCGCTGCTTGCGTGACTTCCGGCCGCGCTGCGAAGGCCGGCCGCCGGGGCGGCCGAACGCACCCTGGGTGCCGCTACGGCCGCGGCCTCCGCCCGGCCGGCCGCCGCCCATACCCGGGCGCGGGGCACCGCCCCCTGGGCGCGGGGCACCGGTGCCGGGACCGCCCCGGCCACCGGGACGGCTGCCGAGGCCGCCCCCGCCACCGGGAGCACCACGGCCCGGGCCACCGCCTGGCCCACGGGCGGGCCGGGGCGGCATGTTGCTCGGGCTGGGCCGCGGGCCGCCGGGCCGGGCCATGTCCGCTGGGCTGGGCCGCCCGCCGGCCCGCGGGCCACCTGGCCGCGGCCCACCGGGCCGGGGACCGCCCGGGGTGGCGGTGCCAGCCCCGCCGCCGGGGCCGGCCGGGCCCGGGCGCGGGCCACGGGGCGCCGAGCCCATGCCCGAGGCGACCGGGGCGTACGGGTTGTTGCCGGGGCGGGGCCCCGGGCGGGGCGCACCGCGGCCTGGGGTGGCCGGGCGGGGCGCACCCGGGCGGGACGCCGAACCGCCCGGGCCCGGGCGCGGGGCGGCGGGCCGGGGGCCGGGCACCGGGCCGCGGGCGGGCGCGGCGGCTGGGGCGCCGTCGGTGGGCACCGGGGGCACCGGCGCCCGGGGCGGGGCCGCCGGGGCACCGGACGCGGCCGGGCGGGCCGCATCACCGGCGGCCGGTGCGGGCGGCCGCGCCGCGGCCGGGCTGGCCGCTGGTGGCGCCCCGGCCTGCGCGGACTGGGTGGCTGGGCCACCAGCCGCGGGGGCCTGCGGCGGAGCCGGAGCGGGCCGGGACGCGGCCCGGCCGCCATTGCCATCCGAGCCGACGGGGGCCGCCGCCGCTGGTGCGCGCTTGCCCGCGGGCTTCGCCCCCTGGGCTGCGAACTCATCTTTAAGTCTGCGAACTACTGGCGCCTCGATCGTGGAGGACGCCGAACGGACGAACTCGCCCATTTCCTGGAGCTTGGCCATCACGGCCTTGCTCTCTACCCCGAACTCCTTCGCGAGTTCGTATACCCGGACCTTCGCCACTGCGCTCCCTCTGTCGGCCCGGCCGTACCGGGCCCTCGTGGCTGATCCGGGGCAGAGCGTGCTCCGGACAGCCTTAGCTTCTGGTTCTCATCGCCGCGTTCTCATCGCGCGCTCATCACAACTGATCCCGCTTTCCCGGCACTGCTGCCGTTCTTGCCGCTGACTCGCCGCCCGGTGCGGGCGCCTGCCGCCCGGCCAGATAGCTTTCGAGCCCGCTGGCGCCCACCGGCCCCGCCAGGCGCAGCGCCCGTGGCAGTGCCCGGCGCCGCTGCGCCAGCTCGAAGCAATCCTGGCTGGGGTGCAGGTATGCACCCCGGCCGGGCCGCCGCGCCTGCGGGTCAGGGACGATATCGCCCCCAGCCACGACCACGCGCAGCAAGTCGGACTTGACCGTACGAACCCTGCAGCCTACACAGGTGCGGACCACTGGTGCGGAACGCACCGGCCGCCGGGACCGTCCGGCCATTGTCGGTGCCAGCTTACCTCGCCGGCGCGTCGGCGACACCGCGCCCAGTTCCGGGCGCGGCCTGGGGCCCGGGCGGGCTGTCCGGCTGGATGTCGATCTTCCATCCGGTCAGCCGCGCGGCCAGCCGCGCGTTCTGCCCCTCTTTGCCGATGGCCAGCGACAGCTGGTAGTCCGGCACGATCACCTGGGCCACCCGGGCCTGCTCGTCCACCACGTTGACCCGCAGTACCCGGGCCGGGGACAGCGCGTTGGCCACGAACTGCGCCGATTCATCCGAGTAGTCGACGATGTCGATCTTCTCGCCGTGCAGCTCGGTCATCACGTTGCGCACCCGGCTGCCCATCGGCCCGATGCAGGCGCCCTTGGCGTTGACCCCGGGCTGATGCGAGGTGACCGCGATCTTCGTCCGGTGGCCCGCCTCCCGGGCGATGGCCACGATGTCCACCGCGCCCGCGGGGATCTCCGGCACTTCCAGCGCGAACAGCTTCTTCACCAGGTTCGGGTGGGTACGCGACAGGGTGATCGACGGGCCGCGGTAGCCCTTGCGGACGTGCAGCACGTAGCAGCGGAGCCGCTCGCCGTGCGCGTAACGCTCGCCCGGGACCTGCTCGGTGGGCGGCAGAATCGCCTCGATCTTGCCCAGGTCGACCAGCACCGCCCGCGGGTCCTTGCCCTGCTGGATGACGCCGGCCACGATGTCGCCCTCGCGGCCCGCGTACTCACCGAAGGTGAGCTCATCCTCGGCGTCCCGCAGCCGCTGCAGGATGACCTGGCGTGCGGTCGTCGCGGCTATCCGGCCGAACCCATCCGGGGTGTCGTCATATTCCCGGGCCGGCGCGCCCTCCTCGGCAGGCTCGCTGGCCCAGACCGTGACGTGACCGCTCTTGCGGTCGATCTGCACCCGGGCGGTCGGCGCCGCCCCCTCGGTGCGGTGGTAGGCGACGAGCAGCGCGTCCTCGATGGCCTTGATGGCCAGGTCCATCGAGATGTCCTTCTCGCTCTCCAGGCTGCGCAGCACGCTCAGGTCAATGTCCATCGGGTCCCCCCTCGTCCCCGGGCCCGCCGTCGGCCCCGCCCGGGCCCGCCGGGGGGCCGAACTCCACCTGAACCTGCCCTGGCCCCAGGTCCGGGTAGCGGAAGTCCCGCAGCCGGCCGCCGGTATCCAGCGTCACCCCGTCCGCCCGGGTCCCGGTCACCCGGCCCTGCACCGTGCCCGGGTACCCGGGCGCCCCGTCGGCCAGCGGTACCCGGACCAGCCGGCCGCGGGCCCGGCGCCAGTGCCGTGGCTCGGTCAGCGGCCGGTCCACCCCGGGCGAGCTGACCTCCAGGGTGTAGGCCGCGTCACCCATCGCGTCCGAGTCGTCCAGCGCCGCCGACAGGTTCTGGCTGAGCAGCGCGATGTCATCCAGGCTGGGACCGCCGTCGGCGTCCACCACGATACGCAGCAGGCGGCGCCGGCCCGCGGTGGTCACCCGGACCGACTCCAGGTCCAGCCCGGCCGCGGCGACGACCGGCGCCAGCACCCGGGTGATCCGCCCGGTGTCGACTGGCCCACCGGACCGTGGCGGGCGGCCCGTACGGCGCGGCGCACGATCACTCGCCCGGTCTGGCCGTGACGGTGCGTGACGGGGTCTACCGCGCATCACGACCTCCTCGTCCGCGACCTGTGCTGTTGTCTGGCGTGATCTAGCCTAACCGCCCGGCGTGGCGGTCTTGGCCGCCCCATGGCCAGCGTCTTGGCCGCGTCCGGGCTGAGCGGCTGCTGGAGTGGTGGCTCCTGGAGTGGCCGGCCTTCCTGGAGTGGCCGGCCTTCCTGGAGTGGCCGGCCTTCCTGGAGTGTCGCCCTGCTGGAGTGGCGGGCGCGCGGCAGCGGCCCGCAGCCCCTACCCTCAGGGAGCAGCCGGACACGGCGGGGCAATCACTGGAGGGGCTGGTGAACCGACGCGGCGTGCTCGCGGTGACCGTGGCCGCGGTGCCGGTGCTGGCCGCAGGCTGCAAGGGCGTGGGCGCGCTGGGCACGCCGCCGCGGCCCGGGCCCGAGGTAGCCATGCTGCGCGGCGCGATCCGCGCGGAGCAGGTGATGATCAGCCGGTACCGGGTGGCCATCTCGGGCTCCCCGGCGCTGCGGGCCACGCTGTCCCCGGTACTGACCCAGCACGAGGCCCATCTGGCTGCGCTGCGCGCCCGGCTCATCGTGCCCTCGGGCGCACCGTCCCAGCCGTCCACCACCGGGGTGGCCCGGCCGGGCCGGGCGGGCCCGCCGGCCGATGTGCTGGCCGGGCTGGCGAGGGCGGAGAGTGCCGCGGCGAGCGGGCTGCTCAGCCGGCTGGCCGGGGTCTCCCCCTCCCTGGCCCAGCTGCTGGCCAGCATCGCGGCGTCCGAGGCCAGCCACGCGACGCTGCTGCGCGGTCACCGGAGCACCGGGCACCGGGGCACCGGGTGAACCGGGCCGCGGACACGCCCGCACCCGCCAGCGCCGCCTTGCAGACGGTGCTGGCCGCGGTGAACGCCGCCATCTACGGCTACGGGGTGGCCGGCGCCCGGCTCGGCCCGGCCGCCCGGGCGGCGGCCCAGCGGAACTGGACCGAGCTGCAGGCGATGCGGGACGACCTGGCCGCCATGCTGGCCGCCCGGGGCGCGCGGCCCGCCGCGGCCCGGGACGCCTACCAGCTCCCGTTCCCGGTGCACAGCCCGCACGCGGCGGCGACGCTGGCTGGGTACCTGGAGGACCGGCTGGCCGCCGCTTATCTCGGCCTGGTCGCCCTGGACGACCCGCGGCTGCGGTCCTGGGGGGCGCGGCAGGCGCAATCCTGCGCGGTGCGCGCGACGGTCTGGACCGGCCGGACCACGGCGTTTCCCGGGCTCAAGCCGTAGCCCGGCCCGGCCGGCGGAGGAGCCGGACCACGCCGGGGGCCGCCCTGCCGGTGCTGGCGACCGATGCGTGAGAGGTCACCCGCCGCGCGTTCTGGTCAGCCGGAATGAGGCGCGGCGAGGACGTGCGCGATGCGGGCCGCGGCCCGCTCCAGGTCGCCGGCGGCCGAGATGCGCTCCGCCCAGGACCACCAGAACCACCAGCTGCCGTCCTCACAGCGGTCCGCGTACACGTCTTCGGCCAGCGCCGGGGCAGCCGGATTCAGCACGCGCAGGCTGGGCACCCGCCCGCTCGGCGCCATCAGGTTGCTGGTCATCCCATGCCGGGACAGCACCGGCGCCAGCCGCTCCAGCTGGTCCGTGCAGGCCTGGTCCGGCCGGGACAGGGCGCTGGCCTGGTCCGCACCCATGACCATGCAAATCACCTCTAGTAATCAGACGAAAGCGAGGAGTTCTCAGCTTAGAATGACGGCCGCCCTTGCGGTTTGCAATATGCATAAAGTATTTCAGCCGCTCAGCGGGCGCCTGATCGGCTCGCTGCGCCCGCCTGTGCAGCTAAACGTGCAGCCGCCCGTGCAGCCGTCCCGTGCAGGCAATTATATTCAGACAGGCTAACCACACGAGCCGCGATCGTGGCGGTGCCACACGCAGGACCCACCTCGCGCGCACGTCATGGCGGCAGCTATCCCGGGAGGCTCCGACGTCGACCCAGCAGAGCCCCACCGTCAGGCGCCGCAGGCTGGCCCTGGAGCTGCGCAGGTTCCGCGATGCAGCGCGGCTGACCTGTGAGGAAGTGGCCGAGCACCTCGAATGCTCGACGTCCAAGATCAGCCGCATCGAGACCGGGCGGGTGTCGGTATCCCCGCGAGATGTCCGCGACATGCTCGACCTGTACGGCGTAAGCGGCCCGCAGCGCGACGGCCTGGTGCAGCTGGCCCGCGAGTCCCGGCAGAAGGGCTGGTGGCATGCGTACAGCGACACGATCGAGCCACGCTTCGCCACCTACATCGGCCTGGAAAGCGCGGCGTCGGAGATCCGGATCTACGAGACCACCCTCATCCCCGGGCTGTTGCAGACCGAGGACTACGCCCGGGCGGTGATCGCCGCTGGGACGGTGGATGGCGGCCCGGAAGCGGTCGAGCGCAGCGTTGCCGTCCGGATGGCCCGCCAGCCCACGCTGACCAGCGAGGAACCGCCGCAGCTGTGGGCGGTGCTGGACGAGGCGGCGCTGCACCGCCGGGTCGGCGGGGCCGGCGTGATGCGGCTGCAGCTCGAGCGCCTGCTTGAGCTCGGCGCGCTGCCGAACGTCGCGATACAGGTCCTGCCGTTCGGCGCGGGCGCGCACCCGGCCATGGGCCGGCCGTTCGTCATCCTCGCCTTCCCGGAGCGGGCCGACCCGGACGTCGTCTACCTGGAGGACCTGACCAGCGCGCTGTATGTGGAGAACGTGGACGAGGTGGACCGGTACAACGTGTTCTTCAACCACCTGCGGGCCACCGCGCTGTCCTTCGAGGATTCCGGCACCCTGATCATGAGGGTGATCAAGGATCAGTTACCGGCCTGGGGTCAGCTCAGCCCGGTGGGCAGCGGCTCGGTGTGCACCACGGTGAGCCGGGAGACCGCGCGGGTCAGCGCCACGTAGAGCCGGTGCAGGCCCCGTGGTTCGGCCGCGACGATGCGGGCCGGCTCGACCACGATCACGTCGTCGAACTCCAGGCCCTTGGCCAGCGTCGCCGGCACCGTGATCAGCCCGCTGCCGTCCAGGCGGCCGGCGGTCCCGTCCAGCACGCCGTCGGGCAGCCCGGCCAGGCTCAGCAGCCGCCGGACGAACGCCACCTGGTCATCGGCGGCGATCACCGCCGCGGAACCGGGGGCGGCCAGGGCGGCTGAGCACGCGGTCACCAGGACGGTGGGCAGACCCGGCGCGGGCACCGGCCGGACGGTGAGCGCCGCCGGGTCCTGGCGCAGCGAGTGGACCGGCGCCAGGCTGGGCGCCAGCGCACCGAGCAGCTGGTTGGCGTAGTCCAGGATCTGCCGCGGCACCCGGTAGCCGGTCTGCAGCACCCGCAGCTGCGCGTCCGGCTTGCCCAGGTGGGCGAGCAGCGCGGGCCAGCTCTCGGTGGCGCCGGGCGAGGTGCCCTGGGCCAGGTCACCGAGGATGGTGGCCGAGCCGGTGGCGCACCGCCGGCCCACCGCGCGGCACTCCATCGGCGACAGGTCCTGGGCCTCGTCCAGGACCACGTGGGACAGGCTGGGCATCCGCTCGATGAGGTCGCTGGCCTCGTCCACCAGCACCGCGTCCGCCGCGGTCCAGCGGGCCGACGCGGGCCCGCGCGGTGCCCGCTCCCAGCCGATGGCCTGCTGCTCGGCCTCGTCGAGCAGCCCGTCCGCCGCCCCGGACAGCAGCTGTGGGTCGGACAGCAGCCGCAGCACCAGCCGGACCGGGTCGGCCTTGGGCCAGATGGCGTCGACGGCCGCGCGCACCGGGCGGCTCCGCCGCACCGATTCGTGCGTCCGGTCGTCGCAGGACTCCCCGGCCGCCTCCATCTGGGTCAGGATCACGTGCGCGATCCGGTGGCCCAGCATCTCCCGGCCCGCCGAGTAGCGGATCCCCCGGTCCCGCAGCTCGGCGACCAGATCGCCGAGCGTGGCGGCCGGCACCCGCCAGCGGCGTACCCCACGGGCCAGCACGACCGGCTCGGCCGGGGTGGCCAGCCCGGCCCACAGGGCCCGGCGCAGCACCTCGGCCAGCCGGGCGTCCCCCTTGACCCGGGCCGCCCGGGGCGTGTCCGCCGCCCGCACCGGTACCCGGGCGACCAGGTCAGTCACGGTGGTCTGGGTGACGTCCAGTTCACCGAGAGCGGGCAGCACATCGCGGATGTAGGAGAGGAAGGCGCGGTTCGGGCCGATGACCAGGACGCCGCCACGGGTCATCCGCGCGGCAAACGCGTAAAGCAAATACGCCACCCGGTGCAGGCCGACGGCGGTCTTGCCGGTGCCCGGCGCGCCCTGCACGCACAGCGTGTGCTCGGCATCGGCGCGGACGATGTCGTCCTGGTCGGGGGCGATCGTCGCGACGATGTCGCGCATCGGCCCCGACCGCGGCCGCTCGATCTCCTCGATCAGGATGCGGCTGACCGGCGCGCCACCGGGCTGGGCGGCAGGCTGGCTGGTGAACCGCTCGTCCTCGTGGGCGGTCAGGTCCCCAGCGGAAAAGCCGAACCGGCGGCGCAGGGCCAGGCCCATCGGGTCGGCCGGGCTGGCCCGGTAGAACGCCCGGGACACGGGGGCGCGCCAGTCGACCACCGCCGGGTGGCCGTCGGGGTCGTGCACGTGCCGACGGCCGACGTGAAACCGCTCGCCAGCGAACTCGCCGCTGTCGTAGTCGAGCCGGCCGAAGAACAGCGGCGTGCCGGGCAGGTCGGCGAGCGCCTGGGCGCGGCGGTACAGGTCGGCTTTGAGGTATTCCTCGGAGACCGGGTCGCCGCCGAGCGCGCGGAGCGAGAGCACGTCCTCGCGCATCAGCCGGAGGTACTCGCGGGCCTGGCGGAGGTGGGCCTGCTCGGCGGTGAGCACCGGGTCGTCCGGCGGGCCGGGGGATGCCGATGATCCGGGGGATGCGGCTGGGCTGGGCGTGGCACGGGAGCGCTGGGTCCCGCTGGCCGGCGGCATGGGTCATCACCTCGCTGGCGTGGGGGAGCACAAGAGCCACGAGCTTACCCACCGACCGGAGCGCCGGTCACCTGGATTTCTGCCGCCCCGGGATCAGCCGGCGGGCGCTGGCCCGCCCGGCGCCCGCCGGTCCGGGGGTGGGCGATCTGGCGCTGGCTCATCCGGCCCGAGGCGATCTGGCGCTGGCTCATCTGGTGCTGGCTCATCCGGCGCTGGCTCATCCGGCGCTGGCTCATCCGGGGCGGGGCCAGTGGACGCGGCGCCGCCCGCGGCCGTGCTGAACCGGCGCGGCATGAGCAGCAGTATCCCCGCGATGGTCAGCGCGGCGGCCACGGTGAGCGCGGCGTACACGTGCCCGGTGGCGGTGGCGATCGCGGCGCGCAGGTAGCTGTCGGCGGCGCGGCCCAGCGCCTGCGGCGCCGCGAGCGCGCCGCTCACCCCGGTCACCTCATGCGGCAGGCGGCCGCGCAGCGCGGCCGGCGCGGCGTGCAGCTTCCCGGCCACCGTGGCGTTGAAGATCGAGCCGAACACCGCCGCACCGAGGCTCTGACCGAGATAACGGCAGAACATCACGGTGCCGGTGACCACACCCCGCTGCCCCCAGCTGACCGTGGACTGCGGCCCGACAATCGTGGCCACGGACAGCAGCCCGAGGCCCGCGCCGAGGCAGAAGGTTTCCACGGCCGGCTGCCACACCGGGGCCGGATCGCCGCCGGTCAGGAAGGCGGCCACGGAGACCAGGCAGATGACCGCGCCGGTGAGCTGGGTGGCCCGGAACCCGAAGCGCAGGAACAGCCGGGCCGACTGGGAGGTGGCCAGCGGCCAGCCGAAGCTCATCGTGCCCAGCAGCGCACCGGCGGCCACCGCGCCGAGTCCCAGCACCTCCTGCCCGTAGGTGGGCAGGAACGTGGTCGGCCCGATCACCAGCAGGCCCAGGCCCAGCGCGGCCAGCGCGGAGCCGCTGAGCACCCGGCGGCGCCAGAACCACGGCGGCATGATCGGCTCGGCCGCGCGGCGCTCGGCCGCGACGGCGGCGGCGGCCGCCGCCGCGGCGACCGCGAACACGGCAACGCTGGGCGCCGACCACCACGGCCAGGCCACCCCGCCCTGCAGCAGGCCGAAGATCAGCGCGCCGGCGGCCAGGAACATGGTTACCGCCCCGGCCACGTCGAGCTGGTGCCGCCTGCGCCGCACGTTCTCGTGCAGGTACCGCAGCAGCAGCGCGATCGTGCCGACCCCGACCGGCAGGTTGATGAGGAAGATCCACCGCCACGAGGCGTACTGGGCCAGCGAGCCGCCGAGCAGCGGGCCGATCACCGCGGAGATCCCCCACACGCTGGACAGCCAGCCCTGCACCCGGCCTCGCTCGGCCAGCTCGTACAGGTCGCCGGCCAGCGTGTTCACCGTGGCCTGGATGCCGCCCGCACCGATGCCCTGCACCCCGCGGAACACGATCAGGCTGGCCATGCTCCACGACCCGGCGCAGAGCGCCGAGCCGGCCAGGAAGATGACCGTGCCGCCGATCAGCACCGGCTTGCGGCCCCACTGGTCGGCCAGCCGGCCCTGCACCGGGATGGTCACCGTCTGGGTCAGCAGGTAGCTGGAGAAGATCCAGCTGAACAGGGAAAACCCGCCCAGGTCACGGACTACCTGCGGGATCGCGGTGGCCACGATCGTGGTATCCATCGCGGCCAGCGCCATCGCGGTCATCAGCGCGATCAGCACCGGGCGCCGGTGCGCGGCGCGCTCCGCAGCCTGCTGGGCCGGCTTGGCGGGGGCGGTCATCTATCGGCAGCTTAGGACAGGCCCAGCGGGCCGGCCCCCGCGGGCCGGCCACCCCGGCGCGCCACGCCGGCCGCGGTCAGCAGGCCGCGGCGAAGCGGTAGCCGGAACGCGGCTCGGTGATGAACAGCGGCTCGTCGCCGGCGCGTTCCAGCTTGGCGCGCAGCCGGCCGACGTAGACCCGGGTGTACTCGGTCTGCGTCTCGTAGCCTGGCCCCCAGACCCGGCGCAGCAGCGTCGCGTGGGTGAGCAGCTCCCCGGGGCTGATCGCGAACTGGCGGAGCAGCGCGAACTCGGTAGGCGTCAGGTGGACCAGGGCGCCGCTCTTGGTGACCCGCCGGCGTTCCAGGTCGATCTCGACATCGCCGATGCGCACCACGCTCGGCTCGGGCCGGCCGTCCGGGGCCGGCTTGCTGCGCCGCAGCGTGGCATTGATCCGGGCCAGCAATTCCTCGATGCCGAACGGCTTGGTCATGTAGTCGTCGGCACCCAGGTTGAGCGCGCGCACCTTGTCGGTTTCGGCTCGCCGCGCGGACAGCACGATGATGCCCACCCCGGACTGCTCACGGATCTCCCGGCACAGCTCGAACCCGTCCCGGCCGGGCAGCATCAGGTCCAGCAGCACCACGTCGAGGGCCCGCGTTTCCAGTACCTGCCTGACCCCGGCGCCATCCTTGGACACGATCACGTCGTGGCCACGGGCGGACAGGTTCGACCGGATCAGGTCGACGATGTTCTGGTCGTCTTCCACGATGAGCACGACCGTCTTGTCTGCCACCACGCTGCCCTCCGGTTACTCCACCACGGTCCAGGATGCCCCGGCTGGCCCGGCGGGCGAGCCGGACGCCGGCGGCAGCCAGCGCGCGACCACGCGCTCAGCCAGGAGTGACGACGTACTGCCGGAGGCAGAGATCGTGGAAGGTCACCGGGCCACGCGGCCCGGGCACGTGGTCCACGTTGATCCCGGTCTCGGGGACCCCGCGCAGCTTGAAACCGTCCAGCAGGCGGGTGCTGGCGTTCCAGAACGCCCCGGTCCCCCGGTAGGCGCTGAGGAACTCCTGGGCGGCGGCGGGGTCGGCGGTGACGATGCTGGCGGCCAGCCCGGAGGTGACCGAGTTGGCCAGTCCGGCCGCGGCGGCCGGGCCGTCGGCCGGGGCCACGGTCACCGACGCCTCATGGCCGGTGTCCAGCGCCCACTCATGGCCGAGCGGGCGGGCGTGCGGCGGCAGCAACGGGGTCACCTCCCGGGCACGGATCGCGTCTACCGCGGGCCCGAGCAGCTCCGGCCAGGCCGCCGAATCGATCAGCAGCAGGTTCAGCCGGTTGCACACGCCCAGCCGGTCGAGGCTGGCCGTGATCAGCTCGGCCGCCAGCGCGGGGTCGGCGGCCCGGTCCAGGTACAGCACTCCACCGCCGTCGGCGTGGGCCAGGGTGCGCACCCCGCAGCTGGCTGCCTCGGCGGCCAGCCGGCGGGTGGTTTCCCCGCTGCCGCGCAGGATGACCAGCGGGATCAGGCTGCCCTGGCGGACCAGCTCCACGGCGGCCGCCCGGTCGGCCGACCGGACCAGCTGCACCGCGCCCGGGTCGAGCCCGGCCTGCTCCACGGCGGGCGCGATGACCCGGTCGGCGAGGGCCGCCGCGGAGCGCAGGGCGGCGCCACCGGTGCGCAGCACTCCAGCGTTGCGCGACTTGAGCAGCTGGGAGGCGATGTCGACGGTCACGTTGGGCCGGGCCTCGAAGTTGGCGCCGATGACCCCGACCGGGACCCGGCGCTCGGCCAGCCGCAGCACCCCTGATGGGCCGCCGGGCAGCTCACGGACCGGGGTCAGCTCGGCCGGGAACGGGGCACCGGCGAGCAACCCGATCTGCGTGGCCATGTCCTGGATCCGGGTCCCGTCCAGGCGGAGCCGGTCGAGCAGCCCACGGCCCAGCCCGCTGGCGGCGCCATCGGCCATGTCGGCGGCGTTCGCCGAGATCAGCTCGGGCGCACGGCGGCCCAGCAGCGTGGCCATGGCCCGCAGCGCCTGGTTGATCTGCTCGTCGGGGGCCTGGGCGAGGCTGGCCGCGGCCGACTGCGCCGCTTCCCCGCAAGCGATCACTGCTTTGCGCGCATCCGACACGCTGCCGAGCCTATTACCCGCCCGGCGGCTCCCAGGACCAGTAGAAGCCGACCACCGACCGCTCCAGCGACCGCAGATACCGGTGCACCGAGTGCTGGTTGTCCAGGCTGACCAGCTCCTGATCCAGCACCAGGCCCTCCAGGCCGTCCCACACCGCCCACCACACCGCGGCGGGCAGCCGCCCCGGGTGGAACTCGATCCGCATGTCGAAGTTCTCCAGCGTGCCCATGACGGCCCGGCGGTATTCCAGCTCATCCGGGCCGGCCAGCTCACCCGGGTAGTGATAGGACGTCCAGTACTCCAGCGTGAGCGTCTCCCCGAGGCTGAGGGTTCGGGTGAGCGGGATGTCGGTGGCGTACACGAGGTCCCCGACGGCGCGGAAGGGCCCGGGCGGGCCGGCGCACCCCGGGCCGAGTTCCAGCGTCACCGCGTTGGTGTCGTACAGGTAAGGGATGCTGTCCAGGCCGTCCACGATGGCCTCGACCACCTGCATGGTCCGGGTCCGGGCCAGCTTGCCGTCGGCACCGATGTAGACGTGATCATGCAGCGAGACGGTCTGGTGCCGGCGGGGCCCGAGCGCATCCTTCAGCTCGGCCACCGTGCCGGATCGCATCGCCCGCGGACCAGCCAGCACGGTGATCCGGGCGGTGCCCCGCCACAGCCGCCACAGCCGGTCCTCCTCCTGGGCGGTGAAGCCGAACGCGGCGACGAACAGAGCCAGCGTGGGCCGGCTGAGGAGCCGTCCGGATAGCGCCCGGCCGACGGTGTCCTTGAGCTGATAGGGCAGGACGTCTGAGCTGCCCGCCGCGCGCGGTGAGTTCCACAGGTGGTGGGCCAGTACCTGGGCCACGGCCAGATGATTGATCGCGCCGGGCCGGGTCCGCTCGGCCCGCGATTCCCAGAGCTGGCGGTAGCGCCCGGGGCGCAGCAGTAATTCGCGCAGGTAACGCCCGGCTGCCTGGCGGCCCGCCGCGAGCTGTGGGTCAGTCACCAGTCGCCTCTGTCCGTTCTTTGCGAAGTTACTGCGACTTATGCTGACTACCTTAGGGCGCAGTTCTCGCTGGGGGGAAAGTTAGGGCTACGGGCGAGACGCGACCGGGGGGCCGGGGGGCGGACTGCCGCTGGTCGCCCGCCCAGTCCCGGCCCCCCGTCGCAGGGGCCCGGTGTCGCAGGGGCCCGGTGCGGAATCCCGGGCCGCTCAGCGCCAGACCACTCAGAACAGCACCGATCAGAACAGCACCGACGCCAGCGTGGCCACCTCGGTGAACCCCACCTTCCGGTACACCGCCCGCGCGGGCGCGTTGAAGTCGTTGACGTACAGCGACACGACCGGCGCCACGGAGCGCAGCGCCTCCTGCACCACGGCTGCCATCCCGGCCACCGCCAGCCCGCGACCGCGCAGGTCGGGCCGCACCCACACGCCCTGAACCTGGCATGCGTGCGGGGTCACCGCGCCGATCTCGGCCTTGAACATCACCTGGCCGTCCTCGATCCGGGCGAACGCCCGGCCGAGTGCGATCAGCTCGCCCACCCGGGCCCGGTAGGCCGCCCCGCCGTCCAGGCCGACCGGGGAGACCCCGACCTCTTCGGTGAACATGGCGATCGACGCGGGCAGCAGCACCTCGAGCTCGCTGGGCCGGACCCGGCGCAGCTGCGGGTCGGCCGCGGCCTGGGGCGGCCCGGAGATGGCCATCACCGGCTGCGAGTCGCGAATCTCCCGCGGCCGCCCCCAGTACGGGCGGAGCAGCTCCCACAGCTGCGCGACGGCGTCGGCCGTCCCGACGATCGACGAGCACCGGCGGCCCTGCAGCCGGGCCCGCCCGGCGAACGCGGTGACCGCGGCCGGGGTGGCCCCGACCGGGACCAGGTTGGCGCCCGCGTAGCAGGCCGCGAGCAGCTTCCCGCCGGGGACGTAGCCCCACATCTGCCCGCCGAGCCGGACCGGGTCGAGGCCAGCCTCATGGACCCGGGAACTCACGAAGACGTTCACCACCGGGTCGTGATCGCACAACTCCAGCACGTCGTCGCGGTCACGATCATTGAGCAAGCGCAGCGATGCCGACCGCAGCGCCTTGGTGCGCAGCACCCTCCCAGGGTATCGGTCCGCTACCATCGGCGTGCCGGTAGCTGGCCTCAGGTTCCGGGCGGGGGCGGCGGCAGCGCCGGGCAGGTCGCGTTGACCAGCCCCGGTCGGCTGGGCAGCGCGCCCGTAGCCAGGTAACGATTCAGGTACCCGTTAACGCACTCGTTGGGTGGCTGGCTCAGCGACTGGCCATGGTTACCGCCGCCGACCACGACCACCATCCGGGCCGTTGGCAGCAGCCGGTGCGCGGCCTGCGCGCCGCGGTAGGGCGTAGCCGCGTCCAGGGTGCCCTGGATCATCAGAATGCCCGGCAGGCCCGCCCCCCTGATCTGCAGTGGCCGGGCCGGCCCGCGCACCGGCCAGAACGCGCAGGCCGCGTTGAACCAGGCGTTGTCCCAGGCCTGGAACGGCGCGGTGCGCAGCACCCGCCTCGTGTCGGCGTCCCACTTCGCCCAGTTCCGGGGCCAGTTCACGTCGCTGCACTCGACCGCGTTGTAGACGGCGAACTCGTTCTCGTTCGGCGCGCCCTCCTGCCGGTACTGCGCGACGATCTGCCCGGTGTCCCCGCTGTGCAGGTAGTTGGCCAGCGCCGCGGCCAGGCCCGGCCACAGGCCGTTGCTGTAGCCGCCCTCCAGGAAGGTGTCGTCGAAATCGTCGGCGCCGATCATCCCGTTCGCCGGGTGCGCCTGCAGTCTGGCCCGCGCCTGATGCCAGGCCTGGTTCACCTGGGCCGCGGTGCTGCCCAGCCGGAAGACGCTGTCGTGCGCGGCCACCCAGGCGAAGAAGGCCTGCATCCGGCCCTGGAACGCGTAGTCCTGGGCGATGTTGTCCGCGTACCAGGCGCCGCGCGGGTCGACCACGGAATCCAGGGCCATGCGGCGCAGCCGGTGCGGGAACATCGTGGCGTAGACCTGGCCCAGGTAGGTCCCGTAGGAGTAGCCGAAGTAGCTGATCTTGGGCGCGCCGAGGGCGGCCCGGATCGAGTCCATGTCCCGCGCCGCGTCCTGCGAGGTCATGTACGGCAGCAGCCAGCCGTAGTGCTTCTGGCAGTCCGCCGCGTACGTCCTGGCCCGGTTGACCAGCACCCGCTCGGCGGCGGCGCTGCCCGGGAGGTAGTCCGGCCGCACGCCCGCGTAGAAGCCCGGTTCGCAGCTCAGCGCCGGCACGCTGGCGCCCACCCCGCGCGGGTCGAAGCCGATGATGTTGTATTCACCGGCCACCCCTGGCTCCAGGCCAGCGGCTACCGCGGCGGCCAGCGCCCGTCCGCTGGCTCCCGGCCCGCCCGGGTTGACCAGCAGGTCACCCTGCTGCTGGCTGGGGGGCGCGGTGGCACGGACCCGGGACAGCGCCAGGGTGATCTTGCGGCCGCCGGGCCGTGCGTAGTCCAGCGGGACCTGGAGGCTGGCGCACTGCATGCTCGCCCCCTGCACCGAGCACGCATGCCAGCGCAGGGTGCTGGCATGCGTGGACGGCCCGGAGCCAGCGGGAGCGGTGCTGGCCGCGGCGTCGCCCGGCGACCCGCCGCCGCCCGGCGACGTGCACCCGGTCAGCACGAGCGCGGCCACGCAGCCGGTCACCCCGGCGGTCAGCAGCGCGGCCCGGCCCGGGCCCGGGCGGCTCATCCGGCGAGACGTGGCCATGACTGCCATCTTGCCCGATGCCGTGGGCCGGCGTGCCAGCCCGGGCGTGGTCTCGCGCCGGCCCGGGCGTGGTCTCGCGCCGGCCCGGGCGTGGTCGGGGATCAGGCGGACTGCTGCCCCTCCTGCCGCTGGCGCTCCTCCAGGGCCCGGCGGTACTCCTCGATCACGATGTCGTTCAGCTCCTGCACCGAGGTGTCCTTGACCAGCTTGTCGAAGGTGATCTCGCCATGCTGGAGCAGGTTGATCCGGTCGCAGACCTCCAGCGCCTGGCCGTAGTTGTGCATGATCACGATGATCGAGACCTGGCCCTGCTTCTTCAGGTCCTTGATCAGCTCCAGGATCATCGCGCCTTCCTTGGCGCCCATCGCGGCCAGCGGCTCGTCCAGCAGCAGCACCTTGGCGTTCGACGTCACCGCCCGGGCCACCGCGATGGCCTGGCGCTGGCCGCCGGACAGCTGGGCTACCTCAGACTCGACGGACGGGAGGCTCACCCCGATCCGGTCGAGCTGTTCCCGGGCCGTGCGCCGCATGCTCCGGTTGGACAGCAGGGTAAAGCGGGTCCGCTCCCGGTTCAGGAACATGTTGTGGTAGACGGTCAGCTCGTTGATCAGCGCCAGGTCCTGGTACACCGTGTCGATGCCCGCGGCGCGGGCCTGGTCCACCGACCTGAACGAGACCTCCTGGCCCTCCAGGAGGAGCTTGCCCGACGTCGGCGGCTGGAAGCCGCAGATGATCTTGATCAGGGTGGACTTGCCCGCGCCGTTGTCACCCAGCAGCCCGAGTACCTCGCCCTTGCCCAGGTGCAGGTTCACGTCGTGCAGCGCACGCACCGCGCCGAACCGCTTGCTGATGTGCTCGACCCGGAGCACATCGCCCTGGGCGTCCGCCACCGCGCCGGGCGTCGCCGGGGTCGGGGTTGGCTCTGCCGTCATCATTTCCTCCCTGCGGCCCGCAGCCGGGCCAGCCGGACATTGATGATCATCGCGAACAGGATCGCGGCGCCCAGCACGATGTTCAGCGGGTTGGCGCTGATCCCGGCGACGTTGAGCCCGTTCAGCAGGGTGGCCAGCACGATGCCGCCGAGGAACGCGCCGAGAATGGTGCCCTGCCCGCCGAGCATCGCGGTACCGCCGATGACCGCGGCGGTAACCGCGTAGAACATGGGCTGGAACCCGCCCGCGCTGGGGTCGATGGTGTTGGTGTACCAGGCCGTCTGCAGGCCCACCAGCGCGCCCAGGGTCGAGGTGATCATGAAGTTGCCGTACTTGATCCGGCCGGTCCTGATGCCGGCTTCGCGGGCGCCCAGCTGGTTCCCGCCGGTCGCGACCGTGTACAGGCCCCACTTGGTCCGGTTCAGCACCACGTAGAAGACCGCGGTGAGGATGACCGCGATGATGAACTGGGACCACGGCGCCGCGCCGATCCAGCGCCCGATGCCGACCGTGGAGGCCGGGATGTTGGCCGGGTAGGCGTGCGAGGTGGTCAGCGTGAGGCCCAGCAGGATGAAGCCGGTGCCCAGCGTCGTGATGAACGAGGGCAGCCCCATGGTGACGGTGAGGAACCCGTTGACCCAGCCGACCAGCACGCCGAACAGCAGCGAGATGATGATGGCCGGCCAGGCGGGCACGCCGTAGAAGTCGATCAGGTAGTGCATCAGGAACGGCGCGAAGGTGAACACGAAGCCGACCGACAGGTCGATCTCGCCGCAGATCAGCAGGAGCACCTCGCCGATCGCGATGACGATGATCGGCGCCGCGGTCTCGGACAGCAGGTTGGACAGGTTCGTCTGGCTGACGAACGTCGAGTTGTACCTGATGCCGAAGTAGAGCAGCAGCGCCACCGCCACCACGAAGACCGTGACCTCGCGCTGCCGGGCCAGGACGCCCAGCACGCCGCCGAGCGGACTGGGCCGACCGCGCGCGGGGCCGCCTTCGGGCGGCAGCACGGCCTGCGGTGTGCGCTCAGTGATCTCGCTCATGTCGACTCCAGTTTCCGTCTAGCTCGCCTGTCACTGGGGGTCCCGCTCAACCACGTCAATCGGCGGCAGGGCAGGCTGGCGTTAATGCCAGTCTGCCCCGCCGCCGGACATGCCTGCTAGTGCCCCCCGTCAGGTGCTGGTGGTGGCCTTCGGGTTCTGGATCGCACCGGACGGGCGCGGGATGTACTTCTGCGCGCTGGTGGAACCCTGGAACCGGCTGCTCTTGCTGAACGGGGCCGCGTTGGACTTGGTCACGAACGTCAGGCCGGTATCCGTGTCGGACGGGGTGACGGTGCCACCCGAGATGTTGTACAGGTAGAAGTACATCGTCGGCAGGAATCCCTGCATGTAGGGGTCCTGGTAGATGGTGAAGTTGGTCGCCCCGGACGAGATGTTCTTCAGCGTGGTCGGGGTGGTGTCGAACCCGCCGTTGGGGATCTTGAGGCCGGTCGAGGACAGCGCCTGGCCGAGCAGCTCGGTCGAGCCTGCGTCCACCGCGAACGCGCCCTTGATCGTCTTGTGCCCGGTCAGGAACGCCTTCTCGGCCGACAGCTCCTGGCCGGTCGCCGCGCCGGTGGCCACCTCGTGCACGGTGTAGCCGGAGCCGAGCACCGAAACCGCGCCGTCGTAGCGGGGCTGGATGTTGCCGGAGCCCGGGGTCGCGATGAAGATCGCGATGTCACCGCCGCCCGGGACCAGCTTCTTGATCTCGTTGCCCATCTGCTGGCCGGAGATATACAGCGCCTGGCCGACGTAGGCCAGCCGGTTGGTGCCGATGTCCGGCACGCCCTTCTTGACCAGGCCATCGGCGTTGTAGCTGAGCACCGGGATGCCCGCGTTCATCGCGTTCATCACCGGCGTGGTGAACGAGGTGGCGTCGATGCCGGCGTACGCGATCCCGGCCGCCTTGGCGGAGATGGCGGTGTTGAAGTAGCTCACCATTTCCGAGGCCAGCGAGTTCTGCGAGCCGCCCCACTTGGGGGTGGGCAGGTCGAGCAGCGCGGCCGCATCCTGGAAGCCGTACTGGGTGGGCACGAAGAACGGGTTGGTGGTGACGTGGTTGACGTACCAGAACTGCCATTTCGGCGTGGTCGGGAAGTTGCCCGCGGCGTTCTTCGCCGCGCTGCTGGGCGTGCTCGACGAGCACGCGGCGAGCAGGCCGGCCGCCGCCGCTGACGCGCTGACCAGGCCAGCGCCACTGAGCAGCCGGCGGCGGGTCGGGCCATCCTGCATGTTGAGTGTCTCGATGGCCTCGTCGACCTTGGGGTCGATGTTCATCTATCTACCTCCAGGAGATTTCCTCAGTGGTCGGCGTGACGGCCACGGCGCGGCCCGCCGGAAGGCTGATGGGTGGGCTCGCCCGTCCATGGCCCCCACCACGGATGGCGGATGCACGACGGGCACCGGGCGCGGCGATGCCCAGCGCCCCGCGGCCGGTGTGCCGCGATGAGGCCCCGCAGCCAACCTGGGCCGCTGTGGGTGCATCGCCTGCCCTCGAATCCATAGTCGTGTTCCGAGGCTGGGCGGCTGCGGAGCTCCGGTGCCCAGACAACGTGCGGGCACCCGGACGGCCCACATGCCCCCCAAAGTTAGCGCTATCAATCGGGCTCGTGATCGAAAGCGGTGCTCCTCTTGTGGAGCCTTAAGCTAAATCACACAGAGTCGATCGTCAACGAACAAGGCATAAAGATCCGATTCCGGCGTCATCACGGGTTAGCGGCGGCCACCGCAGGCTGGCGCGGGCGGTGAGGAAGGTCCACGCATGCTGGCCAGACACCGGCAATCCCTGATCCTGGAGGACGTCCGGCGAGCGGGGAGCGCCCGGGTAAGCGAATTGACCCAGCGGCTCGGCGTGTCGGACATGACGATCCGGCGCGATCTCGAAACGCTGGCCCGGGCTGGCCTGATCGAGAAGGTGCACGGCGGCGCCGTGCTGCCCGGCTCGCCCAGCAGCCACGAGCCCGGATTCGAGGCCAAGTCGCTACTCGCGAAGCCGCAGAAGGAGGCGATCGCCCGGGCCGCCGCCGCCCTCGTCGTGCCAGGCACGGCGATCGCGCTGTCCGCCGGGACCACCACGTTCGCCCTGGCCCAGCAGCTGCTCGACGCGCCAGGACTGACCATCGTTACCAATTCGGTACGGGTGGCCGGCATCTTCAGCGCCGCGCGGGCCGCCGGGCCGCTGGGCGGTGCCGCCCAGGTCGTGCTGACCGGCGGGGTGCGCACCCCCTCCGACGCCCTGGTCGGCCCGATCGCCGACAGCGCCATCCGGTCCCTGCACGTGGACCAGTTGTTTCTGGGCTGTCATGGCATGGACCTGGCCGCCGGGCTCACCTCACCCAACCTGGCCGAGGCGGAAACCAACCGGGCTTTCGTGCACGCGGCCCGGCGGGTGACGGTGGTGGCAGATCACACCAAATGGGGCATTGTCGGGCTGAGCTCATTCGCCGCCCTGGACGAGGTGGACACGCTGGTTACCGACCACCAGCTGCATCCGGAAGCCTCCGCGCTGCTCAGCGAGCAGGTCGGCGAGCTGGTCGTCGCGGACGGCGGCCCCGACGGCCAGGCCGCGGACGCATAACCGCCCGGCCCGCCGCTGGCGGCCCACCGCTGGGCCAGCCCGCCGTCAGCCAGCCGCGGTCAGGAGACGGTGACCTCGGGGGCGGCCGAAGCCGCCGTCCCGTCCATCGACTCGGCAAGCTTCATCGCCTCCTCGATGAGCGTCTCCACGATCTGCGACTCCGGCACGGTCTTGATGACCTGGCCCTTGACGAAGATCTGGCCCTTGCCGTTCCCGGACGCCACGCCCAGGTCCGCCTCGCGGGCCTCGCCGGGGCCGTTCACCACGCAGCCCATCACCGCCACCCGCAGCGGCACCTCCATGCCCGACAGGCCCGCGGTGACCTGGTCAGCCAGGGTGTACACGTCGACCTGGGCCCGGCCACAGGACGGGCACGACACGATCTCCAGGCCCCGGTCGCGCAGCCCGAGCGACTCCAGGATGGCGATGCCGACCTTGACCTCCTCGACCGGCGGCGCGGACAGCGACACCCGGATCGTGTCCCCGATGCCCTCGGCGAGCAGCGCGCCGAACGCGGCCGCCGACTTGACCGTGCCCTGGAAGGCGGGCCCCGCCTCGGTGACCCCCAGGTGCAGCGGGTAGTCACAGGACCGGGCCAGCTGCCGGTAGGCGGCGATCATCACCACCGGGTCGTGGTGCTTGACCGAGATCTTGAGATCGGTGAAGCCGTGCTCCTCGAACAGCGAGCATTCCCACAGCGCGGACTCCACCAGCGCCGCCGCGGTGGCCCGGCCGTGCTTGGCCAGCAGGCGCTTGTCGAGTGAGCCTGCGTTGACCCCGATCCGGATCGGGGTGCCGGCGTCAGACGCGGCCCGGGCGATCTCGGCCACCTTGTCGTCGAAGGCCTTGATGTTCCCCGGGTTGACCCGGACCGCGCCGCAGCCCGCGTCGATGGCCGCGAACACGTATTTCGGCTGGAAGTGGATGTCGGCGATGACCGGAATCTGCGACTTGCGGGCGATCGCGGGCAGCGCGTCCGCGTCATCCTGCGAGGGGACGGCCACCCGGACGATCTGGCAGCCCGACGCGGTCAGCTCGGCGATCTGCTGCAGGGTTGCGTTCACGTCGGCGGTCACGGTGGTCGTCATCGACTGCACCGACACCGGCGCGCCGCCGCCCACCGGGACGGCGTGCTTCCCGTGGCCCACCATGATCTGGCGGGAGGTGCGCCGCGGCGCCAGCGGCTCGGCGGCGGGCTGCGGCATGCCAAGATCAACCGTCATGGTGCGTGTCCCCTATTGAGGTATATGTACCGGGTTAACGACGTCGGCCAGGATGAGAAGCAGGCCGAAGCCGACCAGCAAGACGAACACTCCCACGCTGACTGGGAGCAGCTTGCGTATGTCTACCAGCCCCGGGTCTGGCCTGTGCAGCAGCCGGGCGATCCAGGACCGGACGGTCTCGTAGATGACCACGGCCAGATGCCCGCCGTCCAGCGGCAGCAGCGGCAGCAGGTTGAACAGGCCGACGAAGATATTCAGCGAGATCACGATGAACAGCACCACGGTGACCTTGGTCTGCCAGCCCACCGGGGCGGAGAACGCCTCGCCGGTGTACTCCCCCGCGCCCACCACGCTGGTCACGTTGCCGCCCGCGGTGCTGCTCCGGTCCTTGGCGAAGAGCTGCGGGATGGCCTTGGGGATGTCGCCCAGGGCCGACACCGAACCGGTCACGATCGTGCCGAATTCCGTCCCCGCGTAGCGGACCGCGCTGATCGGGCCCGCCGTCCGGTAGACGATCGCCTGCGAGATGCCGAGGTAGGAGCCGTTGCGGCCATGGACGGTGGCCAGCGACGGGTGGAGGGTCAGCCGGTGCCCGTCGCGCAGCACGGTCACCGGCACCGGGGTGCCCGCGGGCTGGGCGCGGATGGCCGCGCCGAGCTGGCCCCAGGTGTGCACCGGCTTGCCCGCCAGCGCGATGATCTTGTCACCGGTACGGAGGCCCGACTTGACTGCGGGCGACGCCGGATCGGACTTGACGCAGCTGACCGCGGTGCTGGTCTTCGGCACACACGGCTCGATGGCCCCGACCGTAGCCTGCGAGCTGTTGGCGGCCTGCCCGATGCCCAGAGCCAGGATGAACAGCAGCACGAAGGCCAGCAGGAAGTGCATGAAGGACCCGGCGGCCAGCACGATCATCCGCTGCCAGCCGGGCTGGCGGCTGAACGACCGCGGCTCGTCCGCCACCTCCACCTCTTCCAGGTGGGTCATCCCGACGATCTTGACGAAGCCGCCGGCCGGGATGGCCTTGACCCCGTACTCGGTCTCACCCCTGGTGAAGGACCACAAGGTCTGCCCGAAGCCCACGAAGAACTGGGTGACCTTCATGTGGAACTTCTTCGCGGTGAGGAAGTGCCCGAACTCGTGCAGCATGATCGAGAACAGCAGGGCGAAGATGAAGATGATCCAGCCGAGCAGGGTCATCCGGCCGACTCTCCCTCCCCGCGTGCCCCGTCCTGGGTGTCACGCACGCCGCCGGTCCCGGTGCCGGTAAGCTCCCGGGCCCGGGTCCGGGCCCAGGCGTCCGCGGCGAGCACGTCCTCCAGCGTCACCGCGTCCTGCGCCGCGCTCTCATGTTCAGAGACTACCTTCGCCACCGTGTCCACGATCCGCGGGAACGCGATCCGGCCGGCCCGGAATGCCCCGACACAGACCTCGTTGGCCGCGTTGTAGACCGCGGGGGCGGTGCCGCCGGCCTGGCCCGCCTGCCGGGCCAGGGCCACCGACGGGAACACCTCATCGTCCAGCGGCTGGAAGGTCCAGGTGTGCGCGCTGGTCCAGTCGATGGCCGGCCCGGCGTCCGGTACCCGGTCCGGCCAGGCCAGGCCCAGCGCGATCGGGATCCGCATGTCCGGCGGGCTGGCCTGCGCGATGGTCGCGCCGTCGGTGAACTCGACCATCGAGTGGATCACCGACTGCGGGTGCACCACCACCTCGATCCGGTCGAAGCCGATGCCGAACAGCAGGTGCGCCTCGATGACCTCCAGGCCCTTGTTGACCAGCGTGGCCGAGTTGATCGTGACGACCGGGCCCATGTTCCAGTTCGGATGGGCCAGGGCCTGCTCGGGGGTCACCTGCTCCAGGTCCGCCTGGCCGCGGCCGAGGAAGGGTCCGCCGCTCGCCGTCAGCACCAGCTTGGCCACCTCGGTGGCGCTGCCGCCCCGCAGGCACTGGGCGATCGCGGAGTGCTCGGAGTCCACCGGCACGATCTGGCCGGGTGCGGCCTTCCCGGCGACCAGTGGGCCGCCGGTGATCAGCGACTCCTTGTTGGCCAGGGCCAGGGTGCGGCCGGCCTCCAGCGCGGCCAGCGTGGCGGCCAGGCCGACTGACCCGGTGACCGCGTTCAGCACGACGTCACACGGCCATGCAGCCGCCTCAGCCACCGCGGCCGGCCCAGCCAGCAGCTTGGGCAGCGGCCGGGTCGTACCGGCCGCGGCGGCCGCGGCGCGCAGCGCGTCCCGGACCGCGGGCGCCGCGCTCTCGCTGGCCACGGCGACCACGTCCACGCCGAACTCGATGGCCTGCCCGGCGAGCAGCCCGGGGTTGCCGCCACCAGCGGCCAGCCCGGTCAGCCTGAAGCGGCCGGGATTGCGCCGGATGATGTCGGCCGCCTGGGTGCCGATCGACCCAGTCGAGCCGAGCACAACGATCTCGCGAGCCGGGCCGCCGGTGCCCGGCTGGGCAGCTTGCATGCTGCCATTGTCTTCCATCCCCCTATTGTCGCGTGCCGCTCCCGGCCACGGGGCGGGGGCGCGTAACGTGGGCTGGTCATCGTTTGGACCACTATTTCCCCGGGGGGGCCATGACCGCTGTCACGACACCGGGGGCCACGGCCGCTGTCACGCCAGCAGCGCCGGGGCAACCTGGCTGGCGCGGCCGGACCGCCGCCCATCAGCCAGCCTGGCCGGACGAGGCGGCGCTGGACGCGGTGACCACCGAAATCGCCGGCCTGCCGCCGCTGGTCTTTGCCGGGGAGTGTGACCTGCTCCGCGACCGGCTGGCCGCGGTGACCAGGGGCGAGGCGTTCCTGCTCCAGGGCGGTGACTGCGCGGAGACGTTCGCCGGCGCGACCGCGGACGCCGTGCGGGCCAAGCTGCAGACCCTGCTGCAGATGGCCGTGGTGCTGACCTATGCGGCGAGCATCCCCATCGTGAAGGTGGGCCGGCTGGCGGGCCAGTTCGCCAAGCCACGATCCCGGCCGACCGAAATTCGGCACACCCCCGAGGGCCAGCTGGAACTGCCCGCCTACCTGGGTGACGCGGTCAACGGGCTGGACTTCACCGCACCGGCCCGGACCCCAGACCCGGCCCGCCTGCTGCGCGCCTACCACTGTGCCGCGGTCACCCTGAACCTGTGCCGGGCCTTCACCACCGGCGGGTTTGCCGACCTGCACCAGGTACACGCGTGGAACCAGGACTTCGTCCGGGAGAGCCCTTCCGGCCAGCGGTACGAGCGGCTGGCCGGGGAGATCGAGCGCGCGCTGGCCTTCATGCGGGCCTGTGGCGCCGATCCGCGTGAGCTGCACACCGTCGAGCTGTTCTCCAGTCACGAGGCGCTGATCCTGCCCTACGAGCAGGCACTGACCCGGATCGACTCGCGGACCGGGCTGGCCTATGACACGTCTGCGCACTTTCTGTGGATCGGTGAGCGGACCCGGGCGCTGGACGGCGCACACGTCGAGTTCGCCACCAGCGTGCGCAACCCGGTCGGGCTCAAGGTGGGCCCGAAGGCCACCCCGGCCGACCTCGTGCCGCTGGTCCGCAAGCTCAGCCCGGCAGGCGAGCCGGGCCGGCTGACGCTGATCACCCGGCTCGGTGCGGGCCAGGTCCGCAGCCTGCTGCCGCCGCTGGTGCGCGCGGTCAGCGCCGAGGGAATCCCGGTCGCCTGGGTATGCGACCCGATGCACGGAAACACGTTCGAGGCGCCGAGCGGGCACAAGACCCGCCGGTTCGAGGACGTGCTCGACGAGGTGACCGGGTTCTTCGAGGTCCACCGGAGCCTGGGGACCCACCCGGGCGGCATCCACATCGAGTTCACCGGCGACAACGTCACCGAGTGCGTCGGCGGCAGCCATCAGATCGCCCCCGGCGACCTGCACCAGCGGTACGAGACCGCGTGTGACCCGCGGCTCAACCGCAGCCAGGCCCTGGAGCTGGCCTTCACCGTGGCCGACAGCTACCGCCCGCCCGGCCGCTAGCGCACCTGGCCGACCTCGGATGCCTGCGGCTGTGCCTCCCAGTCCGGGCGCAGCGGCATGCCAGACTGGCCCGCGGCGCCCAGCTTTACGCCCAGAATCTGGTGCAGCTGGACCACGTTGCGCTCGAAGCCGAGCCGCGAGCCGGCCATGTACAGCCGCCACACCCGCGCGGTGCCCTCGCCCACCTCGGCGACGGCCTCCGCCCAGTGCGCGTCCAGGTTCGCGCACCAGCCAGCCAGCGTCATCGCGTAGTGCTCGCGCAGGTTCTCCTCATGCCGGACCTCGAACCCGCTGTCGTTCATCAGGGACAGCAGGAACCCGGGCCCCTCCAGTTCCCCGTCGGGGAACACGTACCGGTTGATGAACCCGCCCGCTACCCGGGCCGGGCCGAGGTCGTCGGGACGGGTGATGCAGTGGTTGAGCAGCCGTCCCTCCGGCCGGAGCTTGCCGAGCAGGAACGAGAAATAGCCCGGCAGCTGGGCCTTGCCGATGTGCTCGGTGAGCCCGATCGAGCTGACCGCGTCGAAGTCGCCCTCGGTCACCTCCCGGTAGTCCAGGTGGCGCACTTCGGCCAGCCCGGACAGGCCCTGCTCCTCGATCGCCCGCTGCGCCCAGGACGCCTGCTGCGCCGACAGGGTCACGCCGAGCGCCTGCACGCCGTACTCCCGGGCCGCGTGCCGCACCATGCCGCCCCAGCCGCAGCCCACGTCGAGCAGCCGCATCCCGGGCTGCAGGCCCAGCTTCCTGGCCACCAGGTCGTGCTTGTAGGCCTGCGCCTCTTCGAGCGTGGCCTCCGGCCGCGGATAACAGGCGCAGGTGTAGGCCATGGACGGCCCGAGCACCCACTCGTAGAACGTGTTCGACACGTCGTAGTGGTGTGAGATGGCCGACGCGTCGCGCTGCTTGGAGTGCCGCCTGCCTCTCAGCCAGCGCCGGTTGATCCGGACCTCTTGCCGAGGCGGGGGGATGCGGGGCAGCAGCAGCCGCGGGCCGCCGAGCTCAGTCAGCAGCCGCAGCCGCCCGGCCGTCCCGACATTCACCTGCTGGGCGGAGAGCATCCGGGACAGCGCGGTGTACATGTCCCCATCGACGTCCAGGTGCCCGGACACGTAGGCCCGGGCCAGCCCGAGCGCACCCGGCGCCTGGGCCAGGTAGGACACGGCGACCGGGGACCGGACGGTGATGCGGACCGGCGCGCCGGGCGTTCCTGCCGTGCTCCCGTCGTACGCCTTGAACTCCACCGGGGCGTCGGGCCCTGCGACCCGCTCGAACACGTCGGCCAACGCCATGTCAGCTATCCCTCCTGATCACTGTCCACGCACGCACTTCTCGTACAGCCCGGCGAGCCTTCCGTCTGGGTCGTACGCGCGCTTGAGCGCGGCGTAGGCCGGCCCGTTGTAGCTCGCCCAGAACTGCTCCTCGGTGTAGAACGACGTCGAGTACAGGCCCTTGTGCCCGCCGAGCGCGGCCACCTCGTCCTCGATCAGCCGGTTGTGGTAGCCGTCACCGCGGCCGGCGGGCAATGCCACGGTGCCCCAGAAGCCGAAGTTCACGTACACCTCGCCTGGCGCCAGCGGGTACAGCGGCCAGGCCGCCCCGCTGCGCAGCCGCAGCGGGCACAGCCATACCGGGCTCATGCCCACCCCGGCGGCGAAGAACCGGAGGAACTCGGCGCCCCGGGTCACCGGTATCTCCACGTCCTGGATCACTGCCTCACGCGGCGGCAGCTGGCGGCGTGCGGTCAGCGTGTCGGACAGGCCGTACCGGCGGTCCAGGGCGACCAGCGAGCGGTACACGTCCGAGCGCCGGTAGCGGCGCGGCCAGAGCCTGCGGACCACCGGGTTCTGCACCCCGAACGGCCGTGAGCACCAGAACCAGTCGGTGTCCCAGCGCCACAGGTAGTCGCGGATGGTGAGGAAGTCCTCGCGGGGCCCGCGCAGCGACTGATAGTAGATCTGGCCCCGGGTGTAGTCGCTCACCCACGGCGCCACTTCGCTGTACGCGCCCACCGTCAGGTACATCTCGCCCAGGCCGAACATCGTGCCGTCCACGAAGTCAGCCCGGTGGCCCTGGTAGCTGCCGTCGGCGGCGATCTGCGCGATGGCGTCCATGACCGCTTCCGGGTCGCGGAACCGGAAGTGCCGCACGTGCACGTACGGCGCGGCCGGCTCCAGCTCGATGGTGAGGGACAGCGCGTAGCCCAGCGTGCCGTAGGAGTTCGGGAACCCGCGGAACAGATCGGCGTGCTCGTTGCCCGGGGCGGCCGTCACCACCCGCCCATCCCCGGTCAGGATGTCCATGGCCAGCACCGATTCGTGCGGCATGCCGTTGCGCAGTGAGGTGGACTCGATGCCCAGGCCGGTGACCGCCCCGCCCAGGGTGATCGTCTTCAGCTGCGGGACCACCAGCGGCATCAGGCCGTGCCGCAGGGCCGCATCGGCCAGGTCCTCGTAGGTTGTCATCCCGCCCACCACGGCGGTCCGCGCCTGCGGGTCGACCTCCAGCACCCGGCGGAACGCGGACACGTCCAGGCCGCGTCCGGCTGGTCCGGCCTCCTGGTCACCGAACCGGAACAGGTTCGAGGTTCGCTTAGCCAGCCTGACCTGGGTGCCCGGGGGAATGCCCGCATACGCCGCGCGGATCTCGGCCACCGCCGCTGCGTAGTCGGGCCGCACCCGGTTGGTGACCTCGGTCATTCTTTCTTCCCTTCGCTCAGGGCCGGCCCATCCGCTCAGCAGAGGACGCCCGCGGCAGGCTCACGTCGGTAATTCCCGGCCGACCTGGACGAACGGCGCACGAAGTTTACCTTGCAGTAGCTCCTGCGTCCCAGCCCGCCCGCCTGCTGGTCACCGCGCCCGCCGGCGGCGGCCCACCCGGCGGGCGCGTCCAGCAGGCCGCGGCGGGCGCCGCACCGCTGCCGTTTCGGACAGCTCATAACTGGCCGCGACCTGATCCGGGGTCATCGGCAGCCGGGCTGCGGAGGGCGGCACTCCCGCGTCCATGATGTCGCGCAGTAGGTGCGCGAGGGAGTAGTCAGGATCGGCGGCCAGTGCCCGGTCGATCGCGATGTTGGCCAGGGCGCCCTCGCCCGACTGCCACGCGGTGAACGCGAGCAGCGAGGCCGGCGCGGCCAGGTAACGGCGTCGGGCCCGGCGTACCACTTCGGTCCACAGCCGCAGGTGCGCGTCGCGGTGTTCGGGGTCCATGCGGGACCAGGCGTCATCGCGCACCGGGAAGTGGGCCAGCATGACCGAGAGCCAGGCCAGCTGGTCGTCGTCCTCGAACCGGCCGCCGCCCCGGTAGACGGTCAGCGCGTCGGCGACCGCACGGCGGCCGGCCTCCAACACCGGCCCGCTGGCCGGCCTCCCAGACGGTCCTGGCGCCTGGGCGATCAGCTCGGCCTCGCGGGCGCGGGCCCGGCTGGTCGCCCGCTCCATAGCGGCCGCCGCCGCCCCGGTGACCGGGGCCAGCGTGCCGGCCAGCGCGGCCCGGTCCGGGTAGGCGACCAGCCCGGCCACGGTCATCGCCGCGGTCGCCGGGTTGACCTGCACGTCAAACCGGACGCCGTCGGGCGGGCAGCAGTCGGGGTTCGCGCACAGGTAGGACCAGTAGCGGCCGTTTTCGACCCGCATCAGCTCGTGCAGCCGGGGGCCACCGCGGCGCAGCTCGCCGGCCAGGGCGTCCGCCACTGGGGTCACCCGGTCACCCGGACCGTACCCAACGCCGATGACCGTGCTCAGCTTGCGCTGCCGGAGCACGGCCGCCGCATGCTCGGCGATGTCCGCGGCCTGCCCGGCATCTGGCGGATCGGGCAGGTCGTAGCGGAACGCAACCTCGACCCGCTCCCCGGGCCGGCCCGCGCCGATGACCACGAAGCTGTGGTCCGGATGGAAGCCGAGCAGGTGCGGCACCACGGCCAGCACGTCAGCCGGTGAGCTGACCCGCACCGGTGACAGCCCGGAGAATGCGCCGGGCTCCGCAGCGAATGGTGGATTAGTCATGCCACCCACGCTGCTGCGGCCCAGGTCCGGCCGCCAGTGCGAAATTACGTTCTGTGGATAAATAAGATCCGTAGAGCCATTAGCCCTGGATAACCAGGCCGGGCATCCACCCGCCGCCAAGTCGGTCTTGACAAACAGCCGACCAGGTGCTCGTTTCAGCTACGGAACCACGGGAACCTGGAAGCCTGCGATCCGGGACCAAGCGGGACCCTTACCGGATACGCTGCTCGCCACGAGCACGAGCTGGTCAGCGCACCGGGCGCTGCAGCGGGTCTCAGCCGCAGGAGGTTGCTGTGCGCCTAGGGTCGGCCATCCTGGTGATCTGGCTGGTTATCGGGGCCATCGCCGGAGCTCAGCGGCATTATTACAGCGGCAGCGCGGCCAGCTGCACCAAAGCGAGCACGATCGCGGTCACCGTGCTGGCCGGGCCGCTCAACTACGTGGGCGTGAACCCCAAGGTCGACTGCCACGTACCCCAGCCCAGCCAGTAGAGCCGGGCCCGTAGAGCCAGGCCCGTAGAGCCAGGCCCGTAGAGCCGAGCCGTAATCCGCCCGTCCGGTAAACCGCAGGCGCACCCGCCGCCAATGCGGCGCACGGCCCGCGGCCAATGCGGCGCTCGCCTGCAGCCGCCAATGCGGCGCACGGCGCGTCAATGCGGCGCGGGGAAGTACTTGTCGATGAAGTTGTTGCGGAATTTGCCGCCCGGGTCAAAGGCCTGCACCAGCTGCTGGAAATCGGCCGACCGGGCATAGAGGGCCCGCAGCGCGTGGGGCGCGGTGCCGAACACCTTCCCCCAGTGCGGCCGGGCGCCGAGCGGGTTGAGCGCATGCTCCAGCGCGGCCACCACCGGGGTCACCGCGGCGGCGTCCTTGATCCAGGTGAAGTGCAGCGCGACCGTGTCCCGCTGGTAGCTCGGGCTCAGCCACAGGTCGTCCGGGGCGACCGTGCGGATCTCGGCGATCTGCAGGACTGGCTTCAGCAGGCCGGCCACGCTGGCCACGGCGTCGAACGCGCCCGCGGCCAGCTGGCGCGGCAGCAGGTACTCGGACTGCAGCTCGCTGCCGCTGCTCGGGGTGAACTCGGCCCGGAAGTGTGGCAGCCGTTCCTGCCACGGGCCGGGCACCCCCAGCTGCTCGGTTGCGTGGTCCGGCGTGCCGCCGGGAATCGGGTACAGCTGCTGCCCGGCCAGCTCCGCGCCCATCCAGCGCGGCCCAGGCGCGGCCACGCCGCCCGTCCCGTCGCGCAGCTTGAGCCAGAGCTGGTTGTGCTCGGTGCCCTGCCAGTCGGTGAACACGCTCACGCTGTAGCCGCTGGCGAAGATCTCCTCGAAGTGGCTGCGCAGCATGGGCGCGGGCAGGCCCTGGTACACGTACTGCCTGACCTGGTAGGCGGGCACGAGGTCCAGGGTCAGCCGGGCCACGACGCCGAGCGCGCCCAGCCCGACCACCGCCCCGCGGAACCGGTCACCGTCGGCGTCCCGGCGCACCGTGCGCAGCTCGCCGTCGGCGGTGACCAGATCGATCGCGGATACCGCGGTGGCGAGGTTGCCATTGGTGTCACCCGAGCCGTGGCTGGCCGTGGCGCAGGCCCCGGCGACCGACAGATGCGGCAGCGATGCCATGCTGCGCAGCGCCCACCCCGCCGCGGACAGCTGCGCGGTCAGCTCCCGGTAGCTCGTCCCGCCCGCCAGGGTGACCGTGGCCCGGGCCGGGTCGATGTCGACGGCGGGCGGCAGGCCGGCCAGCGAAACCAGCACGCCTGGGGTGTCCGCGATCCGGTTGAATGAATGGCCGGTGCCCACCGCGCGGATCCGCGGGCTGCCCGCCACCAGTTCCTGCAGCTCGGTCACGCTACCCGGCTGGGCCAGCTGGTTCGCGCGGTAGACGATGTTGCCCGCCCAGTTCGTCGGCCGTCCCGACATGCCACCCGCTCTCCGCCCTGCTGCCCGCCGCCGCTCAGCGGTGCAGCATGGGCAAGCCACCAGTATTGACCAGATCGAAGCCGAATTCGATCATCCAGTCCAGTGGTCGCGCGCACCCGGCCGCCAACGGCCCGCCCCGGCGGGGCGCATCCGGGCGAGGCCGGCCCCGGTAACAGCCCGCCGCCTCGGCTACCGTCACCGATGTGAACACCGCAGCTCCCAGCCAGCCCGACCCGGCCAGCCAGCCGCCCGCCAGCCGGCCCGACCCGGCCAGCCACCCGCCCGCCAGCCGGCCGCCCGTGCTGCCGGACGGCGCGGCCGCGGCGGTGGACCGGATCGCCCGTAACCACCAGCAGCGCGGCGGCCAGCCGGGTCTCGCCTACGGGATCGTGGCCGGCGGAACCCTGGTGCACGAGGGCGGACTGGGCGAGCGCTGGCTCGGCGGCCCGCCGCCGGACGGCAGCACGGTGTTCCGGATCGCGTCGATGACCAAGAGCTTCACCGCCGCCGCGGTGCTGGCACTGCGCGACGACGGCGCACTCCGGCTCGATGACCCGGTCGCGGACTTCGTCCCCGAGCTGCGCGCCCTGCGGCCGGTGACCGCCGACGCGCCCGCCATCACGATCCGGCAGCTGCTCACGATGACCGCGGGCTTCCCGACCGATGACCCGTGGGGCGACCGGCAGCAGGGCCTGCCGCTGGCCGAGTTCGCCGCGCTGCTGCGCCGCGGCGTGCGCGCCGCCTGGCCGCCCGGAACCTGCTTCGAGTACTCCAACCTCGGCTACGCCCTGCTCGGCCGGGTCATCGCCGCGGCCGCGCGGACCGACTACGCCGAGTTCGTCACGGCCAGGCTGCTCGGCCCGCTGGGCCTGGACCGGACCGGCTACCAGGCGGCCGCGTTCGACCCGGCCGGGCTGGCCCGCGGCTACCAGCGCCGCCCGGACGGCTGGGCCGAGCTGATCCCGGACGGCTACGGCGCGTTCGCCCCGATGGGCGGGGTGTTCAGCTGCGTGCGGGACCTGGCCCGCTGGGCCAGCTGGTTCGCGGCGGCGTTCCCGGCGGGCGGGGAAGCCGCCGGCGGCCCGCACCCGCTGCGCCGGGCCAGCCGCCGGGAGATGCAGCTGGCGCACGTCACGATCGCCCCGCAGGACGTGCTGCGGCTGCCCGGGGACCCGGCCGCGGAGGTGACGCACGGCTACGGATTTGGCCTGTTCACCGAGGAAAGCCCGGCCTGGGGCCGGATCGTACAGCACAGCGGCGGGTATCCCGGCTTCGGCAGCCACATGCGCTGGCATCCGGAGACCGGCCTGGCCGTGATCGTGCTGGCCAACAGCACCTACGCGGCCGCGCATGCGCTGGGGGCGCAGCTGCTGGAGACCGTGCTGCGGGCCCGCCCGGCGGCTGACAGCGGGCCACCGCTCGCGCCCGCCGGGCCGTGGCCGGAGACGCTGCACGCGCAGCGGGCCGTGGATCAGCTCATCCGGTCCTGGGACGACCGGGTGGCCGGGCAGATCTTCACCGAGAACGTCGCCCAGGACGAGCCCTACCCGCAGCGCCGGGCCAAGGCCGAGCAGCTGTGGCAGCGCCTCGGGCCAGCCGGCGACCCGAGCCCGCGCCCGCCCGAATACGACTCCCCCGCGCACTGCCGCTGGTGGCTGCGGGGCGCGCACGGCACCGCCGCGGCGGAGATCCGGCTGACGCCCGAGGATCCGCCCCGGGTCCAGTCACTCTCCCTCGCCGTGCCACCCGCCCCGGGTTCCGCGCTCGCCCAGGCCATCGCGGCCGTCATTTCGTCGCTTAACGCCGGTCCCCGGGACTGGCCTGCCGACCTGCCGGTGTCCGCGTCCGTCGATACCAGCGTGGTCCTGCGCCAGCTGCGGATGGCCGGCGCCTGGGCCGGCCCGTGCCAGGCTGGCGCGCTGCGCAGCGGGAACGGGCGGACCACCGCCGTGGTCGAGCTGGATGGCGAGCACGCGCGGCTCAGCCTGGCCCTCGAGGTGGACGCGGACAGCGGCCGGCTGTCCCGCGCGGAGGTAGCCCCGCTCGGCTGAGCGATCAGCCGGTCTCGGGCTGCTGGCTGTCCAGGAAGCGGTCGACGAGCCCGCGGATCACGGTGGCCATCGAGAACCCGTGCTCGCTGCACCAGGCCCGCAGCCGGGCGTGCTGGTCGGTGGAGAAGCGGACCGGCACCATCTGCTGGGCCGGCCCCGCCGACCCGCGGAACAGGTCACGGACCAGGTCGGCGCCTTCCTCCCCAAACGGCTGCTGGGTGACGCCAGTGCCGCTGGTGACGCCGGTGCCCGTCTCGGCCTGCACGGCCCAGCGCAGCCGGCGGCCCAGTGGCTGGATGACCCCGGGCTGCATCTGCAGGCTGGTGCCCAGCAGCCAGGTGTACACCTTGTCCCGGTCCTCGGCGGGCAGCTGGGCCAGCGCCCGCACCAGGATGCGCGACGCATCGAGACCGGAGTACGCGGCGGCGCCGGCCGGCTGGGCTTCCTCCAGCCTGGCTTCCAGCGGTTCCGGCTCCGGGGACGGGTTCTCCGGTGGTGGGTCTTCCGTGGGCGGCTCGGTCATCATCGGCTCCGAGAATTCAGCGCGATATCGCTTACCGATATCACCTTACTCGCGCCACCCCGTCTACTTCGTGATCATGACTTAGGGTCGAATCTTTTCGCCCCTAAGTCATGATCACGATGCTGGGCCGGGCGGGTGGACCGCGGGTGGGTGGACCGCGCGGGTGGGCCGGGCGGGTGGGTGGACCGCGCGGGTGGGCCGCGCCGGTGGGTGGACCGCGCCGGTGGGCCGCGCCGGTGGGCCGCGCCGGTGGGTGGACCGCGCGGGTGGACCGCGCGGGTGGGCCGCGCGTCCGGGGCTGGCGGGGCCGGGGCTGTGTGCGGCTAGGCCGTGTCCCGTAGATCTTGGCCGTCGCGAGCGACGTCCAGGTGGGTGCGTCGCAAGGCGGAGGAGGAGCGAATAGTGGAGCTATTCGCGACGACGACAACGCGGCGAGGTGCCTGCCTGGGCGGCGCGCAGCAGGCTGAAGATCTACGGGACACGGCCTAAGGGCGTGTCCTGCCGCTACCGGCGGGGAAGACCAGCGGCAGCCGGTCGATGCCGACCAGGCCGGCCGGCCAGCCGGCCCGCGGCACGGTACCGGGCGCGAGCGCGTACTCGGGGATCCGGCGGTGCCATTCCTCCAGCGCCACCCGCATCTCCATCCGGGCCAGGTGGGAGCCCAGGCAGCGGTGCGGCCCGGCGCCAAAGGCCAGGCTGCGGCCCGGGCGGCGGAAATCGATCCGGTCCGGGTCCGGGTAGGCGGCCGGGTCCCGGTCCGCGGCCGCCAGGCAGACGTGCACCGTGCACCCGGCCGGGATGAGGTGGCCGGCCAGCTCCACGTCCTGGGTGGCTACCCGGGGCACGAACACGGCCGGCCCGTCGTAGCGGAGCAGTTCGGTCACGGCCGCCGGGATCAGCGCTGGGTCGGCGGCCAGCTGCCGGCGGAGTTCCGGCCGGCTGGCCAGCGCGGCGAACGCCGTGCTCAGCGCGGAGGTCACGGTTTCCAGGCCGGCCAGCACGAACAGGAAGGACAGCCCGTAGATCTCCTCGTCGGTGAGCCGCTCCGCGCTGCTGTCGGCCAGCAGCTGGCCGAGCAGGCCCGCGCGGTCCCCCTCCCGCCGCCGCCGGGCGATGTGCTCGACCAGGTACTCATACAGCTCCGCACCCAGCCGGACGCCCCGCTCAGTCCAGCTCTCGCCGCCCGGGTCGGCCTGCAGCGACAGCAGGCCCTCCTTCCAGGCGAGCAGCCGGTCCTGGTCTTCGCCCGGCAGCCCGAACAAGGTCAGGAACACCTGGGCGGGCAGCGGCACGGCCAGCTCCGTCACCAGGTCGCAGCCGCCCTGGTCAGCGACACCATCGATCAGCTGGCCCGCCAGCGCGCGCACCTGCGGCAGCCACGCCGCGGTGCCCCGTGGGCTGAAGAACAGGTGCAGGATCCGCCGGTAGCGGGTGTGCTCCGGGGGATCGAACGCGATGGGCACCAGCGGCAGCGGGCTGCCCACCGCGAACGCCGCCTGGGAGGAAAACAGCCCGGGGTGGCGCAGCGCGAACTCCACGGCCGCCCGGTCGGTCAGAATCCGCGCGCCGAACCGGGTCATGATGACCGGCCCCGCCGCCCGCAGCATGGCGTACCCTGCGGTCCGGTCTTCGGCCATCGGCAGCTGATCCAGGCGCAATACTGGGACCGGACGGCCGGGCCGCGTCTTGTCCATGTGTGTCACCTGCCCGGCTGGGGGCAGCGAGGAACCCAGGGAAGGGCCGGCCTGGCCACCGCGTTGGGTACTAGAGGGATCTTCCGCCCGCCGTGCGTGGCGGACAGCAGACGAGGAGAGGGTAACCGTGGCACTGCCGCCAGATTCCACGCCCAAGTTCCAGGAATACGCCCGGCCGGAGATGCTGGTCAGCACCGAGTGGGTGGCCGAGCACCTGGGCGACGCCGGCCTCGTGGTGGCGGAATCCGATGAGGACGTGCTGCTGTATGAGACCGGGCACATTCCCGGTGCCGTCAAGCTGGACTGGCACACCGAGCTGAACGACCCGGTGACCCGCGACTACGTGGACGGTGCCGGCTTTGCCCGGCTGATGTCGGAGAAGGGGATCAGCCGGGACACCACGCTGGTGCTGTACGGCGACCGGAACAACTGGTGGGCGGCGTACGCCCTGTGGGTCTGCAGCCTGTTCGGGCACCCGGACGTCCGGCTGCTCGACGGGGGACGGGCCAAGTGGATCGCGGAGGGCCGCCCGCTGAGCACCGAGGTGCCGGAGCGGCCACGGACCGAGTACCCGGTCATCGACCGGGACGACCAGCACGCCCGGGCCTTCCGCGACCAGGTCAAGGCGCATCTCGGCCAGCCCATGATCGACGTGCGCTCGCCGGGCGAGTACAGCGGCGAGCTGCTGCACATGCCGGACTACCCGCAGGAGGGCGCGCTGCGTGGCGGGCACATCCCGGGCGCGCGAAACATCCCGTGGGCCCGGGCCGCGGCCGAGGACGCGACATTCCGCGGCCGGAAGGAGCTGGCGGCGATCTACGCCGGTGAGGCCGGGCTGAACCCGGGCGACGACGTCATCGTCTACTGCCGGATCGGCGAACGGTCCAGTCACACCTGGTTCGTGCTGCACCACCTGCTGGGCTACCCGAACGTGCGCAACTATGACGGGTCGTGGACGGAGTGGGGCAACAGCGTGGCCGTGCCGATCGCCCAGGGAGACAAGCCGTGACCACCGGCACGCTGAACCCCCGGCTGCGCGGCATCGTGGACGACTTCGGCGCCGTCGCGGGCCAGGACAAGCTGCAGCTGCTGCTGGAGTTCTCCGCCGAGCTCCCGCCGCTGCCGGACCGGTACGCCGGGCATCACGACCTGATGCAGCCGGTGCCGGAGTGCCAGTCGCCGCTGTTCCTCGCGGTCGAGGTGGCCGGCGACGGCGCCGTGCGGCTGTTCTTCGACGCGCCGCCGGAGGCCCCGACCACCCGCGGGTTCGCCAGCATCCTGCGCGCCGGGCTGGACGGGCTGACCGCGCCGGAGATCCTGGCCACCCCGGCCGAGTTCACCGCCGCGCTGGGCCTGCAGGACCTGGTCAGCCCGCTCCGGCTGCGCGGCATGGCCGCGATGCTGGCCCAGATCAAGCGCCAGGTCCTCGCCAAGACCAGCTGACCGGGGCCCAGACCGGCTGACCAGCGCCCAGACCAGCTGACCAGCGCCCAGACCAGCCGCCGCCGCGCACAGCACCGGCGCCGCACCTACCCTTGATGTGTTGTTGCAACTAAGTTGCAGTAACCCTAGGCTGCTAGCCAGCTGGCCCCGACAGGAAGGTGCCCCGGATGGCTGACGTGCGTGCCCGGATGGGCCGGATCCGCGACGGCCTGACACCCCGGGAGTGGGCGCGGGCGGGCGCGATGACGGCCACCGTCATCGGGCTCAACGTCGTGGGCTGGCTGATGCTGGCCGCCGCGGTGAGCGGGCACTACCACATCACCAGCAAGGAGATCTTCGGGTTCGGCACCGGCATCCTGGCCTACACGCTGGGCATGCGGCACGCGTTCGACGCGGACCACATCGCGGCCATCGACAACACCACCCGCAAGCTGGTCGGCGACGGCAAGCGGCCGCTGTCGGTCGGCTTCTTCTTCTCGCTGGGCCACTCCACGATCGTGTTCGTGCTGGCGCTGCTGCTGAACTTCGGCGTCCGGGCGCTGGACAACCAGGTACGCGACCGCGGCTCGGCCCTGCACAACGTGACCGGGGTGGTCGGCACCACGGTCTCGGGCACGTTCCTGTACCTGCTCGCGGCGATCAACGTGGTCATCCTGGTCGGCATCGTCCGGGTGTTCCGTGATATGCGCACCGGCCGGTACGACGACGAGCAGCTGGAAGAGCAGCTGGCCAGGCGCGGCCTGATGAACCGGTTCTTCGGCCCGCTGAGCCGCCGGGTGGACACACCGTGGAAGATGTACCCGATCGGGGTGCTGTTCGGGCTGGGCTTCGACACCGCGAGCGAGGTCGCGCTGCTGGTGTTGGCGGGCAGCGCGGTGGTCTCCGGGCTGCCGTTCTACGCGATCTTGTCACTGCCGATCCTGTTCGCCGCGGGCATGTGCCTGTTCGACACGGCCGACGGCTGCTTCATGAACTTCGCCTACGACTGGGCCTTCGCCCGCCCGGTGCGCAAGGTCTACTACAACCTCACGATCACCGGGCTGTCGGTGTTCGTGGCGTTCTTCATCGGCACCGTGGAGATCCTCAGCCTGATCGGCCAGGAGTACGGGCTCAGCGGCGGGTTCTGGTCGTTCATGGGGAACTTCGATATCAACAAGGCCGGCTTCGTCATCGTCGGCGTGTTCGTGCTCACCTGGGCCGCGGCGCTGGCCATCTGGCGCTTCGGCAAGATCGAGCAGAAGTGGGACCTGGCCGCCGGGGCCAACGGCAACGACTGAGGCCGGCCCCGGAACGGGACCACACCGGGGCTAGCCCGGCGGCACCGGGCCGGCCTCGGCCACCCGCTTGAGCAGCTGCAGCCGTTCCTCCCAGCTGGCCGCCAGTGAGGTCATCCAGGAGGCCGTGGCCACCAGCCGCTCCGGGCGGACGGTGAAGACCACCTCGCGCCCGGCCCGGTGCCGGGTGACCAGCTCGGATTCTTCCAGGATGGCCAGGTGCTTGACGACCGCCTGCCGGGTCACCGGCAGGCGGCTGGCGAGGGCCGTGGCGCTGGCCGCCGCCCGGTCGCCGAGCAGCTCCAGCAGCTCCCGCCGGGTCGGGTCGGCCAGCGCCACGAACACCGCGTCGACGGCACCAGCCGCCGGCCCGCTCATGCGGGCGGCTCCTCCGCCCGCTTCGCCAGGCCGGCCAGCTCGCTCTCCCAGCCGCCGGTGTTGTCCCTGAACGCGGCCTGGCGCACCTCGTCGGGGACGTCGAGCGCGGCGAACCCGCTCTCCACCACGGTCACCGTGACCTTGTCACCGGCTTCGGCGACGAAGAACTCGACCAGCGTGGTGTTGCCCGGAGCCAGGTCCGCACCCGGGGACTGGCTGGCCCAGCGGAACGCGGCATAGGCCGGCGGCCGCATGTCCACCACCTCGACCGGGAACCGGCCCCACTTCGCCGACTCCCGCACCACCCGGTGGCCGATGGTCCGGTCCGGCGGCCCCTCGGACGCGGTGGGCACCCACCATCCGGGCGTGCTGACCAGGTCCCACACCCGGCCCAGCGGCGCGTTGATGTCGACCCGCTGCTCGATCCGGTCCGGCATGACGGCTCCTCTCGGTTGGCTGACTCGCAACCCCAGAGTTGCACATAATGCCGTCAGGTGCAACCCCAGGGTTGCAGGAGGGTCCTGAGGCCCGGCACGATCATGAATGCCCGGTGAGTGCGTAGGGTGGCACTATCGGGGGGCAGGCGAGGAGGGACCACGTGGACGAGCAGCAGGCACGGGCCCGGCTGCGGGCCGAGCGGGCCGAGGTGCAGCGGCTGCTCGCCGACACGAGGGCGGCTGGCCGCGAGAACCGGGCGAGCGAGGACCAGCAGGGCCAGGACATCGACGACGCCGCCCAGCCGCTGAGCGCGGAAGGCGAGGACGACGCGATCGCGGAGAGCCTGCGGGCGCGGCTGGCCGCGCTCGACCGGGCCGAGCAGCGGCTGGCCAGCGGGACCTACGGCCGCTCGGTGCGCAGCGGGCAGCCGATCCCGGACGCCCGGCTGGAAGCCGACCCCGCGGCCGAGCTCACCGTCGAGGAACAAGCCGCGGCCGAGCGGGCCGCGCGGTAAGTCCGGGGAAACGCCCGCCGGGGCGGCGGCCCGGGCTAGGGCGTGTCCCGTAGATCTTCGGCCTGCTGCGCGCCGCCCGTGAAGGGGGAATGGGGAGGCGGGTGGGACCTCGCGGCGTTGTCGTCGTCGCGAATAGTTCCACTATTCGCTCCTCCTCCGCCTGGCGATGCACCCACCTGGCCACCGCTCGCAACGGCCAAGATCTACAGGACGCACCCTAGCCGTCGAGCTGCCGCGGCAGGCCGAACTGGTCGAACAGGCTGGCGTCGGTGGCCAGGAAATGATGAATGTGGCTGATCCGGCCGCCGGAGGTCTCCGGCACCTGGATGCACCAGGGGTCCAGGCCGTTCCCGTCCTCCCTGGGCTTGTACTGGGCGTACGCGGGCATCCCGTTGGCCACGACCGGGACCATCACCGAGCCGCGGCAGCCGCTGCCAAAACCCAGCCACCAGCCGCGCACCTCATCCCGGCCACGCAGCCACATCTGGTACGGCGGCATCGAGAAGCTGGCGTCCTCATGCAGCAGCGAGACGAGCCGGTCGATGTCGTAGCGCTGGAACGCGTCCACGTAGCTGGCCAGCAGTTCCCGGTCTTCTTCAGCCAGGCTGGCCGGCTGGGCCTGCGCCCCGTCCTCGCCGAGGGTCTGGCCGCTGGCGGCCATCGTGGCCCGGGCCCGCTGCAGCGCGCTGTTGACCGACACCACCGTGGTGTCGAGCAGCCTGGCCACCTCGGCCGCCTGCCAGCAGAGCACCTCGCGCAGGATGAGCACCGCGCGCTGCCGGGGCGGCAGGTGCTGCAGCGCCGCGACGAAGGCCAGCCGGATGCTGTCGCGCAGCACCGCGCGGCCCGCCGGGTCGGTGTCGGCCGGGACCGCGGGCTCGCCGGGGAACGGCTCCAGCCACGCCGCCTCGGGCAGCGTGGCCACCGGCGGCGTGGTCGCGGGCACCGGCGCGGACAGGTCCATCGGCAGCGCCCGGCGCTGGCGGCTGCGCAGCATGTCCAGGCACACGTTGGTGGCGATCCGGTAGAGCCAGGAGCGCAGCGCCGAGCGGCCCTCGAACCGGTCGAAGGCCTGCCAGGCCCGGACCATCGTCTCCTGCACGGCGTCGTCCGCGTCGTGGGCGGAGCCGAGCATCCGGTAGCAGTAGCCGGTCAGCTCACCGCGGTAGACCTCAAGGTCTGTGGTGGCAGTGTCGGTAGCGGCGGTCCCGCTCACGATCCCTCCCCGTCCTCGGGTAACTCGAACCTATTCACCCGCAGCCCCTCCGGCGAACCGCGGGCCTCCCCGTACCCCGCAGTGTGCCAGGGGGTACCGACAGTCCGCCCTCCGTTACGCTCACCGTGGGCGCATCTGCCTGGCCAGCCGGCTGATCACGGCGGGCCTGTCTGGCGGGGAAGGACATGGCGAACCAGCAGGACGGACCGGAGCGGCCGGTGGGCATCCGTGACGTCGCCCGGGCGGCCGGCGTGTCGGTCGCCTCGGCCAGCTTCGCGCTCAACGGCCAGCCGGGCGTGGCCGACGGCACCAGGCAGCGCATCGTCGCGGCCGCGCGGGAACTGGGCTACCGGGCCAATCCGCAGGCCCAGGCGCTGCGCCGGGGCCGCACCACCACCTACGGCTTCGTGGTCCGCAACTTCGCCAACCCGTTCTTCCTCGAGGTGCTGGGCGGCGCTGAGGCGGTGGCCGAGGACGCGGGGGCCACGCTGATCGTGCTGGACTCGCGCTACTCACTGGACCGCGAGCGGCGGCACCTGCAGCAGATGGCGGCCCAGCGGCTGGCCGGGCTGGCCATCGCCCCGGTCGGCACCGGCGAGTCGATCCGGCTCTGGCACGACCTGCGCCCCGGCGCCCCGGTGGTCGCGCTCAACGCGGCGGTGGCCAGCGTCCCCGGCGTGTGCCGGGTCCATCCGGACAACCGCGCCGCGGTCGAACTGCCCATGCGGCGGCTGGCCGCGCTCGGGCACACCTCGGTGGCCTTCCTGTCCGCGCCGCGCCGGCTGATGGCCGACCCGGACCGGCTGCGCCACTTCCGCCAGCTGAGCCGCGAGCTCGCCGTGCGCGGCCGGGTGATGTACTCCCCGCTGGCCCTGGCCGACGTGCAGCAGGTAGCCCGGAAGGTGCTGGCCCGGCGCGACGCCCCGACCGCGATCGTCACCAACTCGGACTACACCGCGTACGCGGTCTACAAGGCCGCCAGGGAGCTCGGCCGCCAGGTCGGCCCGGGGGTCTCCGTGGTCGGCCATGACGACCTGGCCACCTCCGAGCTGCTGGACCCGCCGCTGGCCACCATCTGGCTGGACCGGCGGGAGATGGGCCGGGCGCTCATGCGCCGGCTGCTCGGCCAGGTCCCGGCGGCCGATTACACCGCCCCGGTCGAGCTGATCGAGCGGGCGTCGCTGTCGCCCCCGGGGGCGCAAGAGCGGCCAGCTCAGCGGCTGGTGAACGCAGGCTGGCCCCCGCGCGTCAACTCGGTAACGAGCCTTGACACCCCCTCGCGGGGTACGTCAGCATACCGGCAAAGCTAAACGTTTAAGGTCTTTGCCGGGCAGTGTCCGTGGGGGCGACCTTCCTCTTGTGTTACCGCGCCCTGATTTTGCGTGCCCTGGCCCCGCACAAAAGCGGGGAAGCCAAACAGGAGGCATTTCGTGAGATCTGCGTACCGTTTTATCCTGACCGGGGTCGCGGCGTCGGCGCTGCTGGCCGCCGGGTGCTCGTCGAACTCGTCAGGTTCCAGCGGCGGGAGCAGCTGGGCGACGGTCTCCTCTGCGTCGGCCGGCGGCGGGATGAGCAAGCTCATTGCCGCGGCCAAGAAGGAGGGCACGCTCAACGTCATTGCCCTGCCGCCGACCTGGGCCAACTACGGCACGATCCTCAAGGACTTCACCGCCAAGTACGGGATTAAAGTCAACTCGGCCAATCCGGATGGCACCAGCCAGCAGGAAGTGAATGCCATCAAGCAGGAGAACGGCACGGCCGCGGCCCCGGACGTGGTGGACGTCGGCCAGTCGGTCGCGCTGGTCAACACCAGCCTGTTCACCCCGTACAAGGTGGCCACCTGGTCAGCCATCCCGGCCGCGCAGAAGGACGCCAGCGGCCTGTGGTACGAGGACTACGGCGGCTACATGGCGATCGGCTACTCGAGCAAGTTCGGCACGATCACCTCGCTGAACCAGCTGCTGCAGCCGAAGTTCCACAACGCGGTCGCGCTCAACGGCGACCCGACCTCGGCCAACGCCGGGCTGAACGGCGTCATGCTGGCCAACCTGCTGGCCGGCGGGACACCGAGCAGCATCGCCAAGGGCGTGGACTTCTTCCACAAGCTCAAGCAGGCCGGCAACTTCAACCCGGTGTCCGCCACCGGCGCCACGATCAAGGCCGGCACCACCCCCGTCGTGTTCAACTGGGACTACCTCAACCTGCCCAGCTACGTCGGGGTGTCCAACTGGAAGGTGTTCGTGCCACCGGGCGTCCCGCTGGGTGGGTACTACACCCAGGCCATCAACAAGAACGCGCCGCACCCGGCCGCGGCCCGGCTGTGGGAGGAGTTCCTGTACTCCCAGGCGGCCGGCGGCGGCCAGAACCTGTGGCTGCAGGGTGGTGCCCGCCCCGTCGAGCAGCTGGCGATGGCGAATAATGGCTCGATCGACAAGGCCGCCGCGTCCAAGCTGCCGAAGATCTCCGGCACCCCGATTTTCCTGAGCCAGTCCCAGGCGACCGGGGCCGCCAACTACCTGTCCGCGAACTGGCAGGCGGCGATCAAGTAGCGAGGGGATGTGGCCGTAGCCCCAACCGTGGAAGCCGGCGCCCGGCCGAGCAGGGCCGGGCGCCGGCTTTCGGCTCCCGCCTGGATCGGCATCGTGCCGTTCCTGGCCTACGTCGGCATCTTCCTGCTGCTGCCGACCGGGATCGTGATCTGGAACGCGTTCAAGAACCCCAACGGTCAGTTCCAGCTGGCCGGGCTCAAGGCGCTGGGCAGTTCCGCGGTGCGCAGCCTGTTCGTCGGCTCGCTGGAGCTGAGCCTGATCTCGTCGCTGGTCGGGGCGGTGTTCGGCGCGATCCTGGCGTATGCCGTGGCCTCCGGAAACCCGGACGGCGTGGTCCGCCGGCTCTACCTGGCCGTCTCCGGGGTGCTGGCCCAGTTCGGCGGGGTCACCCTGGCCTTCGCGTTCCTGGCGCTGATCGGCCCGGTCGGCCTGCTCTTCCACGCCACGTGGTACCAGGACTTCCCGTGGGGCATCACGGTGATCTACGCCTACTTCCAGATCCCGCTGATGGTGCTGGTCTTCATGCCCGCCATCGACGGGCTGAAGGTGCAGTGGCGGGAGGCGTCGGAGAACCTGGGCGCGTCGGCCTGGCAGTACTGGCGGTACGTGGGCGGGCCGCTGCTGGCGCCGGCCTTCCTCGGGGCCCTGCTGCTGCTGTTCGCCAACGCGCTCTCCGCGTTCGCCACGATCCAGGCCTGGGAGAACCAGATCGCCTACGTCGTGCCGCAGCAGATCAGCACGGTCCTCAACAGCGAGGTCGGGCTGGCCAACATCAACGAGGGCGATGTGCTCGCCCTGGGCATGGTGATCATGGTGGCCATCGTGATGACCGCGTACGTCCTCGTGCAGCGCCGGGCGGCCCGATGGCTGCGGTAACCGGCGCGCTGGCCAGCGAGCCCGAGTCCACCGCGGCGGCCATCAGCCCGCGCGGCATGAAGGCGGGGCGCCGCCGCCGGCTGAACCTGTTCCGCTACGTGGTCTTCGCGCTGTTCGGGGCGTTCTTCCTGCTGCCGTTCCTGGCCATGGTCCGGTTCTCGCTGGAGGGAGCCAAGCTCGGCACGTGGTCGGGGTCGGCCTGGGCCCAGATCGTGTCCTACCCCGGCCTGCTCAGCGCGGTCGAGATCACCCTGGAGCTGGCCGTCATCACCTGCGCGGTCATGCTGGTGCTGCTGGTGCCGACGATGATCTGGGTCCAGCTGCGGGTGCCGTGGATCAGCCGGACCATCGAGTTCCTCTGCCTGCTGCCGCTGACCATCCCGGCCATCGTGCTGGTCGTCGGGCTGGCCCCGGTGTACAACTTCATCCGGCACTACCAGCTGTCCGCGCTGCAGCTGTTCTGGGCGTACGTGATCCTGGCGCTGCCCTACGCCTACCGGGCGCTGGCCGCCGGGCTGCACGCGATCGACGCGGTCACCCTGTCCGAGGCGGCGCGCAGCCTGGGGGCGAGCTGGTTCGCCGTGATCGTCCGGGTCATCGTGCCGAACATGCGCCAGGCCATCCTGAACGCCCTGCTGCTGACCGCAGCCCTGGTGCTCGGCGAGTTCACCATCGCCTACCTGCTGCTGTACACCAACCTGCAGGTGGCGCTGTACGCCATCAGCCGGAACACGCCCAACGCCGGGGTGCTGTTCGCCACCTCGGCCGCAGCGCTGCTGTTCGCCTGCCTCCTGCTGCTGATCCTGTCCTTTGTCGGCCGCCGCCGCCGCGGCCGGGGATGAGGTAACCGCCGTGACGTCACCAGTGACCCGCACCCAGGACGGCACCGCCCGGACCGCAGTCGAGGTCCGGATGGAGGGGCTGACCCGCCGGTACGGCCCGGTCACCGCGCTGGACGGCCTCGATCTGACCCTGCACCCCGGCGAGCTGGTGGCCCTGCTCGGGCCGTCCGGCTGCGGCAAGACCACCACGCTGCGGCTGCTGGCCGGGCTGGAGGACGCCGACGCCGGGCGGATCACGGTGGCCGGCCGGGACCTGACCCACGTGCCCGCGAACAAGCGGGACATGGGCATGGTGTTCCAGGCCTACTCGCTGTTCCCGCACATGACCGTGCTGGAGAACGTCGCGTTCGGGCTCCGGCTGCGCCGGACCCACAAGGCCGAGCGGGACCGGCGGGCGCTGGAGATCCTCGACCTGGTCGGGCTGACCGAGCAGGCCGGCCGGTACGCGCACCAGATCTCCGGTGGCCAGCAGCAGCGGGTGGCGCTGGCCCGGGCGCTGGCCATCGAGCCCCAGGTGCTGCTGCTCGACGAGCCGCTGTCCGCGCTGGACGCCAAGGTCCGGGCGCAGCTGCGGGACCAGATCCGGCGGATCCAGCTCGAGGTGGGCATCACCACGCTGTTCGTCACGCACGATCAGGAGGAGGCGCTGGCCATCGCGGACCGGGTCGGCGTGATGCGCGACGGTCGGCTGGACCAGCTGGCCCCGCCGACCGAGGTGTACGCCCGCCCGGCCACCGCGTTCGTGGCCGAATTCGTCGGCCTGACCAACCGGCTTCCCGGCACGGTCAGCAGCGGGTCGGTGAACGTGCGCGGGCACGACCTGCCGCTGGTCGACCAGTCCACCCCACCGGGGCGGGTGACCGCGCTGGTCCGCCCGGAAGCGGTCACCCTGGCCACCGACGGCGCCGGCCAGGACGGCCCGCTGACCGGCACGGTAATCGCGACCACGTTCCTGGGCGCGACCAGCCGGGTCACCGTGGACCTGGGCGACACGACGGTCCTGGCCCAGCTGGGCACGTCCGAGGCGTCCGCGCTGACCGCGGGCAGCCGGGTCACCCTGTCCATCCGCCCGGACCCGGTGCTGGTGTCGTCCGACGCCCCGGCGGTGAGCGAGGCTTGACCGGGCCGGTCCCGCCGCTGACCACCGACCACCGGCTGGATGCCGGCGCCGTGCTGCGCCGCGGCGGCAGCTCGCCGTACCGGGCCATCGAGGTCATCGATGGTGAGCGGCATGTGCTCCGGGACGAGTTCCTGGCGGCTGGGCAGCCGGGGGCACCGGCCGTTAAGCAAAGTTGTGGCGGGGCCCGGCGGCCGCTCGCCTGCCTGGTGCACATCACCGACCTGCAGCTGGCCGACGTGCAGTCGCCCACCCGGTTCGAATTCCTCAACCGCTTCTTCGCCGACCCGCGCTACGCGGGCGTGGTGCCGGTGCAGCGGCCGCAGGAGGCCCTCAACCCGCACGCGGTGAACGCCACCCTGCGCACGGTCAACGCGGTGCGCGGCCCGGCCACCGGGTTGGCACCCCAGCTCGTGGTCACGACCGGGGACGCGATCGACAACGCACAGTGGAACGAGGCGCGGCTGTTCCTCACCCTGTTCGAGGGCGGCCCGGTCACCGGCAACTCAGGCGCGGGCGGCTACGCCGGGGTGCAGGCGCTGGACTGGCCGGACGACATCTTCTGGAAACCGGACGGCGCCGGCCACCGCGGCCCGGACTTCTTCCGCCGCGAGTTCGGATTCCCCCATCACCCGGGACTGCTCGATGCCGCCGTCCGCTCCTTCCGCGCTGATGGCCTGCGCATCCCGTGGCTGTCCTGCTTCGGCAATCATGAGGCGCTGAACCAGGGGGTGGGCCGGGCCACCCCGGGCATCGCGGCCGCGCTGACCGGTGACCGCAAGCCGGTGGCCCCGCCGGACGGGTTTGACCACGATCTGGCGCTGGAGCTGTTCACCACCAGCCCGGAAGTGTTCATGACCGGGCCGTCCCGCCTGGTGGCGGCGGACGCCGCGCGGCGGCCGGTGACCCGGCAGGAGTTCGTGGCCGCCCACTTCCAGCCCGGGGCCCAGCCGACCGGGCACGGGTTCACCGAGGCCAACCGGTCTGACGGCACCGCGTACTACGTGCATGACACGCCCGCCATCCGGTTCGTCGCGCTGGACACCAACTGCCTGGCCGGGGGGGCCAACGGGTGCCTGGACCGGACGCAGGCCCGGTGGCTGGAGGCCCGGCTGGCTGAGGTGCACTCGGCGTACCGCGATCGGGCCGGCGAGCCGGTGCGCACGGCGCACGAGGACCGGCTGGTGGTGCTGTTCTCCCACCACGGCACCGGCACGCTGACCAACACCCGGTACGGGCACCGCGGGCCGGACGGCGAGCCGCTGCTCGGCGCGGCTGAGTTCGCCGCGCTGCTGCACCGGTTCGGCAACGTGGTGCTGTGGCTGAACGGGCACACGCACACCAACGACGTGCGCGCGCGCCGCTCGCCTGCCGATCCGGGGCAGGGGTTTTGGGAGGTGACCACCTGCGCGGTGGTGGACTGGCCGTGCCAGACCCGGGTGGTCGAGGTCTGTGATGCCGCCGGGGAGCTGGCCATCACCTGCACGATGGTGGATCACGACAGCCCGCTGGCGGCCCGGTCCCTGGACCACCCCCGCGACCTGGCCGCGCTGCACCGGGAGCTGGCCGCGAACGTCCCGGTCATCGGGGCCGCCCACCCGGGCCGGGCCGGCCAGCCCACCGACCGCAACGTAGAACTCCGGCTCCGGGCGCCCTTCCCCCTGGCCCGCCTGCCCGGCAGCTGACTCTGCCCCCGGGCGGATCCGGACAGGTAATTCGTTTCGGTGACAAAACCGCAGGTTATCGGCGACACTGGAGCGGAGGGCGCTGGCTGTATGCGGCCGGCCGGGGGCGTCCCACGCACGCAGGGAGGCCACTGGTGAGCGTCAGCGACCCCACCCCAGCATCGCGGCCAGGGCCGCCGCCCGCACCGGGCCGGTTCTACGACGCACGGCGCGGCGTCTACTACACCAAGCCACTGATGCGCGGCTGGCTGCACCTGCTCTGGTTCGCGGCGTCGCTGGTGTTCGGCATCCTGCTGCTGGGCCGGGCCACCGGCACCGCGCGCACGGCTGGCGTGGCCATCTACGCGGCCAGCGTCAGCGCGCTGTTCGGGGTGAGCGCGCTGTACCACTGCGGCACGTGGTCGGACGCCTGGCGGCCCCGGCTGCAGCGGCTGGACCATGCGATGATCTTCTTTCTCATCGCGGGCACCGCCACCCCCAGCTTCATCCTGGCCACCCACGGCGCGTTCGGGGTGGCCAGCCTGATCACCGTGTGGGTGCTCACCGGCACCGCGGCCGGCATCCATCTGACCTGGATGAACGCACCAGAACGGGTGGTCGGCGGGATGTTCATCGCGCTCGGCTGGGTGGCCGCGCTGGCGCTGCCTGAGGTCTGGGTGCACGCGGGGACCGCGCCGGGCGTGCTGATGCTGGCCGGCGGCCTGCTGTACCTGACCGGGGCGCTGTCCTACCACCGCCGCTGGCCCGACCCGGTCCCCTCGGTGTTCGGCTACCACGAGGTTTTCCACGTGTACGTCTGCGCCGCGGCCGCCTGCCAGTACGCCGCGATAGCGCTGTCGCTGCGCTGACCCCACCCCAGCCGCTCAGCCGGGGACCTCAGGCCGGCGCCGTGGCGGCGAACCGGACGCGGTCCCCGGCCACCTCGACCACCGGGTCGCAGAACCCGGCGGCGGCCAGGCGGTCCGGCAGGCCGTCCGGGTCCACCGGATTCCAGTCGTCGTCGCGGTGCAGTTCGGCACGCTGCGCAGTGGCCAGGCCGTCGGTGCCGACCAGCCGCCCGCCCGGCCGCAGCACCCGGCGGACCTCGGCCAGCAGCGCGTCCTGGGCGCCCGCGGACGGTACGTGATGCAGCATCGTGAACAGGGTGGCCGCGGAGAACCGGCCGGCACGCAGCGGCAGCCGGCTGCCGTCCGCGTGCACCACCTCGACGTTGCTGCCGGCCAGCCGCCCGGCCAGGGCCCGCGCCAGCTGGTCATCGATCTCCACCGCGGTCAGCCGGGGCACCCGGCGGCGCAGCACGTCGGTGGTCAGTCCTGGCCCCGGCCCCACTTCCAGCACGTCGTCCCCGAGGTCCTGGCCGTCCAGGGCCCACGGCAGCAGCTCGGACTCGACGTAGGCCGCCCACTCCGGGCTCGCGCAGATACGCAGGTGCGCCTCGTTCATGCCGCCCAGTACATCACCAGCTACGGCGGCACCCCCTCCTGAGGGGCCGCCCGGGTCAGCTGGCCACGGCCAGCACGAGCAAGGCGATGGCCGTGCCCAGCTCGATGATCGCGCCGAACACGTCGCCGGTCAGCCCGCCCAGCTGCCGCCGGGCGGCCCGGGTGAGCAGCCCGCCCGCCGCCAGCCCGGCCACCGCGGCGCCCGCCCCGGCCAGCGCACCCGGCCCACCCCGCACCGCCCAGCCGCCTGCCAGCGCCGCGGCCAGCAGCAGCGCCGCGGCCGCCAGCCGGCCGCCGAAGCTGGTGCGGCCCGCCACCAGCGCGCCGAATCCGCCCGGCCGGGCGGCCGGCGCGGCGGTGGCCAGCAGCACGCCCACCCGCCCGGTCACCGCGGCCAGCACCAGCGACGCCGCCCCGGCCAGCCCGCGCGGCGCGGCGGCCAGCGCGGTCACCTGGATGAGCAGCACCAGCACCAGCGACGCCACGCCCAGCGGGCCGGTGTCGGACCGGCGCATGATGGCCAGCGCGTCAGCGGCCGGGCGGCGGCTGCCCAGACCGTCCGCGGTGTCGGCCAGCCCGTCGAGATGCAGGCCACCAGTGAGCAGGCCGAGCAGCGCGACCGCGACTGCCGCGCCGAGCAGCTGCCGGTACGGCGAAGCCCCATTTCCCTGGACGAGAACCAGCGCCCCAGCTGCCACCACGCCCAGCAGCAGTCCCACGGCGGGCAGCCAGTACACGGCCCGCGCCGCCGCTGTTTCGTCGAGGTCCGGCCCGCCGCCCGCCGGGAAAACCGTGAACAGGCTCAGCGCGATCCGCCACGGCTGGCCACCGGCCCCGGCCCCGTGCGGGCCGGCCTGCTGGGTCATTTAAGCCGCTGCGCTATCCCCGCGGTGCACAGGAAGACCTGCTCGCACTCGGCGGCGACGCGCGCGTTCAGCGTGCCCAGCTCGTCGCGGAACCGCACCCCGGACACGGTGGCCGGGACCACCCCGGACCCGACCTCGTTGCTGACCGCGACCACCTGCCGGTGGGTGGCCCGCCAGGCGGTGAGCAAGGCGTCCATCCGGCGGTCCAGTTCCTGGCCGGCCCCGGGCCGGCCGTCCCACAGCCCGTAGCCCTCCATGAGCCGGGCCAGCCAGGTGGACAGGCAGTCCACCAGGACCGGCGGGTCCAGGCTGGCGGCGGCCGCGCCCGGCGGGACCAGCACCTTCTCTACGTCGAGCGTTTCGAGCGTGGTCCAGGCCGCTGGGCGGCGCTCGCGGTGGGTGCGGATCCGGGCGGCCCAGTCTGGGTCGGTGTCGCCCGGCGGGGCGCCGGTGGCCACGTAGTCCACCCGGGGGTAGCTGGCCAGCAGCCGTTCCGCGGTCACCGACTTGCCCGACCGGGCCCCGCCCAGGATCAGCGTCCGGTGCGCCCGGCCGCGGCGTGGCTGGTCAGGCCGATCGGGCCGGCCCCGGGCGTTCATCATTCCTTCTCACTGGACACGCCCGCGCTGTCGAACGTGGCGACCTCGCGCAGCACCCGGGCCGCGGCCGCCACCACCGGCAGGGCGAGCACGGCGCCGGACCCCTCGCCCAGCCGCAGGCCCAGATCGAGCAGCGGCCGCAAGCCGAGCGCGGCCAGCGCGGTACGGGCGCCCGGCTCGGTGGAGAGGTGGCCGGCCAGCAGGCACGCGGGTGCGTCCGGGGCCAGCGCCCGGGCGGCCAGCGCGGCCGCGCACGCGATGACGCCGTCCAGCACCACCGGCACCCGCAGCGCCGCGCCGCCGAGGATGAACCCGGCCAGCGCGGCATGCTCCAGCCCGCCCACCGCGGCCAGCACGCCGAGCGGGTCGGCCGGGTCCGGCTGGTGCCGGTCCAGCGCGCGGCGCACCACGTCCACCTTGCGCTGCCACGTCGGGTCGTCGATCCCGGTGCCCCGCCCGGTGACCTGCTCCGCGTCGGTTCCGGTGAACGCGGCGACCAGCGCCGCCGACGCGGTCGTGTTGGCGATTCCCATGTCCCCGGTCAGCAGGCAGTTGTGGCCCGCGGCGACCAGGTCCCGTGCGGTTTCGATGCCCACCTCGACGGCCCGCCCGGCCTCGGCCCGGCTCATCGCCGGGCCGGCCGTCATGTCCGCGGTGCCCGGGCGGATCTTGCGCGGCAGCAGCCCGGCCGCGGGCGCCAGGTCGGCGGCCACCCCCACGTCCACCACGCACACGTCCGCGCCCGCCTGGGCGGCGATCGCGTTCACCACCGCGCCGGAGGCCAGGAAGTTGGCCACCATCTGCGCGGTGACCTCCTGCGGCCACGGGGTGACGCCCTGGGCGTGCACCCCGTGGTCGGCGGCGAACACGGCGACCACGGCCGGTTCGGGCAGCGGCGGCGGGCATTCCCCGGCCAGCCCGGCCAGCTGCACCGACACATCCTCGAGGACGCCGAGTGAGCCGGGCGGCTTGGTCAGCGCCTGCTGCCGGTCCCGGGCTTGCGCCACGGCCGCCGCGTCCAGCGGCCCGATCGCGGATATGGTGTCGGCCAGCAGGCTGACCGGCGGTGCGCCGGGCAGCCCGCGCTGGCCCCACCGGCCGTCGTGGACCGCCCAGGCCAGCGGCCGCCGCCGGGCCCAGCCGCTGAGCACGAGCTCCGGCGCGGGCGGGAACTCCGCGACGTGGCCCAGGCACAGGTAGGCGATCACGCCCAGATGGGCCGGCAGGCCGAGGGTGCCGGCCAGCTCCCGCTCGTCGAAGAAGCTGACCCAGCCCACGCCGAGGCCCTCGGCCCGGGCGGCCAGCCACAGGTTCTGCACCGCGCACGCCGCCGAGTACGCGGCCACCTGCGGCTGGGCGTGCCGGCCCAGCACGTGGCGGCCGCCCCGGGTGGGATCACAGGTCACCACGATGTTCACCGGGGTGTCCAGGATGGCCTCGACCTTGAGCGCGCGGAACGCCCGGGCCCGCGGGCCGGGCAGCCCGGCCGCGAACACCTCCTGCTGCGCGCGGGCCAGGGCCTGCACGCGCCGCCGGACCTCCCGGTCGCGCAGCAGGATGAAGTCCCACGGCTGGCTGAGCCCGACGCTGGGCCCCTGGTGCGCGGCGCCGAGCACCCGGGTGAGCACGTCGTCGTCGACCGGGTCGGGCCGGAACCCGCTGCGCACGTCCCGGCGCTGCGCCACCACCCGGTACAGCGCGTCGGCCTCCGTCCTGGAGAACGTCTGCCCACCCTCAGCCATGCTTCCTCCTGCCCACCACCAGCGCCGCAAGTAGCGCAAGCAGCGCAGCGAGCAGCGCCGACGCGGCGCTGACCAGCCGGGACAGCCTAACCGCCCGGGCCACGTCGGCCGCGGCCGGCGGCCGGCCAGCGCCGAGCGCGCCGCGCTGCTCCAGCCGGCCCTGGTAGCTGCTCGTGCCGCCGAGCCGGACGCCGAGCGCGCCGGCGAACGCCGCCTCGCAGCGGCCCGCGTTCGGGCTGGGGTGCTGGCCGCCGTCCCGGCGCAGCGTGCCCAGGGCGGCGCCGGGGTGGCCGCCCACCGCGGGGGCCAGCGCCGCGGCCAGCAGCCCGGTGACCCGGGCCGGGATCAGGTTGGC
>Ga0335078_10000508_pt1 | contig 59976 bp, 57 predicted proteins | sample Lox_Sample_32_FD_206711 | JGI IMG/M metagenome (GOLD analysis project Ga0335078, IMG submission 206711) | Soil microbial communities from Loxahatchee National Wildlife Refuge, Florida, United States - Lox_Sample_3.2 | ecosystem: Environmental > Terrestrial > Soil > Wetlands | place: USA... | reverse complement strand
TGACGCTGGTCACGGTACCGCCAGCAGGGTGCTTTCTGCGAGCCGGGGGACGCCGGGACCGGATCCGGCGCCCCCGGCCGCGAGGTCAGCTCACAGGCCAGCGTCCTCGAGCATCTCCGTCACCAGCGCGGCGATCGGCGAGCGCTCGGACCGCACGAGCGTGATGTGCGAGAAGAGGGGATGCCCCTTGAGCTTCTCGATCACTGCGACGATGCCGTCGTGGCGGCCCACCCGCAGGTTGTCGCGCTGGGCGATGTCGTGCGTCAGCACCACGCGGGAGCCGGCTCCGATCCTGGACAGCACGGTCAGCAGCACGCCGCGCTCCAGCGACTGGGCCTCGTCGACGACCACGAACGAGTCGTGCAGCGACCGGCCCCTGATGTGGGTAAGGGGCAGGACCTCCAGCATGCCCCGGTCCAGGACCTCGTCGATGATGTCCTTCGAGGTAACGGCCGACAGCGTGTCGAAGACCGCCTGCGCCCAGGGGTTCATCTTGTCCGCCTCGGAGCCAGGCAGATAGCCCAGCTCCTGGCCGCCGACCGCGTACAGCGGGCGGAACACCACGAGCTTACGGTGCTGGCGGCGCTCCATTACCGCCTCCAGGCCGGCACACAGCGCCAGCGCGGACTTCCCGGTGCCGGCCCGACCGCCCAGCGACACGATGCCGACGTCGCTGTCCAGCAGCAGGTCCAGCGCCACCCGCTGCTCGGCGCTGCGCCCGCGCAGCCCGAAGGCCTCCCGGTCGCCGCGCACCAGCCGGACCGACTTGTCGGGCAGCACCCGGCCGAGCGCGCTGCCCGACCCGGTCACGCCGCACATCAGGACCAGCCCGGTGTGGCACGGCAGCTCCCGCGCCGCGGCCAGCTCCAGCCGCCCGGTCTCGTACAGCTCGTCGATGTCGGCCGCGGTCACGTCCAGCTCGGCCATGCCGGTCCAGCCGGAGTCCGGCGGCAGCTCGGCCCGGTACTCCTGGGCGGTCAGCCCGACGGACGCGGCCTTCACCCGCAGCGGCAGGTCCTTGCTGACCAGGATGACGCTCTCGCCCTCGGCGGCCAGGCTGCAGGCCACCGACAGGATCCGGGTGTCGTTGTCGCCCAGCCGGAAGCCCGCAGGCAGAACGCTGGGGTCTGAGTGGTTGAGCTCGACCCGGACGCTGCCGCCGCTGTCCCCGACCGGCAGGTCGGCGTCCAGCCGGCCGTGACAGACCCGGAGATCATCGAGATAGCGCAGCGCCTGACGGGCGAAGTAACCAAGCTCGGGATGATGCCGCTTGGCCTCAAGCTCAGTGATGACAACGATCGGCAGCACCACGCGATGCTCGGCGAATCTGCCGATGGCCGCCGGATCTGCCAGCAGGACGCTGGTGTCGAGGACGTAGGTGCGACGCGGCTGGCTGCTGGCTGCGGCCGGCCTGCTGGATCGGGCTGACGGACCGGACTGATCTGGCTGTACTGTACGGCGGGCTGAGGAACTGGCCACTCGCTCTCCCCTGGGCGCCGGGCGGGCGCCGCGGTCGGACACAGACGTGTCGGCGGGACCGGGTCCGGCCAGCGATGGGCCGGACGCCGGCCCTTCGCTCATCTCGCCTGCGCACCAGGACGCGAAGCTCGAAGATCTCGAGGGCCTTCCCGGCGGGCGGCTGGGCACCGCCCGTCAGTTCCGACCGTACCTAAGCGATGTCAGTGAAGGAAGTACCGTAACGAGCTGTTCACGCGCCAAACCGGCGGTGCCGTGCGCCATACGAGCGCAGCGCGCGGAGAAAGTCGACCTTGCGGAAAGCCGGCCAGTACGCGTCGCAGAAGTAGAACTCGGAGTGCGCGCTCTGCCATAGCAGGAAGCCGCCGAGCCGCTGCTCCCCGGACGTGCGGATCACGAGATCGGGGTCCGGCTGACCCGCGGTGTACAGGTGCTCGGCGATGTGCTCGACATCCAGGATCTCGGCCAGCTCCTCGATCGTGGTCCCGCGGGTGGCGTGGTCCTGCAGCAGCGACCGGACAGCGTCCGCGATCTCGCGCCGCCCGCCGTACCCGACCGCGACGTTGACCAGCAGCCCGGGGCGGCCGGCCGTTGCCTCCGCCGCGTCCTTCAGCACCTGAGCCGTGTCCGCCGGCAGCAGGTCGAGCGCACCGACCGGCTTGACGTGCCAGTCCTGCGCGACCAGCTCCCTGACGGTGCCCTCGATGATGCGCAGCAGCGGCTCCAGCTCGGCCGCGGGCCGGGCCAGGTTGTCCGTGGACAGCAGCCACAGGGTGACGACCTCGACGCCCGCGTCCTGGCACCAGCCGAGGAGCTCGAAGATCTTGTCGGCGCCCGCCTGATGTCCGCTGCTGACGTCCGTCAGGCCCGCCGACCGGGCCCACCTGCGGTTACCGTCACACATCACCCCGACGTGCCTGGGGATCGCCTGGGGCGACAGCGCCGCCCCTAGCCTGCGCTCGTAGAGCCGGTAGGCGATTCCGCGCAGTCGCATCCGGCACCCTTCCTCGCTGACGCCAGAACGGCACCGCGCCGCCTGGCTTCCCCGCTGGCTGGCTCTCGACGGGCTCGGCCCGGGCCGCGGCGCCGGAACCAGGCTCCGTAAGAACCGTATCCAAGAATGCCACCAGTTCGGCAGAAGTCAGGACAGCCCGTACACCGATTCCGCTCGCGCCCCAGGCCTCTATCACCGCGCGCCTGGACAGCCGCCACTGACCGTGACCGGTTGGGGCCGGCCTGTCCTGACGGCGCTGGGCAGGCAGCCCGCGCAGCTGTGCGTGCTCCCCCTTGCCCGCGCAGTCGCCGGCCCAGACCGCGCTGGATCGCAGCACGCACCGAAGCTCGCCCGATCCGGGCAGGTCAGCGCGGTCCCGGGAGCGCAGCGAGAAATACTCCTGCTCGCCCGGCAGGAATCCGCCCGGATGCCACGCGTGGCCGGCCGCGGTGTCGTGACCGGCCGGCGGGGCCGGGAACCTGTCATCCGGGTCGGGCCAGGACGCCGCCAGGTCCGGGTCCAGTCGCGCGCCGGTTACCCGCTCGGCGAGCTGGGCGAGCTGATGACCGCATCGCTGTCCCACCGATGCGAACGGGATCGAGTCCCTGGCCAGGCGGAGCGTTATCTCGAATGGCTGGCCGGCACGATCACGGCACGCCACGGCTGTCACGGACAGCACGGAGCCATCGACGCAACGTAGTTCCCCCATAACGGAACGTTAACATCTTGGGTGCCGAAAGCGGGACCCCCGCGCCGCGACCGATTTTCTGCGGCTGCGCGCCGCCGGGGCACCGGGGCGCGGAATGCCCGCCGTTCCCAGCCCTGGCTGGTTTTGCCGGCCCGCGCTTACCCGGGCGGTGCTTACCCGGGCGGTACTTGCTCGCGCGCGGCGTCCAGGGCAGCGGCGACCCTGCGGTGCGCCGCCCAGATCTCTTCCGGCAGCCCGTCGAACTGCGCCAGGTGCTGCTCGCGGTGCGCCATCTCCTGATGCCAGCGCCCGGTGTCGATGGACAGGAGCTTATCCAGGTCACCGGGCCGGATCTCGACGCCCTCGAGGTGGAGTTCTTCCTCGGTCGGGACGATTCCGACCGGGGTCTGCCTGCCCTGCACCTCGCCGTTCCTGAGCCGGATCAGCCACAGCAGCGGCCGCAGGTTCTCCCGGTATCCAGGCCAGAGGAAATGGCCGTCGCTGAGATCGCGCTGGAACCAGTTGACGTGGGCGAAGATCGGCATGTGCGCGGCGGAGCCGATGATCTTGAGCCAGTGCGCCGCGTACGCGCCTTCCGGATAGGACATGAACGGGCGCATCGACATCGGGTCGTAGCGCAGCGTGCCCTCCACGTCCTCGGCCGCGAAGGTCGCCTCGGCGCCCAGCGTGAGGCCGTCGTAGACGCCCTCGGCGAGGTCGGTGATCGCGCGGATCAGCGGCTCCCGGTCGTGGGTGCGGCCGCCGAAGATGATCGCGTCGACCGGGACGCCCTTGGGGTTCTCGAAGTCCTTCGCGATGTTCGGCACGTTGCGCAGCGTGGTCGTGAACCGGCTGTTGGGATGCGCCCAGGGCTTGTCCCTGTCGGCCTCGGCACGCTCGGAGATCAGCTGGCCGGTCCAGTCGCGCCACCCGGTCACGTCGGCGGGCGGCCGCGGGGTCCGGCCCTCCCACCACACGTCCCGGGTGTCGTCGTTGTACGCCACGTTGGTGAACAGCACCCTCGTGCCGGGGGCCACCGAGCCCAGGGCGGTCGGGTTCGTGACCTCGTTGGTGTCCTTGGCCACGCCGAAGACGCCGAACTCGGGATTGATCGCGTAGATCTTCCCGTCCTGCGGGTCGACCCGAAGCCAGGCGATGTCGTCGCCGTAGAACTCGACGTGGTAGCGGTCGCCGAGGCCGTCCGGCGGCAGCATCATGGCCAGGTTCGTCTTGCCCGAGGCGCTGGGGAAGCCGCCGCAGATGTGCCAGGTCTCGCCGGTGTGCTTGTCGGTGATGCCGATGAGCATGAACTGCTCGGACAGGAACTCGCCCGATGCCCAGCCGTCGTAGGAAGCCTGGCGCAGGCCGTGCGCGATCTTGCCGAGCAGCGCGTTGCCGCCGTAGGAGGAGCCGAAGTGCAGGATCGTCCGCTCGTCGGCGATGGTCACGAAGTAACGCTTGTCTTGCGGCGTGCCCTGGCCGAGGCTCTCCAGGTCGCCGGTGACGTGTACGCCGCGCACGAACTTCTCCGGCTCCGCCAGGTGGTTCACGTACTCGACGCCGCAGCGGGCCATCCGGATCATGTGCAGGGCGACCGTGCGGTGGTCGGTGAGCTCGACCCCGACCGCGTACTGCTCGAGCGGCGAGCCAGGGGGCGCCATCAGGTACGGGATGACGTACATGGTCTTGCCCGCGGACGCGCCGCGCATCAGGCCCTCGACCAGCGGGCGCATCTCGGACGAGGGGCGCCAGTTGTTGTACACGCCCCTGTCAGCGGGATTCGCGGTGGCCACGATCGTGCGCTCCTCGGAGCGCGCGGTGTCCTTGACGTAGCTGCGCGCGTAGTAGCGCTGCTCGCCCGCGGGCAGGATCTCGCCGGCCGCGAGCGACTCGGAGATGAGGCGCGCGTCGTCTGCCGCCCCGATCACCTCAACCCGCGCGGCGCCGGTGTGCTCGGCCCAGTGCCGTACGTACTCGCGCACGCTCGGGTTCTTCAGGCCTGCGTAGTCGAGACTTGTCTCAAGGTCATCCAGATTCGAGGCCGCACTGACTTCCGACGCCACGACTGGTCCTCCTCAAGGGCTTTGCGGGCTTTGCGAGCTAGCTCCGCTGCGGGGGTACCCGCTGCAGCCCAGGGCCCAGCCAGCCCTGTCAAGCGGGATTCGGGGAGTGTACCCCGGCAGATGCGGATCAATTCGGCGCGGTGCCGCCTAAGTCCGCGGCGCCAGCCCGCTCCGGGCAGCCTCCCGCGGCGCGATCATGGCCACGGTGACCTGCGGCAAGCCGTGATCCGGGCCGTCCGCGGGCCGTCCGCGACGGTAGCAACGGCCGCCGGAAGCGTCCCGCTCGCGCCGTCGCGCGCCGCGCGGCCGCCCGGTGCCGCCAGCCGCGCCGGGCGCTACAGGCCGGGCCCCTCGCCCCTGACCTGCTCAACCTTGAGCAGCGCAGCCCGCAGGTCGGCGAGCCAGCTGTCCTGGTGCTGACCGACAAGGCGGACGCACCATGCCAGCGCGTCGCTGCGGCTTCGCGCCACGCCGGCGTCCACCAGCGTGTCCAGCACGAGTCGCTCGGGCTGCCTGAGCCTGGTCATGACCGGCACCGAGAACGTGGTGAACATCACCTTGTGACCGGCGCACTGCACGCCCCAGGACACCTTCCGGCCGAACTTGTGCTCGGCCTCCCTGGCGATCTCGATCCGTCGCTCGCGCGTCTCCTCGCGGAATCTGCGGCTGCGGCCCGCCGCGGCCGCGGCCGCCTCGGCATCGCCTGCCCCGGCCGCCGTGTCCGGCTCGCCGAGGGTGCCGACGATCGTGATCTCCTCACGGTCGACGCTGACGTCGGGCGCGTGCGTGAACCAGTCGGCCGGCAGCCGGCCCGCGAACCAGCCCCGGAGCTTCTCCTCCGGCGAGGACGGAGCACCGCTGCCCTGACCCCCATCAGACGACGTAGTCATGTAATGATGATTACACCAATACTCCGCAGGCGCAAGCGTGCGCGCCGGGCCGGGGGCAGATCGCCCACTGCGGACTAAGGGGTGTAGTGCCCGGCCTAGAAGCCGCTGGCCACGGCGGCCGCGACCCGCGGGTAGACCTCGACCGCTCCGGCGAAGCCGCCGGAGAACACGGCCGGCACGATCTGCACGTCCATGCCCGGCTCGGGCGCCTGCTCCATCATCCCGCTGCCGAGGTAGATCGCGACGTGCGAGATATAAGCAGGAGCCGTCGGATCGGTGTGATAGAAGAGCAGGTCGCCAGGGGCCAGCTCGCTCAGCGGGATCCGCGGGCCTGTCTGGGCCTGGTCGACGGCAACCCTGGGCATCGTGATGCCTGCCTGCCGCATCGACCACTGAACGAGGCCGGAGCAGTCGAACACCTTCGGCCCCGAGCCGCCCCAGACATAGGGCAGCCCGACCCGGCTCTCGGCCGCGAGCAGGAATACCCTGGTCTGACTCACGGTCATGCCGGGCCCGTCCGCCGCCGTGATGCCGACTCCGCCGGCCAGGCCCGTGCTGACCGGCAGCCCCCGGGTGGCGGCCTGCGCGACCAGCGCCGCGACCGTCGTGTCCTTCGGCAGCCGCACCGCGATCTGCCGCATCAGCGCGCTGAGCTGCGCCCGCGGCGCGCTGATCACGATGGCGTTCCCGGCGGGCATGCCGAGCGAGCGCGCGACCTGGTCGGACACGACGGCGTCGACGCCGCTGATGCCGACGGTCCCGAAGCCACCCACCGCGAGCCGCTCGGTCCTGGCCCCGGTCACCTCGACGCTGCCGCCGAGCGGGAGCTTCTCCTGCTTGCCCATCAGGTAGGAGACGGCGATGCCGCCGTCGGCCACGTTCTGCCAGAGCGCCGTCGAGCGCGCCGTCGGCGGCGCGGCATATGCGCGGAACCGCGACGGGCTGACGCCCAGGACCGCGATGAGACGCCCGTCCAGCCTCAGCCGCGCGGCGTCGAGCAGCTGGGCGTCGGCCACTCCGCGCAGCCGGCGGATGGCCTGGATCACGCCGGCCGGAAGCGCGTGCGGTCCCACGACGAGAAGGTCCGCCGAGCGCAGCCCGTGCAGCGGCGCGACGGCGGCGTGCACGCTGGACGTCAGGTTCGCGACTGGCACCGCGCCGGCGGACTCAAGCCGCGGCACGTAGGCGCCGGCCTCGATACCGCCCTGGAGGACGGGCCGGGAGCGCGGGGTCCACTGCGCCGCAGCCCGCGGCGAGCCCGGCGCGGAGCTGCCGGCCGGAAGCCGCAGTTCAGCGGGAGCCGCGGCCGTCGACAGCTGCGGGACCCTGACGTGCGGCGAGACGGCGACGATCACACCGGCGGCAACCGCGGCCCACAGGCCAGCGGTCAGGCGACGGTTCACGTCGCGCACCCCTAACTCCCTCCGCCGCGGGTGACGAGCCTGAGTACACCCGTTCCTCCTGTATCCAGGCACGGCTCGCATCGCTCGTCAATACCCCATAGTTCCCCATGATGGGGTAGGAAATGCGTGCGAGTGCGTATCCGTGACGAACAATTGGCGAATTCCGCGCTGCCGCTTGGGGAAGCGCCGGCCCCGCGGCTCCCGGCCGCTACTGCCCGTCCGGCGCGGACGGGCTCAGCTCGGCGAGCAGTTCCCGCGGATCCGTGCTGGGCGCGCGGCAGGTGAAGTTGCGGCACACGTACGCGGCCGGGTGACCGTCGACCGCAGGACGGCCCGCCAGCAGCGGAATCGGCGGTCCGGCAGCGCCCGCGACTGGCGAATCGCCCACGACCACCACCGCGCCCGGAGGCGCCGCCCGCAGCGCGGTCCGGTGCAGCTCGGCGCGCGCTGCGCCGGGCGGTCCCACGATCGCGATCTCGGCGGGCCCGCTGAGCATGGCTTCGGCCACCGCGAGACCCCAGCCCGCGGCGCGCGGATACCTGCCCGCCAGCAACGGCACGCTGGCGAGCGCCGTCTCCGCCGCGCGGCGATGCGGCCCCGACCCGGTCAGCGCCGAGTAGCTCAGCAGCGCGCCGGCGAGCGCGAAGGTGCCGGACGGGCTCGGGCCGTCCGGCACGTCGGCCGGGCGGTAGATCAGCTGCTCGGCGTCATCGGCGGTGTCGTAGAAGCCGCCGTCGGCCGACCGGAACCGGCTGAGCGCGGAATCCAGCAGCTGCCCGGCCAGCTCCAGCCAGCGGCCCGATCCGGTGACGCCGGCCAGCGCGATGAGCCCTTCGGCCGCACAGCCGTAGTCGTCGAGCACGCCCGCCGTGCCCGACGCCGTGCCGTCGCGAGAGGTGCGCACGAGCCGCCCGGCGCGCACGTGCACGGCCGCGAGCAGGTTCGCGGCTGCCTGCGCGGCGGCGGTGAAGTCGGCCCGGCCCGTCAGGATGCCGCACTCGGCCAGCGCCGCGATCGCGAGCCCGTTCCAGGCGGCCACGACCTTGTCGTCGCGGGCCGGCCGGGGGCGGCGGCCGCGCGCGGCCAGCAGCAGCTGCCGGATCGTCTCGAGCCGGGCCTGGTCGGCGGCGTCAGACCGCAGCTGCAGCACCGAGGACCCGTGCTCGAACGTCCCGGCCGGCGTCACGCCATAGGCCCGCGCGGCGAACGCGCCGTCGTCGTCGCCAAGTACCGCGGTCAGCTCGGCCGGCGTCCAGACGTAGCAGGCCCCCTCGCCCCCGTCGCTGTCCGCATCCAGGGCCGCCGCGAACCCGCCCTCGGCGGTGCGCAGCTCTGACAGCATCCAGTCGCAGGTCTGCTCGGCGACCCGCCGGGCGAGGTCACTGCCGGTGCGGCGCCACAGGTGGGCGTAAACCCTGGCCAGCAGCGCGTTGTCGTAGAGCATCTTCTCGAAGTGCGGCACGACCCAGTCCGCGTCCACGCTGTAGCGGGCGAACCCGCCGGCCAGCTGGTCGTACATTCCGCCGCGGGCCATCGCCTCGGCAGTGCCCGCCGCCATCGCGAGCGCCTGCGGGCCGTCCGCGGCGGACGGCCGCTCGGAGTACCTGAGCAGGAACTCCAGCACCATCGACGGCGGGAACTTCGGCGCACCGCCAAAGCCGCCGCGACCGGGATCGTAGTCCCCGGCGAGCGCCGTCACCGCGGCCTGGCTGGCGGCCGCCAGCTGGTCGCCGGCAACGGCAGTACCGCCAGGCAGACCCTGGCCGGCCTGACCGGCCAGGGCGGCCGCGATCTGGCTCGCCTGCCCGGCGACCTGGGCCCGGTCCTCGCGCCAGGCTTTCGCGATGCCGAGCACCAGCCGCTGGAACTGCGGGCGCGGGAAGTAGGTCCCGCAGAAGAACGGCTCCCGGTCCGGCGTCATGAAGACGGTCATCGGCCAGCCGCCCTGGCCGGTCATCGCCTGGGTGGCGGCCATGTACACGCTGTCCACGTCCGGGCGTTCCTCCCGGTCGACCTTGATCGAGACGAGCAGCTCGTTCATGATCGCCGCCGTCTGCTCGTCCTCGAAGGACTCGTGCGCCATCACGTGACACCAGTGACACGCGGAGTAACCGACCGAGAGCAGCACCGGCACGTCCCGGTCTCTTGCGGACGCGAATGCCTCGTCGCACCAGGGCCACCAGTCCACCGGGTTATCGGCGTGCTGGAGCAGATACGGGCTGGTCTGTCCCTGCAGGCGCGCTGCCATGACCTCATCCTCCCCCGCTGCGCCGGCTCCCCGCAGTCATGCGGACAAGCGGTGTAGATTCCCCCGGGGTTCCTCAGTACTCGCTGCAAAAACGGCCCCGGCTCTGGCAACCGCCGGGCAGGCAAGTCATGCTGGTCCCTAAAGGCCGTCTGGCATGCTCGGAGAACGGGACGGCCACAAGAGTGGCATGAACAAGTCCATCGCGGTGGAAATCGCCCGGTACACTGCCACGGATGCCATCGTTGGGACGCCCGGTGATGCCGGGTCCCATCCGAGCGCCGTGGGCAGTAGCCACGGGCATTTCCTCAAGCGATAAGGCAATTGGAGCACCTATGCGCGTACTGGTCCTCGGCGGAGACGGCTTCTGCGGCTGGCCAACCTCGCTGTACCTGTCTGACCGTGGTCACGACATCACCATCGTGGACAACCTGAGCCGCCGGAAGATCGACGTCGAGCTCGAGGTCGAGTCGCTGACCCCGATCAGGCCGATTCACGAGCGGCTCGCCGCCTGGAAGGAAGTCTCCGGCCGCGAGATCGGGTTCGTGAACCTGGACCTGGCGACAGAGTACGACCGGCTGGTCGACCTGATCAGTGACCAGCAGCCGGACGCGATCGTGCACTTCGCCGAGCAGCGCGCCGCGCCCTACTCGATGCGGACCGAGAAGACGAAGCGCTACACGGTCGACAACAACGTCCGCGCCACCCACAACCTGCTCACCGCGCTGGTCACCACCGGCAGCAGCGCCTCGCTGGTGCACCTCGGCACGATGGGCGTCTATGGCTACGGCTGGTCCGGCAGCGCGCCGATCCCCGAGGGCTACCTCACCGTGAAGGTGCCCACCCCCGACGGCGAGGTCGAGCGCGAGATCTTGCACCCGGCGAACCCGGGCTCGGTCTACCACCTGACCAAGACGCTGGACCAGCTGCTGTTCTCGTTCTACGCGGCCAACGACCGGCTGCGGATTACCGACCTGCACCAGGGCATCGTGTGGGGCACCCAGACCGACCAGACCGCGCGCGACGAGCGGCTGGTGAACCGGTTCGACTACGACGGCGACTACGGCACCGTGCTCAACCGGTTCCTCATGCAGGCCGCGATCGGTCACCCGCTCACCATGCACGGCACGGGCGGCCAGACCCGGGCGTTCATCCACATCCGCGACTCGGTGCGCTGCATCGAGATCGCCCTCAACAACCCGCCGGAGACCGGCTCCAAGGTGCTGGTCCGCAACCAGGTCACCGAGACGCACCGGCTGCTCGACCTGGCCAAGATGATCGGTGACATGACCGACTCCGAGATCGCCTTCCTGCCGAACCCGCGGCGCGAGGCCGAGGAGAACGACCTCGCGGTGCGCAACGACCAGTTCCTCGCCCTCGGCCTGCAGCCGACGACGCTTTCTGAGGGCCTGCTGGAGGAGATCACCGAGATCGCGTCCAAGTACAAGCACCGCGTGGACCCGACGAAGATCATTGCCCGCTCGGTGTGGCGGGCCGGCATGGAGACCGCTGCCGACCTGATGACCGAGATACCTGACGGCAGGTAGCGGAGCCGCAGACGACTGCCGCTGGCCGGGCTGCCCGGCAGCGGCAGTCGTCGTTCCGGCCCGGATCGGGCGCGCATGATGACGGTCTGACCAGCGGGACCGGGCTGCTACCGTGCGTATGTGAGCTCACCGGACCGCGGCGCGCCGGCCACCGCCGCTCGCGGCACCAGGGTCCGCGGCACCCGGCAGGCGGAAGCGCTGTCGGCCGTGCTGAACGAGCTGCCCGGGTTCTGCAGCGCCCAGCAGATCCATGCGGAACTCCGCCGCCACGGCGAGAACATCGGGCTGACGACGGTCTACCGGCACCTGCAGGTGCTGAGCTCCGACGGGCTGGTGGACGCGATCCGCGATGCCAGCGGCGAGACCCTCTACCGGCGGTGCCGCACCGATGCCCATCACCACCACCTGACGTGCCGGAACTGCGGCAAGAGTGTGGAGGTCGAGGGCAAGGCCGTGGAGCACTGGGCCGACGAGGTGGCCGCCCGGGCCGGATTCACCAGCGTCGGGCACACGGTGGAGCTGTTCGGTTTCTGCCCGGACTGTTCTGCTTGAGGTGACTGCCGGCAGTGCCTAGCCGGGCGAGCGGCGGACATGCCTGCCCAGCCAGGTATTGAGCGGCGCCGTTGCGGCCAGGAAGCCCGTTATCCGCTGCTTAGCCGCGGCCGTGCCGAGCCATGCCTGCACCGGCCACTGCTGCCAGGCCACCAGCCCCTTGCACCGGAGCAGCTCAATCCGGGGATGGTCGGCCGGATAGCCGCGCGGCGCCGACTTCAGCGTCTCGTGTCCGTGCACGTCGATCTCGTGCTTCCGCACCCCGGCGATCACGTCCGCGAGCTCGGCGCCGGTGCGGTCGCCCGCCACCGCCTGCCGGTACCGGTCGAGCTCGTCGGGCTCCATGTGGTACATGCCGCTGCCCGCGGCGAGCCCGGTGGCCGACAGCTGAATGTAGCCGTCCCCCACCACCGCGCCGATAGCGGTCTTGTACGGCGACTTGTCTTTGCTGAAGCGGACGTCGCGGTAGGGCCGGAAGATCTTCCCCTGGCCGTAGTCGGCACCGAGCTCGTCCAGCAGCTCGCTCATCGGCCGCAGCACGCAGTCATCGTAGACGTGCTTGTGCGCGAGCCAGTACGTCTTGGTGTTGTCAGCCTCAAGCCCGTCATAGAAGTCGAGCGCCTCTTCGGGCCAGCCCTGAAACGCCATCGCGAACCTCCACGCACGCTAGAGCCGAACGTCATACCGAGCATGGCACGAGGCGGTGACACCCGGGCGGCGAGCGACCGGCGCTAGCGCGCCGGGCAGGCGGGCCAGTCGATGCCTGCCGGATCCACGACATACGTCGGCAGCGCCGGGTGCTCGGCCTGCTGGGCTGGCGCGTCTGAGATGAGGACGACGGACGACGATCCGGTCGCGTCCCCGAATCGGGGCGTCACCTGCGTGAATGCGCCGGTAGACGTGCTCGCCAGGTACGTCGCGGTAGTCGTGGTCCACGCCAGGGTGCCGGGCGCGAGCGCCAGCGCGGTGAAGTCGTTCCCGCCCGTCAGCCTGAGCACGAGCCTGGCTGCCTGGTCCTGGGCGGGCGAGTAGAACAGCCCGGTGAAGTCCGGGCTGAAGTAGGCCGTGCGCCGCCCGTCCGTCACGACGAAGTCGGTGCCCCGTACCGCGGCGAGCACCGGGGACACAGCCGCGGGCGCGTGTGTCGCCACACTGAACGCCCGCAGCGTGGTCTCGCTGCCCGGGGTGTCCGACTCCGGCCAGACGACGAGCCTGCCGTCGAAGAACGGTGCCTGCACGTGCCCGCGTCGCAGCGTCGTGACGGCGCCGTTGTCCAGGTTTGCCAGCTCGATCTCGACCAGCCCGCCCGGTCCGTAACCCTGCGCCCAGGCGGCGTAGTGCCCGCTGACGGCGGGCGCGTGCCATGGGCTCGGCCACGGGGTGCCATCGGGGGCCTGGAGCGACTGGCCGATCACGCGCAGGCTGCCGGTCGCGGCGTCCCACGCGTAGATCCTGAACCGGTCGAGGTCGGTGAGCGAGTACGTCTGGAACCAGACCAGCCATGGCCCGGACGAGGCGCCGTCGGCCTGGTCTTGCGCCGCGCTGGCAAACGGGCTGATCGGCGTCAGCCTGCCCGTTGCCAGGCTGAGCGCCGCGACGCCGGCGAACGCGGGCGTCCACGCAGACACGTACGCCGTCCTGCCGTCCGGCGCGGCGCCGAGCGGCACCAGCTCGCCCGCGAGCGAGCCGGGCACGGCTCGGGACAGCGCTCTGGCCAGGCCGCCCGCGGCATCTGCCGGGCAGAACGCGCGCGGCGCCGGGGCCGGCGCAGGACCGGAACTCGCGCCTGGGCGGCCAGGCGGGGTCCCGGCGGAGTCTGCTGCGCGGCCGGCCGCGCCGCACCCGGCCAGCGCCGCCAGCGCGCAGCACAAGACCGTCCGGCACAGCACCGCCCGGCGGCGCGCGCCGTCACCAGTCGTAGCCACGAGCCCCGACGATGTCGGCGATGGTGCCGGACGGCATGGACGAGTAAGCCGGCACGTTCAGGCTCCAGCCGATGCTGCCGGCGCCGTGCACCGAGTCCTCGTAGTCGGTGATGGCCCCGTAGTTCTGATATCCCCGGATGTCGAACCAGTGCATGATTGTCTGGTTCACAGGATTTCCGACTAAGTGCGGGCCGCCGGCTACTTCATAGGCATTACCGGCAAGCGGTGCACCGCCATTGTAATTAATGTCGGCGACCAGATCTGTTTCGTAGGTGACAATCTGCCGGGTCGTCGGCGTCCAGGGCAGCGCCACCGCCACATAGGCGTTGCGCCTCTGGTCGTGATTCAGCACGCGCGGCACCGGATAGCCCGAGGCGTCCGACCAGTCGGTGCCGCTCGCGTTCGTGCCGAGCTGCCGCGCGGCCCGGTACTGGCTGACCTTGACGCGGACCTGGGCCAGCATCTCCGAGACCGTCGCCGGCCCGCAGAAATACCCCCGGACCTGCGGCTGCTGAGTACCGGCAAGATCGCGCGCGGCGGGCAGCCCGGCCCGGCAGGCGAGGCTCGTGCACTTCGGGCGAGGGCCCGAGCTTCGGGCCATGGCCTGCAATAACGCCAGCGTGCTTGCCTGCTTCCTGGCGTTGGCGGAGTGCATGGCGGCGGTCATGGCGGGCGCGGCCAGCCCGGTCTTGCCCCGGCGGGACGGCCGCGCGTCGGTCACCAGCCGAGCCCGGTGCCCGGCCGCGGCCGCGATGTCCGGGCGCGTGCCGGGCGCCGCGGCCGCCATGGCATGGCGGGCGCCGGGTGTCGCGGCCGCGGCCGGGATGGCCGCGGCGCCGGCCGGGCCCAGCGCCAGCGCCGCGACGGCGATTGCCCGGTAAGTCCCCCGCGCCAGCATCATGTGCACCCTCCGATCGCCCGCGGGGCCGCGTCCGAAAGCTGTTAATGCCGCGATAGCGCTATACGTCAGCGTGCTGACGGAAATCCGGACGCCGGTCCCGGTGAATGGCTAATTCACCTAACGCTAACGCGCATACTGAGCCCGGAAAGGCGAATTGAAGAATTCGCGTTTAGATGTGGCCGAGCACCGGGTGCGGCACATACGGCTCCTCGAGGCGCTGCATCTCCGCCTCGGTCAGCGCCAGCCCCTCGGCCGCAAGCGCATCCTCCAGGTGCCCCAGCCTGGTGGCCCCCACGATCGGCGCGGTGACGCCCGGCCGGTGCAGCAGCCATGCGAGCGCCACCTGCGCGGGCGGGACGCCGCGCTCGGCCGCCACCTCGCCGCACCGGTCTGCCACGTCGAAATCTGCGTCGATCTTGTAGAGCGAGTCGCCGAACGGATCCGAGCCGGCCCGGGTCGTGTGCCGCTCGCCGTCCCTCGTCCGGTTGCCCGCAAGGAACCCGCGCGCCAGCGGGCTCCACGGGATCACGCCGACGCCCTGGTCGAGGCACTGCGGGATCATCTCCCGCTCTTCCTCCCGGTAGACCAGGTTGTAGTGGTTCTGCATCGACACGAACCTGGTCCAGCCATGCAGGTCAGCCGTGTACTGGGCCTTCGCGAACTGCCAGGCGTGCATGCTGCTCGCGCCGATGTAGCGGGCCTTGCCGGCCCGGACGACGTCGTGCAGCGCCTGCATCGTTTCCTCGATCGGCGTGCGGCGGTCCCACCGGTGAATCTGGTACAGGTCCACATAGTCCATGTCCAGCCGGGCCAGTGACGCGTCGATGGCCGACATGATGTGCTTGCGGCCGAGGCCGCCCGTGTTCTCGGCGGAACCCATCGGCATGAAGACCTTCGTCGCGACGACAACCTCGTCGCGGCCGAACAGCTTGCCGAGCAGCCGGCCCGTCGCCACCTCGCTGGCACCACGGGAGTAGGTGTCGGCGGTGTCGTAGAAGTTGATGCCGCCGTCAGCCGCGGCCTTCACGATCGGCTCGGCGGCGGCCTCGTCGAGCACCCAAGGCCGCTCGCTGTTGTTGCCGTAGCTCATCATGCCGAGGCACACACGGGACACGCGCAGGCCAGTCGAACCGAGGTTCACGTACTTCACGGATGCCTCCCACTGATCGGAACCGACATAACCAGCCAACCAGGCCGGCGGGCGCGCGTGGTGAACCGGGCCGACGTTCCTCTCGTCGTCGGCAGCATTGCCGGCGCGGCGAGGATCGCGGGTCGGGCGCCGAGTTCGGGCGCACGGATCAGCCGCGCCGGAATATGTGGCGCCCGCAGGCCTCGTGCATTGTGGCGCTCCGCAGCTAGAATCGCTAGCTAATATCGCTTTGGTTAACACTGTAAGCTATAAACAATGTAAACTCTTGCATACAGCGATTAGCTAAGGTCGCCGGCTGGTGCGCAACCGAGGAGGGCCGCGGTCATGGTGCAGGTACAGACGCTGAGCCGGCGCGACCGCGTCCGGGCGGCCACGACTCAGGAGATCCTGCAGAACGCGAGGCGGCTGCTGGTCGAGGAGGGGCCAGACGCGATCTCGCTCCGGGCGATCGCGCGGGAGATGGGCATGACCGCACCTGCCCTGTACCGCTACTTCGGCAGCCATGAGGATCTGCTGCGGGCCGTCGTCGGCAACATCTTCGGCGACCTGACCGTCCACGTCCGGGATGCGATCCATACCGCCGGCGACACCTACGAGGGCGAGCTGTCACCCGACGACCTGATGGCGCTCAAGCTGGTCGCCGGGTGCCGCGAGTTCCGCAAGTGGGCCATCGAGCACGTGCCCGAGTTCGGCATGGTGTTCGGCAGCAAGCTGCCCGGCATCGAGATCGAGCTGCTGCACACCGACCACGGCGACGAGTGCGGGCTGAAGTTCGGCCAGGTCTTCCTCGAGCTGTTCGGCGACCTGTTCCGGAGGAAGCCGTTCCCGATCCCGGCAGACGCCGAGATCGCGCCCGCGATGCGCAGCCAGCTCGCGCGCTACCGCGACATCGTCGCCTCGGACCTGCCGCTTGGTGCGCTGCAGACATTCCTGCGCTGCTGGGTGCTGCTCTACGGCTCGGTCGGGCTGGAGATATCCGGCCAGCTCCGGTTCGCCCTCGACGACGCGGCACCGATGTTCGACCTGGTCGTGGCCGATCTGGCCAGGATGGTCGGGCTGACCTACCCGCTGCCCGCGCCGACCGGCGGCTGAGTACCTGCGCCGGCTGCGCGTCAGCATCCGCTGAACCCGTCGCCGAGCACGGCCCGCTCGCGGGCCGGTCCGCTAGCGGGCCGGCTCGGCGATCTTCACTACCGGCTCGGCGGCCGCAGGCCGCGTGCCGAAGTCACGGAAAGCTCGCTGGCTCAGCGCCCAGACCAGGGTCGAGGCGATCGTGACGCTGGAGACGACGAAGAAGGATCCTGGCCCGAACCGGTGCACCATGAAACCGGCCAGCGCGACCGAGATCGGGAACATGCCGTAGCTCGTGGTCAGCAGCAGTCCGCTCAGGCGTCCGATCATGCCGGGCGGAGCCCAGCGCTGGAACGCGGTCTGCGTCGTGACGTTCGCCGACATGTTCAGCGCGCCCCACAGCGCAATCAGGACCCAGGCCAGCCATAGCGCCGGCGCGAGCGGCACGCAGATGATCAGCGGCGCCTGGACCAGGAAGATCAGGCCAGCGACAACCGCGGGGCGGCGGAACCGGCTGAGCTTGGTGGCGGCCAGCGATCCGGCCAGCGCGCCGATCCCGAACGCCGCGACCAGGGCGCCGTAGCCGCCGGCACCCGCATGCAGGTGGCGGCGGGCCAGCAGCGGGAGGGCGACCTCGCTGGTGCCCGCGCTGCCGAGGTTCGCCGCGATATTGATCGCCATCAGCAGCACCACGACTCGCTCGCGCCGCATGAATGCGAGCAGGGACGGCCCCGACGCGGCGCTGCAGGGGCCCGCGCCGGCCGGCCGCGGCGCGGCGGCCGCAGCCGACCTGGCCCGCAGCGTCGCTCCGATGCGCCACAGTGTCAGCGCGGAGGCGCCGAAGCTGAGCGCGTCCAGCCCGAACCCGGCCGCTGCGCTCAGACCCGCCACCACGATGCCGCCGAGCGCAGGCCCCGCGAAGGTCGCAAGCATCGTGCCCGCGGACAGCAGCGAGTTGCCGCTCTGCAGCTCATCGTCCGCTACCAGCCTGGGCATCGCACCGAAGGACGCGGGCAGGAACAGGCCCTCGCCGGCCCCGAGCCCGAACGCGATCGGGGCGAGCGCCGCCAGCGCCGGCTGGCTGGCCGCCGCGAGCGCGGCGAGTGCGGCCGCCACGGCCAGCCGGCCGATGTCAGCGCCCATCATGACCTTCCACGGGCCGATCCGGTCGGCGAGATGACCGCCCACCATGATCAGGCAGGTTCTGGGGATGCCATAGCAGGCCAGCACGGCTCCCAGCAGGACCGCGCCACCGTGATGTGCGAGCACGTACCAGGGCAGCGCGACCGCGTAGAGGCCGTCGCCCATGTTCGACACGAACTGGCCGCCGGCCAGCAGCCGGAACGGGCGCGACCGGAGCGCCGGAGCCGAGCCGCCGACTGCCCGGAGGACCGCGGCGAGGCGCCGCCCGCTCACCGCGCGTCCCTGTCCGCGGACCCGTCTGCCCCGCCGTCCGCAGGCTCGTCGGCGGTACCCTCCGCAGGCTCGTCGGCGGTACCCTCCGCAGGCCCGAACATCGGCACGAAGTCGATCGCGCCCTGGACCGGGCGCGACCCCTCCGGACGCTCCTGGCCGGACAGCCGGATCAGCGGCACGTACAGCTCGCGGATCCGGTCGCGCAGCGCTTCGAGCTCGTCCGCAGTCGCGTAGAGGACGGCCCGGTCGCCGCCTGCAGCGCGCCGCCACTGCGCCGGGTAGTCCTGCTTGCTCCGCTCGAAGCGCTGCCGCACTGCCTGCCAGCGCTCCTCAAGGGTGTAGTCCAGCAGCCGGGCTGCCATCACCGCCACCGGGTCGTCCAGGTCCTCGACCGTGGTGGACGTGACGACCGCCCGCCACGGCCGTTCCCTGCCGTTGGCGGCAGCGGCCTGGTCCTGCTGCACGAAGCCGTACCTGGCCAGCTGGCGCAGGTGATAGCTGCAGGCAGACGGCGACAGCTCGGCGACCGGAGCGCACTCGGTCGCGGTCGCGGGGCCCTCCAGCAGGAGGTGCTGCCACAGCGCGATCCTGGCCGGATGCGCCAGCGCCCGCATCGTCTCGGGGTCGGTGAGCTTGATCGACTTGCCCGGCAGGCCGTCAATCGTCGGTTCCTCAGATCTGAAGGACATGTTTCATAAGAAACCCTTCAGATCATCTGATGTCAAGTGGCAGCCGAAGATCCGAGCGAGTCAATGCGGCAAAGCAGACATTCTGTCATCTGTCCGCGGACGTAATCCGCCGGCGCTGCCTGCACGCCGAAGATCTTGGAGTGTTTGGGACGGACCTATCAGGTCCCAAACACTCCAAGATCTTCGCGGGACCAGTGCCTGACGGTCGTAACCGGGGCTCGCGGCCGGGTGCGTCAGGCAACGTACGGAGCCGCGCCGGAGTCAGTCGTCATCGGCCGGCCGGAGGCCGCCCAGTCCTGCATGCCCCCGGCCACGTTGACGGCTCGCCAGCCGGCGCCGGCGAGCGCCTGCGCAGCGCGGGCGGACCGGCCGCCGGAGCGGCATATCACGTAGATCAGCTCGTCCTGCGGGACCTCGCCAGCCCTGGCGCCGAGTTCGCCGAGCGGGATGTGCCGGGCACCGGGAGCGTGGCCCGCTGTCCACTCCTCGTGTTCCCTGACATCCAGCAGCCAGCCGTCGTCCGGCACGCTCGCGGCCGGCAGATCGGGCAGTAGCTCGCCCATGGCTTGTGTGCTCCTCGCTGTCGCGTGCGCTCGGGCCAGCCTACGGGCTTTCTGCGAGCCGCAGGCCGTACGCAAGCAGGGTCACGTCCGGCTCGGGCTTCCAGTCACGATCCGGAAGCCGGCTAAACCCGGCATCCCGATACAGCCGGTGCGCGACCTTCATGTCCTCCTGGGTGAACAAGACCAGGTGCCGGACGCGCCGCCGGGCGGCGCGGGCTATGACCGCGCTCAGCAGCGCCCGGCCAAGCCCCGCGCCACGGGCCTGGGGGCGCACGGCGAGCGCGCGGATCTCGGCCTCGTCCGGGCCGGCTACCACCCGGCCTGCGTGCGGCCAGTACTGCAGCATCACCGTGCCGAGGAGCCCGGCACCGCGCTCGGCCACGAGCACGTCTCCGTGCCCGTCCGCGCCGAGCCCGCGCAGCACCGGCTCATAGGTCGACGCCGGCGACAGGAATCCGTCCGCCCGGTAGGCGGCAATCCTGATCTCGCCGACCTCCGCGAGCTCACCGGGCAGTGCATCCCTGATCTGCATCTACTCATCTAATCAGCCGGCTAAGCACGCAAACGCGGGCACGGACGACCGCGCTCGCACGGTCGGCCTCGCGCGGGCGAGCACGTTCTGCGTACCTAGTCGGGCGCCGGCGGCCCGTCGGCGGTCATCAGCTCATACGCGGGCCGCAGCACGGTCGCGAGATCCTCGCCCCGGATCTGAATGGGAGGCGGCTCGAAGCCGCGCAGCAGCAGGTCGGCAGGCGCGGCAGTCGCGGGCGGCAGCGCCCGCAGCCGCGCCGGGCTGAGCGAGGACGACCAGAACGCCGCCGTGCAGTCGGCGAGTTGCCGGTCGGCGGCCTCCGCTGGCTGGCCGGCAGCGGTCGCGGCACCCGAGCCGGGCTGACTGCGCAGCGCGGCCAGCAGGTCCTCCCGGCCCTTGCCGCGCCAGGCCAGCATGCCGAACGGGTCGACATCGAAGGCCTCCGCCAGCACGTAGCACACGGCGGCCAGGTGCTTGCACGGCACTTCCCAGTCCGGGCACGAGCACGCCATTACCAGGTCCCGCGCGGACCGCGGGAACAGCGGTGTGCCGCAGGCGGCGAAGATCTCCTCTATCTCGGCAGGCATCTCGCCAGCCAGCAACCGCGCGCGGAACACCGCGCGGGCCGCCAGCGCGTGCTCGACCGCGCGCCACTGCGGCTTGGTGAGCGGGTCGACGGTGAGCGTGACCTTGTACGGCTTCACCCGTGATCCCTGCACCTGCGCGACGACGCGGCCGGTCCCGATGTCAAGGCTGAGCACCTGACCGGACCTGGCGTAGTTGCGGCCCCTGGTGAGCCGGCTCTGCATCCCGAACGATTCCAGCACGTCGATGAAGCGGCGCGACCACCACTGCTCGCCGATCGGCCCGCGCTTGCTGCGTGCCCTGATCCCGCCCACCGCCTTGCGCGGCTTCGACGGCGGGAAGAACTGGCCGGCGGCCCCGCGCTCGTCCGGCTCGGGCGCCTGTCCCCACGGACCCTGGATGACTGTCACTGGGACACCGCCTCCGGTGCGAGCGAGATCACGTCCCGCAGGTCCGCGACCGACAGCTCGGTGAGCCAGCTCTCGCCGGTGCCGACGATCCGGTCGGCGAGCGCCTTCTTCTCCTCGATCATCGAGTCGATGCGCTCCTCGACCGTGCCGACGCAGACGAACTTGCGGACCTGGACGTCGCGTCGCTGCCCGATCCGGAATGCGCGATCGGTCGCCTGGTCCTCCACCGCCGGGTTCCACCAGCGGTCCACGTGCACCACGTGATTCGCCGCGGTCAGGTTCAGCCCGGTGCCGCCGGCCTTGAGCGACAGCAGGAACAGCGACGGCCCCGTCCGCTCCTGGAAGCCCGCGACCATCTCGTCGCGCTTGCGTTTCGGCGTGCCACCGTGCAGGTACAGCACCTCGCAGCCGAGCCGCGCGGCGAGGTAGGGCTGCAGCATGTGACCGAACTCCGCGTACTGCGTGAAGCACAGCGCCTTCTCGCCCGCCGCGACGATCTCCTCGGCGATCTCCTCCAGCCGGGCCAGCTTGCCGGACCTGCCCTCGAGCCGTGACCCGTCGGCCAGCAGGTGCGCCGGGTGATTGCACACCTGCTTGAGCTTGGCCATGGTCGCCAGCACGAGCCCGCGCCGCTCCATTCCCGGCTCGGCCGCCTCGATCCGCTCCATCATGTCGTCGACCGTCGCCTGGTACAGCGACGCCTGCTCCGGCGTCAGGTTGCACCAGACCTTCATCTCGAGCTTGTCGGGCAGGTCGGCGATGATCGCCTTGTCGGTCTTCAGCCGCCGCAGGATGAACGGCCCGGTGATCCGGCGCAGCCGCCCGGTGGCCTCCTCGTCCCCGGCCCGCTCGATCGGGATCGCGAACCGCTGCCGGAACTTCTCCGCGGAACCGAGCAGGCCGGGGCTGGTGAACTCCATCAGCGACCAGAGGTCCGACAGGCGGTTCTCCACCGGAGTGCCGGTCAGCGCGATCCTGGCCGCGGCCGGTATGGCCCGGACCGCCTGCGCCTGCCGGGTGCCCGCATTCTTGATGTTCTGTGCCTCGTCACAGATCACCCGCGCCCACCGCACCTGGCCGAGCGCCTCGCGGTCCCTGGTCGCCACCCCGTACGTCGTCAGCACCAGGTCGGTGCCGGCCAGCGCCGCGGTCAGGTCCTCGCCGGTCAGCCGGTCAGATCCGTGGTGCACGTGCACCCGCAGTTGCGGGGTGAACCGTTCCGCCTCGCGCTGCCAGTTCCCCACCAGCGACATCGGGCAGACCAGCAGCGTCGGGCCGGACTGGCCGTCGGCGGCGAGGAGCGCGAGAGTCTGGATCGACTTGCCGAGGCCCATGTCGTCGGCCAGGATCCCGCCGAGACCCAGCTGTCCGAGGAACGTCAGCCAGGACAGCCCGCGCTGCTGATACGGCCGCAGCTCGCCGGCGAACGTCGCCGGCGCCCTGGCCGGCGTGAGCCGCTGCTCCGCCTGGCCGGACAGCAGGTCGGCGAGCCAGCCGTCCGCGTCGACCTCCGCGAGTGGCAGGTCACTCTCCTCGCCGAGGCCCGCGAGCACCGCCTCGCCTGAGGTCATCGTGCCGGATCCGCGTCTTTCGAGGAACTTCAGCGCGGCCTGCAGATGGTGCTCGTCAAGCTCGACCCACTGGCCGCGGAGCCGGACGAGCGGGATCTTCAGCCGGGCCAGCTCAGCCAGCTCGCCGGCCTCGAGGGCGTGATCGCCGATCGCGAGCTGGTACCGGAAGTCGACCAGGTCCTTCAGGCCGAACCTGGGCACCGCCGCCCCGGACGCGCTGGCCGCGGCGGACCGCGATCTGGTCGTGAGCTTCAGGCCGAGCCGGGACTTGCGCACCCAGTCGGGCAGCAGCACACCGAAGCCGGCCCCGGCCAGCATGGGACCGGTCTCCTTGAGGAACTGCAGGGCGCCGCGGGTGTCGAGCTCGACCGACTCGGGCGCGGGGCGCTCCAGCTCACGGTCGAGCTCGGGGAACAGCCGCGAGGCCCGGCCGAGCCCGGCCAGCAGGTCCTCCTCCGGATACCTGACGCCGGCCGCGGCCCAGCCCTCGGCCGTCTCGCCCGACCAGATGTCCGCCGCCGGAAGCAGCAGGCTGGGATCGTCGGCCGACTGCAGCGCGAGCTCGACCAGCCACCCGCCCGGCGGCTGCGCGTCGTCGCCGTTCTCCCCCTCCGCACCGTCCGGCTCGGCGGGCGCCGGCGGTTCTACTAGCCGGAAGCAGGTGCGCACCGGTCCTGGCGGAAGCTGCGCCGCGTCCTGCCAGCTCCACAGCGCGAACGCGAGCTGAGCCGCCGCGATGGTGTCGGCCCGGCCGACCGGAAGCTCGCCGTTGTCCCCCGTCAGCGCGGCCGCCCATCGCTCGACGAGCGGCAGCGATCGGGCCGTCACGGGACCGGGAAGCAGCGTGAAGCCCGGCGTGCTGCTGAGCCGGTCGCGCACCGCAGCGTCGGTCAGCCCGTCGAGCGCCTTACCGAACACCGCCGCGGACGGCTCGCCCGCCTCGGTCGTAGCCCGGCACAGCGGCGGCATGGCGACGGTGAGCTCGCGCGCCCGCAGTGCGTCCGCTCCGGCCAGCACGGGGCGCCAGCAGGCCACGCTGCCGCCGTCGGTTGTCTCGGCGATGCCTGGCAGGACCTTGCCGCGCGCGGCAAGGTCGGCGGCGAGTGCCGCGATCGAGGCGAGGTAGAGGACGGAGCCCGCTGCTACCCCGCGGCCGGATCGCCCGTCGTGCTGCCCGGCCACCGGCTGGCCGGTCGCGGCCAGGATCGCGAGCGCCGCGGCGGGCTCGAAGCTGAGTGTCTGAACTCGCCACGCCGCGAGCACCGCGGCCGAGGCCGGCTTATGCCCTGTCGTGTCCCTGATCAGGTCAGGCGAGGCCGCGGGCGTGCCGGGACCGCCCGGCAGCCAGAGGACCAGTTCGTCCTCGGCCGCCTTGCGGACCAGGTCTCCGGCCGGCTCGCCGAACTCCGACAGCACGTCCGCGAGCAGCCCGGGGCTGGCCGCGAACGGGTGGTCCCGAGGCTGCGCCGCGAGTCCCGGCGGTGCCTGCGCCGGAAGGTCAGAGTCCTCTGCCCACAGCGCGAGCGCCCGCTCTGACCAGACGCCGTGGATGACCAGCATGACCCGCACTCCCGCAATTGCCGGACCACCTGATATTCGAAGCTAGCAATCTCGGCGCGCCGACACGCCGCAAACCACGGTCGCGCCCCTTTTGCAGGTTTGTGTGATAGCAGCTCACGTGCCGGGTGGCGCGCCGTTCCCGGCAGGATGCACGTCGGTGCCGCTGGCTTCGGCGTCGGCCCGCGCGGCCTCGGCCCGCGCGGCCTCGTTGACCTTACGCAGGTGCCTGGACATCGACCGGAACACGAAGTACAAGACGATCGCCATCCCGAACACGACCAGGAAGCCCAGGGTCCCTGGCTGGTCGAAGGCGCTCGTTGAGGACGACGACGCTGCCAGCGCGATCACAGGCTTACCCTCTCCCGGATCCCGGCGAAGAGATCATCCTCTGCGTGCCCGGCATCCACAACTGACCTGGCAAGATGATAGTCCTCGGTCGGCCAGGCCAGGCGCTGGACCGCTGCCGGGCAGGCGAACCAGCCGCCGTTCGGGTCGACCTGGGTGGCGTGCGCGAGCAGCGCCTGGTCGCGGATCTCGAAGTAGTCGCCGCAGTGGATCCTGGTCGTGATCTCGTGCCGCGGGCGGCCGCCTTCCTCGTCGTCCAGCCACTCCTCTATCCGCTCCGCGTACGGCGACTCCAGGTCGCGGCGCAGCATCTCCTCGTGCAGCGCCGTGAACTTGGCCCGGTGGAACGTGACGAAGTAATACAGCTTCAGCGGCTGCCACGGCTCGCCGCAGCCCGGGTACCGCTCCGGGTCGGCCGCCGCCTCGAACGCCTCGACCGACACCTGGTGGGTTTTGATGTGGTCGGGGTGCGGGTAGCCGCCGTTCTCGTCGTAGGTGAGGATTACGTGCGGCCGGAATTCCCGGACGGCCGCGACCAGCGGCTCGGCCGCGACCTCGAGGTCCTGCAGCGCAAAGCACCCATCGGGCAGCGGCGGCAGCGGATCGCCCTCCGGCAGCCCCGAGTCGGTGAAACCCAGGAAGCGCTGCTCCACGCCGAGGATCTCGCGGGCCCTCGCCATCTCCGCGCGCCGCACGGCCGGCAGGTCGGCGCGGATCTCCGGCAGCTCCATCGCCTTGTTCAGGATGTCGCCCCGCTCGCCGCCGGTCAGCGTGCAGACCAGGACGTCGACGCCCTCCCGGACGTACCTGGCCATCGTCGCCGCGCCCTTGCTCGACTCGTCGTCCGGATGCGCGTGCACGGCCATCAGCCGCAGCGGCTCAACGCCGGAGCCGCACGCCAGGTCGCCGCACGCTTCGCCGCTGCCAGGAGAAGTGAGCAAGAATCCACCTCAGCGTCTCGATCGTCGGTAGCGCAGGCTGCCCACTCTAGGTCAGCTCCGCCGCGTCGGCCGCCCGCCTCGGCAGCCCGCGTAGTCTGCAACGCGGCGGCCGCCGCGCCTCATTCCGCGGTCGCCGTTCCGCAGCCGCCCGGGCCCACCGGCAGCACCGGTTCTACCGGCCCTCCTGCCGCAGAACCGCGGCGGGCGCCGGGCGCCGCCGCCGCCTCGCTAGCCAGGAGGCGACACCGAAGACCGGCAGCGCGATGGCCACCAGCATCGCGCAGCCAGTGAACGCGCTCGCCAGGAAATGGCTCCCGACCTTGCTGACCCCGTAGTAGAAGCCGGTCAGCACCGCCATCAGCAGCAGGTAGCCGCCCGCCGCGGTCGCTATCACCTGCGCGCCGAGTGCCCGCCAGCCGGCCGGGAACCGCCGGGCTACGCGACCGGCCACCCGGCCAGGGGACGGCCGGCCGTCGTCGGCGCGCGCCGCCGACCGGCGCTGCAGGCGCAGGCCGACAGCAAGGAGCCCCATGAAGATCGCATAAAAGCCGCCGACCGGCGCGAGGTCGGTGGCGATCAGGTGCGCGGACATGGCTCAGGGCCGCAGCAGGAAATGCCAGCCGCGGACGAAGACATGCCACCCGACCCATAGCCACACGGCGAACAGCGCCCACCGGCCGACCGGGTACCGCATGACCGCCCCGAACGCGTCGCTCAGGGTCGGCACGCTGCCGCTGAGATGACTCAGCGCAAGCCCTTCCCAGGCGAAGACCGCTCCTATCAGCGCCGCCCAGACCAGGTAACCAAGCACCGGATGATTTCCCACGCCAACCTCCCATCTGACCTGCCTGAGCAGCAATCCTCCGACGTTTCACTCATTTGGGTCGCAACCTAGGGCGAAATATCCCTGTCGGTGTGACCCAAATGAATGAAACGCCCGTGGGAGCCCCAGGCTGAGCAGCAATTTTGCCCTGCTTCGTCCGGGCTTGTTTAGCCAGGGCCATTGACAGGTACGACCTAGTCACAGAGCCTTGTTAGCCTCGAAGGATTACCCAGGGGCCGCAAGGCCGAGCGGACTGAACCCCCTTGACTCCGCACCCATCCGAGGAGTACCCGTGACCGAGACCCGCGACGACGCTCTTACCTGGCTGACCCAGGAAGCGTACGACCGGCTGAAGGCTGAGCTGGATCATCTGTCGGGACCGGGCCGGATCGAGATCGCCAAGAAGATCGAGGCGGCTCGGGAAGAAGGCGACCTCCGCGAGAACGGCGGCTATCACGCTGCCAAGGACCAGCAGGGCATGCAGGAGGCGAGGATCCGCCAGCTCACCCACATCCTGGAGAACGCCCGCGTCGGCGAGCCACCGCGCACCGACGGCGTGGTCGGGCCAGGCATGACCGTGACCGTGCGGTTCGAGGGCGACGACGAGGAGGTCACCTTCCTGCTCGCATCCCGCGAAGAGTCCGGCTCTCCGATCGATGTCTACTCGCCCAAGTCGCCGCTCGGCGAGGCGATCAACGGCAAGAAGGTCGGCGAGACGGCGAGTTACAGCCTGCCGAACGGGCGGTCCTCGTCGGTCGAGATCATCGACGCGGTGCCCTACATCGGCATGTAGCACCAGTGTCAGTCAGCAGACGGCGCCCGCCGGCCGGATCTCCGGGCGGGGGCGCCGTCTTGCCGGGAGCTAGTGCACCAGCTCGGCGGCCGGCTTCCCGGTGCCGGCCGCGGGCTCGACCCGGCCGCGGAGCGGGATCTCCTTGACCCCCAGCGCCAGCAGGAACACCACGACGGTGATGGGGATCGCCCACCAGAAGACGCTGTCCAGGCCGTGGCTGATCCCGACGAACGCCAGCGCCCGCTCGGCCGCCGGCATGTGCTGGAAGGCCACCGGGTCCAGGCTGCCGGAGTTGAGCGCGTGCCCGTGCGCGGCCGGCGCCATCACCGAGTTCAGCTTGTTGATGAAGATCACGCCGAACAGCGAGACGCCCATCGAGCCGCCGATCTGCTGGAAGAACGCCCGCGAGCTGCTCGCCACGCCCATGTCCTTCTGCGGCACGCTGTTCTGCGCGATCAGGGACGTGATCTGCATCAGGAAGCCCATGCCCACGCCGAACACCACGAAGATAAGCCCGGACTCGAGCCGCGAGGTGTGCGGGCCCAGGTGGGTCAGCAGGAACATGGCCACCGTCATGATCGCGCCGCCGATGATCGGCAGGATCTTGTACCGGCCCGTCTTGCTCGTCACCTGACCGGAGATCAGCGACGTCACGGTGGAGCCGAGCATCATCGGGATCAGCATCAGGCCGCTGACGGTCGGCGACGCGCCCTGCACGGTCTGCTGGTACAGCGGCAGGAACGTCATCGCGCCGAGCATGGCGGTACCCAGCAGGAAGCTCATACCGGAGGCGAGGCTGAAGTTCCGGTTCCTGAACACGTGCAGCGGCAGCATCGGCTCCGCGGCCCTGCTCTCGACCGCGAAGAACGCGATCAGCGACACAACGGTGATGATCTCGAGGGCGATGATCTGCCAGGATCCCCACGCGTACTGACTGCCGCCCCAGCTGGTCAGGAGCACGATCGCGCTGGCACCGACGGCTATCACGCCCGCGCCCCACCAGTCGATCTTGTGCTCCACCCGCTTGCGCGGCAGGTGCAGCGTCGCCCAGAGGTAGACCAGCGCGGCACCGCCGATCGGCATGTTGATGTAGAAGATCCAGCGCCAGGACCAGTTCGTGGTGATGTAGCCGCCGACCAGCGGGCCCGCGATCATCGCGAGCATCATCGCGGCCATCATGTAGCCCATGTACTGACCCCGCTCGCGCGGCGAGACCATGTCACCGATCGTGGCGATCGCGCCGACCATCAGGCCGCCGGCGCCGAGGCCCTGCAGGGCGCGGAACGCGATCAGCTGGTCCATCGAGTGCGCCAGGCCCGACAGGGCCGATCCGATCAGGAACAGCACGATCGCGATCATCAGGAAGCGCTTGCGGCCGTACATGTCGCCGAGCTTGCCGTACAGCAGCGTGGTGACGGTGGACGCCAGGATGTACGCGGTCACGACCCAGGCCAGGTGGTTCAGGCCGCCGAGGTCGCCGACGATGCGCGGCAGAGCGGTGGAGACGACCAGCTGGTCCAGCATCGCGATGATCAGCGTCAGCAGGAGGCCTGGCAGGACGATGAGGATCTCGCGCTTGGGCCCGGTCGGCACGTCGCTCAGGGGGGCGCCATCGCCCGGCACGACCGCCGCCTGGTTGTCCGTCATTAAGTCCGCTCCTTGCTCATGCGAAACGCCCCGCATGTCACGTCTGTGGTGCTTCCAACTTACTTGCCGACCGGCTAGCATCCTGGCAGATGCCAGAGTATGCTGTTTACTAACCGGCCGTCAAGTAGATTACGCCGGGACCGAGAGGGCAGAGCAAGCAGGGTCATGGAAGCCAACGTCAGCGGCGAGGGCCACGAGCACGGCAGTCACGACCACGGGCGCGACACCCGGTCGCGGCTGCGTGAGCTTGCCCTCGAGCTGTTTGCCGAGCAGGGGTACGAGAAGACGTCCCTGCGCGAGATAGCCGAGCGGCTCGGCGTCACCAAGGCCGCGCTCTACTACTACTTCAGGTCCAAGGAAGACATCGTCCGCAGCCTGGTCGAGGACTACGTCGCCGAGCTGGACAAGCTGATCGACTGGGCGAAGAACCAGCCGAAGTCGGCACAGACGCGGGCCGAGATCGTCACGCGGTACCTGGACATCGTCTCGAACGGGACCGCCGTCTTCCGGATGCTGCAGCAGAACCAGGCCGCCGTCGCGGGCCTCGCGTCGGCCAAGGAACGCGGCGAGCTGTTCCGCGAGCGGATGGACGCGCTTGTCGACCTGCTGACCGAGCCCGGCGCCACGCTGCGCGAGCAGGTCCGGGCCGCGTCCTGCCTGGTCGGGGTCAGCCACGGCTGCATGCTGTACCAGCACCGGGCCGCAGATCCGGGGGAACTTCGGGACGCGTTGCTGGATGTGGCGCTCGAGCTGGTGAACGGGCAGCCGCTGCCGCAGCGCTCCTAGCGCAGGCCCGCGACGGCTCGCACCAGCGGCAGCACCCGGTGCGGCAGCGGGCTGTCCAGCACAATCACCGTCGAGGTCCGCACCACGCCGTCGAGCCCGACGATCGCGTCGATGACGCGCTGCAGGTCGGCGTTGCTCCGTGCGACTACCCGGCACAGCATGTCGCCCGCTCCGGTGATCGTATGCGCCTCGAGCACCTCCGCGATCGCGGCCAGCCGTTCCGCGACCGGATCATGCCCGCCTGCCTGCCGGATCTCGAGGGTGACGAAGGCCATCACCCCGTGATCGAGCGCCGCAGGATCGATGTCGGGCCCGTATCCGGTGATCACGCCCCGCGCGTGCAGCCGGTCCAGCCGCGCCTGCACCGTCCCCCTCGCCACGCCGAGCCGCCGCGATGCCTCCAGCACGCCGACCCTGGGCTCGGTCTTGAGCAGCTCGATCAGCCGTCCGTCCAGCGCGTCGATCATGCCCGGCCTCCGCTACAACCTGTGCATTCATGGCAGGATTACCGCGAGGTAACTATACATCTTGCATAGGGTTATCTCGGTCGGTTGCACATCGTGCCCTCCTGTTCGATCCTGCCATGAACCGCAGCAGCCGATCCGCGAAGGAGCGCGCCATGACCGCCGAGGCAGTACAGCACCAGGCACGGGTGACCGACGACTTCCCGGTGACCGGGATGGACGCGGCCGTGTTCGCCGTCGGCAACGCACGGCAGGCCGCGCACTTCTACTCCACTGCATTCGGCATGCGCTGCGTCGCGTACCGCGGGCCGGAGACCGGCTGCCGGGACGAGGCGTCGTACGTGCTGGAGTCGGGGAACGCCCGGTTCGTGTTCCGCGGTCCTGTCCGGGCCGGCACCGACCTCGGCAGGCACGTTGCCGCGCACGGCGACGGCATCGTGGACCTTGCCATCGGGGTGCCGTCGGCGGCCGCCGCGTACGAGTACGCGGTCTCGCACGGCGCCGCCGGCCTGACCGAGCCCGAGGTCTTCGAGGACGACAACGGCAAGGTCGTGCTGGCCGCGATCAGGACGTACGGGGAGACGCGGCACACCCTGGTGGAGCGCTCGGACTATGCCGGGCCGTACCTGCCTGGCTACATCGCGGCCGGCCCGCTCACGACCCGCCAGGCCGGGCCCTTCTTCACCGAGATCGACCACTGCGTCGGCAACGTCGAGCTCGGCAGGATGAACGACTGGGTCGAGTTCTATCACCACGTCATGGGTTTCACGAACATGAAGGAGTTCGTGGGCGACGACATCGCCACCGAGTACTCCGCGCTGATGAGCAAGGTCGTGGCGGACGGCAGCCGGAAGGTGAAGTTCCCGATCAACGAGCCGGCGGCAGGCAAGAAGAAGTCACAGATCGACGAGTACCTGGAGTTCTACGGCGGGCCTGGCGTGCAGCACATCGCCCTGGCCACCGACGACATCGTGGGAGCGGTCCGGGGCATGCGCGAGCAGGGCGTCCAGTTCCTGGACACGCCCGCCAGCTACTACGAGACGCTGGGCGAGTGGGTCGGCAGCACCCGGGTGCCGCTCGACGAGCTGCAGGAGCTCAAGATCCTGGCCGACCGGGACGAGGACGGCTACCTGCTGCAGATCTTCACCAAGCCCGTGCAGGACAGGCCGACCGTCTTCTTCGAACTGATCGAGCGGCACGGCTCGCAGGGCTTCGGCAAGGGCAACTTCAAGGCCCTGTTCGAGGCCATCGAGCGCGAGCAGGAGCGGCGCGGCAACCTGTGATGTGACCAGGACGCGCTCGCCGGGGCGCGCCCGCAGGGTTGTGCTGCGCATAATGTGGTGGCCAGTTGACACCACCGCAGAACCCGGGGCAGATGACTCAGCAGGGCGACATGGCCAGCGAGCAGCCGGGCGCAGCCACGCCCGGTGATGTCGCGGGCGTAACCGTGGCCGGCGGGACTGCCGTGCCCGGCGGGACTGCCGTGGCCGGGGCGGCCGGCGGGACCGAGACCGCTCCGCCGGTCTACTGGCCGTCGCCTGACCTCGCCGCGGGCCAGCTGGTCCCCGACGCCTACCCGGCTCCGCCGCAGCCCGGCCGGCCCGGCTACGGGGTGCCGCTGGCACCGTCGCAGGCGCGCGCGGGCAGGCCGGGATACGGTCAGCCGCGGTCCGGTCCCGGACGGCTCGCCGGCCCGGCTGCGCGGGGCGCTCCCGGCGTGAGCGGCCAGGCCGGCCACGCGGGCACGGCCGTGTCTGCACCGGCCGCGGCTGCACTGGCCGGCCTCGCAGTGGCCAGTGCCTGGGAACGGCTGCTGGCCATGACGATGGACTGGTTCCTCATCCTGGCCGCCAGTTTCGTGCTGCTGCACGAGCAGATGACGCAGCTGGTGCAGCGGTTCCAGGCTGCGATGGTGGCCGCGCAGACGCTGGGACCCGGCGCGGAGCAGACGGCGGTGGCGAACTTCGAGAAGGACCCGGCCACCGTCAGCGCGCTCGTCAGCTACTTCCTGATGGTGTTCGCGATGGCCCTGGTCTACTTCTGGGCACTGCACGCGACCGGCGGCGCGACGCTGGGCAAGCGAGCGCTCGGGCTGCGGGTCGTGCGGGCCGCCGACCAGGCACCGGCCGGGATCTGGGCCTGCGGGCTGCGGACCATCCTGTTCCTGCTCGGCCCCGCCATGTTCACGTTCTCGCCCGGCATCGGCGCCCTGGGCGCCACCGTCGTCAGCCTGCTGGGGGCGGCCTTGTGGTTCGCGGACTCGGTGATACTGGCGACCGATCCGCAGAAGCGCTCGCTGCACGACAAGCTGGCGGGCACGATCGTGGTGCGGAAGGCCGCGCGCCGCCGCCGCGGCCGCTAGCCGGGCTCAGCTGAACAACAGCGTGTACCCGGCCTTGCGCAGCTGACTGATCACCGTGTCGCAGTGCTCGGGCCCGCGCGTCTCCAGGTGCAGGTTCACCTCGGCCTCGTCGACCCGCAGGTCGGCGGTCACCCGCTCGTGCATGACGTCCAGCACGTTCGCGCCGAGCGCCGCGAGCTCGCCGAGCAGCGTCGCCAGCGCGCCGGGGCGATCCGGCAGCTTGCACCGGAACGCCATGTACCGGCCGGCCGCCGACAGGCCGTGCCGCAGCACCTTCGACAACAGCAACGGATCGATGTTGCCGCCGGACAGCACGACCACGACCGGCGGCTCGAACAGCTCGGCCGGATGCTCGAGCAGGGCCGCCACCCCGGCAGCCCCGGCGGGCTCGGCCAGCTGCTTGGACCGCTCCAGGCACAGCAGCAGCGCCCTGGACAGGTTCTCCTCCGTGACCGTCACGACCCGGCCGCACAGCCGGCTCATCAGCGCCGTCGTCAGCTGGCCCGGAGTCGCGACCGCGATGCCGTCGGCCATCGTCGCCCCGGCCGCCACCGTCACCGGACGGCCGGCCGCGATCGAGGCCGGCACCGGCGCCACCGCCTCGGCCTGGACACCGATGACCCGCGCAGCCGGCAGCACCGAGCTGGTCGCGACCGCCAGCCCGGAGCACAGCCCGCCGCCGCCGACCGGCACCACTATCGTCCGCGCCTGCGGGCACTGCTCGGCGATCTCCAGGCCAACGCTGCCCTGCCCGGCGACCACGTCGGCGTGATCGAACGGGTGAATGAACACCGCGCCGGACTGCTCCGACAGCTCGCGTGCCCGCGCGAGCGCCTCCTCGACCGAGCCGCCGTGCAGGATCACCTCGGCGCCATAGCCCCGGGTCGCTGCAACCTTGGGCAGCGGAGCCGCGGCAGGCATCACGACCGTCGCGCGCGCGCCGAGCCAGCCCGCGGCCAGCGCGACGCCCTGCGCGTGGTTCCCCGCGCTCGCGGCTATGACCCCGCGGGCCCGCTCGTCCGGGCTGAGCCTGGCTATCCGCACGTACGCGCCGCGGACCTTGAACGAGCCGCCGCGCTGCAGGTTCTCGCACTTGAGGTACACGGGTCCGTCGATGAGAGCCGACAGCGCCCCGGACTCCAGCAGCGGAGTCTGCCGGACCACCGGCCGCAGCACCTCGCGCGCGGCGAGCACGTCATCGAGCCCGACCGGGAGCGGAGTTGATGTCACGCCTGGATTGTCGCACTCCGGTGACCGGCCCGGACAGGCCGGACTGGCTCAGTCAGCGGCCCAGTACCGGTCCGCCGCGAAGATCAGCGCCGCGGCCCCCACCAGCCCGGCACTCTGGCCGAGCGCCGCCGGGACGACGCTCACCCCGCGGGTATAGCCGAGCCTGGCGTGCGCGCGCAGGTATTCCTCCAGCGGATCGAACAACAGCGGTCCCGCCTGCGACAGCCCGCCGCCGACCGACACGACCTCGAGGTCGCACAGCGCGGTGGCGGACGCGATGGCGATGCCGAGCGCGCGGCCCGCCCGCCGCATCGCCGCGAGCCCGATCGGGTGCCCGAGCGCTCCGTCATCGGCCAGGTCCCTGGCGGTCGCGTTCTTCTGGTCTGGCCGCCATCCCTCCGCCTGCGCCCAGGCGACGAGCGCGGGCCCGCGGGCGATGGCCTCTGTGCAGCCCCGCCCGCCGCACTCGCACACCGGGCCGGTGTCCGGGTCCACCACGACGTGGCCGATATGACCGGCATTGCCCGATGCGCCGGCGATCAGTCGTCCGTCCAGCACCAGCCCGCCGCCGACGCCGGTCGAGACGACCACGCCCAGCACGTTGTCCCGGCCCCGCCCGGCGCCGCGCCAGTGCTCGCCCGCGACCATCGCGATCGCGTCGTTGTGCACGCGCACCGGAATCCCCGGCAGTCGCTCGGACAGCCTGCCGCGCAGCGGGAACCCGCGCCACGCGGGGATATTCAGCGGGGACACCAGGCCCGAGGGCCACTCCATCGGGCCGCCGCAGCCGCAGCCGCAGCCCGCCAGCTGCGCCGGGCCGATCTCGGCCCGCTCCAGGACCTGCGTGATCAGGGAGTCCAGCGTGCGCCACATCTGCTCGGCGTCGACCTGCGTCGGCGTTGGCACCTGCGACCAGGTCAGCACCCGCCCGCCCGGCTCCACCAGTCCGGCGGCAAGCTTCGTGCCGCCGATATCCACCGCAAGTACCGGCCGGGAATCCTCCATTCGCGCCTCCCAGGATGCGAACATGCCCCGCAGCGACATAGTGTCGAATGGTGCAGCCAACAACAGCCTCAGCCCAGCGACCCGTGTCTCCGCCGCCAGCAGCCCGCACCCTGGGCGAGCTGAAGGCCAGCGGACACCAGCTTCGCACGGTGAAGGAGGAACTACGGCATAACCTGCTCGAGCGTCTCCGCACCGGCGAGGACGCGTTCCCCGGCATCGTCGGGTTCGGCCAGACCGTGCTGCCGCACCTTGAGCGCGCGATCATCGCGGGCCACGACGTGATCCTGCTCGGCGAGCGCGGCCAGGGCAAGACCCGGCTTATCCGGACGCTGACCGGGCTGCTGGACGAGTGGACGCCGGCGATCGAGGGCTGCGAGATCAACGACCACCCGTACGCGCCGGGCTGCGCGCGGTGCACGCGGCTGGCGGCCGAGATGGGCGACGACCTGCCGGTGACCTGGCGATCCCGGGCGGACCGCTACGGCGAGAAGCTCGCGACGCCGGACACGAGCGTCGGCGACCTCATCGGTGACATCGACCCGGTGAAGGTCGCCGAGGGCCGCACGCTGGGTGACCCGGAAACCATCCACTACGGGCTCGTGCCGCGCACCAACCGGGGCGTCTTCTGCCTGAACGAGCTGCCGGACCTGGCCGAGCGGATTCAGGTGGCACTGCTGAACGTGCTGGAGGAGCGCGACATCGGCGTCCGCGGGTACTCCCTCCGGCTGCCGCTTGACCTCGTGCTGGTAGCGAGCGCGAACCCGGAGGACTACACCAACCGCGGCCGCATCATCACCCCGCTGAAGGACCGCTTCGGCGCGGAGATCCGCACCCACTACCCGATCTCGCTCGAGGCCGAGCTCGGGCTCATCAACCAGGAGGCGCAGCTGGCGTGGCGCGGCGCCGACCCCGGCGCGGTGCTGCCCGCCCATCTCGTCCAGGTCATCGCGCGGTTCACCCGGCTGGTACGCGCCTCGCCCGCGGTCGACTCGCGCTCGGGCGTGTCCGCCAGGTTCGCGATCGCCGCGGCGGAGGCCGTCGCGGCCTCCGCGGTCCGGCGGGCGGCCATCAGCGGCGAGGACGAGCCGGTCGCGCGCGTGTGCGACCTGCCGGCGATCGTCAGCACGCTGCGCGGGAAGGTGGAGTTCGAGGTGAGCGAGGAGGGCCGGGAGCAGGAGGTGCTCGATCACCTGCTGCGCCGCGCCACGAGCGACACGTTCCGTGCCGCGCTCGGGAACGCCGACCTGTCGGGACTGCTCGCCCGCTTCAGTGAGGGCGGCATCGTCGAGACCGGCGATCTGGTGCCGGCCTCCGACCTGCTGCGCCGCATCGGCGAGGTACCAGGGCTGGCGAAGATCATGGAACGGCTGCAGATGACGGGCGGCGAGTCCTTCGGGCAGGCCGCCGCCGCACTGGAGTTCGCGCTGGAGGGCCTGTACCTGATGCGCCGGCTCTCGAAGGAGTCGATGGATGGCGGCGCTGTCTACCGCACGTGAGGTGAGCGCATGAGCGGCTACCGGTACGGGCCGTACCACGACGGCCCCGACCCGCTCGAGCCGCCGTACGACGTGCGCGGGGCCGTCGACGCGCTCGGCGAGTCCGTGCTGGACGGCGCCGACCCGGCGAGCGCGCTGCGCGACCTGCTGCGGCGCGGCATGTCCGGGCACCGCGGGCTGGACGACCTGCTGCGCCGGGTGCGGGAACGGCAGCGCGAGATCCGCAGCCGCGGCCGGCTCGACGGAATCCTCGAGCAGGTCCGCGCGCTGCTCGACACCGCCATCGGCCAGGAGCGCGCCGAGCTGTTCCCCGATCCGTCCGACGAGGCGCGGCTGCGCGAGTCCGAGCTGGATGCCCTGCCGTCCGACACCGCGCAGGCGATCCGCCAGCTCGCCGACTACGAGTGGCAGTCCGCCGCGGCCCGGCAGACATTCGAGGAACTGAAGTCGCTGCTGCGCCGCGAGGTGCTGGACAGCCAGTTCCGCGGCATGAAGCAGGCGCTCGCCGATCCCGACCCGGAGGCGCTGCAGCGGGTCAAGGACATGATGTCCGGCCTGACGAGCATGCTCGAGGCGGACGCCCGCGGCGAGCACACCCAGCAGGACTTCGACGATTTCATGCGCCGCTACGGCGACATGTTCCCCGACTCGCCCGCCAACCTGGAAGAGCTGGTGGACAGCCTGGTGCGGCGGATGTCGGCGGCCCAGCGGCTGCTTGACTCGCTGACCGACGCGCAGCGCGACGAGCTGGCGAGCCTGATGTCGCAGGCACTGGACGATGCCGGCCTGGCGGCGGAGATGAGCAGGCTCGCGGACGCGCTCCGGTCCCGCAGACCGGACATGGACTCCGGCTACCCGCAGGCGCGGATGACCGGCAGCGAGCCGCTCGGGCTCAGCGACGCTACCGCGGCGCTGGCCGAGCTGGCCGACCTCGCCGACCTCGAGGACGCGATGCGGCAGGACTATCCGGGCGCCCGCCTCGACGACATCGACGAGGAAGCCGTCCGCCGCGCCCTCGGCCGGTCGGCCGTCGACGACATGGAGGCGCTGCGGCAGATCGAGCGGGAGCTGGAACGGCAGGGCTACCTGCAGCGCACCGACGGCAAGCTCGAGCTGACCCCGAAGGCGGTAAGACGCCTCGGCCAGACCGCGCTCAAGAAGGTGTTCGCGCAGCTGCCGGACGGCGGCACCGGCGACCATGACCAGCGGGACGCGGGTCAGGCCGGCGAGTTCACCGGCAGTACCAGGCCCTGGCGGTTCGGCGACGAGCAGGCTATCGATGCGGCGGCGACGGTCCGCAACGCGCTCATGCACCAGGCGGGGCTCTCGACGACGACCGCGGAGCGGGAGCACGCCAGGGTGCAGCTCTCCGTCCGCGACTTCGAGGTCGCGGAGACCGAGCGCCGCGCGTCGGCCGCGGTCTGCCTGCTGGTCGACCTGTCCTACTCGATGGCGCTGCGCGGCACCTGGGGCGCGGCGAAGCAGACCGCGCTGGCCCTGCACGCGCTCGTCCGGACGCAGTACCCCCAGGACGCGATCCAGGTCATCGGGTTCTCGAACTACGCCAGGGAACTCCGGGAGACCGAGCTGGCGGGACTGAGCTGGGACATGGTGCAGGGCACGAACCTGCATCACGCCCTGGTGCTCGCGGGCCGGTTCCTGGACCGGCGGCCCGAGCACAACCCGGTAGTCATGATCATCACCGACGGCGAGCCCACCGCGCACCTGCGCCGTGACGGCAGGTTCTGGTTCGACTGGCCGCCGTCCCCGGAGACACTCCAGCTCACGCTCGCCGAGGTCGACAAGATGACGCGCAGGCACGCGACGCTGAACGTCTTCATGCTCGCCGACGACGAGCGGCTGACCTCGTTCGTAGACGAGGTGGCACGGCGCAACGGCGGCCGGGTGCTGCGGGCGATGCCCGACAGCCTCGGCGAGTACGTGGTGAAGGACTTCCTCCGCACGCGGCGCGAGCACAGCCGGTAGCGCTGGTTATGCAGATAAATCCGACTGGCGGTCTACGATCGGCTCATGTCGTTTGCCGACCATCTCGTCCTGTGGCTGCACATCGCGTTCGCGGTGTTCACGGTCGGGCCGGTGGCCCTCGCGATCTCGTCCACTCCCCGCTACATCAGGAAGCGCGAGGTCACGATCGTCCGCTACCTGACCCGCATTACAACGATCTTCACCGCGGGCTCCCTGGCCGTGCTGATCCTCGGCATCGCCGCCGGGCAGATGCTGCACGAGCTGAGCAAGCCGTGGCTCACCGCCGCCATGACGCTGTTCCTGGTGACGCTCGTGCTCCTGGTGGTCGTCATCTCCGACCAGCGCAAGGCGATCAGGGCACTGGAGGCCGAGACAGCGGCAGCCGACGTTCCCGCAGACCAGCCGGAGCAGACGGTGAGCCCGGAGGAACGGGCGCCCGTGGCCGCCCACCAGGCGTCCGTCGAGCGCGGGCGGATCGCGGTCATGGGCGGCGTGGTGAACCTGATCTGGCTCGCCGTGCTGGCGCTGATGGTCTGGCAACCCTAGTCACTCGGGTCCCAGCCGGAGCAAGCTGTCCCGGTCCCGGCCAGTGGGAGCCAAGATTTTACTTTTATTCTCTTTGTGGCGTATACCGGCAGAGCGCACGAGCGGTACTGTTCCGCTGGTAATTCATCCGCCGGTCTCCTGGCCCCCGGTTCCGTCAGCGTGGCGGCACGCCGGAGGCATCCGGCTCCCCTAGGAGGACGAAGTGAGTTCTGCAAGCGTTTCCGGCGCCGGTTCCGGCAAGCGCCCGCTGGTCATCGTGCTGGCGGTAGTGGGCGGTCTGGCCCTGATCTACGGCATCCTGAACCTGGTCGTGAAGGGCCTGCCGAAAGCGATCACGCTCTACAGCACCTCGAGCAAGACCAACATCACGCATCCGCTGCACGGGGTCATTGCGATCGTCATCGCCGTCGTCCTGTTCGCCCTCGCGTGGTGGCAGAACAAGAAGGCCTGAGTACAGATCAGCGTGCCTGTGCCGGGCGCACGACGGCGGGATGCCTGCCGGACGAGCGCCCGGCACCGTCATGCCCGGGCCCCGCGAGTCAGGATGCCGCGGGGTCCAGCGCGGACCGCAGGTCCTCGATCAGGTCCTCGCACGTCTCGATGCCGACCGACAGCCGGACCAGGTCGCCCGGCACCTCGAGCGGCGAGCCTGCCGTCGACGCGTGCGTCATCCGGCCGGGGTGCTCGATCAGTGACTCCACTCCGCCGAGCGACTCACCGAGCGTGAACAGCCTGGTGCGGCCGCAGATCGCGAGCGCCTCGCCCGGCCCGGCCGCGGCCCGGAACGACACCATGCCGCCGAATCCGCGCATCTGCTTGGCGGCCACCTCGTGCCCCTGGTGGGCGGACAGCCCCGGGTAGAACACCGCGCTGACACGAGGATGACTGATCAGCATCTCGGCGATCCGCTGCGCGTTCGCGCAGTGCCGGTCCATCCGCACGCCGAGCGTCTTGGCGCCGCGCAGCGTCAGCCACGCGTCGAATGCGCCGCCGACGGCGCCGGTCGCGTTCTGCAGGAACGCCAGCCTCGCCCCGAGCTCGGGGTCAGCCACCACCACCGCACCGCCGACCACGTCGGAGTGCCCGCCGATGTACTTGGTGGTGGAGTGCACGACGGCATCCGCGCCGAGCGCGAGCGGCTGCTGCAGGTACGGCGAGGCGAACGTGTTGTCGACCACCAGCAGCGCCCCCGCCTCATGCGCCACGTCGGCGAGCGCGACCAGGTCGGCGATGCCGAGCAGCGGGTTGGTCGGCGTCTCCACCCAGATCAGCCTCGCCCCGCGCGCGGCCAGCGCGGCCCGCACCGCCGCCGGGTCCGACATCGGAACCGGCTGGTAGCTGACATTCCAGCCCTGCAGGACCTTGTCGAACAGCCGGAACGTGCCGCCGTACGCGTCCAGCGGGATCAGTACGTGATCGCCGGGCTGGCACAGCGCGCGCACGAGGCAGTCCGACGCGGCCATCCCGGAGGCGAAGGCGAGGCAGCGCGCGCCGCCCTCCAGCGCCGCCAGGCACTCCTCGAGTGCGCCCCTGGTCGGGTTCGCGGTGCGCGAGTACTCATAGCCCTCGATCCACCGCGCGGCCTCGCCTAGTTCCTTGCCGCGCAGCCCGCCGACGCCGTCCTGCTTGTACGTCGAGGTCTGGTAGATCGGCGGCACGACGGCACCGGTGACCGGGTCCGGCTCCTGGCCGGCGTGGATGGCGAGCGTCTCGAAACCGGGCATATCCCAAGCGCCCCTTTGCGCAGTCGGATGGCGGAGGCCGCCAAGTCTACGGGCCGCCGGCTAGGAGCTCTGGCTGGACAGGAACGTCAGCACGTCCTGGCGGGTGATCAGTCCGGCCGGCTTGCCGTCGACGAGCACGACGGCCGCGCCCGCGGTCTCCAGCGCGCTGGCGACGACGCTCACCGGCTCGCCGGAGCCTACCGAGGGCAGCGGCGGGGACATCAGGGCCGCGACCTGGTCGTCCGGGTGGGCCTTGCCCGCCACCAGCGCCTCCAGCAGATCGTGCTCCACGATCGAGCCGACCACCTCGGCCGCCATGACGGGCGGCTCGGCGCTCAGCACCGGGAGCTGGGAGACGTCGAACTCGCGCAGCGCCGAGATGACGGTGCGCACCGTGTCGGTCGGGTGCGCGTGCACGAAGGCCGGCAGCCCGCCGCCCTTGCGTTCCAGCACGTCGCCGACCCTCTGCTCGGCGGTCTCGGCGGTCAGGAAGCCGTAATCGGCCATCCACTCGTCGTTGAAGATCTTGGCCAGGTAGCCGCGGCCGCCGTCCGGCAGCAGCACCACGATGACGTCGCCGGGCGCTGCGGTCTTCGCCACCGCCAGGGCCGCCACCACGGCCATGCCGCACGAGCCGCCGGTGAGCAGCGCCTCCTCCCTGGCCAGCCGGCGCGTCATGAGGAACGACTGGGCGTCGCTCACGGCGATGACCTGGTCGCAGATGCCCTTGTCATAGGTCTCGGGCCAGATGTCCTCGCCGACGCCCTCGACCAGGTACGGCCGGCCGGTCCCGCCCGAGTAGACCGAGCCTTCCGGGTCGGCGCCGATCACCTGCACCCGCCCCCCGGATACCTCCTTGAGGTAGCGGCCGGTGCCCGAGATCGTGCCGCCGGTCCCGATCCCCGCGACGAAGTGCGTGACCCGGCCGTCGGTCTGGGCCCAGATCTCGGGGCCCGTCGAGTGGTAGTGCGAGGCCGGGTTCTCCATGTTGGTGTACTGATTGGGCTTCCAGCCGCCGGGGGTCTCCCTGGCCAGCCGGTCCGAGACCGAGTAATAGGAGTCCGGATGGTCGGGCGACACGGTGGTCGGGCACACCACGACCTCGGCGCCGTAGGCCCGCAGCACGGCGATCTTGTCCTGCGCGACCTTGTCCGGGCACACGAACAGGCAGCGGTAGCCCTTTTCCTGCGCCACGATGGCCAGCCCCACGCCGGTGTTACCGGAGGTTGGCTCCACGATCGTGCCGCCCGGCCGCAGCGCGCCCGACTTCTCGGCGGCCTCCACCATGCGCAGTGCTATCCGGTCCTTGACCGAGCCACCGGGGTTGAAGTACTCCACCTTGGCCAGCACCTGCGGTGCGTCCGGGCCGAGCTGCCGGGTGACCTTGCGAAGCCGAACAATCGGGGTGTTCCCGAACAATTCGATCAGGGAGTCATGGACCTGCATCTGTCGCCGCCTTGTGCGTGAATCCCGTCGAGGCCCCGTCGCCTCCGGGATAGAGGCTATCCAACCGGCTATCTGACCCGATCACGGCCGGATCCCGCGGTTCAGGTCACCGTTCTGATGAGTTACTGTGCGGTTAACTAGCGAGACTTACCGAGGGAGCCGTCATGCCAGAGGCCGTCATCGTCGCGACCGCACGTTCTCCGATCGGGCGCGCCTTCAAGGGCTCGCTGACGACCATCAGGCCCGACGATCTGACGTGCCAGATGGTCAGGGCGGCGCTGGCCAAGGTGCCCCAGCTGGATCCCGCGCAGATCAACGACCTGATTCTCGGCTGCGGCCTGCCCGGCGGCGAGCAGGGCTACAACATGGCGCGGGTGGTCGCCGTGATGCTCGGCTACGACTCGGTGCCCGGTACCACGATCACCCGGTACTGCTCCTCCTCCCTGCAGAGCACCCGGATGGCGTTCCACGCGATCAAGGCCGGCGAGGGCGACGTGTACGTCTCCGCGGGCGTGGAGTGCGTCAGCCGCCTCGCCTTCGGCAGCAGCGACGGACAGCCGAACACCAAGAACCCGGTGTTCGCGGACGCGGAGGCCAGGGCCAAGGAGATGGAGCAGGGCGGGTTCAGCTGGCACGACCCGCGCGAGGACGGCGGCGTCCCCGACATCTACATCGCCATGGGCCAGACGGCGGAGAACGTGGCACAGCTGCGCGGCGTCAGCCGCGCCGAGCAGGACGAGTTCGGCGTCCGGTCACAGAACATGGCGGAGAAGGCGCTGGCCAACGGGTTCTGGCAGCGCGACATCACACCCGCGACGCTGCCCGACGGCAGCGTCGTGTCCGCCGACGACGGCCCGCGGCCCGGCACGACGCTGGAGAAGGTCGCCCAGCTGCAGCCGGTCTTCCGGCCCGACGGCACGGTGACGGCCGGCAACTGCTGCCCGCTGAACGACGGCGCCGCGGCAGTGGTCGTGATGAGCGACACCAAGGCCGCCGAGCTGGGCCTGACCCCGCTCGCGCGGATCGTGTCCAGCGGCGTCACCGGCCTGTCGCCGGAGATCATGGGCCTCGGTCCGGTCGAGGCATCGCGGCAGGCACTTGCCAGGGCCGGGATGACGATCGAGGACGTGGACCTGGTGGAGATCAACGAGGCGTTCGCGGCCCAGGTGATCCCCTCCTACACCGACCTCGGCATCGACATCGACAAGCTGAACGTGAACGGCGGCGCGATCGCGGTCGGCCACCCCTTCGGCATGACCGGCGCGCGGATCACCTCCACGCTGCTGAACGGCCTCCAGTTCCATGACAAGTCGATCGGCCTGGAGACCAGGTGCGTGGGCGGCGGCCAGGGCATGGCGATGATCTTCGAGCGGCTCGGCTAGGCACCCGCGGGTCCGGCTCACTCGCCGCGGCTCGCGCTAAGACACGTCATGGGCAGCTTAGGCCGACATCGCGGGCAGCAGTCTGCACGGCCGGATATGCCAGTATTCGGGGGCTAACGATAAACGGGGCATTACGGAAGGGTGACACCTAGGTCTTGCCACCGGCCAGGCTGTGGTGCAGTCTCGACAGCAAGGACTCCCTCACCCTGGAGGTGCCACTTGTCCCTGAGCCACTCCCCGGAGATGCATCAGAACCTGATCGCCCGCATCCCGTCCGTGACGGGACTCCAGCTCCGTGAGTGGTTCAGCCGACTTGAATCGGGTCCGGCATTCCTGCGCTGCAACGAGCGCGCGCACTGGCTGTCCGACGAGCACGGGCTCTCGCACGGCTACGCGTCCGCGATCGTGCACGAGTACGAGTTCCAGCGCCGCAGCAGGCTCAACGGGGCCTGACCGCCAGCGGTGGACATAGCGAGCGCCACCGGCTTTCTGGCAGCGCACCCGCGCGCCGTCCTCGCGACCATGCGGGCCGACGGCCGCCCGCAGCTCTCGCCCGTTGTCGTCGCTGTCGACGACGACGGGCGCCTGCTTGTCAGCACCAGGGAGACCGCCATCAAGGCGAAGAACCTGGCCAGGGATCCCAGAGCCTCGGTGTGCGGGCTCAACGACGGGTTCTTCGGCGAGTGGGTGCAGGCAGAGGGCAACGCCGAGCTGATCCACCTGCCCGACGCGATGCCGCTGCTGGAGGACTACTACCGCCGGATCTCCGGCGAGCACCCGGACTGGCAGGAGTACCGGGAGGCCATGCGGCGCGACAAGCGCCTGATTATCAGGGTCGTGGTGGACCGTGCGGGACCGAGCGTTAGCGGCTAGCGCGGCACGGCCGCGCGCAATTAAGCGCACCTTTATACGCCCGAATGGTGCGCCGCTGTCGCTTGTCGTCACATTACTTCCCCGGTGACCGAGAGTTTATGCTCTCAGTCAGGTACCTGAACCTTCAGTCAGGAGAGCGAACGATTGCAGAGGTATAGCAGCACGTCAGGGCCTCATCGGTACCCCCGGTCGGGGTCGAACCGACACTGGGGACCCTTTTAGGGGGCCGGCCTCTTCCTTTGGGCTACGGGGGCATTGCGATGATACCTCGCACCGATCAGCCAACTCTAGATATGGCAATTAACGTTTGCCGATTCAAGGCCAATGTCTTGGTTTTTAATCCATGCGAAGTTCCGCGGCTGACACAATGAGTGACTATTGAGCCATTCTTATTACTGTCAGTAGCGAGAGGTCACTCTTCGGCCGCTGTCGCACCGGTGAGCGCGCGGGCCCGGCCGAAGACCGCGTCGAGCATCGCGTCGGTGACCCGCCCGGTGAACGTGTTCTGCTGACTGGGGTGGTAGCAGCCGATGACCGTCAGCGGCCGCGCGCCGCCGGCCGCGGCCACCACGGTCTCGGCCCCGTGCCCGAACACCGGCCGGGGCCGCGGCACCGCGTAGCCGAGCGCGGCGAGCTGCGGCCAGAGTGCCTGCCAGGCGAAATGGCCGAGGCACACGACCACGCGCAGCTCCGCGCGCAGCAGTGCGAGCTCGGCAGCCAGCCACGGCGCGCAGGTGTCGCGCTCAGCCACGGTGGGCTTGTTGGCCGGCGGTGCGCAGCGAACCGCGGCGGTCATCCGGGCCGAGAACAGCCGCTGGCCGTCGCCTGCCGTGACCGAGGTCGGCTGCGCAGCCAGCCCGCACCGCCACAGGGACGCGAACAGCACATCACCGCTGCGGTCCCCGGTGAAAACACGGCCGGTCCGGTTGCCGCCGTGGGCGGCCGGCGCCAGGCCGAGGATGAGCAGCCGCGGCTTGTCATCACCCCAGCCGGGCACCGGCCGGCCCCAGTAGCGCTCCCCCGCGAAAGCCCGGCGCTTGCTGGCCGCGACCTCTTCCCGCCAGCTGACCAGGCGGGGGCATGCCCGGCAGACCGACTCGCGCGCGGCGAGCTCGCCGACCGAGCTCGCCGCGGCGGCGAGCTCGCGGACCTGCCCGGCGGTCACCGCTACCGGCGTCGCCTCCGTGGCCGGATCCTCGGGCCAGCCCGAGCCGGGGCGCACCGCCGCCACCAGGGGCCGGCGTTCCTCACTCACGAGCCATCGACCACGCGATGCCGTCGAGGATGTCATGCTCACTGGTGACCACCTCGGCGAACCCGAATCGCTCCATCAGCCGGTCGAGGATCAGCGCGCCGGCGCCGATCACGTCTACGCGGCCGGGATGCAGCGAGCCGATCGCGGCGCGCTCGGCGTGCGTCTGGCCGAGCAGCAGATCGGTGACCCGCCGGACGTCGGCCGCCCGCAGCCGGGCATGGTGGGTTCTGCGCGGGTCGTAGGCCGGCAGGCCGAGCGCGATCGCCGTCACCGTGGTGACCGAGCCTGCCAGCCCGACCAGCGTCCTGGCCTCCGCCACCGGCACCACGGCCGCCACGTCAGCCAGGGCGCGGTCGACGTCCGCGCGGGCGGCTGCGACCTCGGCCGGGGGCGGCGGGTCCGAGTGCAGATGCCGCTCGGTAAGGCGCACGCAGCCGACGTCGACCGAGATCGCGGCCAGGCCGGCCCCCGGCTCGCCGCTGCCGAGCACGAACTCGGTGGACCCGCCGCCGATGTCCACCACCAGGTACGGGGGCTGCGGCGGCGCGGCACCGCCGGCGACGCCACCGCGGCCCAGCTCGGCGGTCGCGCCGGTGAACGACAGCGCGGCTTCCTCCTGGCCGCTGATCACCTCCGGCAGCACGCCGAGCGTCTGCCGCACGCCGTCGGTGAACTCCGCGGCGTTGCTGGCGTCCCTGGTGGCGCTCGTCGCGACCATCCGGATCACGCTGGCTCTCGTCCTGGCGATGTCGCCGGCGTACTGGGCCAGGACCGCCATCGTGCGCCCGAGCGCGTCGGGCGCGAGCCGGCCGGTCGCGTCCACACCCTGGCCCAGCCTGACGATCTCCATCCGCCGCTCGATGTCGGTCAGCGCATGACGCACGGTATCGACGTCCGCTATCAGCAGCCGCAGCGAGTTGGTCCCGCAGTCGATCGCCGCAACCCGCTGTGTCATCCGGCCGCCTCTCCGGCATCTCCGCTCGTGTCCGGCACGCACTGGCCAGCTTCCCACCACGCGCCCGCCTCGCGCACGGCCTGCGCGCCGAGCGGGTTGACGCCGGGCACCGCGAGTTCGTGCGCCGCGAGGGCGTGCAGGCACTTGACCCGGTCGGGCATGCCGCCCGCGCTCTGCGTCCCGGCCGGCAGCGGCCGCAGTCCGGCGGCGGCAGCGGCCTGGTCCCGGCGAGCCAGGTAGTCGGCGTGCGCGGCGCCGTAGGCCGCCTTCAGCGCGGGATCGGTCCCGAGCCTGGCCTGCATCTCTCGCATGGCCCCGGCGGCCTCGAGCCTGCTCATCGCCGCCGCGGCGCGCGGGCAGGTCAGGTAGTACAGCGTCGGGAACGGCGTGCCGTCCGGCAGGCGGGGCTGGGTCTGCACGACGTCTGGCAGTCCGCACAGGCAGTAGTGCGCGATCGCGGTCACGCCCCGCGGCTGGCGGCCGAGCTGACGCGCGACGATGTCCAGTTCGGCCGGCTTCGGGCTCTCCGGCGATGTCACCGGGACGGCTTCGGCGGTGTCCCGTCCGCCTCGCGGACCGAAGTCCACAGGGCCCCGTACCAGGCAGGCGCGTGCTGAGCGCGCACAGTCTTGGCGTGGTGCGACGCGGGCGCGATTACGACGTAGCAGGTCTGGGCGGGGAAGCACATGTTCAGCCGGTCCCGCGCTTCCTGCTCGATGAAGGACGGTGACGTGACCGCTCGCTGCTGTGCCCGCAGCTTCTGCACCTTGGTGGCCAGCTGCGAGTTCTCCGCCTCGAGCTGGTCGATCTGGCGCCGTTCGGCGATGTACTCCCGGATCGGGTATGCCAGGCTCAGCCCGATGGCGCAGATCACCACGACAAGGACGGCCGCGCGGCTGGTGAACCTGGGGCGCGAGGCCTGCTCAGATTCGGCGGCGGCCGGGCGGCCTGCTCCCGTCGCGGTCCTCACGACCCGCCCGTCCGCACGATCAGCCCGTCGCCGAGCGCGGGAACGCGGCGCGCCCGGCATAGACCGCGCCGTCGCCCAGCAGTTCCTCGATCCGCAGCAGCTGGTTGTACTTGGCGACCCGCTCCGACCGGCACGGCGCCCCGGACTTGATCTGGCCGCAGTTCAGCGCGACCACCAGGTCCGCGATGGTCGTGTCCTCGGTCTCGCCGGAGCGGTGGCTCATCATCGTCGTGAAGCCGCTGCGGTGGGCGAGGTCGACGGCGGAGAACGTCTCGGTCAGCGTGCCGATCTGGTTCACCTTGACCAGCAGCGAGTTGGCTGTCTTCTCCCTGATCCCGCGCCGGATCCGGTCCGGGTTCGTGACGAAGATGTCGTCCCCCACGATCTGCACCCGCTCGCCGAGCCGGGCCGTCAGCTCGCGCCAGCCGTCCCAGTCCTCCTCGGCCAGCGGATCCTCCAGCGAGACAATCGGGTAGGCGTCGAGCCAGTCCGCATAGACCGAGGTCATGTCCGCAGCGGTCTTGCTGCCGCCTTCGAAGTTGTAGCTGCCCTCGGACTCGAAGTTGCTCGCGGCGGAGTCGATTGCCAGCGCGACGTCACGGCCGGGCGTCAGGCCAGCCTTGCCGATCGCCTCGACGATCAGGTCCAGGGCCGCCCGGTTGTGCTCCAGGTCGGGCGCGAAGCCGCCCTCGTCACCCACGCCGGTGTTCAGCCCGTGCTGCCTGAGCACAGCCTTGAGCGCGTGATACGTCTCCGCGCCCCAGCGGACAGCCTCGCTGAACGTAGCGGCGCCGACCGGCGCGATCATGAACTCCTGGATGTCGACGTTAGAGTCCGCGTGCGCGCCGCCGTTGAGGATGTTCATGCACGGCACCGGGAGCACGTGCGCGTTCGGCCCGCCCAGGTAGCGGAACAGCGGCAGGCTGGCCGAGTCGGCTGCCGCCCTCGCGACGGCCAGGCTGACTCCGACGATCGCGTTCGCGCCGAGCCGGGACTTGTCCGGCGTGCCGTCCAGCTGGATCATGTCCTGGTCGACCAGGCGCTGATCCTCGGCGTCATAGCCGAGCAGCTCGGGCTGAATCTCGTCGATGACCGCCCGCACCGCCTTGCTGACGGACTTGCCGCCGTACTCGCCGCCGCCGTCGCGCAGTTCCACGGCCTCGAACACGCCCGTCGACGCGCCGCTCGGGACTGCCGCGTGGCCGATGCTGCCATCGTCGAGCGCCACCTCGACCTCGACCGTGGGGTTGCCGCGCGAGTCGAGGATCTGCCTTGCGTAAATGCCTTCGATCGAGGCCACGGTTACTGCTCCTGCGGTCTGGCTGCTTAGGGGATCAATTCGGAGCCTAGTAGAGCGCTGGCCGGCCGGCGCAGCGGGCACGCCGTACGGCCGCGATCACACCGCCACCTCAGGGGCAGCCCGGCCCGCGATCAGCGGCAGGTCGAGGTAGGTCCTGATGCCGGGCTGCGCCCGGCACACGTAGGGGACCGCGTTCACGCAGTGGTTCGCGGTGGCGACCACGCCAGGGTTGCGGACCAGGCCGTCGGCAACCGAGCCGGGCTGCAGCCCGGTGAGCGTGACCTTCATGCTCGGCTCGCCGGTGATCTCGATCTCGAACCGGTGCCCGGCCGGGCCGAACGTCCGGGGCGGGTCGAGGTTCTCCTCGCCCATCAGCCAGTTCACCGCCGCCGTGACAACCGGCCGGCCGGCCACCTCGGCCTCCCACCGGAACCGGCGCGCCGCCACCTGCCCCGGCAGGATCACGCCGGCTGGCGAGTCGATCGCGGCGGTAGCCACCGCGATCTCCTGACGGGTCGCTATCTTGCCCGCGGCGGCGAATCCCATCGCGTCGACGATCATGCGCACCGAGGCCTTGAACCCGGCACCGAGCAGCGCGGCCATCGGGCTCGCGAGCGCGTCCTCGGGCGTTCCGCCGAAACCCATCACGTGCCGGATCACATCCGGTGCGTCGTAGGTCCTGATGTCGGAGAACTCCTCGGCGCGAATGTGGGTGACGGCCGAGCTCAGCGCCGACAGCGTCAGCGGGAATCGCTCGGTAATCCCGCCGGGATGGATGCCGGTGCCGTGCAGCGTCACCCCGCCCGCCTGGCAGGCCGCCTCGATCTCGGTGACCCTGGCCGGGTCGGGATAGATCCAGCCCACCGGCGTGACGACGTTCTTGCCCGACCGCAGCAGCCGGGCGACGACGCCGGCGTCCGGCACCAGCGGCGCGTAGACAACGCAGTCGGCGTCGGTGGCCAGCAGCCGGCCGGCATCCGTGCTGGCCCGGATGCCCGATGGCGGCAGGCCGGCCAGCTCGGACGCGTCCCGGCCGTCCTTGGCCGGGCTGTGCACCCAGCAGCCGGCCAGCTCCAGCTCGGGATGACGGGCGATCGCCTCGATCGCGGCCCGCCCTACGCCCCCGGTGGCCCACTGAATGACCCGGTATGTCATGCCGCTAACCCAACCAACGCGCGCCGATCGCCGTCAACGGCGTGCCCGCGTTACCGGCGACTCATTCATTCCGGCCGGACGAATAGTACGTATCGGGCGCGTGAGCGACCGGAATGAATGAACCGTCGCGCAGGTCAGTCCGGCTCGGCGGCTTCCCACGCGCGGACCCGGTCCGCGTAGGCGCGGGCAGCAGCGCGCAGCTCCAGCTCGGGGTCCAGGCCCTCGGCCTGCGCCCGGCCGACGAGCGCGAGCAGTTCCTGGCCGAGCCCGCCGGCCGGGCCGCCGCCGCCAGGACCCCGGCCAGCGCCCGCGCCCGGGCCGACCTCGTCCCTGCGACCGGTGCCTGGGTCGACCAGGTCGGCAGGAACGCCGGCCCGCTGAGCGCGCCGCAGCAGCTGGGCCGCGAGCGACAGCGCGGGCTGGCTCATCGGAACGCCGTCGAGCGCCGACACCCGGTCACCGCCGGCCTTGGCCTTACGCTCCGCGGCCTTGATCGTGTCCCAGTTCACCAGGACCTCATCCGGCCCGGAGACCGCGACGTCACCGAACACGTGCGGATGCCGCCGCTTCAGCTTGTCGATGATCCCGGCGGCGACGTCATCGATCGTGTAGCCGGTGCCGTCCGTCCGCTCCTGCGCGATCCGGGCATGGAAGACGACCTGCAGCAGGACGTCACCGAGTTCCTCGCGGACCGCGGCCTGGTCGCCGGCCGCCAGCGCGTCCAGTGCCTCGTAGGTCTCCTCCATCAGGTGCGGCGCGAGGCTCGCCTGCGTCTGCCTTCTGTCCCACGGGCAGTTCACCCGCAGCGTGTCCATGACCTCGACCAGCTCGGTCAGCCTGCCGCCCGGCGGCGGATCAGAGCGCCCGGAAGCGGGGCCGCCTGCGGGCCTGTCCGGCGGCGCGGTCATCTACTGCACCGGGTCAGCAGGGCGGCGTCCGCCGGATCGAGCTCGCCGACGGCGACGGCGTCGGATCGGCGGCCAGCGTCGACGGGGCCGCCACGACCGAGAACCCGCTGTAGTCGTACTCGCCGTACTGCGGGTTCACGTTGATGGCAAGGCTCTTGGCGGCCAGGCACTGCTGGTGGCTGAGCGCCTTGTCGACTGCCTGCTGCTCGGCCGAGGTCTTGGGCGCGGTGCCGCCGTTGAGCTGGTCGATCAGCGCGGTCTGGATCGCGCCCGCGCGCTCGATCTCGGGCAGCAGCGCGGGCGGCAGCGCGCCGCCGGCCGACCAGTACTGCTCCAGCGAGACGTTGCTCTGCTTGGCCTGCGCGGCATACTGCTCGCGGGCCACCTGGATCTGATGCGGCGTCACCGAGATGTGGTGCTGGCTGGCCATCCGGTCATACACCTGGAAGAGGATCAGCCAGGTCAGCACCTGCTGGGTCTCCTGCGCGACTGGCCGCTGCGGCTGGATCTTCTTCTTCCTGTCGGCTGCGTAGGCGCTGTTGAGATTCGCCACCTGGGACGTCAGCGTCGAGATAGTGATCCTGCTGCTCGAGGTGACCGCGGCGGCGCCGAGCTGGGTGGAGCTGCACGCGCACACCGCCAGGCCGCCGGCCAGCGCGACCGCCGCGGCCTTCAGGACCGAGCGCGGCCTGGCCTCGGTGCCCAGCACGCCGACGTTCCTCCTCATGACCAGCTTCCTCTCAACGCTCAGGTCCGCCGCCGGCCGGCGCCAGCCCGCCCAGCACCGCCTCGATAAGTTCCTCGCACCAGGCCAGCAGCTCCCGGTCTCGCAGCGGCGGCGCGCCGAGGGAGACATTCCTCCCCGCGCCCGCTCGAAGTCCGCTGGACCCTGCGTGCCTTCCGGGCACCGCCTTCGGCACCGGTACGAGCATCGTACGCACCGCGGGCTTGAGGATAGTGCCGGGGTACAGCCGCTGGACCCGGACGGTACGGGAGTCGGGCAGCTCCACCGGGCCGAACCGGACGTGGTTGCCCTGCAGCATGACGTCGGTCAGCCCGGCCTGCCGGGCCACGTACCGCAGCCGGGCGACGGCGAGCAGGCTCTCCACCTGATCAGGCACCGGCCCGAACCGGTCGTTCAGCTCGTCCCTGACCGCCTCGATGTCGGCCGCGGAGTCGATCGACGCGATCGCCGTGTAGGCCTCGAGCCGCAGCCGCTCGCCGGTCACGTAGTCGTGCGGGATGTGCGCGTCCACCGGCAGCTCGACCCGTACCTCGGCCCGCTCGGCCGGGCCGTCGCCGCGCAGCTCGCGGACCGCCTCGCCGATCATCTTCACGTACAGGTCGAACCCGACGGCCGCGACGTGCCCGGACTGCTCGCCGCCGAGCAGGTTGCCCGCGCCGCGGATCTCCAGGTCCTTCATCGCGATGTGCAGGCCGGCCCCGATGCCGGTGTGCTGCTGCAGCGTGGCGAGCCGCTCGTGCGCGGTCTCGGTCAGCGGCTTCTCCGGCGGGTACAGGAAATAGGCGTAGCCCCGCTCCCGGCCGCGCCCGACCCGGCCGCGGAGCTGGTGCAGGTCCGGCAGCCCGTAGGCGTCCGCGCGGTCCACGATCAGCGTGTTGGCGTTCGGGATGTCCAGCCCGGACTCCACGATCGTGGTCGAGACCAGCACGTCGAACTTGCGCTCGATGAAGCCGGTCATGATCTGCTCGAGCGTGTGCTCGTTCAGCTGCCCGTGCCCGACGCCGATCCGCGCCTCGGGCACCAGCTCGGCCAGCCTGGCCGCGACCTTGTTGATCGACGACACCCGGTTGTGCACGAAGAACACCTGGCCGTCGCGCAGCAGCTCGCGCCGGATCGCGGCCGCGATCTGCTTCTCGTCGTACGGGGTGACCGACGTCAGCACCGGGTGCCGCTCCTCCGGCGGGGTCAGGATCGTGGACATCTCCCTGATCCCGGAGATACCCATCTCCAGCGTGCGCGGGATCGGGGTTGCCGACATCGCCAGCACGTCGACCTCGGTGCGCAGCTGCTTGAGGAACTCCTTGTGCTCGACCCCGAACCGCTGCTCCTCGTCGATGATCAGCAGGCCGAGGTTCGCGAAGCGCACCTCGGGTGAGAGCAGCCGGTGCGTGCCGATCACGACGTCCACCTTGCCGGCGGCCAGGCCCTCCAGCGTGTCGGCGACCTCGCGGTCGGACTGGAACCGCGACAGCGGCCGGACCGTGACCGGGAACGGCGCGTACCGCTCCGCGAACGTCGCGAAGTGCTGCGCGGACAGCAGCGTGGTCGGCACGAGCACCGCCACCTGCTTGCCATCCTGCACCGCCTTGAACGCGGCCCGCACCGCGATCTCGGTCTTGCCGTATCCCACGTCACCGCAGATCAGCCGGTCCATCGGCACCGCGCGCTCCATGTCGGACTTGACCTCGTCCACGGCGGCGAGCTGGTCGGGCGTCTCCACGTAGGGAAACGCGTCCTCCAGCTCGCGCTGCCAGGGCGTGTCCTGGCCGAACGCGTGCCCCGGCGAGGCCATCCGCGCCTGGTACAGCCGGATCAGGCCGGCCGCGATGTCACGGACCGCCTTGCGCGCGCGGCCCTTGGCCTTCACCCAGTCCGCGCCGCCGAGCCGGTGCAGCGCCGGCGCCTCGCCGCCGGTGTACCGGGTCACCTCGTCGAGCTGGTCGGTCGGCAGGTACAGCCGGTCCGGCGGCTGCCCGCGCTTGCTGGGCGCGTACTCGATCACCAGGTAGTCACGCGTGGCGCCCTGAATGGTCCGGCTGGTCATTTCCAGGTACCGGCCCACGCCGTGCTGCTCGTGCACGATGAAGTCGCCGGGCGTGAGCTGCAGCGGGTCGACGCCGCCGCGGCGCCTGCTGGGCATCCGGTGCGACTGGCGGGTGCCGGTCCGCGTCCCGGACAGGTCGGCCTCGGCCAGCACCGCTAGCTTCACCGCAGGCCAGACAAACCCGGTCTCCAGCTGCCCGGTCGCCACGTGCGCGAGCCCGGCCTCCGGCGGCTGCTGCAGGTCGCCGTCCCTGGCACCGAGGCCCTCGCTGCGCAGCAGCTCCGCGAGCCGCTTCGCCGGCCCGTGCCCGCCGGTCACCAGCACGACCCGCCACTCCTGCGAGAGCCACTGGCGGACGTCCGCGACGGCGCGCGCGGTCTCGCCCCGGTAGCCCGGCGCCGGATCGGCTTTCACCAGGAACGCCGGCCCGCCTTCGTCCGCGGCCTGCGCAGGCTCGCCGTCCGGTGCGGTGTCAGCCGGGGCCGCGGTGGCGAACGGGGTGATCGTCCACCAGGGCAGCGCCAGGTCGGTGGCCGTGTCCCTGACGTCGGTGATGGGCCGGATCGCTGCTTCACCAAGGTCAATCGGCACGTCGCCGCCCGCCGCCGCGCTCACCCAGGACGCCTCGAGGAACTCCTGGCTGGTCCAGACCAGGTCGGCCGCCCTGGCCCGGATCCGCTCCGGGTCGCAGGCCACGATCTTGCTGCCTGCGGGCAGGTAGGCGAGCAGCAGCTCCATCCGGTCGGTCAGCGCCGGCGCGAGCGCCTCCATGCCCTCGACGGTGATGCCCTCGGCCATCTTGCCGAGGATGTCGTGCAGACCCGGCCACTCAGAGGCGAGCTGCCGGGCCCGGTCGCGCACCTCCCGGGTCAGCAGCAGCTCGCGGCAGGGCGGCGCCCACAGCCCGTCCGGAGCGGTCGCGAGGCTGCGCTGGTCGGCCGCCCTGAAGTAGCGGATCTCCTCGATCTCGTCGCCCCAGAACTCGATCCGCAGCGGGTGCTCGTCGGTCGGCGGGAACACGTCGAGCAGGCCGCCGCGGACCGCGATCTCGCCGCGGCGCTCGACCAGTTCCACCCGGGCATAGCCGACCTCGACCAGGTGGGCCACCGTGTCATCGAGACTTGCCTGCTGGCCCGCCTCGAGCTTTACGGGAGTGAGCTCGCCGAGGCCGGCGACCATCGGCTGCAGCAGGCTCCTTACCGGGGTCGTGACGACGCCAAGCGGGCCCGACCGCGGATCGGACGAGTCCGGGTGCGCGAGCCTGCGCAGGATCGCCAGCCGCTGGCCCGAGGTGTCCGAGCGCGGCGACAGGCGCTCGTGCGGCAGGGTCTCCCACGCGGGGAAGTACCCGACGGCGTCCTCGCCGAGCAGCGATCCGAGGCCGGCCGCCAGCTCCTCGGCCTCGCGGGCGGTGGCGGTGACGGCAAGCACGAAAGGGCGCGCGTGGCCGTCGCCGGCGGGCCCCTGCTGGCCGGCGAGAGCGGCTACCAGCAGCGGGCGCAGCGCCGCAGGCGCGATCAGGTCGCCGCCGAGAGCTGGCAGCGTGACGGCCTGCTCGACTGCAGCCTGCAGATCCGGGTCGGCACTGATGACCGGAAGTAGGCCGGAGAGACTCATTGTGTCCTTACATAGGCAGCACGAATGGCCCGCTGCGGCGCGGATGGGCACCACCAGCGGGATGCCTCTAGCTTACGGGCTGCGCGCCGCCGGAGGGCGCAGCGGCCGCGGTCTCGGCCGCGGCACGCAATCTGCGAACGCAAAGTGTTCAGAGCGCTACGCTTTGTCATCGTGGCGACTGCGGAGAACCTTCCGGGACTGTGCACCAGGCCAGTCGTGGTCGATGATGGCCCTGCGCCCGGCGTGGCCGGGCTGTTCACCAGGTTCGCGCTTGACCTGGCCGCGCAGCGGCCGGGGCGGCCCCTGGTCCTGCTGCAGGCCGGCTGCACCACGGCCGGACCCGAGCTCGATCTCTCCGTGCTGCGCGCGCACGGCCACGACCTGGACGTGACGATGGCCGACGACGAGACGGCCGCGAGCCGCGCAGCGGTCGCCGGGCGGCCGGAGCTGCGCACCGCTGCGCTCGGCGAGCTGCGGCTGCTGCCGCTGCGGCCGCGTTCGGTCGACATCGTGCAGTGCTCGCTGCTGCTGCACCGCGTCAGCGATGCGGAGATGCTGCTCGGCAGGCTCGCGGCCGCCGTGCGGCCCGGCGGACTGCTGTTCCTCCGCCTGGCCGATCCCGCCAGCGCCGTGGGCTTCCTGGACCGCAGGCTGCCCGCGATCCTGCGGGCTGCCGCGTGGCGGGGCACGCGGCGCGGTACGGCCGGGCCGCATCCCGCCCGCTATGAGGCGGTCGCGTCGGCACGCGGCATCGAGGCATTCGCCAGCAGGCACGGCCTGGCGATCGCGCACCGCGGCACGGCAAGCTCGCCGCGTGCCCTGACCCGGCCGCCGCTGGAACGGGTGGCGGTCTCGCTGGTGGCCCGGCTGTCTGGCGGCAGGCTTGCCAGCGATCACGACGAGCTGTGCTACGTCATCCGCCGGCCCGAGGACCGGTTCGCCAGGGTGCTGCCGTAGCGCGCGGCTGACCGGGCCCGGCACGGACTTGGAGTAGCCTCGGGGTTGCTCTGCAGGTTTTGTGCGGCGTCGGCCGTGGGCTGGCGCGCGGCTGGCGGGCTGGCCACGGCGCGCCGGAGGAGGGGACCACGTGACTGCTGGAGCTGAGGCTGCACCGATGGCAGCGCTGGATGACATGCATATATACGCGCTATCGGCCGATCAGCTAGCCGACCTGGAGCTGCTTCTGTCCGGCGCGCTCGACCCGCTCACCGGCTTCATGACCGACGCCGACGTGGCCGGCGTCCGGTCGTCGGGCCGACTCTCGGACGGGACGCCGTTCCCCGTCCCGGTCGCGCTCGACGTGCCCGCGGATTCGCTGCCGCAGCAGCTGGCGGCGGCCACCTCCGGTCGCCTGCTGCTGGCGGACCCGGAGGGCACCCCGGTCGGGATGCTGCAGATTACCGAGCGGACGCCGCTGCAGGCCCCGGCCGCGGGCGGCGGCGCCAGTCCGGAGCTGGTACGGCTGGCGGGTCCCGTCACCGCGAACCGCACGCTGGAACACGGGCCGTTCCGGCGGCTCATGCTCACCCCAGCGCAGACCAGGCAGAGGCTGGCCGACGGCCCGGTGCTCGGGTTCGCGACGCACGCACCGCTGAACAGCCGGCAGATCGGCCAGCTGCGGCACCTGGCCGGTCAGCTGCGGGCGCAGATACTGCTGCTGCCGCTGATCGGCGGGCAGGCCGAGGTGGTGCACAGCCCGCAGGCACTGATCAGGACGGTCCTGGCCGCGGCCGGCAGTCTGCCGGCCGGGTCGCTCGTCGTTCCGGTCCCGCTCGGCCCCCGCGCGGGCCTGGCCGGCGATCCGCAGGGCAGGGCGCGGGAGGTCGCGCTCTGGGCTCGCGTTGCCGCCGCGTACGGTGCCACGCACCTCATGACCGACGACGGGCTGCCGGCCGATGCCGCGGGTCCCCGCGCTGCGGGCGCCGGCGTCACCGCGGAGACACTCACCGAGGCGGCGGTCATCCCGGTGGTGCGCTCCGGCGACTGGGCGTATGACCCGCGCGCCGAGGTGTGGCGGCCGCTGTCCCTCATCGAGGCGGGCACCGAGCTGGCGGACCTGACCTCCGACCAGCTGGGCGACCTGCTGGACGCGGGCAGCGAGATCCCCGCGTGGTTCACGCCCGCGGGGGTGGCCCGCGAGCTGCGGCGGGTGCGGCAGCCGCGGTCGGAGCGCGGCCTCGTGCTGTTCCTGACCGGGCTCTCCGGGTCGGGCAAGTCGACGATCGCCAGGGATCTGTCCGACGTGCTGTCCGAGCGCGGCGATCGCCGGGTCTCGCTGCTGGACGGGGACCTGGTCCGGCAGCTGCTGTCTGCCGGGCTGTCGTTCTCGCGGGCGGACCGCGACCTCAACATCGCGAGGATCGGGTACGTGGCGGCCGAGATCGCCCGGCACGGCGGGATCGCGATCTGCGCGCCGATCGCGCCGTTCGCCGCGGCCAGGGCGCGGGTCAGGCAGATGGTGAGCGAGGCCGGCGACTTCTTCCTGATTCACGTCGCCACGCCGGTGGACGTCTGCGAGGCCCGCGACCGCAAGGGCCTGTACGCCAAGGCCAGGGCGGGCATCATCACGCAGTTCACCGGCGTGTCCGACCCTTACGAGGAGCCAGCCGACGCCGAGCTCGTGCTGGACACCTCGGCGATGTCCAGGCCCGAGGCGGTGACCGCGGTAATCGCGATGCTGACCGGTGGCGGCTGGCTGAAGCCCGAGCCGCAGTAAGCCCAGCGCCGTCGCGGCGGCGGGTGGCTAGCCGGGCCGGCCGGGCTGACTAGTCGACGTCCTCGGACCTTGCGCCCTCGTCGAGGCGGGCGCGGAACCGGCCGAGCCGGCCGCTGAGCGCGGTCGACATCGAGTCACGCAGCCGGGACAGCAGCACGTAGCTGATCAGCGCGCTGATCACGGCCGCGAGCAGCACGAGCATGAAGCCGCCGACGCCAGCCCAGAACAAGATGAGCAGCACCGCGAAGAACAGCAGCAGCCGCAGGACGGTGTAGGACATCGTGGCGCGCATAACGAGTCCGAGCATATTCCCTGCGTGCACTCGCCGGGCCGTCGGTTCCGGTTCCGCCCGGCCCTGGCAGCCCCGGCGCGAGAACCTTCGCGGGCCGAGGCAGGCGAAGCCGCGCGCTGCGCGCGGTTTGCTGCTGCTATCGGCACGGCAGATCGGCGCGGACGCGGGCAGCAGCCATTCCGGCGACACATTGCGCTCGCAACGCTACGCGCTGCAGCCGGATTGACAAGGCCGGCCGTTCTTGTGCGAGTTGCAGGCTGCAATGTCCGCTAGTTTCTCACACACTAGGGCACATATCGTCCTGCGACACTGGCAGAATTCAGTATTGTTTAGCTGCTAAGCCACGATTTACTAAGAATCTTATGTTGCTAACAGGACTCTTGGGATAAAACTATTCTTTGTCGTTAGGTTAGCCAAGTTAGCGAACATCTGCGACACTTGCGACAGAGGTAAGGGAGCCCACCAAGGGGGACAAGCACGATGGATGGCACTAGTGAGCGATTGCTCACCCCGGGGGAAGTCGCCACGCTCTTCCGAGTCGACCCCAAGACCGTGACCCGGTGGGCCGCTTCGGGGCGGATCAGCAGCATCCGCACGCCGGGCGGGCACCGCCGGTTCCGCGAGGCCGAGGTCCGGGAGTTGCTCGAGGGCAACGACCGCACGATAGATCCGTCGTCCTGAGCTTCGGTTCGGGCGCGGTGGTGTCAGCGCGCTAGCGGTCGCTGCCCGGCGTCTCATCGTCCCAGCCGCCGGCCGAGCCGTGCCGCGCGAGATAGTCGAGGAACTCACGGCGCAGTTCGTCGTCACCCTCGCGCCACTGGCGCCTGCGCGCCTCGTACTCCTCCTGCGTCATCGCCTCGGCGGCCAGGGCAGGGTAGTCCTGGTCGTCCGGGCCGATCTCCACGTACGCGTCGCCGAGCACGCGGCCGTCACCGCTCACCGCGGAGTCGGGCACGAGCAGGTTGCCGTTAGCTAGCCGGATCACGAACATCGCTGCATGGACTCCATCAGATGCCGTAGCGCACGTTGAAGTAGAGCATGACGTCCAGGGCTGCCCTGGTGTCACCGGACAGCATCTCGACCAGAGCCGGGCGCTGTCCCGAGGCTATCGCCGCGAACGAGTCGGCGAAGAACTCCCGCCTGCCGAGCGGACCGCCCTGCCGGTGGAAGGCACTGGCCAGTCTCGACATGCACCGCTGGTACAGGCGGCAGAACTCGGCCGAGTCCGACTGCCACCGCCCCTCAGGGCCGTCGAGGTCGTCGAGGGCGTGGCCGATCTCGTGACACATGACGTCGGGCGTAGGCGAGGGCCGGGAGCCGACAATGATCTTCTTGTCGCCGTAGGCGCCGGCGCAGGCATCCCAGGTCGCCCGGCCGGACGGCAGCAGGACGCCCTTCAGGTCACCCATGTCGTCGAGGTCAGGAACTCCGCCGCCGCCCACGTGAATCGCGTCCAGGCCCGCGGCGAGTCGTTCCTTGATCAGCTGGGGCAGCTCGGCCAGCCTGTTGACTGCGGCGACGGTGGCGGGCTCGGGCACCGCGCCCGCCGCCCACTCGCGGATCAGGATCGGCTCAAGGCAGCCGCAGTCGCGCATGCCCGGCGCGGCCCTTCTCGTCGCCTGCTGCTCGTACCACGGGCGGCTCGCGGCTCGCTGCCGGGCCGCCGGCCGCCGCTGGGCTGGCCCGATCCGCTCCCTGGCGGCGTGCGCCGAGCGAATGGCCGCGCGCGCGTTGCCCGCGGTCACGGCCGGCTGCTGCCTCGCCGGCCCGGCCGGGCTGCTGCCCGCGCCGCGGCCTGGAGCCGCAGGGCCAGGAACCCGGGCCGGCGGCTGCGCCAGACGGCCCGCGGCACCGCCGGGAGCCGCAGGGCCAGGAACCCGGGCCGGCGGCTGCGCCAGACCACCAGCACCACCGCCGGGAGCCGCAGGGCCAGGAACCC
>Ga0335078_10000507_pt1 | contig 60073 bp, 58 predicted proteins | sample Lox_Sample_32_FD_206711 | JGI IMG/M metagenome (GOLD analysis project Ga0335078, IMG submission 206711) | Soil microbial communities from Loxahatchee National Wildlife Refuge, Florida, United States - Lox_Sample_3.2 | ecosystem: Environmental > Terrestrial > Soil > Wetlands | place: USA... | reverse complement strand
CGCTCGTCGATCTGATGAAGCAGAACCAGCCGGGCGGATCGACGCCGACGGCGAGCGCGATCGACACGGCCGCGACGTACTTGCTCGGCGTGCGCGCTGCGTCGAGCGCGCGCGCGATCGTGCTCGCGACCGACGGCGCGCCCAACTGCAACCCCTCGCTCGATCCAAACACGTGCGACTGCGCGTCCGAAAACGAAAACTGCAAGACGCACCCGCTCCAGTGCCTCGACAACGTGCGCACGGTGGATCAAATCGGCGCGGTGTACGCGCACGGCATCCCGACGTACGTCATCGGCATCGCGAACGCCGACGACAACCAATTCGCGACCATCCTCGACGCGATGGCGACCGCGGGCGGAAGACCGCTCACCGGCGGGGACACGACGTTCTATCCCGCGCGCGACGAAGAGGATCTCAAGACGGCGATCGCGACCATCCGCAACCAAGTCGCCGCGTGCACGTTCCTGACGACCTCCGTTCCGAACGCGAGCGGATCGATCGTGCTCACGTTGAACGGACAGCCGCTCCCCTACGCGACCGACGGCGGAAGCACGGGGTGGTCGTGGTCGGACGAGAGCAACGGCGAGATCACGCTCGTCGGCGCGACGTGCGCGGAGGTCGCGGCGGACGCGGCCGCGAACGCGCTCGTCGCGCACGTGGAGTGTGGCGACGCGCAGTGAGTGCGTCTACCTTCGAAGCGTGACTGATCGGGACGAGCTGATGCTTCTCGGCGAGATCGCGGGCGAGGCGGCGCACGAGCTCCGCAACGCGCTCGCGGTGATCGCGGCGAGCGCGTCGCTCGTGAAGCCGTCGAGCTTGTCGCAAGCGGACGCCGCGCACCTCGCGAAGATCGAACGCAACGCGCGCGTCGCGCAGGGCGTGCTCGACGCGATGATGGCGCTCGCGCGCGGCGAAGCGGTGCGCGGCGCGCCCGTCGCGCTCACCTCCGCGATGAGCGCGGCGCGCGCGGAGCTCACCGAGAGCGCGGTGACCTACGAAGACGCCGTCGGCGCGATCTCGGTGCGCGGAAGCGACGTGCTCCTCGCGCGGATGTTCCGCGTGCTCTACGACAACGCGGCGCAAGCGGGCGCGACGAAGATCCAAACGCGCGCGCGCGCCGAGGACGCGATCGTGACGATCGACGTCGTCGACGACGGACCGGGCATTCCCGAGGCGATCCGAGCGACGCTCTTCGAGCCGCTCGTCACGACGAAGCGCGAAGGAACGGGTCTCGGTCTGGCGCTCGCTCGGCGCGTCGCGCGCGCGCACGGCGGGGACGTCGCGCTCGCGGACTCTCCGCGCGGCGCGCACTTCGTCGTCACGCTGCGCGCTACTTGAACACGTGGAGCGCGTACGCGAGCCCGAGGCCCGCGGCGAGGAGCACGACGACCAAGATCCCGATCATCGCCATGCTCCCGCGCTTCTCTTGCGGTTGGGAGAGCTGCGCGGCGCCCGCGGCGAGCGGGAGGCCCCCCGAGATCGGATGCGCTGGAGTCGGCGGGCGCTGCACCACGGGCTTCGGCGCGTCCGCGCCCGGAATCGGAATCTTCTTCCCCGCGAGATCGTCCTCTTCGAGCGCGGAGAGATTTCCCGCGGTGATGTTCGACGGAATCGCCTTCAGCGCCGCGCTCTCGCCCGTCGCCTTCGGCGCGTCGAGGTTGAGCTCGTCGAGCCATCCCTTCGGATCGACGAAGTCGCCCAAGTTGAGCGGCGCTTGCGCTTGCGAGGCGTCCGCGTTCGATTTCCCCTGCGCGCTCTGACCATCCTCGCCGAGCGACGTGAACTCGAAGAGCGCTTCTTCGATCAGCTTGTCGATGATGGATCCCTGCTGCGGCTTCTTCTTCGCGCGATCCTTCATCGCGCCGATGACGAGCTGCGAGACGTCGAACGCGCTCACCGCTTGTCCCTGCTTGAAGAGAAACTGCGTGAGCTCGCGCGCCAGATCGCGCGCGCTCGTGTAACGCGCGGCCGGCTCGCGCGCGAGCGCCTTGTTGATGATGCGCTCGAGCTCGGGCGGCACGGTTTTGTTGATCGATGCGATCGAGGGGATCTGCGCTTGCTGGACCTTCTTCACCGTTTGGAAATCGGTCTCGCCGAGGAAGAGTCGTTGTCCCGCGAGCAGCTCCCACAAAATGATCCCGACGGCGAAGATGTCCGTGCGCGCGTCGACGTCTTGTCCCATCGCGGCTTCCGGCGACAGGTACGAGAACTTTCCCTTGATGATGCCCGGCTCGCTCTTTTCGAGCTGCGAGTTCGCCTTCGCGAGCCCGAAGTCCACGATCTTCACTTCGCCGTATTTCGTGAGGAGCACGTTCGGCGGCGACATGTCGCGGTGCACGATGTTCATCGCGACGCCGCTGATCGGATCCTTCATCTCGTGCGCGTACGCGAGGCCTTTGCAAATCTCGATCGCGAGATAAACCGCCACGGGCATCGGGAACGGCGTGCCCTGTTTCTTCATCGTCTCGGCGACGGCCTTCAAGTTGGCGCCGTCGACGTACTCCATGACGATGAAGTACGCGTTGTCGCCGACGCCGATGTCGAACACCTGCACGCAGTTCGAGTGCGACAGCTGCGCCGAGAGGCGCGCTTCGTCCAAGAACATCGAGATGAATTTTTTCTTCTCGGAGAGGTGCGGCAAAACGCGCTTGATCGCGACTTGCTTGCGGAAGCCTTGCAGGCCTTCGCTCTCCGCCAAGAACACTTCCGCCATACCGCCGGACTCGAGCTTCTCGATGACGCGATATCGCTGTTGCTGGTCCGCCATGCCTGTCTTCGTTCTACCAGAAATGTTCCGTGCGCCTTCGGGCAATTGACACTCAGCTGAGGCGGGGCGATGCTCGCGCCCGTGGAGTTGTTCGACAAGACGCGGGATACGGTCGAAGCGACGTTGAAGAAGCTCGGGATCGATCCGAAGCAAGCTCAAGTCAAAGCGACCGACGATCAAGTGACCTACACGTTGATGCGCGGGAGCGCGTCCGTGCTCGTCACCGTCGTGCATCGTCCGGAGCAAAAGGCCGTGTTTCTGCGCGTGGCGTCGCCGGTGCTCGTTCCCGGCGAGTCGAACCACGAAGGGCTCTACAAGCGATTGCTCGAGCTCAACGCGGCTGGGCTGGCGAACGCAGCGTTCGGCTTGCTCGGCGGAAAAGTGGTCGCCGTGTCGGAGCGTCCGGCGGATGGGCTCGACGCGGGCGAAGTCGAGCAAGTGATTCGTCACCTCTCGGCGGTCGCGGACACGTACGACGATCGCCTCGTCAAAGAGTTCGGCGGCAAGCGCGCGTCCGACAAGTGAGCGCCGCGCAGCGGCGCGCGACCGCGATCCTGTTCGCGACGCTCTTCGTCGTGACACGCGCTCACGCGACCGACGCGCCGAGCGCGTGGCAAGGCGAAGTCACGAGCGACACGACCACGCAGTTCTACGACGTGCGCAGCCCGACGGGCGTCCCCATCTTGATGCGCACGCGCTTCACGTCCACGCTCGGCGTCGCCGTCTACGATCTCCTCCCGCGCGACTTCGGCGCCGGCCAAGAGCTCAAACCCGATCTCACCTTTCGCGCGCGCCTTCGTTACGACGCCGACTACGGCGCGGATCCCGACGAAGCGACCCCGTCGATCCCCGAGCGCTACGTCCCGGGCTTTTCGCGCGGTCCCGTCGATCTGATGTACGCGTACGTCGAAGGTCGTCGATTCTTCAGCGGGCTGCTCGGGTTCAAGCTCGGTCGTCAGTACGTCACCGACGCGCTGGGTTGGTGGTCGTTCGACGGCGGGATGTTCCGCGTGACGACGCCCGCGTACTTCGCGCTCGAAGCGTACGGCGGGCTCGAGGTGCGCGGTGGTCTCCCGTTTTCGGGAAGCGTCGGGCGCTGGGAAGCGGACGGCGTGTGGCGCGGCGATCGCACGGGCATGGACCCCACGCAGTACCCGTCGTTCCAACAAGACGACATCGCGCCCGCGATCGGCGTCGCGCTCGAGACCGCGGGCGTCTCCTGGCTGCACGGGCGGCTCACGTACCGACGCGTGTACAACACGAATGATTCGATCGTCTCGCAGTTCGCGAACGGCGATCTCGCGCCGATCACGTACTCGGGCACGCGCATCTCGCAAGAGAAGCTCGGCTACTCGCTCAACGCGAACGCTTCGAGCCTCGGCGGCGTGAGCGGAGGGTTCGTCTACGATTTCTACGCGAACGAAGTGTCGAGCGTCTACGCGACGGCGGATTTGTATCTCGGAAAAAAACTCATCGCGTCGCTCGACTATGATTATTTCCAGCCGACGTACGACGCCGACTCGATTTGGAATTTCTTCGCGTCGTACCCGATGAACGATTTCGGCGCGCGCGTGCTCTTCGACGCTTCTCCGAAGCTCTCGTTTTCGCTCGGCGGACACTTTCGCGCGTTCCAAGATCAAACGACGAACGACGCGAGCCCGTCGAGCCGCGTCGGCACCGACGCGATCGCGCCGGGCGTGCCGCAATACACGTTCAACGGAGGCGCCACCGCGAGCGCGCGCTTTCGCCGCAAAGACACGCTCCTCCAAGCGACAGCGAGCGCGAATTTCGGCGACGAAGGCGATCGCGCGGGCGGCGACGTGTCCGGCGAGCGCGTCTTCGACACGCACTACGTCCTCTCGGGGCGCGTCGGCTTGTGGCATTGGGAAGACAAGCTGCGTCCCGATCGCAGCGCGGCGTCGTTCGGCGCGATGATCGGCGGCGGGTACCGCTTCTTTCACAACTCGCAAGTCGGCGTCGAGTGGGAGAACGACATGAACCAGCTCGTCGGCTGGCGCGTGCGCGTGCTCTCGTATCTGCGAATCGCGGTGACCAAATGAGCCGCGCGATCGCGACGACGCTTCTCGCGGTCGTCATGTTGCTCGCAGCGACGATCGCCGCCGCGAACGAGCGCGTGGGCTCCGCGCGCAACTTGCCGCCGGGATCGTTCGACGACGATCCCGGACCGAGCGACGTCATCTTCCCGCAGCAAGATCTGACCATCCGCTTCAACCACAAGCTCCACGTTCAAACCGAGCATCGCGCGTGCAGGCAGTGTCATCCGGGCGCGGTGACGAGCAATTCGGTGAGCGACGTGCTGTTTCCGTCGGGCAAGGATTGCGACGGCTGTCACCTCACCGATCATGGGGACCTGCACGACGTGAAAGCGGGCGACGGCGACATCGGGAAATGCGCGTTCTGTCACGTCGGATACAAGGACGGCGACGGCAACACCGTGCGCGAGATGTCCGTCCCGCGCGCGAACATGATTTTTTCGCACCAGAAGCACGCCGCGCGAAACATCAACTGCCAGCAGTGCCACGGCAACGTGCAGGAGATCGAAGAGGCGACGCGCGATCAACTTCCGCGCATGCGCGGCTGCTTCGGTTGTCATCAGCAACCCGATGCGCTCGCGCGCGGCGACGCGAAGTCCGCGTGCGAGACGTGTCACCTGCGCGATGCGCCCGGCACGTACTCGGGCGGCGAGCGCAACGGCAACCGCATCAAGACGGCGTTTCCGCAAGGCAAGCTCGAGCCCCCGCGCTGGCTCCACAACGCCGAGCACGGTCCGGATTTTCTCGAGCGGCATCGGCGCGTCGCGGGCGCGGACTCGGAGTTCTGCGCGAACTGCCACAAAGAAGACTTCTGCACCGACTGCCACGACGGCCGCGTGCGCCCGCGCCAAATCCACCCGAACGATTATTTGAACATGCACCCGATCGACGCGCGCCAGTCGAGCGAGCGGTGCACGAGCTGTCACCGCGAGCAGAGCTTTTGCCTCGATTGCCACCTGCGCGTCGGAGTCGGCGAGAGCAGCCCAGCGGGCGTGAAGAGCGGCGCGCGCTTCCACCCGCCCGCCGCGACGTGGAGCGGCCCCGTTCGCGGACCGGGACACCATGCCTTCGAAGCGCAGCGCAACTTGAACGTTTGCGTGTCGTGTCACGTCGAGCGCGATTGCGTCGCGTGCCACGGCGGCGCCGGCATCGGCGGCGGGTTCAACATTCATCCGGCGGGCTTCATGTCGAGCTGCGGGATGCAGATGAGACGAAATCCGCGCGCGTGCATGGTGTGTCACCAGCCGTCGGAAATCGCGGGGAAGTGCCAATGATTCGCAAGCGTGCGTCACCAATGAGCTTGCGCGTTGCGTCGCGGGGAAGCTATAGCGAGTCCCTCACGAAGGAGGCCGCACGTGAAGGAGCTGGTCGCATACCTCTTGGACAACCTGTACCTGGATTTCCAGGGCGAGATCTCGCTCGACACGGTGCGGCAGTTCCTCCGCGGCGACGAGAGTCGGGAGGCGAAGCAACTGCTCGCGAAGCTGATCGAGGACAAAGGCGTCGACGATCTGCTGATCACGCTCGCGGACTGCCTGAAGGATCACCTGCGCGCGGGCATCAACGAGGAAGTGATGCGCGAGCAGCTCGGTACGTACGCCGAGAGCTGATTTGGGTCGCGTCGTTCGCCGCGGCGATCGCGGCGTGCGATTTCTTCGATCAGCAAGACGAACCGCAGCCCGCCGCGCCGTTCGTTCACGTCATCGCGGCGAACGTGGGGCCCTCCACGACCCTCCCCGAGGACGGCGTCATCGCGGTCACCTTCGATCGGTATTTGAACCCGTCCACGGTGAATCGACAGGGCATCGCGCTGCGCGACGAGTTCGGCAACGCGCCCGACTCGCCGCTCGTCGATTACGATCCCGTGACGCGGGTCGTGCGCTTCTCGAATCCCAACCCCGGGCAGCCGTGGCTCACGGTGGGCGTTCCGTACGAGCTTCAGTTTCCGATCGCGACGGACGACGCGGCCTCGTTCGGTCTTCGCGCGATCGACGGAGCGACCATCGATCCGACGCAGCCGTCGATCGGCTTCACGATCGCGCCGCCCAGCGGAAACCCTCCGCAAGATCCGACGATCGACTTCTGCAACGACGTCTTTCCGATTTTCGCCGCGCATCGTCCGGGCAGCGCGCTCAGCGGGCTCTGCGCGAGCGCGTCGTGTCACGCGTCGGGCGCCGCGCCGCAAGGGCTCGCGCTCGATTACGGCGGCGCGATTCAAACGACGGCCATCGGCGTCGAAGCCGTCGAGACTTCGACGTCGTCCGCTTCGACGCCGTCTTCGCCGGAGCCCGCGTTCCCGACGGGCATGCCGATCATCGATCCCGGAAATCCCGGCGACAGCTACCTGCTCTACAAATTGCTCTTGCCGGGCGACGGACCCACCGCGCAGAAGCCCTTCGCGTACACGCTCGCGTGCGGCGCGACGCCGACGCCGCCGTTCGACTACGGACCCTCGCCCGAGCTCGCGACGTCGGACGAAGCGAGCCGCCTCGCAGGCCACGTGCTCGGCGCGCGCATGCCGTGGGGGGATCCCGACGACGCCGGAGCGAGCTTCCACTTTCCGGGCACGCAGCTCTCGATCGACGATCTCGAGCGCATTCGTTTGTGGATCACGCAAGGCGCGAACGTCGCGGACTGCTCGCAGTGTCCCGCGACCGCGCAGTGAGCGATCACGCGACGCGGTTTCGGCCGCTCGATTTCGCGCGGTAGAGCGCGGCGTCCGCGGCCGCGTAGAGCGTCTTGGGCTCGCTCGCGTCTCCGTCATCGAGCTCGGCGACGCCGATGCTCACCGTGCACGGCATCACGCTCTCTTCGAACGCGAAGCGCGCCGACGCGACCGTGTCGCGGATTTTCTCCGCGACGACGCGCGCGTGCGAGTCTCCGATCTCGGGCAAGATCGCCGCGAACTCCTCGCCGCCCACGCGCGCGAGGATGTCTTCACGACGCAGCCGCGGCTTCACGACGAGCGCGAGCTGGCGCAAGAGCGCGTCGCCTGCGACGTGACCGAACTGGTCGTTCGTCAGCTTGAAGTGATCGACGTCGAAGATGAGGAGCGAGAGCGGACGCGCGTAGCGCTTGCAGCGGTTCACCTCGCGCTCGAGCGTCTCGTTGAAGAAGCGGCGGTTGAAGAGCTGCGTGAGCCCGTCGACCGTCATCAATCTGTAGATTTCTTCGTGGTAGCTCGCTTCGATGTTCGTGCCGAACATGAATTTGAAGATCGTGCGCCCGATCTTCACTTGATCGCCGTCGACGAGGACGCGCTCCTCGACCGCGTTGTCGTTCACGTACGTGCCGTTCGTCGATCCGAGATCGGCGACGCTGTAGCGTCCTTCGCGCGAGCGCGCGATGCGAGCGTGGTGACGGCTCACGCTGTCTTGATCGATGCAGAGGTCGCATTTCGAGCTCCGACCGATTTCGAACACGCCGCCCGCGAGCGGAATGCGGCGACCTAGCTCTTGTCCGTAAATCTCGACGAGGCACCCTTCGCCGCCGCGCGAAGACGCCCGCGGCGGAGGCTCCGCGCGAATCGGCGTGATGGTGACGGTGTCCTCGGGATCGTCGGGCACACCTGAGTGTACCGCACTAAATCGTCACGTCTTTGAGCTGAATGCGCGCGCGGTCTGCGACGCCCAAACCGAGTCCCGCGGCTGCCGCGATGTACGCCGGCGGGCGACCCTCCGCGGTGAGCGTGCGCAGGTTCTTCGTCGCGCGGAGCTGCTCGACGATCTCCCAGCCGACCGTGTCGAGCGCGACGGGATCCGTCGACGCCATGACCGCTTCGTACGGCAATCGGTATTGCGGCATCTTGTCGAGCGGACCGCCGTGACACGTGACCTTGAACGCGTCGCTGAGATGGAGCCTCATGCGCGACTTGATCACGTCTTGCGCGGCGAGCATCGCGATTTGCGGCGACGCGTGGTGGAGGTGGTAGTCGTGCGGGTTGATCGTCATCCCGTGCGTCATGTTCTTGAGCGCGCCGGTGTAGCCCGCGATCGAATGATCCTTCACGAGCGACACGTTGATGAGCGCCGTCGACTCGGTGAGCACGCGGACGAATTTCGTCTGCACGCCCGTGCCGGGGATCATGCGGTACTCCATCGTCGCGTCGGAGTTGTTGTGCACGGCGACCTTCACGCCGGAAGGAACGTTCGTCGCGTTGATGCGCGTGCCCGCGAGGAAGCTCGGATACTGCTCGAGCACCGTGATGTTCGCCGCGGGGATTCCACCTGCGATCATCGCGTCGAGGAGCGGCAAGACGAACTCTTTGTTCGTCGCCATGTTCGCGAGCGCGATGCCGTTCACCTTCACGACGACTTTGTCCTGCGGGTGCACGAAGAGCTTCACCGCTTCGACGAGCGAGCTCTTGCCGGTGAGCTCGGTCATCACGCGCTCGAGCATCGCCTTCGCGTCGTCGGCCTTCGGATAAATTTGGTTCGGCATGAGCGAGCCGGATTTCTTCACGCGCACGACGCGCCCCGGCGCGGTGAAGGGGACGAACCCTTGCGGCGGCTTCGCGCCGAGTTGAACGGGCTGTGCGTTCTGCGCGAGCGCGTCGCGCTCGAGGAGCATCGCACCCGCAGCCGCCGTCGCCGTCGCACCCAGAAACTCGCGCCTCGTGACGTCGTTCATGGTCTAAGGATTTACCACATGGACGTGAAGGGCACAGCTTTCCGTGCGCGAAAGGCGCTGCTCGAAAAAGAGCACGGTGCGGCAAAATTCGACGATCTCGTGCGTCGCGTCGCTCGACAAGAACGTGATCATGCTGCGCCTCGTCGGCATCGACGCGCCGCACCGGCACGTGTACTTCGAGTACGCGATCATGGGTTGCTTCGAGCGCGGGCTCGAGATCGTGTGCGGTCGTATTCGCCCTACGGACCCGTGTAGAACGCGACGCGGAGGCCGAGGCCGAGCGTGTGGCGGTCGATCGATCGCGCGCCGACGTAATCGTACTCGGCGCTCGGCGCGAGCGTGAAGTGCCCGTGCTTCTTCAAGCGCGCGAAGGTGAATTCGTAGAACGCGCCGATCGAGGCGTACGACTGCACGCCGTCCGCGCCGGGATAATACCCGCGCGCCGGCTCGAGGTTCGCGCTGCCGATCCCGAACTGCGCGAAGAATCCGAGGTTCTTGATCACGGGCAACACGTAGTGAAAGGGGAATGCCTCGAGGCGGAATCCGCCGCCGAGACCCTCCGACGTCCAATCGTTGTTCGCGATGAGCGTGTAGCCGAACCACAAACCGAAATTGAAGACGTCGGCGAGCGCGCCCATCACGAACGCGTTGACGCCGCCGCCCGCCATCGCGCCGCCCGCGCCGTAGTACGCGGGGTCGCCGATTTCCGCGGCCTCGTTCGGGTAACCCGCGGCCGTCCCCGACGCGAAGAGTCCGGTCGCTCCGATGACGACGCCGCTCCGCGCCGTTTGCTTCGGCGATTGATCCGGGTTCGCGCTCGTCGCTTGTCCAGGGACCGAGCTGTCGGCGCGCGCCGCGCCCGCGAGGGAGAACGCGAGAACCGCGGACGTAGAGATCGAGTACAAGGTCCTCATGCGCCGAGCACTCGTGGCGTTATCACTTTTTCTGACGTCGGTCACGGTGGACGCGAAGACCGTCGATCGCATCGCGGGGATCGCGGGCGAGCACGTCGTCTTTCTCAGTGACGTCCGCATGCGCGCGCGCGTGTACATGGCGTCGCAACCCGACGGCGACGCGCTCGCGCGCGCGCGACAAGAAGCGAAGGCGATGCGCGCGTCGTGCGAGGATTTGATCGACGAAGCGCTCGTCGCGGAGGAAGCCGAGCGGCGTCATTTGCAGGTGACCGAGGACGAGGTGAGCTCTGCGATCGACGCGGTCGCGCGCACCAACGAGACCGATCGCGCCTCGCTCATGAAGATGATCCGCGAGCGCGGCATCGTCGAGCGCGATTACCGCGCGATGGTGCGCGCGCGCGTGCTCGACGGAAAGCTCCTCGCGCTCGTCATGCCGAAGGACAAACGCGACGATCTCGAAGCGGCGGACAAGACCATGCACGACGAGTTGCGCGCGCAGGTCTACGTCGAAGATCGGATCGCGTCCGCGCCATGAAGCGTGCGTTCGTCGTGTTGTTCGCGGTCGCGTGCGCCGCGCCGCCTCCCGCGAAAGTCGCGATCGTGAAGGCGCACGTGCGCACGCTGGGTGAGCGCCGTGACGACGTCTGCGCGCGCAAAGACCTCGTCCCGATGGGCGCGAGCGTCGTCGGCGACGAGCTCCAATTCGATTCGGCGATCGTGCGGAGCGTGCACGTGCGCGACGCGTCGAACGCGGAGGTCGCGCTGGGCGACGAGACGACGAGCGCGATCCGCATCGGCGCCCCGCTGACGGCCGACGCGAGCCGCGAGACGCTGCAGCGCGTCTGGCAGACGGGAAAATTCGCGGACGTCGCGATCGACACGGAGCCCACGAGCCCGGTCGAAGCGGGTGCCGTCTCCGTCATCGTGCGCGTCGTGCCGAAGCGCACCATCGCGAACGTCTTCGTCTCCGGCGATGCGCAACCCGACGCGCTCCACGTCTCGCAAGGGAGCACCTACGACGCGGTGGCGATCACGTCCGCGAAGCGCGCGGTGCTCGACTTCGAGCGCACGGAGGGTCACCTCGACGCGACGCTCGAGGTGTCGTCCGCGATCGCGGAGCACGACGCGGTCGACGTGTGCGTGAAGCTCATGCGCGGCCCGCGCGTCACCATCGACGCGATCAAAGTCCACGGCAGCGCGTACGACGCGGCGCTCACCGCGCTCCTCGCGCGCGAAGACACGGTGAACGTGCCGGACAAAGTGCCCAACGAGGAGATGCTCGCGCGCGACGATCTCGTCCTCACCGCCGAGCTCTACGATCACGGCCTCCTCAACGGCGAGGTGAAGCGCACGAAAGAACGCCACGGCGCGTCGATCACGATCGACTTCGCCATCAAGGACGGCGTGCAGTTCCACTACGGCGTCGTCGACGTGAAGGGCGACCTCGCCGCGCCGAAAGGCGACTACATGAAGCTCGTCACGCTGAAGCAAGGCGACGTCTTCAGCCGCACGGAGGCGATGGCGGTGCTCGAGAAGGTGCGCGCGATGGCCAAGAGCGCGGCGAAGAAGGACGACATCGAGGTCGAGCCGGAGACCGAGCTCGACGTGGCGAACCAATCCGTCGCGCTCACGATCGCCATCCACGATCCGCACCCCTCCGCCTCGACGACGCAACAACAACCGCGTGGCTTCACGATCGTCGAGCTCAAGCAAGGCCAAGGTCGCGCGGCGAAAGCGGGCGACACCGTCGACCTCCACTACAAAGGCACGCTCACGAACGGGACCGTCTTCGATTCGAGCTACGGTCGCTCGCCGTTCTCGTTCAAAATCGGCGGCGGTGCGGTCATCAAAGGATTCGATCGCGGCGTGACCGGGATGCGCGTCGGCGGCAAGAGGCGCGTCACGATCCCGCCCGACATGGCGTACGGATCGCGCGCGGTCGGGAATATTCCCGCGAGCTCGACGCTCGTCTTCGAGATCGAGCTCCTCGCGATTCGGTGATAGGGTCCCCGCCCCGTGATTCTCGCATCCTTCGTTCTCGCATTCGGTCTCGGCGCGGCGGACGCGCAGGCCGTTCCTTACCTCGATCGCGTCGCCGCAGTGGTCGGTGATCAAGTCGTGCTGCTCAGCGAAGTGCGCGCGCGCGCCGAGCTCGTCGCGAAGACGCAGCGCGCGACGCTCTCGCAAATGACCGACGCCATCCTCCGCGAGGTCACCGAGCGCATCGTCGAGGAGAAGCTCGAAGAGCGCGAAGCCCAGCGACTCAAGATCACCGTCCCGCCCGAAGAGATCGATCACGCCGTCGAACAGCTCGCGCAGAGCAACAACACGAGCTCGCAGACGCTCTTGCGCAACGCCGAAGCGCAAGGCGTGAAGGCCGTCGATCTCAAAGAGGCGCTCCGTCGCCAGCTCATCGAAGGCAAGCTCCTCGTGCTGCGCAGCAACCAAATGCAGCGCATCGACGAGAAGGATTTGAAGACGCGCTACGAGCTCATGAAGAAGCAGGTCAAGGATCCGAAGGACCTGAAGACGTACGACGAGCTCAAAGGCGAGCTGATGAGCGAGCTCTTGCAGGAGCGCTTGCAGCAGCTCCGCGAAGACTGGATGGCGCAGCTCCGCGCGCGCACGTACATCGAGATCCGCGTGGGGAGCCCGTCGTGAGGGCGCGTGCTGCGGCGCTGTTGTGGATCGCGCTCTCCGTTCCAGTCGGGGCATGCGACGACGAGGTCATCCCGCCGTCGAAGACGCCGAGCAAAGTGCTCGTGAAGGAAGCGACGCCGCAGGAGCGCCGTGACGCGGCGTGCAAAGCGAAGTCGCTCCCCACGCGCGAGTCGATCCGCACGAACGACGGCGCGCCGGAGCTCCCGACGGGCACCATCGCGCGCGTCGACGTGGACGGCGCGTCCGACGCGGCCGCCGCGCGCTCCGCGATCGGCATCGCGCCCGGCGAGTCGCTCACGCTCGAAAAAACGCAAAACGCGATGCGAAGGCTCTTCGCGCTCGGCGACGTCGACGACGTGGAGCTCGACGCCAAGCCCAGCGCGCAAGGCGTCGTCGTCCACTTCCGGATCGTGCCCAGGCCGAAGCTCGGCGAGGTCGTGATCCACGGCGGCACGATCTACGACAACCTCGAGCTCGAGAAGGCGCTCCACGCGGCGAGCGGAGCGACGTACGACCCGAACACGATCATGACGACGCGCACCACGCTCGTCGACGCGCTCCACGAGCGTGGCTACGCCGACGCGACGCTCAACGTGACCGGCGAGCGCGCGCAGGACGGCGCCGTCGATCTGTGCGTGGATCTGCACGAAGGATCGAAGGTCACGATCGACTCGATCAAGTTCACGGGGCTCGCGCGCATCAAGGAGATCGAGCTCAGCTCGACGCTCGACACCGACCACGGACGCATCAACGCGCCGGGCGGCGTGATCGATCAAGGGAAGATCGACGAAGCGATCTCGAAGATGGCCGAGGTGTTCGACGCGCGCGGGCTCGCGAAGGGGACCATCTCGACGAAGACGACGCGCAACGGCGACAAAGTCTCGCTCGTGTTCGAGATCGAGGAGGGCCCCGTGATTTTGGTGCGTCGCTACGAGGTCAAAGGCGATCTCGCCGCCGACGCGGGTACCTACCAGCGGCTGCTCTCGGTGAAACCGAAGGACGTCTTCTCGCGCGCGAAGCTCGTCGCCGACCTGAAGAAGATCAGCGAGCTCCACGAAAAGAAGAAGCGCACCGATCTCGTCGTCGAGCCTCAGACGCAGCTCGACGACAAGAACAACACGGTCGACGTCGTGCTCGTCGTGATCGATCCGAAGAAACAAAAGCTGACGCCGCCGCCCGCTCCGCCGAAATGAACGCACCCGCTCCGGGTCGCGCTGCGTTCATCTTCATCTTCATCACGGTCGCGCTCGACATGCTCGCGCTCGGCGTGATGGTGCCCGTGCTGCCGACGCTCGTCGTGTATTTCGAGCACGGCGATTACTCGCGCGCCGCGTCGGTCACGGGGATCTTCGGGTTCGCGTGGGCCGCGATGCAGTTCGTGTTCTCGCCGCTGCTCGGCGTCGTCTCGGATCGATTCGGCCGGCGCCCGGTCGTGCTGCTCTCGAATTTCGGGATGGCCGTCGATTACGTCGCGATGGCGCTCGCGCCGACGCTCGGTTGGCTCTTCGTCGGGCGCGTGGTGTCGGGCATCACGTCCGCGAGCTTCGCGACCGCGACCGCGTACATCGCCGACGTCACGCCGCCGGAGAAACGCGCCGCGCGCTTCGGCATGCTCGGCGCCGCGTTCGGTCTCGGGTTCATCGTGGGCCCCGCGATCGGCGGCGCGCTCGGAAACGTCTCGCTGCGACTTCCGTTCTGGGTCGCCGCGGGGCTCTCGTTCGCGAACGCCGCGTACGGTTTGTTCGTGCTCCCCGAGTCGCTGCCGAAGGAAAAACGCAGCGCGGTGAGCTTCAAGAAGGCGAACCCCATCGGCTCCCTCGAGCTCCTTCGAGCCCCCGGCATCGTCGGGCTCGCCGTCGCGAGCTTCGCGATGTTCCTCGCACACGAATCGTATCCGAGCGTATTTGTACTCTACACGCAATACCGCTACCACTGGTCCGAGCGCACGACGGGCGCGGCGCTCGCGGTCGTCGGGCTCACGTCGGCGCTCGTGTCCGCGGTGCTCGTCGGGCGCGCGGTGTCGCGCTTCGGCGAGCGCGGCGCGCTCGCGTTCGGTCTCGCGGCGGGCTGCGCGGGCTTCGCGCTCTTCGGTCTCGCGCCGACGACGACGCTCTTCGTCATGGCGATCCCGATCGACGCGCTCTTCGGCCTCGTGACCCCTGCGATGCAAGCGCTCATGACGGATCGCATCGAGTCGGGCGCGCAAGGTCGGCTGCAAGGCGCGATCTCGAGCATGCGCGGCGTGACGGGGATGATCGGCCCGCTCGTCTTCACGCAGATCTTCGCGCGCTCGGTCTCGACGGCGCGCGTGCAGATCCCCGGCGCGCCGTTCCTCGTCGCCGGAGCGCTCGTGCTCGTCGCGCTCTTCGTTGCGATCGCGACCACGCGACCTCACGCACGCGCGCGGCAAACGCAGTAAAGTGATCGCATGCTGCATCTCGCGTTCGAAGAAATCGTGGACCTTGCGCTGAAGGAAGACCTCGCGTCGGGCGACGTGACGACGGAGGCGTGCATCGCGGAGAGCGCGAAGACCGTCGCGCACGCGGTCGCGCGAAAGCCGATGGTCGCGTGCGGAGGCCCCGTGTTTCGGCGCGTGTTCGAGAAGATCGATCCGTCGGTCGCGTTCGAGGCGCGCGTCGAAGAAGGCGCCACCGTGGATTTCGGCGCGAAGCTGTGGACGGTGCGCGGGAGCGCGCGATCGATCCTGATGGGCGAGCGCATCGCGCTCAACTTCGTGCAGCGCATGACGGGCATCGCGACGCTCGCACGCGCCTACGCGACGGCAGTTCCTCGCGGAGCGAAGACGCGCGTCACCGACACGCGCAAGACGACGCCCGGTCTGCGCGCGATCGAGCGCTACGCGGTGCGCTGCGGCGGCGCGCACAACCACCGCGACAACCTCGGGAGCGCCGTGCTCATCAAGGACAACCACATCGCCGCCGCGGGATCGATCACCGTCGCGATCGATCGCGCCCGCACCCACGCGCCGCACACGACGAAGATCGAATGCGAAGTGGAGACGCTCGAAGAGCTCGACGAAGCGATCGCCGCGGGCGCGGACATCGTCTTGCTCGACAACATGGACACCGTGACGGTGAAGGAAGCCGTCGCGCGCGCGAAGGGACGCGTGCTGCTCGAGGTGTCCGGCGGGATCACGCTCGCGCGGATCGCGGAGCTCGCCGAAGCGGGTGTCGACGCGATTTCGTGCGGCGCGCTCACGCACTCCGCGCCCGCCGCGGACATCGGCCTCGATTTCGACGAGGCATGAAGCGCGATTGGCCGCGCGGCATCGGTCGCGACTACGAGAAGCTCGAAGAAGAAATCGCGGCGCGCGGGATCGCGATCGGCAAGCCCATCGAGCTCCTCGAAGAGATCGACTCGACGAACGACGCCGCGAAGCGCGCCGCGAAGCGCGACGCGCTGCACGGCGCGCTCTTCGTCGCGGAGTCGCAATCGCGCGGACGCGGCCGTCAAGGGCGCGCGTGGATCGGCGCGCGCGGCGAGTCGATTCTCGCGTCGGTTCTTCTTCGCGTGAAGTGCGACGCGCGGGACCTGCCGCCGATTTCACTCGCGGTCGGCCTCGCGGCGCGCGACGCGGTCGCTCGCGCGATCGACTCGAGCGCGCGCGCGGAAATCAAATGGCCGAACGACGTGCTCGTCGCCGGGAAAAAAGTCGCAGGCGTGCTCGTCGAAGCCGTGCTCACCGGGGCGCGCGTCGACGCGGTGATCGTGGGCGTCGGGATCAACGTGCACCAGCGCGATTTTCCCGACGAGATCGCCGCGCGCGCGACGTCCATCGCGCTCTTCGCGCGCGATGGATCGCATGGCGCGCCCGACCGCGCGCGCGTGCTCGTCGATTTGCTCGAGGGGATCGATCGCGACGTCGCGCTCGTCGCGTCGCGTGGGCTCGGGCTCGTGCACGCGCGCTTCGTCGCAGCCGACGCGCTCCGAGGCAAACGCGTGACGAGCGAAGATGGAACGCGCGGCGAAGCGATCGGGATCGATCTCGACGGCGCGCTCCGCGTGAAGCGCGACGACGGCACGATCGTGCGCCTCGTCTCCGGCGAAGCGCATCTCGTCTAGTCGCAGCGGCTACTTCACCACGGTCGCGCAGCCGACGGTGATCTCGACGTCCGCGCTCGTCGCGCCTTCGACGTCGGTGCACGCCTTCCCGAAGAGCTCGACTTGGTTCGACGCGTTGTAATCCCAGCAGCCCGTCTGCGAGCAGTCTTCGGTCGGCGTCGCGCGCTTGTACAAATCCGTCTGCGAGCCGCCGTTCACCGCGTAGCTCACGTTCACCTCGCTCAAGTTCACCGTGCCCGCTTCGGGCGTCGGCAAGTTGAAGACGCACCCGAGCACCTGACCGCGCACTTGCGCGATCGCGTTGGCGACGTCTTGCGCCGAGTAGTTCTGCGTCATGTCGAAGTGGCACGAGAGCGTCGGATCGGGATCGATCGTCGAATCCGATTGGCTCGTCGGGTGGAAGGGATTCGTGTGGGTGCAGTTCGCGGGCACGTTGTTCGGCGATCCCGCGTAAGCGATGTCGCTGAGCGCGGCGCGCATGTGATACGGCGGATCGTTCACGCCCGTCGAGTCGTACGTGTCCGCGCCTGGAACGCCGACGATGAACGTGTCGACCGGCGACGTTGGGTCGGCGTTCGCGGTCGCGACGAGCTGCATGATGTTGTTCGGGTTCTCCCAATCAGGGCAGTTGTTTCCGTCGTGGAACGCGTTCGCCGTGCGCGTCGAGAGCGACGTGCAGCTGATCGCGCCGTCCGTCACGACGAACAGGATTCGTTTCCCCTGAACCTGAAAACCTTGGAGCGTGGCGATGCCGGATTGGATCGCGTCGTAGAGCGGGTTGCCTTCGCCCGCGCTCTCGTCGGGTGCGTTCTGCGTGAGCCATTGTTTGATCTGCGCGCGCACGCCGGCGTTCGCGGTGGATTTCAGCGGGCCCGCGAGCGACATGCTCACTTGCGGAAACGCGGGCACGCCGCACGCGACGGGGAGATTCGCGATGCACGCGGGACCCGTGACGAGCATGTTCGGCGCGGCCATGAAGCCGAGGTCCATCGTGTCGAAGACGTCCGCGTCGAGCGCTTGCACGATGGCCTGCGCCGCGAACACCCACTTGTTGTTCTCCGACATGCTCCCGCTTCGTTGGAGCAGCACGAGCATCGCGGCGGGAAGCGGCGCGGCTTGATACTGACCCGTCGCGCACGTCGGGATCGCGTTGTCCGCGACGCCGGTGTCGCCGAAGGTCGTCGCGCCGTCGGTCCCGCCGTCGCCGCCGAACTCTTTGTTCGATCCACACGCCGCGACCGCGACGACGAACGCGACGGCCGTGAAACAAGTCAAGCGACGAAGCATGGCCAGCCTCCCATGACGAGTATAGCCGATTGCGCGCGCGGAAAACGTGTACGCTGCAAGTACAGTGCGGCGTTGTCCTGCGTGTCACGCGCTTTATCCCGACGAGGATCGCTTCTGCGAGGTCGACGGTGAAGTGCTCGTGGCCGAGCGCGACAAAATCCTCTCCGCGATCCCCACGCTGCCCGTCGCGCCGCCGCCGAACGACGTGCACATCGTCACCGCGACGAACGCGCGCACGCTCCTCTCGGTCGGTCCCGACGTCACGCCCGAAAAAATTCCCGACATCGTCGCCGAGACGCTCGTGCTCGCGCGCTCGTTCGATCGCGCGGGACTCGCGTGGCAGCCGCAGCCGGAGGATTTCGTCGTCGGACCGGACGGGAAAATCGCGCTCGCGTCGGCGCGCGGCGTTTTCAAGCGCGCCACGGAGAGCGCGTTCGACGCGCGCCCGGCGCTCCGCGCGCTCGGCGAGGCGCTCCTCGACGCGCCCGTCGCGATGTGCGCGACGCCGATCGTCCGCTTGCTCTCGGACCCCACGCTCCCGCGAATGTCGATCGACGAAGCGTCCGCGATGCTTCGTCGCGACGAAGAGCTCGCGCCGGCGATTTCCGGCGCGCACACCGCGACGCTCGCCCACGTCGGATACAAACGCGCCACGCAACAAGACGCCGTGTGCGCGCACGAAGAGCCGAACGCGTGGACCGTGATGATCTTGTGCGACGGCGTGTCGAGCTCGGCGGATGGCGCGCTCGCGGCGAACGTCGGGAGCGCCGCGGCGATGGCGTGCGCGTGCGCGCTCATGGAGAAGAACGAGTCGCTCGACCACGTCGTGCGCGAGTGCATCCTCGCGGGTCATCGCGCGGTCGTGAACGCGGTGCACCCGCCGCAGGCGCGCGTCTCGTCGCGTCCGCCGGGCCCGCTCGCCGCCGATCGATCGCGCGAGTCACGCGACTCGAGCCCGCCGCCGAACGCGGTCTCTGCGCTCGCGAAATCCGTCCCGCCCGATGCACAAGAGCCCCCCGGCGCGACCATCGTCGTCGCCGCGATCCGAGGATCGAACGTCGCGATCGGTTGGGCGGGCGACAGTCGCGCGTACGTCGCGCGCGACGGCGCCGGCGAGCTCCTCACGCACGATCACTCGTGGGCGAACGCGATGCTCGCGACGGGTCACGTCACCGAAGAAGAAGCGTTCGCGCAACCGATGGCGTACGCGCTCACGCGATGCATCGGTCCGCTCGACGACATTGCGTCCGATCTCGTGCCGGAGGTTCGCGTCACGACGCTCGCGGAAAGCTCCGTGCTCGTCCTCTGCTCCGACGGCGTGTGGAGCTACCTCTCGAAGCCCGAAGCGATGGCTGCGATGATCGGCTGCGTCGATCGCGAGCCTTCACTCGTCGCACGCGCGCTCGTCCACGAAGCCCTCTTGCGCGGCGGTCACGACAACGCAAGCGTCGCCGTGTACGTCGCATGACACGACGGGGTCCTCCTCCGCGACGGTGAGCGCGGCGATCTCGCCGATGTCGTCGCGTCGCGGGAGCGCGCCCGTGGTCACGCGGATCAGGCGCTCGAGAAATCGGAAGAAGCGAACGTGGTGCAGCGTCGCGTTGAGCCAACCGTTCGTGATGCAGTACGCGCGATCGAACGGCGCGGCGTGGTGCTCGTCGTGCATCGTCTTCGGAAGGATCAACCGCACGCGCTGCATGAAGGCGACGACGCGCGGAACGCGATCGGCGTGCGCCCACTTGTGAATTTGGCTCGTCGCCGACATGAAGAGGCCGGTGAAGAGGAGAGACACCGCCACGTACGCGGAGTCCGCGAGGTGACCGACGAAGACGAGGAAGCTCCCCGCGAGCACGTTCGATCCGTTCGTCTCGACGAAATCGTGTCGGCAGATCGCGGTGGGATCGACGTGGTGCTCGCGGAACGTTCGGACGAACGCTTTTCCGATGTACGGCGTGTTCGGCGAAAACCACGTGTCGAAGAACCAGTGGAAGAAACCGGAGATGAAATCCGCGAAGAGAAATCCGGTGAAAAACCCGAGGAACACGAGCGAAGGCGCGCGCATCGCGCTCCACGTGCGCACGAGGAGCCACGCGAACAAAATCGGGAAGACGCAGATCGACGCGACCTCGATACGACGAAACGTGGGCGCAGTTCCCGCGAGGTCGCGCGCGTCGCGGTGGATGATCAGAGCGTCACTTCGATTTTCCCCGCGCGCCATGACGTGATCATCATACGTGTCCGCGTACGCCGCGGTTGCTCAATCTGCGCTAGAGTCTCGCGCGATGGCGAAGGCCACTACGCAGCGCGAGATCGCGGACGCAGCCACGCAAGGCGACGACGCGCGATACGACCGAACGCTCCGCCCGCGTAGCTTCGACGACTACATCGGCCAAGCGAAGCACAAAGAAAACCTCCGCGTGTTCGTCGAGGCCGCCAAGAAAAGGAACGAGCCGCTCGATCACATGTTGCTCTGCGGACCGCCGGGTCTCGGCAAGACGACGCTCGCGCAGATCCTCGCGCACGAGATGGGCGTCGCGCTCCACATGACGAACGGTCCGGTGATCGAGCACAAAGGCGCGCTCGCGGGGCTCCTCACCAAGCTCGAGGCGCGCGACATCCTCTTCATCGACGAGATCCACCGCCTCACGCCCGTCGTCGAAGAGTCGCTCTATCCCGCGATGGAAGATTTTCGAATCGACGTGATGACGGGGGAAGGCGCGTTCGCGTCGTCGATCCAAATCGACGTGCGGCCGTTCACGCTCGTCGGCGCGACGACGCGCACCGGGTTGCTCACCGCGCCGCTCTTCTCGCGCTTCGGTCACGTCGTGCGTCTCGATTTTTATCCCGCGGAGGATCTCGCGAAGATCGTCGAGCGCTCCGCGCACTTGCTCGAGGTGAAGATCGATCGCGCGGCGTGCGAAGCGATCGCGCGCCGCGCGCGCGGCACGCCGCGCATCGCGAACCGCCTCTTGCGCCGCGTGCGCGACTTCGCCGAAGTGCTCGGCTCGGGCGTCATCGACGAGCCCACCGTGCGCGACGCCGCGCGGCGCCTCGAGATCGACGACGCGGGCTTCGACGAAATGGACCGCCGCCTGCTTCGCATCATCATCGACGACTACGAGGGAGGACCCGTCGGGGTCGAAACGCTCGCGGCAGCGCTCGGCGAGCCACGCGATACGGTCGAGGACGTCTACGAGCCCTACTTGCTCCAGCAGGGATTTCTCGGGCGAACGCCGCGCGGTCGCGTCGCGACGCGAAAGGCCTACGAGCACTTGAAGATCGAGCGTCGTCCGAAGATCGTCGAAGACCAGCCGGGCCTCTTCGAGGAAAAGCGTGGAAAATAGGGCCGATCGTCGTAAGCTTGATGGGTGTCCGAGGGTCTAGTCCTCGTCGTGGACGACGATGCGGTCAGTCGCCACGTTTTGTGTCAGGCGCTCGTCACGGCTGATTTGCCGTACGTCGCCGTTGGCTCGGGCACCGAAGCGCTCCAGAAGATCGATCAGATTCGTCCGTCGCTCGTGCTCCTCGATCTCGTGATGCCGCCGCCCGACGGATATCAGGTGCTCCGCATCTTGCGTTCGCGACCCGAGACGCGCGACGTGCCCGTCGTCGTGCTCACCGCGCTCGACGCCGACAGCGAGATCGCGCGCGCGTTCGAGTCGGGCGCCGACGATTTCGTCCGCAAACCGTTTCGCGCCGTCGAGCTCGTCGCGCGCATTCGCGGTCAGCTCCGACTTCGCACCGCGATGGACGAGCTCGAGCGCAAAGAGCGCGACGCGAAGATCGTCCTCGAGGTCACGCAGGCGCTCGCGTCGAACTTGGATTTCCGCGGCATCTTGTTCACGGTCGTCAAACGGATCGCCGAGGTCGCGCGCGTCGACCGCGTCTCGATCGTCTTGGTGCGTGAAGACGCGGACGTCGGTTACGTCGTCGCCGCGAGCGACGACGAATCGCTCAGGGACCTGCCGATCGAGCTGACGAAATATCCCGAGATCAAACAAGTCTTGAAGAGCGGCGAGGTGCTCGTCATTCGCGACGCGGCGACGCACCCGCTCCTCGAGCTCGTTCGCCACGACACGCAGGCCAAGGCGTACAGCTCGCTCGCGATCGTGCCGATCATGTACGAGGGACGCCCCATGGGCGTCATCTTCTTGCGCGCGAAACAAACCGTTCCGTTCGCGGAGCGCGAGCTCGGTCTGTGCCGCACCGTTTCGAACGCGATGGCCGTCGCGCTGCGCAACGCGCGCGTCTTGCAATCGCTTCGCGATCAGACGCAGCAAGTCACCGTCGCGCGCTTCGAAGCCGAGCGCCGCATGCGTTCGCTCCAGCGTTACGCGGATTTCTTCGAGAGCGCCGCCGACGGCATCGTCGTGCTCGATCAAGAAGGACGCCTGCTCTTCTCGAACCCCAAGGCGCGCGAGATCACGGGCTACGAAGAAGGCGATCTGCGCGGTCGCAAGCTCGGCGAGCTCCTCGTCGACGAAGACATGCGCCGCGTGCGCGATCTCCGCGAAGGATTCACGAAGGGAAATTTCCCGACGGGCGTCGACGTCCGCGTGAATCGCAAAGACGGCAAGATGATCGTCTTGAGCCTCGCGTTCAGCTCGGTGCTGCGCGAAGACGGCGTCGTCCTCTGCAACTTCCGCGACGTCACGCACGATCGCGCGGTCGCCGCGGAGCTCCTGCAGACGAAGAACTTCCTCGAGCGCGTCATCGACTCCTCCGTGGACGCGATCATCAGCGCGGATCTCAAGGGATCGGTGCTCCTCTTCAACCGCGCCGCCGAGCGCATCTACGGGATCACCGCGCAAGAGATCATCGGCAGCGACGTGCGCAAGCTCTACCCCGAAGGCACCGCCGAAGCCGTGATGAAGCTCATTCGCGACGGCGGAGGGCGCATCGAAGGCGTACGCACCGACATCCTCACGGCCGCGGGCGAAGCGGTCCCCGTGTCGCTCTCGGCGTCGCTCCTCTACGATCACGGAAAGCCCGTCGGGTCCGTCGGCATCTTCACCGACCTCCGCGAGAAGATGCGCATGGAGCAGCAGCTCGAACAAGCGCAAGAACAGCTCCTCGCGCAAGAGCGGCAAGCCGTCATCGCCGAGCTCGCGGGCACCGCCGCGCACGAGCTCAACCAACCGCTCACGACGGTCGTCATGTCGGCGGACTTGCTCTTGCGCAAAGTCGACCCAACATCCCAAGGTGCGGGCATCGCCGAGGTGATCCGCGCCGAGGCCGAGCGCATGGCGGAGATCGTTCGCAAGATCGGTAAGATCACGAAATACGAAACGAAGCCGTACGTCGGCAACGCGAAGATCCTCGATCTCGACAAGACGAGCAGCACGGAAGAAGACAAACAACCCAAGAGCCAAGGAGCCGGGTGATGCGCGAGCGCGACCGCACGCCCGCCGGAAAGCCCGAAGCGCAGCCGCGCGCGAGCGTGTCGGGCGTCGTCTTGCCGGACGAGCAGGTGTCCGCGTCGCACGCCGTGCCGAGCACCGACGTGTTCGTGCGCGCGCTCGATCGGTTGATCGCGCTCGGTCACGAGATGCCGTTCTCGCAAGGTGAAGACGCGGTGATGCAGACGTTCGCCGTCGCGCTCGCGCTGCTCATGCCCGGTCACGCGATCGCGATCTCGACCGGCGACGGCGAGCGCAAGAAGACGTTCCGATCGGATCAGTCGCGCGATTCGTTCTCGCCGCAATCGGGCGCGGTGCCGACGAACAAGACGTTCGTGCATCATCTCGTCGAGCGCGTCGTGCGATCGCCGGATGCGGACGTCGTGATCGTTCTCGCGGGTGATGACGCGTCGCTTTCGCACGACGACGCTCCTCCCGTGCAGCTCGCGCACCGCGCGCTCGTCGTGCTCGAAGGGGCGCGCCTGCGCGCGCGCATGACGGTCGAGATCGACGAGCTCCGCGCCCAGCTCGACGAGCGCGAGTCCCTGCTCACGCAGAGCGACAAGCTCGCGTCCTTCGGTCAGCTCGCCGCCGGCATGGTGCACGAGATCAACAACCCGCTCACGTCGATCCTCGCGTACGCGGATTTCCTCTCGAAGCGCGCGCAGGCGCGCAACGATCAAGAGGACGTCGAGCGGTTGCGACGCATCAACGAGTCCGCGCATCGCATGTTGCGTTTGTCGCGCGACATCGTCTCGTATGCGCGGCCGTCGGCGTCGCTCGTGCAGCCGGTCGTGATCAGCTCCGTCATCGAACAAGCGTTCGTGTTCTGCGAGCACCTGCTCGAAGAGGCGGGAGTCACGGTCGATCGGAAATTCGGCGACGGCGTGCTGCCCGTGCGCGGACGTCCGGAGCAGCTCGCGCAGGTGTTCGTCAACTTGTTCACCAACGCGTGCCACGCGATGCCGAAGACCGGGGGAAGGCTCATCGTCTCGACGGAGCTCTCGCCGGACGAAGCGCGCGTGCGCGTCGTCGTCGGTGACAACGGTCACGGGATCGACCCCGAGCATTTGCCGCGCGTCTTCCTCCCGTTCTTCACGACGAAGGACGAAAAGCACGGCACGGGTCTCGGGCTCGCGATCGTGAAGCGCATCGTCGAGGCGCACGAAGGCGTCGTCGACGTCGAGAGCGACGCGACCGGCACGCGCTTCGTGATCCTTTTGCCCGTCGCGCACGAAACGTGATGCGCCCGCTGCGCGCGCGCACCGATCTCGCGCGCGTCGTGCTCACCGGGTTCGGCGCGTTTCCAGGCATGCCGCGCAACGCGACCGCCGAGATCGTCGAGTCAATCGCGCGCACGCACGGCATCGCGCTCGACAAAAAACTTCGCGCAAAGCACCACGGCGGGCGCGGCGAGATCGCGCTCGGCGCGCGCCGCGTGTTCGCGTCGCTCCTCGTGCTTCCGGTCGCGTGGGAAGCGGCCGAAATCGCGATCGCCGAGGCGCGCGCCGTGCGTGCGTCGCTCGTGCTCATGTCGGGCGTCGCCGCGCCCGTGCAAGCGATCCTCGTCGAGCGGGGATCGACCGACGCGCGCAAGGCTCTCGTCGACGCGTTCGGCGCGAAGCCGGCGCGCGTTCGCGCGATGCGGAGCGCGCGCAGCGTGACGATCGACGTCGACGTCGCGAAGTGTGCGGCCGAGCGCGCGCTCGCAAGCGAGATCGAGACCGCGCCGACCCTCGCGCGCGTCGCGACGGGCGTCGCGTGCGCGGACGTCCGCGCGGACAACGCGTACGTGTGCAACGCGACGACGAACGCCGTGGCTCGCGCGCGACTTCGCGGCGCGCGCCACGGATTCGTTCACTGGCCGAGCGAAATCGCGCCGCGCGACGTGCCCGCGTGTGCGCGCGTGCTCCTCGCGATGGCCGACGCGCTCACGTCGCCGCGAGCCGCCGCAGTTGACTGAAGTCCGTGTCCGCCGTCGCGCCCGCGTCGGCGTTCGCATCGAAGAGGAGCGTCACGCTGGCGTCGTCGTTCACCGCGACGTGCGCGCGATCGACGTGACCGTGCACGACGCCGTGCGCGTGCAACGCGTCGAGCGCTTCGAGCAAGCTTCTATGCTCGGCGGGCGAGAGCGCGCGATCGAGCCGCGCGCGCGGCGGGGCCTCCAGCCACAAAGCGTCGTCTTCGCGATCCACGCGAAGCACGAGCTGGAGCGCGCGATGACCCGCGCGCGCGAACGCACCCGCGCGCGCGATCGACTGCGGCGTCAGCGGCGCGCGCTCCACGCGCCGCCCCGTCCATGAATCGATCGACTCGTCTTGCAGTCGCGCCGCGCTCGGTCGCTCGCTCGCTTGCGGCGCGCGCGGACGAATCGCCGCGTGCTCCACGTCCTTCGGCCACGCGAGCGCGGAGAGCTCCCGCCGCGCCGTGAACGCGTCGGCCGGACGCTCGAGCGGCGACGGCGCGAGCAGCCGCATCACGACCGCGTCGTGGTGCGCGTTCAAATCGCGGTGCACGCCGCTCGGCCGCGTCTTAGGCTCCTCGCCGATCACGAGCCGCTCACCCGTGAGCATCTCGAACAGGATCGCGCCGACGCCGTACAAATCGCTCTGCACGGTCGCTGGTTTTCCTTCGCGCTGCTCGGGGCTCATGTACGCGAGCGTGCCGATCACCGCGGCTGTCGCGGTCGCGGAAAGATCGCTCAAGTGCGCGACGCCGAAATCGGAGAGGCGCGCGACGCCCGCGTCGTCGAAGAGGACGTTCGCCGGCTTCACGTCGCGATGAAGCACGCCGAGCCGGTGCGCTTCGCCGAGCGCACGGAGCACGGCCTCGGCGATTTCGACGGAGCGCGCAGGCGCGAGCGGCGACTGCATCATCGTCTCGAGCGTGCCGCCGCTCATCCACGCGAGCACCATCGCGGGTCCGTCCGGGATGAAGTCGCGCAGCGGAACGACGTTCGGATGATCGATCGCGCCGAGCACGCGCACCTCGCGCTCGAACCGCGCGAGCGCGTCGCGTCCCGTGCCGCGCACCTCCCAACCCGCGAAGATCTTCACCGCGACGCGCTCGCCGCGCACCGCATCGACGCACTCGAGCACGCGCGACGACGCCGTCGACGCGACCTCGCGTACGACCTCGTAGCGCCCGTAAAGCCGTCGTTGCACTTCGGCGGGCGGCGGCGAGTCATCCTTCGGCGCCGTCGAGTCGCGCGGTTCGCCGCCGAGCTTCGCGAGCTCGCGTTCGGCGTCGTCCGCGGCTTGCGCGAGGCCCAGCGCGAAGAGCGCCCGCGCGAGAGGCGCGAGCGCGCTGCGCCGAAGTGGAGAGCCTTCGGGAATTTGTTGAAGCGCGCGAACGGCGGCTTCGTTTTTCCCGTATCGAACGAGGAGCTTGCCGAGCGCGACCTGACACTCGAAGCGCGTCGGGCTCCGGCGGATCTCGGCTTCGAGCACCTTCGCCGCCGCCACCGGATCGCCGGCGCGCTCGTAGAGCGCCCCGGCGCGCACCGCCTCCCCGGCGCGCTCCCACGCGCTCGCTGCCGCGAGCGCGTCGCCGCGCGCCTCGTGCACGCGCGCCGCCCAGCGGTGATCGCCGCGCAGCGCGAGCTGCGCGGCGACCGCCGCGAGCCTCGCGTTCGTCTCGCGCTGGACGAGCGAGGCGAGCGCTCGCTCCGCGAGCGCATCGTCTCGCGCGACCGCCGCCAGACTCAGCGCGCGCGCGGGGTCCTCCGCGGCGAGCGCGGCGTTCGCCGCGCTCGCCCATTCGCATGCCCGCTCGAAGAGCTCGCTCGCGTCGGCGAGCTCACCGCGTTTTGCGGCGAGCTCTGCCGCCTCTCGCACCCGCTGCGCGTCGACGAGCGCGCGAACCTCCGGGCTCAATCCTCGTCTTCCTCCGCCGGCGCGCTCGTGCTCGCGGCTTGCGCGCTTCCGAGCAGCGCATCGACGTCGCTCGCGATCGCCCCGCTCGCGAGCCCGTGCTCGCCGCGCGCCGTCGCGTCACGATCCGCTTTTGCCGCGACGTCCGCCAAAATTCCTCGCTCGCGATTCCTCCGCCCCGGACCGCTCGAGTCGATCCAGAAGTAACTTCGATCGCGCACGTCGACGTGGACGAACCCGCTGACCGGATACACGCCGACGCCCATGAAGCCCATTTCGCGCGCCATCTTCGCGACGTCCGCGTCGCTCGCGCCCGGAACCACGATGTCGATCGCGCGCCCGCGCCCGTGGTTGGATCCGCGTCCGCTCCCGATCGACGACGGCGTTCGGTAACCCGACACCACGCGGATTTCCTGCGCGGAGAAATTCGTCTGGATGCGGTAGAGCGCGTCGAGGATGCGCGGCTCGATCGGGTGCTCGTTGCCGCTCGACGGCTCGCGGAGCAAATGCGCGGCGCGATCGAGATCGCGCTGCGCGAACCCGCCGCGCGGTCCGAGCGCAGGGAGCTCCACGCGTTCGTGCGTGTTGAGCGCGACGAGCGCGAGCATCGTGCGGCCGCGGTCGTCGGTGGGCGCGCTGCGATCGGGCGTCGGCGTGTGCCATGCGCGCACGTAATTCACGTACGGCGCGCGCTGCTGCGCGAAGCTCGCGCTTGCGACGAGCACGATGGCCATTCCGACTGCGTGCTTCAGCACGTCGTCCTCTAGCGGCGGTAGGCGATCGTGCGCGCGAAGTCGAAGCGCAGCTCGCCGCCGAGCCCAGGGATCGTCAGCGTCTCGCGGCGCACGCGGTGCAACGCGATCGTTCCTTCGGAGGCGAACGCCGAAGCCGAGAGGGTCGCGCGACCGTCGTCTGCGAAGCTGCATCGCGAAGACCCGACGTCGACGTACACGAGATCGGCCGCGCCGCCCGCGTTCCAAGTGAGCTCGGCGTTCGCGCCGTCGATCGCGAGGCTCACGCCATCCGGCGCGGTCGGCGCTTGCGCGCGCACCGAAAACGCCGGCACGTCCGCGCTTCCCGCGACGAGGACGGAGACCTCCGATCCGCTCGGGATCGTGGCTTCGTCGATGCGTGCAGAATACATGGTTCCCGACACGAGATCGACGACGTCCGGGACCTGCCGCGACGCGAGCGCGACGTGACCGTTCGAGGTCTCGATCGAAATCGCGCCGACGTCGAGGAGCTCGACGGCGCGAGCCGAGGCTTGATCCGACGACGTCGAGCACTCGCCGATCGCGGGCAAATCCAGGCTCGCAGACGCGAGGTGCAGCGCGCTCTCGTCGATCGCGCCGCGCACGCGGACGAACCGCGCCGACGCTTCGCCGCGCGTTTGATCGTCGATTACGGTGCGATCGACGACGAGCACGCCGGTGACGCTCGCGCTTTGCGCGTCCGAGTCTTCCGCGGGCGTGCCCGCGACGACCGCCGAACAACCGGTCGCAGCGAACAAGAGGACGGCGGACACCGCGGAGCGCACCATGTGAGTGAAAGGGTAGCGGGCGCGAGCGTGCGTCGCAACCTTCTTCGATCGGATACGTTGCGTCCGTGCTCGTCGTCGCCGCGTTTTCGCCGGAGCTCTCCGCGCTCGCGTCCGAAATCGAGCGCGCCGTCGTCGGCGTGGGGCTCGTCGAGTCGGCGCTCGGCGCGGCGCGCGTCGTCGCGTCCCGAAAACCGGATGCCGTCGTGCTCGTCGGAACGGCGGGCGCGTATCCGAATTCGAGCTTGAAAATCGGTGACGTGATCGTGGCGCGCGACATCGTGCTCGCGTCGCCCTCGGGCGCGCTCATCGAAGGCGCGATGCCGACTTCGATCGAGACGGACGTCGCGCTGAGTGCGTCGTTGCGCGCGCCGTCCGTCGTCGTCGGCCGGGTCGCGACGACGCTCGCGATCACGACGGACGACGCTGTCGCGCGCACGCTCGAAGACGCGACGCACGCGCACGCCGAGCACCTCGAGGCGTTCGCCGTGGCGCGCGCGTGCGCGGTGGCGAGCGTTCCGTTCACCGCGGTGCTCGGGATCGCGAACGCGGTCGGCGCGCGTGGACGCGACGAGTGGCGCGCAAATCACGAGCGCGCCGCGGAGGCCGCGTGCCGCGTGATCAGAAATCCAACCAGATCGCCGTCGCGGGCGTGAGCGAGAGTCCCGCGACGCTCGCCGAAACGCCGCCGAAGCTTCCCCAAACGTTCGCGTAGTCCGCTTCGAGCTCGAGCGCGACGTGCAGGTGGCGAAATCCGATCGCGACGCCGAGCAATCCGCCGACCGCGATGCGATCGGCGACGAGATCCGGCGGCGGCTCGGTGCCCGGCGGCGGCGCGCTCGATCGCGTTTGGATCGTGTCGTGCTCGTAGCCGACGCGCGCGCCGATCCATGCATAATACAACCCCGCCGTGCTCTTCCAACCGAGCAGGATGGGCACGTCCGCCCCAAAGCCGAAGAGGTTCTCGTTGTCGACGCCGGCGATCTCGTTGTTCTGTCGCCCCGCGAACGTCCCGTCGAGACCGAGGCCGACGGAGAGCGCCCACGCCGAACCGGGATGAAGCGGGAACGCGCGACGAAGATCGACGCGCGCGCCGCGTCCCGTGTAGAGGATGCCGCCTTCGAATCCGCCGCCGACGCCGACGCGCGCGCCCGCGACCGGCGAGAGGTCGGGCGCGATCGCCGCCGCGACGAGCGCGCCTTGCGCGTACGTCGTGTCGACGGAGATTTGTCCGTTTCCGGTTTGCTGCTGCGAGACGGACTCGTTCGTCGCGTCGCGCAGCTTGTCGCCGAGATCGCCGACCGCCGCGCGCGCCGCGACGCCCGCGACCGCGCGCACGTCGCCCGCCGCGAGCACCTGCGCCGGATGAAGCAGCGGCCCCGCGCCGCCGCAACCGAGCAAGCTCGCGCACGCGACGACGAGCGAGCCGCGCATCGCTACTTTCGAAAACGCGACGGGTAGTCGTTGACCTCGGCGCGCTTCTTCAGCTCGCCGTCGTCCGGATGGAGCTTGAGCGCGCGTTCGATCAAAATCGTTTCGTCTTCGCGGTGGTTCGGATCCGGTAGGCAACACTCGACCGGGCACACGGCCTGACACGCCTCGTGATCGTAGAAGCCTACGCACTCGGTGCAGAGCTCCGGGTCGATCACGTAGATCTCGTCGCCCTCGCTGATGGCTTCGTTCGGGCACTCCGGCTCGCACGCGCCGCAGTTGATGCAATCGGACGTGATGTAGGTCGTCATGTGAAAATGCCGCGGAAACGTAGGGGCCAGCGGCGTTGGTGTCAAATCAATACCTTGCCCGGAACATTTCGGACGAGTAATGACTTTCGCGCTCATGCTTTGGTCGCGTCTGCACGGCGCCGCGCTTCTCGCTTTCGCGTTTCTCCTCGGATGTCAGCCGGGGATCGGATCGAGCTGCGTTCAATCGACGGACTGCTCGACCGCCGGCGATCGCCTCTGCGACACCTCGCAGCCGAACGGCTACTGCACGATCTTCAACTGCCAACCGAACCTCTGCCCGAGCGGATCGGGTTGCATGCTGACGAACGCCGCGATCGACGGATGTCCGTACAACGATCGCCACGCGCCTTCGCGTTTGAGCGAGCAGCTGTGTCTCGCGCTGTGCAACCAAGACTCCGATTGCCGTCAGGGCGACGGCTACGCGTGCATCACGCCTTCGCAGTACGGCATTCTCCCGCTCGACAATTTGATCCCCGACGAGAAGGTGTGTCTGCCGTCGACGAGCTACGTCGTGAGCGATGCGGAGTCCGACGTCGTCGCGCCGGTGTGCAGCGTCGCGGGGCCGACGGTGCCACCCATCGAAGCGGGACTAGGGTACCAAGGTAACACCGACGCCTCAGGGGACTGACTCTGGTGCGGGCGGCGCGCGCGGTCTTCGCTCGAACGCTCGAAGCGCTGGGCGTGACGCTCGCGATGGCGACGCTCGTGTTCTTCGCGCTGCGTCTCTTGCCGGGCGATCCCGCGCGGCTCTTGCTCGGGGATCAGGCGTCCGCGGAGCAAGTCGCGCAGCTTCGTGCGGAGCTCGGGCTCGATGCGCCGCTTTTGTTGCAGTATACACGCTTTTTGCGCGGGCTCTTCACGCTCGATCTCGGGCGATCGCTCCGGCATCCCGCGGCGAGCGCGGCGTCGCTCGTCGCGCGCGCGGTGGTTCCGACGTCGGAGCTCGCGGCGGCGTCCGTCGCGCTCGCGACGGTGCTCGGCGTCGCGTTCGCCGTGCTCGCGGCGGGTCCGTTCTTGGGCACGCGTCGCGCGTGGGTCGAACGCGCGATGATCGCGATCGCGTCGACGCCGCTCCTCTCGTTCGCGCCGATCGTGACGTACGCGCTCGCGGTGCGCCTTCGCGTCGCGCCTCTTCCGGGCGATCCGGACGCCGGGCTCGCGGGGCTCGCGTTCGCCGCGGGGCTCCTCGCGCTTCCGCTCGCGGCGCACGTCGCGCGGGTCGGACGCGCGGCGCTCGAGGACGTCGCGCGCGCGCAGTTCCTCGCGGCGGCGCGCGCGCGCGGAGCGAGCCGAGCGCGTACTTGGATCGTGCACGCGCTTCCGGCGTCGCTCGGTCCGATCCTCGCGGTCGTCGCGTCGCAGCTCGGCGCGCTCCTCGGCGGCGCGGTGGTGCTCGAGCGGCTCTTCGAGCGTCCGGGGCTCGGGACGTTGATCCTCGAAGCGTACGCCGCGCGCGATCTTCCCGTGCTCGAAGCGGCGATCGTCGCGGCGGGCGCGCTCTTCGTCGTCGTTCAGGCGATCGCCGCGGCGCTCCATGCGACGATCGATCCGCGGGTGCGCGCGTGAGGATCGCGCGCGCGGCGCCCGTCGCGATCGTGATCACCGCGTGCGCGCTCGTCGCGCCGTTTCGAGATCCCGATCGCCTCGATCCCGCGCTCTCGTTTTGCGCGCCGAGCGCGGCGCATCCGTTCGGGTGCGGTGAAGCGGGCGTGGATCTTCTCGCGCTGGTGGCGCACGCGGTGCTCCGCGGCGCGATTCTCGCGATCGTCGTCGCGATGGTGGGGCTCGCGATCGGCGCGCCGCTCGGCGCCTCCGCTGCGCTCGTTCGCGGGCGCTTCGAACGCGCGACGGATCGCGCGTGCGATCTCGTGCAGGCGTTCCCGTCGTTCTTGCTCGCGCTCGCCGTCCTCTCGGCGGTGCGCGCGCCGAGTCGCGTGCACCTCGCGTTCGTGTTCGCGCTCACGGCGTGGGCGCCCTTCGCGCGACTCGCGCTCGCGCAGACGCGCGTCCTTCGGAGCGCGTCGTTCATCGAGGCGGCACGCGCGCTCGGCGTGCGCGGCGCGCCGCTCGCGTTTCGTCACGTGCTTCCGAACGCGATGCCCGTGCTCGCGGTGCAGCTCGGATCGACGGCGGGCGCGATCGTGGTGAGCGAAGCGGCGCTGTCGTTCGTGGGGCTCGGCCCGCGCGGCGGCGTGTCGCTCGGATCGGCGCTCGAGCAAGGCGTGTCGTGCATGCTCTTTGCGCCGCACGTCATGGCGACGGCCGCGCTGGCGATCGTCGCGACGAGCGCGTCGGTCATCGCCGCCGGACGCGCAATCGAGTAAGACGATCTGCATGTGGATCCCGTCGCCGCTGCCGCGAACGCTGCCCGCGTGCGAGCGCGACGTGCGCTCCGAAAAAGCGGACGTGCGCGCGTCGGCGATCACCGATCTCGTGCGCCACGCGCGCGATCGCGAGACGCGTCCGCGCGCGCTCGAGCTCTTTCGCGCCGCGCTCGCCGACGAGTCGCCGCGCGTGCGCGCGCGCGCCGCGCTCGCGTTCGCGGATTCGAAGCTCGACGACGAGGATCACGGATTGTCGCAAGACGATCTCGACGCGCTCGTCGCGGCGGTCGACGACGACGACGACGAAGTGCGCCAGATGGCGCTGACCGCGCTCGGCGAAATCGGCGACGAACGCGCGCTCACGCGCATGTCGCGCGCCTCGCACGACGAGCACGCGTCGGTGCGCTACCAAGCGGTGATCGCGATCGCCAAGACCGAGAGCGCGGGCGACGAGACGCGCATCAAAGCGCTGCTGCGCGCGAGCTCGGACGACGACTTCAACATTCGCTACATCGCGATGCGACTCGCCGAGGAGCACTTCAAGGACAAACCGCACGAGCGTCTTCGCTTGCGCGCGGTTGCGCTCCTCGAAGACGACGAGCCGGACGTCGCGACCGCCGCCGCGATTTTCCTCGGACACGCGGGCGACGAACGCGGCAAAGCTCTGCTCCGAAAAATCGTCCGCGGCGAGATCCAGGTGCAGCGCGAGGACGAGCGCGAAGCCGTGGAGCTCGTCGGCGCGCTCGGCATGACCGAGTTGATCCCCGATCTCGAGCGGCGCGCCTTCGGGCTCGCGCGGCACGTGCGAGACACGTGCAGCTTCCACGCGATGATCGCGCTCGCGCGGCTCGGGCACAGGCGCGCGATCGACGCGATCGAAAGAGATCTCCGTTCGACCAGCGACAAACGGCGCGAGGCCGCGACCATCGCCGCCGAACGCGCCGCGCTCGCGAGCGCGATCGCCAAATGAAGCCGGCGTTCGACTCGCACGACGGCGTCCGTTTCGACGCGAGCTCGAGGCGCGACCACGTCGAGAGCTACTTCCTCAAGATCAACGACCCCAGCGGTGCGCGCGCGCTCTGGGTGAAGGCGACCATCCTCCTCGCGCGCGGAAAAGAGCCCATCGCGGAGCGGTGGGCGATCGCGTTCGAGCGCGGCGCGCCCGCGGTCGCCGCGAAGTCGACGATCGCGTTCGAGGACGCGCGCTTCGCGGACGACGCGATCGACATCGCGCTGGACGGCCTCGAGCTCACGCGGACGCACGCGCGCGCGCGCCCGACGGACGACATCGCGTTCGATCTCTTGATCGAGGATCGCAGCGCGCCGTTCGTTTTTTATCCGTACGCGCGCATGTACGAAGGAACATTTCCGTCCAGCAAGTTCACGTCGCCGATGCCGAACCTCCGCGCGCGCGGGACGGTGCGCATGGGCGATCGCGCGTGGAACATCGACGGTTGGCGCGGCCTGCTCGGGCACAATTGGGGACGCAAGCACGCGCTCGCGTACGCGTGGGGCCACTGCAACGTGTGGGATGGCGACCATGCCGACGACGCGTCGCGCGACGTCGTCTTCGAAGGGCTCAGCGCGCGCGTGCGCGTCGGTCCGCTCACGACGCCCACGACGACGCTCGTCGCGCTGCGCATCGGCGAGAGCACGCACATGATCACGCACGTCTCCGAGCTCCTCCGAAATCGCGGAGGCATGACGTACCGTCGCTGGAGATTTTCCGCGAGAGACCAATCCGTCTCCGTGCGCGGCGAGCTCTTCGCCGAGACGGACGACATGGTCGGGCTCCACTACGAAAATCCGGACGGCGCGATGACGTACTGTCTGAACAGCAAGCTCGCGCGCGCGCGCCTCGAGATCGACGAGCGCGGAAAGAAAACGCGCGTGCTCGAGTCGCGCGCGGCCGCGCTCGAAATCGGAACTCGCGATCCGAACCACGGCGTCGCGATGGTGCTCTGATGACGACGCAGCGAGACGGCGTGCGCGTGGCGGCGGGTGCGGCCGCGCTCCTCGCGACGGGCGTGTGGCTCGGCGGCATCGTCGTGCTCGGCGCGATCGTCGCGCCCACGGTGTTCCGCGAAGTGCCGATGCCCGCGAGCGCCGATGCGATGACGATCGTGTTCGTCACGTTCGACAAGATCGCGATCAGCTGCGCGGCGATCGTCGCGGTGTGCGAAGTGATTCGCTCGCGCGCCGAGCGCGCCGTCGAGGCGGGTGACGCGCCGTCGCGAATCGATCTCGCGCGCCTCGCGATCACGGCCGTCGCCGGCGCGCTCGCGATCGTGCAGGGCGTGTGGCTCTCGCCGGCGATCGTCGCGCTGCATCGCGAGGGCGCGATTCGCGGGCTCGGCCCGAGCGGACTTCGTCTCGAGACGTTTCACGCGTGGAGCGAGCGGTGCGGAAAAACGGAGTCGCTGCTCCTCGTCGCGCTCGTCGTTCTCCTCGCCCGCGCGCTCGTCCGCTCGCCGCGCGCGTGACGCGCGATGAGACTGAAGTTTTTCACGCAGCGCACAAAAACCGTCGCATCTGTGCGTCGTTGTCTCATCTTTCGGTTGACGACGCGGGGCGCGCGAGTATACGAACGCGCGTTCTCGATTTTTCGGCGTTGGGGGAACGGCGATTGGAACTCAATCGTTGCGCGTCGACAAAAACAGGTCACGGTATGTCGCGGGCTTGCTTATTCCCGCGATTCTCAGTTAACGACGCGGGGCTTTTTTAGGAGGCGGAACATGCAGTGGTTCAAGAGCGCGATGGTGGTTTCGAGCGCGGTGTTCGTCGCGGCCATGGCCGCCAACGGTTGCAGCAGCAGCCCGGGAAACGGCGGGGACGCGGGTGGTGACGTGAAGATCACGCCGTCCGATGGCAGCACGAAGGACGTGAAGACCAGCACGGACAGTGCAACCTGCACACCGACCTCCGGTCTCTCGTGCGAACAGTGCAACGTCAGTGGCTTCTCGCCGCAACCGCAGGGCACGCCCATCGGACCGAACGCCGGCAAGTGCCAGACGTCGGACATCACCGCGTTCGACACCGCGTGTGTCGCGACGGGCGCGACGCAGCAGACCTGCCAAGCGTGGGAGCAGAACGCCACGTACGCGACGTGCGCAGCGTGCGTCGTCACCGACCAGACCGCGGCCAACTGGGGCCCGCTCGTCTGCACGCAGAGCGGCTGCTCGTACAACATCCCGGGCTGCGTCGACCTCGGCCTCGGCCAGAAGGCGCAAGAGAACTCGACGAGCTCCGGCTCGTGCGGCGACTTGCTCAACGCCGACTACCAATGCCAGGACTACGCGTGCGATGCGTGCGGGACGCTCCCGGACGGCGGCGCGGACTCCACCGACTTCGACACCTGCCTCGGCACCAACAGCACGACGGCGGGCGCGCTCAACAACGAGTGCGCGTCGTACAACAACGCGTTCGAGCAGTCGTCGGAGTGCTCCGCGCTCGGCGGCGACAGCATCCCGACGTCCGTGCAGACGTGCTTCCCGTCGGATCCGAACAACGGCTTCTCGGAGCAAGAGTTCATCGCGTTCGTGACGTACTTCTGCGGCCCGACGTAATCGTCGTACGCGCGTGAACAAGCGAAGCGGCTCATCATCGTTCTGCGGTGTGAGCCGCTTTGCTTTTGTCCTCACGCTCGGCGCGCTCGCTGGCTGTCATTCGAGCTGCGCGCAGCAAGAGGAACAAGAGCAGGTCGTCGTCGTCGACGCGGCGCCCGTGCTCGGGGCGGCGCGTCCACCGCCGCGCATTCGCCCGCACTTCCGCGGACCGAACGTGATTCGTCCTCCCGAGCCCGCAGCGTCCGCGTCGAGTGGTACGATGGACACGGATTGAAGCTCGCAGCATTTCTTGGCTTCGCATGGTTCGCCGTCGCGGCGTGCTCTTCGTCGGACAACAACGCGCAGGACGCCTCGAACGACGCGATCAAGCACGTCGACGCCTACTACGGTGACGGCGGCTACGACGCGCCGCTCGACGCCGCATGCGGGCCCGTCTCGGTGAGCTCGTACCAACCGACGACGATGATGCCGCCGAACCCGCCGCACGCCGGCGCGTGTACGCAACAACAAACGAGCGACTACGCGCAGTGCCAAGCGGAGCAAGACACGACGCTCTGCCAACAGTTCGCCGACGGACAATCCGGACAGGGGTGCCGCGCGTGCATCGAGACTCAAACGACCGATCCGACGTGGGGCGTGATCGTGTTTCAGGGATCGAACAACGGCACGTTCAACATCGAAGGCTGCGTCGACGACGCGCTCGGCGACACGTCGCTCGAGAAGGCGAGCGGCGGCAGCGGATCGTGCGGGGATCTGCTGCACGCGTCGTACGGCTGCCAAAAAGCCGCGTGCGCGGCGTGCACGGGCGATGCGCTCGACGAATGCGCGGACGAAGCGCGCCAAGGCGGATGCAGCGCGTACGACACGGCCGTCGAATCGACGACGGGCGCGTGCGCGCTCCTCCTCGGCGACGCCGCGCCCGACGACGCGAGCGCGTGCTTCCCGAACACGAGCATCAGCGATCCGACGCAACAAGAGCTCGATTGGATCGTGAGGATGGTCGGCTATATGTGTGGACCGTGATGCGAGCGCTCGCGTGGATCTCGGTCGGCCTCTTTTTTTCTGCGTGCCACTCGAGCTGCGGCGACGCCCCGAGCGGCAGCCAAGTCGTCGACCAGCCGCAGGTCGACGAAGCGCAGGCTCCCGCTTCGCCGAACCCGCGCGGCAACTTCATGCGCATGCGACCGCGGATGCACTCCGCTGTCGCGCCGCAGAACGTCGCGCAGCCCGCGTTGACGAACGACAATTGAGCATGTCGACTGCGCGCGCCATCGCGCTCAGCGCGCTCTTCGCGATCGGATGCACCGACACGACCGACGCGCTCGACGGCGGCGCGTGCGTCACGGGCGACGCGTCGCTCGACGTCGATCCCACCGACAGCGGTCTGCTCTTCACGGCGATGAGGCCTCCGCACGCTCCCAATCCCACCGCGTGCACGAAGGCGCAGCTCGACGACTACGTGCAGTGTCAGGCGAACAAGAACACGGACAAGTGCGTGGAGTTCAAGGCCGGTCAATCGGGCGCGGCGTGCAGCGCGTGCATCGAGTCGCTCACGACCGATCCGACGTGGGGCGTGCTCGTGTTCGGAAATCAAACCGCGAGCTTCAACATCGAAGGGTGCGTCGACCTCGCGCTCGGCCAAGTGCCGCTCGAGTGTTTCTCCGACGCGAGCCCGCCGCCCGCGTGCTCGTGCGGTCAGCAGCTCCACGCGTCGTACGAGTGCCAAGAGCAGGCGAACGCGCAGTACTGCAACACGTGCCTCGACCAAGACTCGTCGACGTCGTGCAACACGCTCGTGCTCGCGCAAGTGTGCGCCACGCAAGACGACGCCGTGCAGGACGCGAGCGGACCGTGCGCTGCGCTCTTCGCCGCGGACTCGGGCGCCGCGATTTGCTTCCCCGATCTCGACGCGAGCGACCCGACGACGCAAGAGGCGAGCTGGCTCGAGGTCGTCGGCAGTTTCTTCTGCGGCGGAACGTGAAGCGCGCGCGGGGTCGGGTATACTGATCGGGCTTGCGCTTTCGAGATTCCTTTTTCCTCTTCGTGGTGACGTGTGTGCTCGCGTGCAGCTCGAACACGCCGATCACCCAAGAAGCGTCGGTGCCGTCGCCCGACGGCTCCTTCGAAGACGCTGCGTCCGATGGTGGCTTGTGTGGTCCGGTTCCCGTCGCGAGCTACACCCCCGCCGCGATGCACCCTCCGAACCCTCCGCACGCGGGCGCGTGCACCGATCAACAATCCGCGGACTACGCCGCTTGCCAAGGCGGCGACGCGTCGAAGTGCACCGAGTTCCAAACCGGGCAGCCCGCGCAAGCGTGCGGCGCGTGCATCGAGACGCAAGAGTCCGCCGCGACGTGGGGCGTCATCGTGTTCGACGGATCGAGCGGGTTCGTGAACATCGAGGGGTGCGTCGACGACGCGCTCGGCCAGGTCGGAATCGAGCCCGCGTCGTGCGGTCAATTGCTGTTCGCGTCGTACGGTTGTCAGCAGGCAGCTTGCGGGCTCTGCGCGGGCTCCGCGGAGGACGCGTGCAACGAAGAGAGCATCGCGACGAACGGCGGCTGCGCGACGTACGACCAGCAAGTCGAGAGCGACACGAGCCCGTGCGCCATCCTCTTCGGCGACGCCGCGCCCACCGACGCCGCGAGCTGCTTTCCCGACCCGTCGATCACCGACGTGAACGCGCAGCGCGCCGACTTCATCACGCGCATGGCAAAGTACATGTGCGGCCCGTGACATGGTATGAACGCAACGAGCCTCGGAGGACCCATGGACTCTCTTTCACGACGCATCGGATTACGTGGTCCGGCGCAGGCGCGCCGATGGTGGTTGTTGGCGGGGACCGCCGCGCTCTTCGCGGGCGGAGCGATCGTCTCGTGTTCGAGCAACGGGAGCGGCAACGACGCGGGGTCCGACGGCACGATTCCCTCTGACGGCAGCAGCAACGACGTCAACCAAAACAACGACGGCAGCAAGAACGACAGCAGCACGAACAACGACGGCAGCACGCCAGCGTGCAACACCACCGCGCTCACGGGCTCGTGCGACATCGTCCAACAAAATTGTCCGAACGGGCAGGGGTGTCTCCCGGCGCAGCTCGCGGACGGCGGGTGGACCGCGCAGTGCGCCGCGAGCAACGGCAACATCCAAGAAGGTTACGCGTGTCAGCAGACGAGCTTGTGCGTCGCGGGCCTCGAGTGCATCGACGGTCGTTGCGCGAAGCATTGCTGCTTGGGCGACGACAACGAGTGCGGGATGTCGCATCCCGAGGGCTACACCGGCCGCTGCGAGACGACGGTCACGCTCGACGGAACACACCCCGCGTACGCGATCTGCACGTACAGCTCGCAGTGCCAACCGTTCGACATTCAACCGTGCCAGAACAGCGAGATCTGCATCGTCGAAGACACGAGCGGCACGTCGATTTGCGAAGGCCTCGCGGCGAACGACGGCGGGCTCTCCGCAGGCGCGAAGTGCGTCTACGCGAACGACTGCAAAGACGGTCTCACGTGCGTCGGCGCGCTCGACGGCGGCGCCGCGACGTGCACGTGGGAGTGCTACGTGCCGCCGGGTCCGTTCGACGCGGGCATCGTGAATCTCGGCGCGGGCAAGGGTGGATGCCCGTCGGGCAAGACGTGCCAGCAAATCCAACTCCTCGGACCGGACGGCGGCGCCGAAAATCCGGCGTGGCTCGGTCTCTGCGAGTGAGCCTTCCGCAAACGTGAGCGACACAGGGCTTCTCCGCGTCCTTCGCGATGACGGCAGCGCGGATCCCGAAACGGATCCGCGCTTGCCCGACGACGTCGTCGTGCGCGGTTATCGCGAGATGCGACGACTGCGTCTTCTCGACGCGCGCATGATCGTCTTGCAGCGCCAAGGACGCGTGGGTTTCTACGGCGCCGCGCACGGTCAAGAAGCCACGCCCATCGCGACCGGGTTGATGCTCGAGAAAGACGATTGGGTCTTCCCCGCGCTCCGCGAGCAGAGCGTGATGCTCGTGCGTGGATTTCCGCTCGACGCGTTCGTCGCGCAGGTCTTCGGCAACGCGGGCGACGTGCTCAAGGGCCGCCAGATGCCGAGCCACCAATCGGGGCGCGCGGTGAATCAAGTCTCGTGGTCGTCGTGCATCGGCCCGCAGATCCCGCAAGCGGTCGGCTGCGCGTGGGCGATGAAGATGAAGAAACAAAAGTCGATCGCGGTCGGATTCTGCGGCGACGGCGCGACGAGCCAACCGGACTTCCACAACGCGCTCAACTTCGCGGGCGTGTTCAAGACGCCGTGCGTGATCGTCTGTCAGAACAACCACTGGTCGATCAGCGTGCCGACCTCGCGCCAGACCGCGTCGCAGACGATCGCGATCAAGGCGCGCGCGTACGGCATCCCGGGTGAGCGCGTCGACGGGAACGATTTGCTTGCAGTGTGCAAGGTTTTGCGCGACGCGTTCGCGCGCGCGCGCGCCGGCGGGGGCCCCACGTTCGTCGAGTGCGTCACGTACCGCATCGGCGCGCACTCGACGAGCGACGATCCGACGCGCTACCGAAGCGACGAAGAGGTCGAAGCGTGGAAGAAGAAGGACCCGCTCGATCGACTGCGCAAACATTTGGTGTCGCGCGGGCTCATCGACGACGCGCGCGACGCGTCGCTCGAAAAAGAGCTGCAAGACGAGATCTCGCCCGCGATCAAGAACGTCGAAGCGCTCGGCAACCCGTCGCGCGAGTCGCTCTTCGAAGACGTGTACGCGGAGCCGACATGGAATTTGCTCGAGCAGCGCGCCGAGCTCCTCCGCACGCCGGTCGCTCCGGCGCATTAAGCGAAATTCCCCAAATCTTCGGGCGGTCGCGTGCGTACAACGCTCATGCGAACCCTCACCATCCTTCCGATTTTGGCCATCCTCACGGGTTGCGGCGCGCGCGCGACCACGTACGTTCACGCGCCGACGGACACGACGCTCGGGCGCGTCGTCGTGTACCGCAACGGCGTCGCGTACTTCGAGCGCACGGCCGACGTGAAGGACGATCACCTCGACCTGCAGGTCCCCGCGGACAAGGTCGACGATTTCTTGAAGTCGCTCACCGTCGTCGACGCGAGGACCGGACAGCCGCAGCCGATCACGTATCCGACGCGCACCGGCGCGACGTCGACCGGGTTGATCGACATGCGCATCGGCGTCGGCAAAGGCGGCGGACACCGGTTGAAGCTCACGTACGTGACCGAGGCGCCGTCGTGGAAGCCGAGCTACCGCGTCGTGCTCGGGCAAAACGGGAAGGTGAACCTCGAGGCGTGGGCGATCGTGGACAACACGAGCGGCGAAGATTGGAAGGACGTTCGGCTCGGCGTGGGCTCGAGCTCGGCGCTCTCGTTTCGATTCGATCTGCGATCGGTGCGGCTCGTCGAGCGCGAGACGCTGCAACAAAATGATTTGCTCGCGCTCGCGCCGCCGACGGGCGGAGCGACGTACGGGAACGAAAAGAAGCTCGTCGCCGACGTGAACGACGAGGAGATCGCCGCGGTCGACGCGCAGGAGAATCACGCGAAGGAGCCGCAGACGCAGCGCGTCGCGCGAAACGCGCCGGACGCGGGAGGCGTGGCGAACGCCGGTTGGGGCGGTGGGCACGGCGCGATGCACTCGGCGCCGGCGCAACCCACGACGGCTTCACCGGAGCTCGCGGGGCTCCAGCGGATGGCGCGCTCGCTTCAGTCGGCGCAAGGGCAGATCGTCGTCGAAGGGTTCGCGGCGCCGAACGACACGGACAAGAACGCGGCGTCGCTCGATCGCGCCAACAAGATGCGTGAAGAGCTCGTTCGCAACGGCGTGGATCCGAACAACGTGATCGCGGTGGGTCGCGGCGAGCAAGCGGGACGAAACGGCGGCGTTCGCGTCGTCGAGGCGCCGAAGGCGAAGGACGACGCGAAGACCGCGACGACGTCGGTCGCGACGCAGCAACAACAACCGCAGCAACACGCCGCCGATCCGATCGGCACGTCGAACTTCGAATCGGGCAACGTGACGACGGTGGAGCGCGGCACGAGCGCGATGGTCTCGATCCTCCACACCGACACCGACGGCGAGGTCGTGTACCTCTACGATCCCGAGAGCGCGCGCGGCAACGCGCAGTTCCCGTTCAAGAGCGTGCGACTCAAGAACCCGAGCGACAGCGCGCTCGAGACGGGACCGGTCACGGTGTTCGGCGACAACCGCTTCATCGGCGAAGGCATGGCGGAGCCGATCCCCGCGCGCGCGACGGCGTTCGTTCCGTTCGCGCTCGATCGTCAAATCGTGGTGGATCGCGGCGACGGCGAAGAGGACAAGATCACGCGCATCATCACGGTGCAGCGCGGCGTGTTCTCGACGGAGGTCCAGCACACGAAGAAGACGACGTTCACGCTCTCGAACCGTCTCGGCGAACGCGCCGTCGTCTACGTGCGCCACACGGTCGAACCCGGTTACAAGCTCACGAAGGCGCCCGAAGGAAGCGGCGAAGAGAAGCTCGGGGCGGCGAATTTGTTCCGCGTCGCGCTCGCGCCGCACGCGAAGACGGAGATCACGATCGAGGAGTCGACGCCCGTGTTCCGGACGATCGACGTGCGCAATCCGCAGGGCATCGAGCAAGTGCGCGCGTACTTGTCGACGGCGGTGGTCGACGCTCCGCTCCAGGCGAAGATCGACGAGCTCCTCAGGCTGAACAAAGACATGGCGGACATCCAGCAGAAGATCGAGACGACGCACGAGCAGATGGGCGAGTACCGCGAGCGCATGGACGAGCTCCACAATCAGATCTTCACGCTCAAGGCCGTGAAGATGGCGGGTCCGCTCATGGTGAACCTCGAGAAGAAGATGAGCGAGATCAGCGATCGGTTGTCGAAGGCGACCATCGACGTCGTCACGCTCCAGGAGAAGCTCATGGTCTCGCGCATCCACTTCCAGGACGGCGTCGCGGATCTCTCGATCGAGAAGAAAGACGACAAGAAGCTCGCCGACAACGCGCCGACTACGGGAACTGCGCGGCGCCGGTGACCGCGGAGCTCGCGACGACCGCCGGCATCGAGTCTTCGAGGACCGCGCCCGTGCTCGACGTGATGCGAACCATGTACGGATCGGGTCCGACGCCGGAGTCGACGACGAAATAGTTGTAGTCTGCACGCGTCACTTCGGCGTACGCGTTCGTGCCAGTCTTCCACTCGAGCTTCGCGATCGCGTACTTCGAGTTGCGCACTTGGATCGCGGTCCAGTACTGCGAGCTGCCGTCTTTGATGAAGTAGCTCACGGGACCCGTGACGTCGCACGCGACGACTTGCCACGCGATCGGCACGTTGCCCGCGGAGGGGTCGGCGATTTTCGCGAAGGCTTCTTGGCTCAAGTCGAGGTGACCTTGCTCGCAGCCCGGGCACTCGTCGACGATGCGCACGGTGACGTCGCCGTTTGGTCCGGTGATCGAGACGCACTCGCCGCACGGCGCGCTGCCGTTCCACTCGGGCGCGTCGATCGCGGCGACGTCGAGATCGTTCGGCGAAGGATCGTAGCCGCACGCGCCGCTGCCATCGGCGTCGTAGAACGTCGCGCGTCCGTTCTCGGGTTGTCCGAGCGGCTGCGGTGAGCCGGACGAAGAAGCGGATGACGAGCACGCGACGACGATCGCGAGACACACGAACGCAAAAGCGCGCATCGTGTCATCGTACACCCGTGAGCAAGGCGTTCACGAGCGAAGAGACGGACTTGGCCGAGGTGGTCGCGCCGCGCGCGGAGCTCCCGGCGGGCACGATCAATTACGTCACCGCGCGCGGGCTCTCGCTCTTGCGCGACGAGCGCGCGGAGCTCGCGAGCAAGCGCGCGCGCGCGGAGGCCGATGGCGACGTCGCGGCGATGAGCGTGCTCGGCGCGCGCCTCGCGCAGCTCGACGAGCGCCTCGCGAGCGCGCAGTTGGTGGATCACGCGGGCGGCGACGCGGTTCGCTTCGGCGCGCGCGTGACGGTGCGCAACGAAGACGGCGAGGAGCGCACCGTGCGCATCGTGGGCGTCGACGAAGCGGACCCGGCGCGCGGAGACGTCGCGTTCACGTCGCCGATCGCGCGCGCGCTCCTCGGGCACGAAATCGGCGACGAAATCACGCTGCGCACGCCGCGTGGGACCGAAGTGCTCGAGATCGTCGCGCTCGACGCGTGATAAGCTCGCGCGTCATGCGGCTTCATTTTTGGATGGTGCTTGCGGCGACAACGTCGAGCGCTTCGCTCGTTGCCGCGTGTGTCAGCGGCGACGACACGCAGGAGAACAACGACGCGTCGTTCGATTCGTCCGTCGGCGACACGTCGACGGCGGACACGTCGACGGCGGACGGCGGCAGCGTGGACGCGACGGACGCCGCGTTCGTCTTCGACGGCGCGAACGCCGATTGCAACGCGCTCGATCCGTTCCAAGCGCGACGGCGACCGTCGAGTGCGCGGACGCGGCGCCGACGGTCACGGCCGGCAACGTGTCGATTCCGCCGGGTCGGTATTATCTGTCGGACGAAAAAGTTTTTCCCGCGGCGTGCGGCGCGCAAGACAAGGGCGCGTTCGACGACGTCGTCGAGATCGTCGCGATCGACGGCGGCGCCGCGTACGGCGTGAACGTCGCGCTGAGCGGCTCGGGGACGGGCGCGGAGCGACTCACGCTCCTCTGGACGATCACGTCGACCGGTTACTTCACGCAGACGACGACATGCCCGACGGGTTCGACGACCAGCGTTCCCAACGCTCCTTACAACGTGACGTACCAGAACTCGATCACGACCATCCAATACGAGCTCCCCGGCTTCGAAACGATCACGCTCACGTCGTTTTGAGAGTGACTTGGCGCGCGCGGGGAATCTCTCTACATTCCCCCCGCGATGGCGAACAAATCGTACGAAGTGATCGTGATCGGCGGCGGGCCCGGCGGCTACGGATGCGCGATCCGTCTCGGGCAGCTCAAACAAAAAGTCCTGTGCGTCGAAAAAGAAGAGGTCGGCGGCGTGTGCCTCAACTGGGGCTGCGTGCCGAGCAAGGCGCTGATCGCGGCCGCGCACACGTACGAGAAGGTGAAGGACGGCGACTCGATCGGTTTGCTCGCGGACAACGTCCGCATGGATCCGAACAAGCTGCAGGACTGGAAGGGCAAGATCGTCAATCGCCTCACGACCGGCATCAAAGGTTTGTTCAAGGGCAACCACGTCGATCTCCTCTACGGTGAAGCGACGTTCACCGGCGCGAAGCAGATCACCGTGAAGACGCGCGAGGGCGCGACGGAGATCATCGACGCGACGAAGGCGATCGTCATCGCGACCGGCAGCTCCACGATCGAAATCCCGAGCTTCAAGTTCGACGGCAAGCAGATCATCGGCGCGCGCGACGCGGTGAGCTTGCGGCAGGTCCCGAAGCGCTTGCTCGTCATCGGCGGCGGCGTGATCGGGCTCGAGCTCGGCAGCGTGTACCACGCGTTCGGCTCGGAGCTCACCGTCGTCGAGGCGACGCCGACGCTGCTCCCGGGAACGGATCCGGATCTCGTCGCGGTCGTCGAAAAGAAGCTCGTGAAGGGCGGCGCGAAGATCTTCAAGAGCGCGAAGGCGATGGGCTACGAGAAGCAGAGCGACGGATCGATCGCCGTGCGCATCGACGTGGGCGGTGGGAAGTTCGAGACGGTCGTGTGCGACGTCGTGCTCGTCGCCGTCGGGATGCGTCCGAACAGCACGAACCTGGGCTTGGAGAAAATCGGCGTGAAGGTCGAGAAGAATTTCATCCCGACCGACGCGCAGGGCCGCACGAACGTGCCGGGGCTTTATTGCATCGGTGACGTGAGCGGCTTTCCGATGCTCGCGCACAAGGCGACGAAGGAAGGCGAGGTCGTCGCCGAGGTGATCGCCGGGCAAAAGGCGGCGAAGGATTGGGTCGCGATCCCCGCGGCGATCTTCACCGATCCGGAGATCGCCGTCGCCGGTTTGTCCGAGACGCAAGCGAAGGAAAAAGGGATCGACGTGCGCGTCGGAAAGTTTCCGTACTCGGCGCTCGGGCGCGCGATGGCGAACAACGAGACCGAAGGTTTCTTCAAGGTCGTCGCGGACGCGAAGACGCACGAGGTGCTCGGCGTGCACATCGTCGGGACCTCCGCGAGCGACATGATCAGCGAAGGCGCGCTCGCGCTCGAGATGCACGCGTTCCTCGAAGACGTCGGTCTCACGATCCACCCGCACCCGACGCTCGGTGAAGGCATGATGGAAGCGCACATGAACGCGCTCGGTCACGCGATTCACATCCTCAATCGCTGACGCGCGTCACGACGAGCCGAGCGCAGCAGTCCGCCCTGCGCTCGTTTTCGTTTATGCTTTCGACGTGGATTCGCTGCCGCGCGTCGTCGATCGTTACGAGCTGCTCGCCGTTCTCGGGTCGGGCGGTTTTGCCGTCGTCTACCGCGCGCGGCACATCCACACGCGCCAAATCGTGGCGATGAAAATCCTCGAGAAGCGCAGCGGCGTCGAGCGCTTCATCGGCGAGGCGCGCGCGGCGGCCGCGGTGCAGCATCGCAACGTCGTGCGCGTGCTCGACTGCGGACAAGCGACGAACACCGGCGAGGTGTTCATCGTGATGGAGCTCGTCGAAGGACAGACGCTCGCGGACGTGCTCCATCACCACGGACCGCTCCCGCCGCAGCGCGCCGTCGACATCGCGATTCAAATCCTCGACGGCCTATCCGCCGCGCACGCGTGCGGCATCGTCCACCGCGACATCAAGCCGCCGAACGTCTTCCTCACACGCGACACCGACGGGACCGACCTCCCGAAGATTTTGGATTTCGGCGTGAGCAAGCAGCTCACCGCGATTTCCGGGACGCTCGACGGAACCGCGATCGGCACGCCGGGTTACATGGCGCCCGAGCTCTTCGGCAGCGCGAAGCACGCCGACGCGCGCGCCGACGTGTACGCGGTCGCCGTGACGCTCTACGAAATGCTCTCGGGCCGGCTTCCGTTTTCCGCGTCGAGCTACGAAGAGCTCGTCGTGCAAGTCGCGACGCAACGGCCCGCGCCGATCGCGGTCGCCGCGCCGCACGTCCCCGCGCCGATCGCGGCGTGCGTCGATCGCGGGCTCGCGCGAGATCGCGAGGCGCGTTTTCAGAGCGCGGAGGCGTTCGCGTCCGCGCTGCGCGGCGCGCTCCTCGGGATCCCGCCGCCGTCGTCGCATCAGTTCGAAGCGACGCTCGACGCGCAGCACGCGAGCGTGTCCGTTCCCGGCGTGCCTGCTTCGCTCGCCGCGCCCGAGCCGAGCACGCTGCGCACTGCGCCGCCGCCCGTCGTGAACACGGCGTCGCGCGCGGAGTCGCGAAGCCGCGGCGTGCTCGGGTACGTCGTCGCGCTCGTCGCGATCGTGCTCGTCGCGAGCGGCGGCGGCGCGTTCGCGGTGTGGCGCGTGATGACCCTGCGCGGCGCGGACCACGCGACCCAACCGCCGTCGAGCGAGTCGAGCTCGCCGAGCGCGCTCGTCGCAGCGAACGAAGCGAACGCGACGAGCGACGCGCCGAGCGCCGCGCGCGAAATCGAGCCGCTCGCGGTCGCCGCGACCACCGCGCCGAGCGCGACTGCGCTCCCTCAAGCCGCGCGCGGCGCGCGCTCGCCGGGCGGCATCCGCTTCACCGAGACGAAGATCGTCGGCACGGCGCGTTACTCCGCGGTCGCCGCGCTCGAGGCGTACGTCGTCCCGCGCGCGCAGCGGTGTCGCCCCGACGGCTCGACGCCCGTCGTCACGCAGCTCGACATCTTCATCGGGAGCGAGAGCAACATCACGCTCGCGCACCAAACGCCGAACACGACCGGAGACGCGATCGCCGCCGCGTGTCTCGCCGAGGTCTTCAAGAAGTCCGCGTCGCCCGCGACGTGGACGCCGAACGGGAGCGGCATCGCGACCGTCGAAGCGACGCTCGACCCGCGGTAATTCGGTGTCGCTCGTCGGACGCACGCTCGCGAATCGCTACGAGATGATCGCCTTGCTCGGCAAAGGCGGCATGGGCGAGGTGTACGAAGCGCAGCAGAAGGACTTGAAGCGCCGCGTCGCGGTGAAGGTGCTCGCGTCGTCCGCGGAGGCGGACGTGCTTCGCTTCAAACAAGAAGCGCTCGCCGCCGCGGGTCTCGCGCATCCGAACATCGTTCAGATCTTCGATTTCGTCGAAGGCGATCCGCCGCTGCTCGTGATGGAGCTCTTGCGCGGGCGTTCGCTCGCGGCGCTCGTGAAGCAGTCGAAGCTCGATCCGGCGCGCGCCGTGTCGATCATGACGCAAGTGCTCTCTGCGCTCGCCGCCGCGCACGACGCGCGCATCGTGCATCGCGACGTGAAGCCCGAGAACATCTTCGTGTGCGAATCGAACCTGCCGTACGATCTCGTGAAGGTGCTCGACTTCGGGCTCGCGCGTCCGCTCGACGACGATCGCAGGCTCGCGAAGACGCGCGTCGGCGTCGCGATGGGAACGCCCGCGTACATGGCGCCGGAGCAAGCGCGCGGCGAGGCGCCCGACGTGCGCATGGACGTCTTCGCCGCGGGCGTCACGCTCTACTACGCGCTCAGCGGCCGGCGTCCGTTCGAAGGAAAGACGACGAGCGAGCTCTTGCGCGCCGTGAAACGACAGCCGCCGATCCCGCTCGACGCGATCGCGCCGCACTTGGATCTCGATCTCGTGCGCATCGTCGAGCGCTCGCTCTCGAAGGATCCGGCGACGCGCTTCTCGAGCGCGCGCGCGTTCCTCGAAGCGCTCACGCCGCTCTGGCCCGCGAACCGCGACGAGGCGCGCGCGCCCGTCGCGCCGCCCGCGAACGCAACGCAACGGAGCGCGCGCTCGACGAGCGCGCAGGGTACGAAGCCTTCGCGACCCACCGCGCCCGAAAAAAAACGCGCGGGCCTCGTGATCGGCGCCTTCGAAGCGCTCGCGCCGCCGATCACCGCGTCGATGATCCAAGTCGCCACGTTCGCGCGCGACGGGCTCTCCGCGCTCGCCGTGGGACCTGCCGGTCTCGCGCGATGGACGATCGACGAAGGATGGTCGGCGCGCGAGCTTCCGCCGAAGACGTATCCCGGCGACGTGCGCGCGATCGCGTTCGGTCCGAGCGGCGAAGCCGTGCTCGCGACGACGCACGGCGCGTTCGTTCGCGCGCGCGGCGCGTACGCGCCGATCGAGCTGCCGGCGGACTTCGTCGCCGACGGCGCGCACGTGGATCATGCGTCGCACGTCCTCTTCGCGGGGACGATCGGACGCGACGGGGTCGTCGTCGATTGCGCGCCGACGGGCACGACGGTGCACGTCATCGGAAGCAGCCTCGCGATGCACGCCGTCACGCGCGCGTCGTCGGGCGCGATCGTCGCGTGCGGCGCGCGCGGGACCGTGTGCAGCATCGCGTCGTCGCGCGTCTTCGCGCACGCCGCGGGAAAATCGGCGCTGCGCGCGATCGCGCAGTTCGGCGCGGGCTTCGCGTGCGTCGGCGAGCGCGGCGCGCTCGTCGCGGTGTCGTCGCTCGATGCGCTCGCCACCGCGACCGAAGCGACGCTGGCGACGGAGGACCTCGTATCGGTCTCGACGCGCGCGCGGTTCGTCGGCGCGTGCGGCGCGCGCGTTCACGTGTCCGCGGTCGGCGAAATCAACCGCACGGCGTCCGCCGCGCTCGACGCGACGAGCGCGCGCGTCGTCTACCTCGACAACGGCGTCGTGCGCGTCATCGCCGACAACGCCGCCGTGCTCGAAGCCACGATCAGCGCCGGCCCTTGAAGCCCATCATTCCTTGAACGACGCTCTCGCTCGCTTCGGCGACCTCGGCCTGTTCGCGCAATCGGTCGGCGCAGTCCTCGCAGACTTTCCGGGCTTTCCCGTCGACCTTCACCGTCACGAGCGCGTCCACTTCTTCGTCGCATTCCTTGCAAGTCGGCATGGCAAGTCCAAGTATATGATGACCTGAGTTCAGAGAGGAACCGCATGGGCATCTTCGATCGCATGGGCAAAGTCATCTCGAGCAACTTCAATTCGCTGCTCGACAAAGCCGAGGACGACAAGAAGCTGCTCGAGCTGAACGTCGAGGAGATGGGCGACCAACTCAAGGCTGCGCGCCAAGAGGTGATCAGCGCCGTGGCCGCCGAGAAGCAGTTGAAGAAGCGGGTCGACGACCTCAACGTCGAGTCCGAAAAATGGGACAAGCGCGCCGAGCTCGCGCTGAAGGGCGGCGACGAAGCGCTCGCGCGCGAGGCGCTCAAACAAAAGCGTCGCGTGACGAGCGAATCCGAAGCCGCGGAGAAATCGCGCCAAGAAGCGCGCAACCAAGCGCTCGAAATGAAGGAGGAGCTCGAGCGGATGGAGCGCAAGCTCGAAGACGTGAAGATGCGCAAGAACACGATCGCGGCGCGCGCGCAGCAAGCGAAGGCCGGCGGCGGCGCGGAGGGCCTCGGCGCGAAGAGCGGCTCGAGCGCGTTCGACAACTTCCGCAAGCTCGAGGACAAGATCGAGGGACGCGAAGCGGAGAACGCCGCGATGAGCGAAGTCGAAGACGCGCTCGGCACGCGCGAGAAGCAAGATCTCGAAGCGAAGTTCCGCGATCTCGAGCGCGGCATCGGCGGCAAACCCGGCAAGACCGGCGAATCGGAGATCGACGAAGACCTCGCCGCCCTCAAGAAACGCATCCGCGTTTAGGGCTCGCGCGGCTCGCTCCACGCGGCGCGCAGGATCTCCGCGACGGCCTCGTAGAGCTCCTCCGGAATCTGATCGCCCGGCGTGAGCTCGACGAGCGCTCGCGCGAGCGGCACGTCGCGCAGCACGGGGACGCCATACGCACGCGCCGCGTCCACGATGCGCCGCGCGAGATCTCCTTCGCCCACCGCGAGCACGAGCGGCGCGTCGTCGCCCTCTTCTTCGTCGTAGCGCAGCGCGCACGCGATGTGCGTCGGGTTCACGACGACCACCGTGGCGCTCTTCACGTTGGCCACCGTCGCCGACGCGAGCATCTCGTGATGCGCGCGCTCACGCGCCGCCTTCAGCTGCGGATCGCCTTCGCTCTCTTTGTACTCGCGCTTCACTTCGTCCTTGCTCATGCGAAGTCGCTTCATCCACGCGCGGCGCACGACGAGCATGTCGAGCGCGCCGATCGCGACCCCGAAGAGCGCGGCGTCGCGCAGCGCGCGATGCGCGATCGTCCCCGCGAGCACGCCGACGAAACCGAGCTGCCCCGCGACGTGCGCGATGTCCGACGCGTGCTCACGCAGCCCGCGATACGCGAGGTACGCGACGATCGATCCGGCGCAGAGCGCGCGCAGCACGGAGATCGCGCGCACCGACGAGAACAAATGTTTGAACCCTTCGAAGAGGTTCAACCGATCGAGCTTCGGTGTGAGCTTCTTCGTCGCGACGAACCCTCCGGTCTGAACGAGCTGAACGACCGCGCTCGCCGCGCCGGCGGCGAGAAGAATCGGCACGACGAGCGTCACGATGGGCATCGCGAAGCTCGTCGGATCTGGCGCGACCGGAGTTGCGTCGGCCGCGCGCGCGATCGCGCTTCGAATCATGTCGCTCGACTGCGTGACGAGCGCGCCGATCGCGGCCGGCGCGAGCGCGACGGTCACGAGAAACGCCACCGCGTGCGCGGCCTGCGCAGAGACGCCGCTGTCGCCCTCTTCGCGCGCCTTTCGGAGTCGCCTTGGCGTCGCCTCTTCGGATTTGTCGTCCGCCATCTACGCGCGCCTCACTTCTTCACGATTTTCCAGAGCGCGTAGAGCACGTCCTTCACTCCCGCGCCGGTCGCGGCGGACACGAGATAGAGCGGGATTTTTTTCTTGGCGAACGCGCGCTTCAATTTCGGGTACGCGTCGCGAACCTCCGGCAGGTCCCCCTTCGAGAGCGCGACGATCTCTTTTCGCCTCGCGAGCGCGGGCGAGAAGCGTTTCAGCTCCGCGCGGAGCGCGAGGTAGTCCTTCATCGGCTCGCGATCGTCGGCGGGATCGATCGTGATGAGATGCAGGAGCGCGCGCGTTCGCTCGACGTGCTTCAAGAATTGAATGCCGAGGCCCGCGCCTTCGCTCGCGCCCGGAATCAATCCGGGGATGTCCGCGAGCACGAAGTTTTCGTCCTCGCCGACGGACACGACGCCGAGGTGCGGAACGAGCGTCGTGAACGGATAATCGGCGACCTTCGGACGCGCGCGCGACACCGCGCGAATGAACGTGCTCTTGCCCGCGTTCGGAAATCCGAGAAGCCCCACGTCCGCCATCACCTTGAGCTCGAACCGCGCGTGGAGCTCTTCACCGGGCTCGCCGGGCTCCGCGCGCCGCGGCGCGCGATCGTAGGGCGTGGCGAAGTGGATGTTCCCGCGTCCACCCTTACCGCCGCGCGCGACGACCGTACGCGAGCTCGGCTCGTTGAGATCGAACACGAGCGCGTCGGTTTTCTTGTCGAAGATCTGCGTGCCGACCGGGACGCGCACGACGAGGTCCTCACCCGCCGCGCCGTATTGATCTTTTCCGCGCCCGGGCTCGCCAGCCTCCGCGCGCAGCGTGTGTTGATACGTGAGATCGAGCAGCGTCGACATGCCAGGATCCGCGACGAACACGACGTCGCCGCCCTTGCCGCCGTCGCCGCCCGAGGGTCCGCCGTGCGGAGCGAACTTCTCGCGCCGAAACGCTACGCACCCGTTGCCGCCGCTGCCGGCGATGATTCGAAGCTCGCAACTGTCGACGAAGCGCACGGCCGGACGCTACCATTTCGGCGCGCCTCGAATCGGACGTTGCGTCACTGACCTTGCGTCGTGCACCCGACGACGATGTCGACCGTGTTGCTCGGATCGGCTTTCACGGTCTGACACGCTTGCCCGTAGAGCTCGATGTGCGTTTGGTTCGGGAGAAAATCCCAACCGTTCTGGTGCGTCGTGTCGCGCGCGACGAGCGACGTGCCTTGCGTCGTGTCGACCTCGACGTTCACCTTCGTGAGATCGGGCGAGCCGCCGTTCGTCTGCGGGATCGCGAAGGAGCAGTCGAACGCTTGGAGCTCGATCTGATTCAGCGCGTTCTCGAGATCCTGCGCGAACGTTTGGTTGTTGAGCGCGTAGAAGCAGTCGTCCGTCGTGTTGCACGTCGGCGTGCGCGCGGTACCGCCGGCCTGCGCGATCGGCGAGAGATAATCCGCGCGCGCGCCCTTCGTCCCGTCGATCACGCCGAGCACGAACGTGCGCACGCCTTGTTGCGCGCCCGCGGTCGCCGCGTCGATCACGTTCTGGATGTCGTCGGCGTTCGGATCCGAGTCCGATGCGCACGACGTCGGGTAGCCGTCGGTGAGCAAGACGACGGACTTCGTTCCGTCGAGCGTGCTCGCGGCCTGCGCGTCGATCGCCGCGGTGAGCGCGCTCGCGAGCGGCGTTCCCCAGTAGAAATCGTCGTCGGAGCTCGACACGTAGGCTTCGATCTGACTCACCTGAAGCGGGCCAAGCGACGCTACGGGCACCGGCACCGTGTACGTCGACACGAGACACCGCGGGTCGACGCCGGGGAGCTCGCCGCTCGCGCAGTTGCAGACGACGTCGTTGAGCGTCGTGCTGATGTCGCAACACGAAATGGGTTTGTCGCCTTGCGGGAACATCATCGCACCCGCGCGCGTGGACGACGGGAGCGCGCCGAGCAAGTTGAAGAGTCCGTTCTTCGTCGCGGTCCAGCGCGTGTCGCCGCTCGTGAGCTGGATTTGCATCGAGCCCGATCGATCCATCAAGAAGAGGACGTTGCCGGCCGCGGGCGTCGCGGGGTAGGTGCCCGTCGCGTTCGGACAGACGAGGTTGAGCGACGCGTCCGGAGCGCTCACGCTCGGCGGCGAGCCGCTATCCGGATTGGGATTGTTGTCGACGGGCGGCGGCTCGGCCAGGTGCTCTGACCCGCAGGCCACCGTGCCGGCCAGGCCAAGGACGAAAATCGAGGGGAAAAATAGGGTCGGGCGCATCGTGCCGTGACCTGATACAACATCCGTGCCCTACATGGTAGGATAAAGTGCGCTATCCGCGACGGGCTAACCGACCTCGTGCAAAAACCCCTGCTCGATCTGCGCGTAATCCACGGTCACGTCGAGCCGAGCGAGCACCGAGTAGAAGCCGAACTGAAGTCGGTTGATGAAGAAGAGATCGGGCGAGACCGGCGTGATCTCCGAGTCCTTCAGCTTGCGCGCCGCAGTGCCCATGTTCTTGAACCCGTCGACGCACCCCGCCGCGAACTCGCGCGTCACGTGGAACGGCGACTCGAAGAGCGGGCGGAACGTGAAGCGCACGTACTCGAAGAGGAGATCCTCGAGGGGGCCGGGGCGCGTGCCGAGGAGAGCCCGCGCGTTCTCGAAGAAGGCGGGCTCGTCGTTGCGCATCGCGGAGCGGTGCATGTTCGCCGCGTAACGTCGGTGCTCGAGATCGATGGGTTGGACACAGCCGAAATCGAGGAACGTCACTTCGCCGTCGTCGCGGAAGATGTAGTTGCCCGGGTGCGGATCGGCGTTGAACAAACCGCCGACGAGGTTGCTGCGGAAGACGAAGCGCCAGAGCGTCGTCGCCCACGCTTCGCGCGCCGCGACGTCCGCCGCGCACGCCGCGTCGAAATCGAGCCCGCGCGCGAGCTCCGTCGTGAGCACGCGCTTGCTGCTGCGATCGCCGACGACGGCGGGTACGTGCGCGCGCGGATCGGTTTCGTGGAGCTTCTTGAAGAAGCGGAGGCGCTCGGCTTCGAGGTCGTAATCGAGCTCTTCGCTGAAGCGTTTGCGGACGACGGCGAGCATGCCCTTCGAGTCGAAGCGGCGCCCGCCCATCACGCCGATCATCTGCTCGAGGATGCCTGCGTTCTGCAAATCCGATTCGATCGCGCGCGTGATGCCGGGGTGCTGCACTTTGACGGCGACTTCGAGATCGCGGACGCGGGCGCGATGGACTTGGCCGATGGACGCGCTCGCGATCGGCTCGTCGTTCCACTCGTCGAAGAGCTTGGTCACGGGCGCGCCGAGCTCTTGCTCGACGAGCGCGCGGATTTCTTCGGTGCTCGATCGCGGCGCGGCGGCGCGCAGCTTCGACATCGCGGTTTCGTACGCGCCGCGGTGATCTTCCGGGATGACGCCGTCGACGTAGCTCGCCATCTGGCCGACCTTCGCCGCGAGGCCGCGCAGCGTGCCCAGCGCCTCGGCGGTGCGCTCGGCCGCGCTGTCGCTCGTGCGTGACAAAAGAAAGCCCGCAGAGCTGCGCGCGCCGGCGGCTGCGAGCCGCGCGAGCCGCGAAAAACGGCCCGAGGGGACGCGCCGCGAGTCGGTCATGACGTGGATATAGGGCATCTTGCCGGAAATGCGGCTCCATCGTGCTAACCTCAATCGCCGTGACGGCTTCACATGCGGCGACAGAACCGCTGCCCGTCGTTCCGGGGCAGATCCTCGGCGGGAAGTTCCGGGTGGAGCGGGTCATCGGGGAAGGCGGGATGGGAATCGTCGCGGAGGCGACGCACCTCGGTCTCGACGAGCGCGTCGCGCTGAAATTCCTGAGGCGCGAGGTGATGCGCATGCCGGACGTGGTCGCGCGGTTCGATCGCGAGGCGCGTGCGGCGGTGAAGCTCAAGAGCGAGCACGTCGCGCGCGTGAGCGACGTCGGCAAGACGGACGACGGCATTCCGTACATGGTGATGGAGCTCCTCGCGGGACGCGATCTCGCGCAGATGCTCGTCGAGAGCGGTCCGCTTTCGATTCAGGACGCGGTGCTCTACATCATTCAAGCGTGTGAAGGAGTCGGCGAGGCGCACGCGCGCGGGATCGTGCATCGCGACATCAAGCCGGAGAATTTGTTCGTCGTGCAGCGCGACGGCTACTCGTTCGTCAAGGTGCTCGACTTCGGGATTTCGAAGGCGGTGCTCGTCGGAGCGAGCTCGGTCGATCTCGCGTCGAACGCCACGACGAACATGATGGGCTCTCCTTATTACATGTCACCCGAGCAGCTCCGATCCACGAGGAGCGTCGATCACCGCGCGGATCTTTGGTCGCTCGGCGTCGTCTTGTTCGAGCTTTTGACGGGCATGACGATTTGGGACGAGACGAAAGAGTTCACGGAGCTCGTCGCGGACATTCTGGAGGCCCCGCACAGAAAGCTCACCGCGTTTCGGCCGGACGCGCCGCGCGAGCTCGAGATCGTGATCGATCGTTGCCTCGAGAAGGATCGCAACCGGCGGTTTCAGAACGCCGCGGAGCTCGTCGTCGCGCTCCTCCCGTTCGCGCCGCGCCGCGCGCGCGTGTCGGCGGAGCGCACGATGTCGATCACGCGCGCGGCGGGGTTGATCACCGATCCCAGCTTTCAGCTCCCGCCGTCGATTTATCCGCAAACTTCGTCCGATTCGTATCCGACTGGGCGCATGCCGGCGCCCCCTTCGATGCCGCAAGATCTCGCCGTCGCCGAGACGGCGATGCCGCCGCGCGTTCCGACGGCCGTCGCGATTTCTGGCGCGATTTCTGGCGCGATTTCTGGCGCGAGCCCAGGCGCGCTTCCGCCAATGCCCGTCATCCCGAGCGCGCCGCAGTCCGCGCCGTCGCTCATGGCGGGCGCCGTGGAGACTTCGGCGAGCACGCGCAAACAAGTGTCGCCGCTCGTGCTCGCGCTCGGCGCGCTGCTCTTGCTCGGCGTGGGCGTCGCGCTCGCGTACGGCGTGATCCGCGCGATCAAACCGGTCCCCGTCTCGGCGCAGCCGCAACAACCGATTGCCACGACGACCGCGCTCGCCGGCGCGACGAACCCGACGGACGCACCGAAGAGCGCAGCGACGACCGAAGCGCTCGTCGCGCAACCGCTCGACACGACGGCGCCCTCCGCGACGCACACCGCGACGACGCGCCCACGCAACGGATCCGTCGCGCGCCCGCCGTCCACGACGTCCGCCACGCAACAACCCACCGTCGCGCCGCCCAGGCCCACCCTCGACATTCAACTCTCTCGTTAGACACGCCAGCAGTTGGGGCTCGGATGAAATGACCCTCCTTCGAAGCTGCTGCCGTTTTTGGATCGCCGTCTTCGTGCTCTCGCTCTCGTCGTTCGCGCTCGCGGACAACTTGGCGGACGAAGCGGAGCTGCAGTTCAAGCTCGGCGCAGAGTCGTATCAACACGGCGACTTCACGGGCGCGCTCGAGCACTTCCTCGCGTCGAATCGGCTCGTTCCGAATCGCAACGTGCTCTTCAACATCGCGCGAACGTACGAGGAGCTGCACAACGCGCCGGACGCGTATCGCTACTACGTCGACGCGCTGGGCGGCGAGACGCGCGCCGATCAGAAGCAGCGCATCGAAGACGCGCTCCGTCGCGTCGCGCCTCAAGTCGCCGTGCTCAAGGTGACGACCGATCCGCCCGGCGCGACGGTGTACCTCGATCGGCGCGATCTCGGCGCGCGCGCGTCGACTCCCGCGAACCTCGGACTCTCCGCGGGGCGTCACAAAGTGATCGTCGAGCTCTCCGGCTACGAGACCGCCGAGCGCGACAACGTCGATCTCGTCGTCGGTCGCGAGCAGAACATCGCGTTCAACCTCGTCGCGATCCTGGGCACGGTGCGCGTCGACGGCGAAGAAGGCGCGACGGTGAAGATCGACGCGGAGGACTCGCCGGTCGTCGGGACGATTCCGTGCACTCTGCAAGTAAAACCCGGCCGTCACACGCTCGTGATCGAGAAGAACGGGTACGCGGAGCAAGACGTCCCCATCGACGTGCCGCCGCGCGGGGCCATCTCCGCGCGCGCGCACCTCTCGGCGGAGACGGGGTCGGTCGTCGTCAACACGGACATCCGCGACGCGCTCATCACGATCGACGATCAGCCGAGCGGCTTCACGCCCGCGGTGCTCAACGTTCCGATCGGTCACCACAAGCTCCGCGTCTCGCTCTCCGGGTTTCGTCCGATCGAGCAGGTCATCGAGGTGACGAAGACGGGACAAGTGAAGCTCGACCTCACGCTCTCGACGCTCGAAGAGGTCACCGCGGCGTCGCGTTACGCGGAGGCGATCGAGGACGCGCCAGCGAGCGTCACGATCATCACGCAACAAGAGCTCCGCGCGATGAACTACCCGACCATCGCGGAAGCGATCCGCGGCGTGCGCGGCATGTACCTCTCGAACGACACGAGCTACGACACGATCGGCGTGCGCGGATTTTCGCGTCCCGGCGATTACGGAAATCGCATTTTGATTTTGATCGACGGACACCCCGCGAACGACGACTACATTTGGTCGTCGTACGTCGGGTTCGACGGGCGCGTCGACATCGACGACGTCGAGCGCATCGAGATCATCCGCGGCCCGGGATCGGTGCTCTACGGAACGAGCGCGTTCTTCGGCGTCATCAATTTGATCACGCGATCGCGCGAGGCGAAGGCGCACGCCGAGGTCGCGGCGGGCGCGATGGAGAACGGCGTCGGGCGCGGCCGCGTGACGGGTTACTGGCGCTTCGGAAACGACGCGGGCGCGTGGATGAGCGTCGCCGCCGCGCACGGCGCGGGCCGCGATTACTATTTTCCGGAGATGGTGACGGGCTCGAACACGCCGAGCAACGCGAGCCAGAACGCGTGCCAAGTGGGCACCGCGCCCGGATCGGCGAACGGCGTCGCGTCGAACGGACTGCCGTGCGACGGCAACGCGCGCGGCGTGGACTCGTTCAACGCGTTCACCGTGAACGGACGCGCCTGGTGGAAATCGCTCACGCTGCAGTGGTTTCTCACGACGCGAAAACAATTCTTGCCGTCCGGCGAGTACGCGACGACGTTCAACGATCCGAACACGAACTTCACCGACACGCGCGGCTTCGTCGAAGCGCGTTTCGAGCCGAACGTCACGAAGGAGACGCAGCTCTTCGTGCGCGCGCACGTCGACATGTACAACTTCGACGACTACCTCGCGTACCCGTCGCCGACCGTGAACCCCGCGAGCCAAGGGCCGGAGCAGGATTTGTTTCGCGGCAGGTGGGGCGGGCTCGAGGCGCGCGTCCAATACTCGACCGAGAAGCTGCGCTTGATGGCGGGCGGCGAAGGCATCTACCACTTCCAGACGCTGCAAGAGGGCAACACGGCGACGCAGCCCGTCGTCTTCGACAACAACGGCAATCCTGGGCGAAACGATCCGTTCGTCGTCGGTGCGGCGTTCGTCAACGCGGACGTCATGCCGGCGAAGACCTTCAAGCTCTCCGTCGGCGCGCGCTTCGACTATTACTCGTCGATCGCGAACCCGCAGTTCCTCGACGCGTTCAACCCGCG
>Ga0335078_10000506_pt1 | contig 60261 bp, 48 predicted proteins | sample Lox_Sample_32_FD_206711 | JGI IMG/M metagenome (GOLD analysis project Ga0335078, IMG submission 206711) | Soil microbial communities from Loxahatchee National Wildlife Refuge, Florida, United States - Lox_Sample_3.2 | ecosystem: Environmental > Terrestrial > Soil > Wetlands | place: USA... | reverse complement strand
TCCTGGCGGCCCGGTCCTACGTCACCGGCTCGGCGGCCACCGGAGATCCGCTCGCCATCCGTGACCTGACCGTCGCGTGCGACGGGTCCGGCCGCACCAACGGGATCATCGTGCTCAACTGGCACGTAGACGTGGAACACGTGGACGTCAGCGGCTGCGGTGGCTCCGGCATCGTCGACACCAACACCGGGGCGGGTGGCCTCGCGATCACCAACACCAGCGTCAACAGCCGGTTCGATGACAACTTCATCGCGGGCAGCGGCCAGTACGGGTTCGAGGTCATCGACACCGGCAACTCGGTCACCGACGGTTACCTGGACGGCAACCAGATCGAATCCTCCGGCCTGGATGCGGTGCACCTCGGCAACGCCGCCGGCTGGTACATCTCGGGTAACCATCTGTATGGTGTCGGGCAGAATGCCATCGTGGCGGACCGGCTCTACGGGACGACGATCTCCGGCAACTACATCGAGGACTTCGGGGACGGCCAGCGGTCGGGCACGTGGTACGGCATTGTCGGCACCGCCCAGGACGGCCCCGGCTCCACGATCCTGGGCAACAAGATCTTCAATGTGCGGGGCGAGACCCAGGGTGCCCATTACGTCTATCTCGCCATCACCCAGGCCAACGGGGGCACCGGGCACATCGCGGTCACGGGCAACGTCATTATGGGACGCGGTACCGGCGATGTGGGCATGTCGTTCAGCGGGGGCTCATACCGGTTGGTCTTCGCCACCAGCGGCAACGTGATCACCGGCGTGGGCACGGCGCGTGTGGTCGGGCCGGGCGCGTCCGCGGCAGCCAGCCTGTGACGCCGGCCGGCCAGTCTCCGCACCGGGCCAGTCTCTGGCAGGCGGGCGGCCGGCGGGCTGCGCGTGGCCCGCTCCGCCGGGCCGCCGGGCGTCGCGGTCAGCCGGACAGCATCTCATCCCGGATGGCGGCCCAGTCCAGCGAGTGCCGGATGCCTTCCGCGATCGAGTAGCGAGGCTGCCAGCCCAGGCAGCGCCGCGCCTTGTCGCTGCGGGTGTAGGTGCCGGCGACGTCGCCCGGCCGGCGCGCCGCGTCGATCGCCGTGATCGGCCGGTCAGCCACGCTGTTGAACGCGGTGACGAGTTCGCGCACGGTGGTGCCGGTGCCGGTGCCCAGGTTGATGACGTCGGAGCGGCCGGCCGGCGTGACCAGGGAGTCGAACCGTTGCAGCGCGGTCAGGTGCGCGGCGGCCAGATCCCACACGTGGATGTAGTCCCGGATGCCCGTGCCGTCCCGGGTGGGGTAGTCGGTCCCGGTGATGTGGAAGGGGACACCCTGCTCGTAGGCCTGGATCATCTTGCCCAGCGCGTGGCTGGGGTGCCGGAGCTGGAGGCCGGTGCGCAGCTTGGGGTCCGCGCCGATCGGGTTGAAATAACGCAGGGACAGCACCCGGAGCGGGTGCGCGGCGGCGATGTCGGCGAACATCTCCTCGCACACCGCCTTGGTCCGCGCGTAGGGGCTCTGCGGATCGAGGGGTGAGTCCTCGTCCACGGTCAGGTCCTCGGCCGCGCGGTAGATCGCGGCGGAGGAGCTGAAGACCATCCGCTCGCATCCATTGCGCAGCAGATGCGCCGCGAACTCCAGACTCTTCACCACGTTCGCCCGGTAGTAGCCCACCGGATCGGCGACCGAATCCGGGACCACGATCAGCGCCGCGCACTGCACGACCGCGCCGATGCCGGGGTGATCGGCGAAGATCCGGTCGATCAGCGGCCCGTCCGCGATGTCACCCTGGTAGAACGCGCGGCCCTTGGTGAACTCACGCCGCCCCGTGCCGAGATTGTCCAGGATCACCGGGCTGATGCCCGCGTCCAGGCACGCCGAGGAGATTGTGCTGCCGATGAAGCCCGCGCCGCCCGCGATCAGAACCTTCATGACTCCCCCGAGTAATCAGCCCAGGCAGACAGTGTATTAACTGATTGAAAACCGTACACCAGAGTGCGCCGGAGGCCGCCCGGTGTGGCCGGACGGCGATGCGTACGGTGGCGAGGCCGTCACGCATTCCGCCGGCTCTGTGATCGACGAGTCACCTGTGATTCGCCCGGACAACGCGTGCGACGAGCCAGGCGTCTCATAAGAGCACAGGAAAGAAACCGGACATGCCCCCCATTGTCACGAGCCATCCGGAGTCTGACCCCTGTGGCAGGTGAGGCGTATCAGCTCCGGGAGAATGATTCGGCATGTCCATGCGGGTGGCCAATGTTGCCAATGGTACGGGATGCATTAGAGAGGCGCCGCTGTCATACGAGCAGGAGCCGCTGTGGTTCTTGCACCAGCTGGCACCGGACACGCCAGTGGACAACGAATGCACGATGGTGATCTTGCGCGGAGCGCTGGACGTAGCAGCCCTCCGGGGAAGTCTCGGGGCGTTTATCCAGCGGCATGAGATCTGGCGCACGGTCTTTCCCGGCCTGGGCGGGCAGCCGACGCAGGCGGTGCAGGCGCGGGGAAAGTGGACATGGTCGGTAGCTGACCTGACCGCGCTGACGGAGGCGGACCGGGAGAACGAAGCGCTGCGCCAGGCCGAAGAGCAGGTCAAGGAGCCCTTCGATCTGGCCCGGGGGCCGCTGGTGCGGGCCCTGCTGGTGCGTCTGGGCGCGGAGGAACACCGGCTGTTCATGACGCTGCACCACATCATCTTCGACCGGGCGTCGATGTCGCAGGTCTTCCTGCCGGAAATGCGCGAGCTGTACGATGCGCGGCTGCACGGGCGGGCGGATGAGCTGGGCGAGGTGAAGCTGCAGTATGCCGACTACGCGAGGGACCAGCGGCGGAAGCGGGAGGATCCGGAGGATCGTGCCGCGCACCTTGCGTTCTGGAACGACTACCTGGCGGACGCGCCGACGCTGCTCAGGCTGCCCTTGGATCACCAGCGGCCGGGCCGGCGGAGCTACCGGGGCGGAACGCAGTCGTTTACGCTCAGCGAGGAGCTGAGCACAGGTCTGCGCAGGCTCAGCCGGCATGAGCAGGTGACGCTGCGCGTGATGCTGACGGCGGCCTTCGCCGCACTCCTGTACCGGTATACCGGGCAGGAAGACCTGCTGATCGGATTGGCGACAGCACGGCGCACGCGAGCGGCGCTGCACCGGACGGTGGGCTGTTTCGTCAGCACGGTGGTGCTGCGGGCGGACCTCGCGGGGAAGCCGAGCGCACGGGAGCTACTCCGGAGGACGCGGGAAGCGAGCGAGGCGATCTGCCGTCACGATGATGTGCCGTTCGACGCGATCGTGAAAGAGGTACTGCCCGAGCGGAGCCCGAGTTACCCGCCGCTGGTGCAGGTACAGCTGCTGTTCGAGCCGCAGCCGCCGGCGGGGCCGGCAGGGTGGCAGCTGACGGCGGCGGATATCCCCACGCAGACGTCGAAGTTTGACCTGTGCCTGGAGGTGGGCGAGCGGGCAGGGCGCGTGACCGGGCGTTTTGTCTACAACAGCGACCTGTTCGAGCCGGAAACGATCGCGCGGATGATCGGGCACTGGCGAAACCTCCTGCACGCGATGGTGGCGGCACCGTCGCGGCCGGTGACGGAGGCCGAGCTGCTGGGCGAGCAGGAGACAGCACAGCTGCGTCACTGGAGCGCGGGAGATGACGCACCGGCAGGCCCGGGCCTGGAACGGCTGATCGAGGAGCAGGCGGCGGCCAGGCCCCAGGCGATCGCCGTGGTCTGCGGGGCAGAGCAGCTGACCTATCGGGAACTGGACCGGCGGACCAACCAGCTGGCGCGGTACCTGAGGCAGCGGGGGGTGCGCGCCGAGGTGCTGGTTGGAGTATGCCTGGAGCGGTCACTGGACCAGGTGATCGCGCTCCTGGGGATCCTCAAGGCTGGCGGCGCCTATGTGCCACTGGACCCGGAGGCGCCGGCCGAGCGCATCCAGTACGTCATGAACGACACGCAGATGGCATTGATGATAGGCCAGCAGCCGCCGCAGCGGAACGTAAGCGGGACAGCGGCGGAGGTGGTCAGCCTCAATCGTGACGGGGCGATGATCGCGCGGCAGAGCGAGGAAGGGCTGGGAGAAGACCAGCGGGCTGCGAAGCAACTCGGGTACGTCATCTTCACCTCTGGCTCAACGGGGCGGCCCAAGGGGGTGATGGTGGAACGGGGCACGCTGGCCGCGCACTGCCGGGCGATGATCAACGTCTACGGCCTGGTGCCGAAGGATCGCGTGCTTCAGTTCAGCCAGTACAGCGCCGACGCGTCGCTTGAGCAGATCCTGCCCACGCTGGCGGCCGGAGCGCGGCTGGTCATGCGCGGGAAAGAGATCTGGTCGCCGCGGCAGCTGCTGGAGGAGCTGAGGAGGCACCAGGTGACGGTGCTGAACCTCGCGCCAACGTACTTGCAGCAGGCGCTGCGGGAGTGGGCGCGGACGCCGCGGGAGCTGACGGGGACCCGGCTGCGGCTGATGATCCTGGGAGGAGAGCGCCTGGGAGCATGGACAGTGCAGCAGTGGCGAGAGCTGGGGTTGCCGGCGGTCCGGCTGCTGAACGCCTACGGGCCGACGGAAGGCACGATCACGGCGACGCTCGGGGAGGCAGGACAGGAGCAGGAACCAGTCACGATCGGGCGGCCGCTGCCTGGGCGGACGGTCTGCATCCTGGACCGCGGCGGCCGGCCGGCGCCGATGGGAGTGGTGGGGGAGCTGCACATCGGCGGGCCGTTGCTGGCCCGGGGATACCTGAACAAGCCGGCGCTGACGAAGCAGCGCTTCATCAGCGACCCCTTCGGAGCGCCGCAGGCGGGGAGGCTGTACCGGACCGGCGACCTGGCGCGCTTCCAGCCAGACGGGCGTATCGAATACGTAGGGCGGGTGGACCACCAGGTAAACATCCGGGGTTACCGCATCGAACTCGGAGAGGTGGAGGCGGCGCTGGCCCAGCACTCGGCGGTCGATGAGGCGGTGGTGGTCGCGCGGGGCGACGGCGAGGACCAAGAGCTGGTGGCCTACGTGATGGCGCGGACAGCAGCATCGCTGCCGGAGGGAGAGCTGCGGAGGCATCTGGAGGAAAAGCTGCCCCGGCATATGCAGCCGGGAGCGATAGCAGTGCTGGCGGACCTGCCACGGCTGGCGACGGGCAAACCGGATCGGCGGAGGCTGCCGGAAATCGAGCGCAGGCAAAGGAGGGACGACGCGACGTACCGCGCGCCGCAGGTGCTGGCGCAGCAGCAGCTGGTCCAGATCTGGGAGGAGCTGCTGGAGCCGAGGCCGATCGGGATCAGGGACAACTTCTTCCACCTGGGCGGGCACTCGCTGCTGGCCGCGCAGCTGGTCGACCGGATCGAGCAGGTGTGCGGGAAGCGGCTCGCACTCTCGACGCTGTTCGCAAAGCCGACGGTAGAGCAGCTGGCAGAGGCCCTTGAGGAAAGCGGGAAAACAGGGCAGCGGAAGGCCCGGGTCGTGCCGGTGCAGGCGGGGGGAAGCAGGAGACCCTTCTTCTTCATGCACGGGGACTGGACCGGCGGGGCGTTCTTCTGTTTCACCCTGGCCCGGGCGTGCGGAGCGGACCAGCCCTTCTACGTACTGGAGCCCTACACATTCAGCGGACAGGATGAGGTGCCGGCGCTTGAGGCAATCGCGGGAGCGCACATCGAGGCGATGCGAGACGTTCAGGCGCGCGGGCCATACCGGCTGGGCGGATTCTGCAATGGAGGGCTGCTGGCGTATGAGATGGCGCGGCAGCTGGAGGCGGCGGGTGAGGAGGTGGAATTCCTGGGACTGATCAACCCCTCAGAGCCGGTCCAGTCCAGCTCCCTGCGGGCGGTGTGCCGCTGGCTGCACAAGGTCAGGCTGGCGGGGGGCGGGAGGGAGGCGGACCTGTTCCTGCGGGCGCGTCACGCGGGGCGGCATATCTACCGGCGGCTGCGGCCAGGAGGAAGCCGGGTGCAGGACTTCGGGAAGCTGCTGGACATCGAGCCGCGGCTGGCGGCGATGTTCCCGCCGCGGGAGGCGCTGTACCGGGACTATGTGCAGATGTTCACCTGGGCGGCGACCGGTTATCAGCCGGGCGTTTACCGAGGGAAGATCACCTTCTACTGGGCGCGGGAAGAGCCGGGTACCGCCGGGACGTGGCAGCCGGTTACCGGGCGCAAGGAACCGGCGGATGTCGAGGAGCACGTCGTGGCGGGGACGCACATGTCCTGCGTCACCGACCACGTCCAGGACGTGGCTCAGAGCCTGGGCGAATGCCTGAGCCGGGTAGCGGAGGAAGCCGGCAGCCGTGCCTGACTGAGTTGCCGTCAGGTGGTCCGGCCGTAACGTCGGAGAAGCCGGTCAGCGGCCTGGAAGAGGCACGAATGCTGCCTGATCCGCGGCCCGGCCCATCTGACGGCACCGGCGCGGGCCCGGTGCACGGCCGTCAGCAGCGGCCCGCGGGTCACCATTCCCTCGGCGACGAATAGGTCGTGGCTTTTCAGTGTCTGCTTGTAGGATTCGGGGCCCTTGCCCATATCGATCAGCCGGACGCCCAGGCCCGCGGTTTCCTCAATGAACCGCGCATGGTGGATCAGCCCGGGGGAATGCCTGCTGAAGTGCGGGTCATACGCCGGGTAGCAGCCGGCGAGCATGTGGCCGGAGCGAAGGCCGAAGTGCACGGCCACCGGGGCCTGGCCCGCGTAAAAGACCGAAAGCAGGCCTTCGAACTGGTCCGTACGGGTGCTGAACAGGTCCTCGAGGAGAGTAACCACCCACGGCCGGTCGAAGACATCGATCCACCCAGTGCGGCGGTACTGATCCGATTTCCAGCGCATTAAGGTGCGCAGGTCCGCCATATCACGCGAGTCCACCACGAAACGCAGCTCACCCGCTTCCCGCTCGAGCCGGCGCGTCTTGCGGGCCAGCTCCTTGCAGAACTTCGGTGATTTTGCCTGGATTTGTCCCTGGTATGCGGCAAACCCTTCGGCCAGATCGATAACTGGTGAGGGCGTCACCGCAGCCGCGTAACCTTTAAGCGCCTGCTGGTCCTCGGCCAGGCAGTCGAACTGCCACGCGGACAGCTGGCACGCCCGGAGCAGCTCCCGTGCGTCCCATTCCGCGCCGGACGCGTGGATAACGCCCTGACGGTTGCTCAGGCCCGCGCCGATCGGCACGCCGACGCCCAGCCGGCGCCGCTGGAACGGGAAGAAGCCGACGATGTCCGGTCCGTCGGCTAGCACCGCGACCCGGGCATCGGTACGGACCCGGCCGACGGCCACCGCGAATTCCGGGCACAAGAACGGGTTCGCCAGCGAGCCCGTCTGGCGCTGCATCGAATGCCACTCGGCGATTTCCCCTGGCCCGAGCTCGGTTGGGCGTGCCACCGATATCTGCACCTGATGTCCTCCCCTGGAGCCGTCGCGCTTAAAGGTCGTGGATGGCGGCTGTATCTGCGGCCCGCGCTGCTGATCCTCAGGGCGAAGGACCGTAGGATATAATCCTGCCTTTTCACCTGCGTGTTACCGATATAAACACGGGCGGCAGCGGCCGGCCCGGCCAGATCGTTGGAGAATCTTGTTTCCCAGGATCATGGATCCGTTCCCATTCTGGACGCTGCCAAAGATGCCGTACCAGGTGCCCGCCTGTTTCCTGTCGCCGAGGTCCTCGATGTAATTGGAGAACGGCCAGCAGGCCCGGCGATAGCGCCCAGAAGAATATCGTGCCATTCTCTGACGCCACATCCGCCGGTCGGCCGCGGTCATGACAGCGCCATGAACCGGACGATGATGACGACGGCGAAGACGAGGAGCACCGGAAGCGAGTCCATCGTGAGCCGGCGGACCAGCCGCTGGGCATCTGGCTGCCAGACACGCACAAACTCCCGGCCGGCCAGGAGCAGAAGCAGGACGGCGAACACAGTGAGCCCGACAGGTGTCCAGATGTCCGACGGCCCCGATCCGCCGGGGGCGGCCGGTACCGGCCCGGCGGACCGCCCGGCCGCCCAGTGCAGCGTGTACACGACGGCTGTGCTGTCTGCGAACGCAACGCGCACGCCCGGGTATGCCCGCATGTGGGCCCGGAACTCCTGGCCCCAGCCGGCGGGGTAGCTCGACCCTTGCTCAAGAGCTGCCTCCTGGGTCGTGGTCGTGATGAGATAGCTGCCGGGGCCCATCGCTCGCAGGTCAGCGACCAGGCCGGAAACGCCGGCGGGATTGGTGGGGGCGCTTTCCGGGACATAGGCAACCTTTTCCAGGTCCCGGTACTGCCAGGGCATGTCCGGCGTGGCACCGGCGACGGGCGGCGCACTCAGCCAGGCCAGCCTGAGACCGGAACTGTCGCGGGCGTAGACATAATTCATGGCGGCCACCTCACCAGGTGGCGCCTGCTCGAATGCCTCGTTGCCGTACCGGGCCACGAAGAACACGACGATGGCTGCGACCGCGCATGCGGCTGCGACGGGCAGCATCCGCCCTGCCCGGCGCACCGGCGTCGGGCCGGGGAAAAAGAGGAAGGCCGCGAGGATCGACGCGCCGGGCAGGGCGAACAGATAGACGCGCAGCGCCATTTCCCCGCCGTAGCCCTGCAGGGCGAAGCCCGCGAACGGCACGAATGTCAGCACGAGGGCGACCCGGTCATCAATGGCCAGATGCCTGCGCCGGGCCAGGCCAGCCAGCGCGACGATGATGACGGTCCCGGCGAACGCGACGCGCGAATACAGCACCAGCTCGTGCGTCGGCGTGCTGCCGGCCAGCCGCCCCGACACGCCGGTGGACACGTTCGAGAACAGGTCGCCAAAACCGCCGAAGATGTTCGACATATGGCCCGACCAGTAGGCGACGGCGGCGAAGCTGAGCCAGCCGGCAAAGATCACACCGAACAGGATCGGCAGCCCGCGCAGCCGGCACCGGCCCACGAGAACCAGCCCGGCGCACACGGCAATCATGAAGAACGGGGTGAGCTGATGGCTGGACGTCGTGAAGACAAAGATCGCGATGATCAGCGCCAGCAGGGTGACCCGCTGTGCCCGGGGTGCAGGGAGGGATGGCAGGTCGCCTGGGATGGGCTGGGTCAGCACGGCCACCCAGCGTGGCACGCCCCATCGGGTGCGGCCGTCCGCGGCCGGACCGCCCCCGGCTGCGGTCACCGCGGCGGAGCTGTTCTCACTTCCGGCGACCGCGGTGCCTAGCGTCCCCGGCGTCCCCGCCTGAGCAGCCACCGCGGCGTCGCGCCCGGCCGGCCCGGCCGCTATCGGCAGAAGCGGGCTGGTCCTGCCAAACCAGGTCAGCAGGAGCGCGATGAGCAGCAGGTAGAGCAGGTAATCAAACGACTGCGGCGAAAAATAGTCCTGCCCTACCCAGTTACCGACGGAAAAGATGAACGCCGCGAACCACTTCGCCCGCCAGCTCGCCCGCATCCGGCTGATGATCATGCCCATCGGAACCAGGCACAGCAGGTCCATGGCCAGCGGCCAATACCGCAGCACTGGCATCAGGTTCTGGCTTCCGGCCGCATGCTCGGCCAGCGCAATAAGCTCGAAGAACCCAGGCCAGCTGAAATAGGCCGACAAGCCGGGCGCCGGGTGCCCGGTCCGGTACACGTAATCGACGAAGCCGGCGATCCAGTACGCGGTGGGAAACCTCGGCTCGGGCTCGGCGATCGCGGTGACCCCGTCGAGGCAGACGACGATACCGCCCAGCATGACACCCAGCAGGACCGGCCGGGGGCGGGCCAGGCCGAGCGCGAGAACGAACGTCACGGCGAGCAGGGTCACCCCGGCCAGCGCGCCGGCTGGCATGGCCGAGATGAGGCCGAGGCCGTTCATGTGGCCCAGCGCGGCCGTCACGCCGCCCAGGGAGCCCAGGAACAGCGCAAAACCCGCCGCCGCCGCCGCGCACAGGGCGGCGGCCGGCAGCCACCTGGGCAGCCGGGCCCTGGAGGCCGGCAGCACCGTGGCGCCGGCCGCCCCCAGCTCCGGATTCCGCACGCTCACGTAGCCTCACCTTTTGTTCTGGGACTCAAAGCGGCCGGCCGGGCGGCGAACATGACCCGCCTCGCTCCCGGGGCGATCATGATGGCCATGAATGTCTCGCTCACCAGCACCGCCAGGGCCGCGCCCACCATCCCTATCGTCACGGTCAGCGCGAGCCCGAGTCCCAGCGTGAGGACACAGCGGACGATCTGGATGACGGCAATGAGCCTCGCCCGGCTTTGCGCCCGCAGGGCACCGAGGTAGATCTCGGTCAGGGCCTTGGGCACAGTGGCGGCGGCGAGCAGTTCGAGGATCGGGGTGCCGTACGCGGCGTAGCCGCGGCCGAACAGACCGAGGGCCACGGGCGCCAGCAGGGCGGTCACGGCGGCGAGCGGAACCAGGAGCAGCATTGTGCGCCGCAGCGCCGAGCGGCAATTGGCGGCGAGTGCCCCGCCCTCGAACGCGCCCTCGACCGTGAGCGACGTCGCCATGTTGACGGCGAGCAGGAAAAGCACCCCGCCTATGGTCCACGCCATGTAGAAGTAGGCGTTCATGCGGGGACCGACATGGATCGCCACCGCGATCGGCACGAGATTGCTTATGGCCAGAACACAGAGCGCGCCGGTGTAGTCACCGGCGAGGAAACGGCCTATCTGCTGCACGGTTGGCGGGCGGCGTTCTCCGGTGAGATGCTCATGGGCCGGTACCAGCCTCCCGAAGATCAGCAAGTTGACCAGCGGGAGGGACACGATCACGGGGAGCATCCAGGACATCTCGATGCCGGTCCTGGGGAGGGCAGCGGCGAACGCGAGCAGCAGGATGATCTTGACAATGCCGAACGTCCCGTTCTCGATCGGGACCCATACCGCGCTCCGGAGCCCCGTCAGGACTCCGTCCTGGAGCGTGAAGACACCCCAGACGATGACGCAGCCGATGAAGAGGAGCGCGGGGATCATGCCGCGGAGCTCGGCGTAGGACGCGCCCCAGTGGCTGACCGTGACCAGGAACAGGACCGCGACGGACACTGACGCCACCGAGCTGAACAGGTACGCGCGCCGGATGAGCGCCGACGTTCGGCGCCCGGATTGCGGGATGAAGCGGGTAACAGCCCCGAGGATGTTAGCCGCAGTCAGCCCGGAGACCATGTTCATCGCCGAATAGGCGGCCGACGCCTGGCCGACGTCAACCGCTGCGTAGCGGCGCGCGGCCAGCAGCCAGTAGGCGACGCCGAGCATGCCCGTCGTGCCCGTATTGATCATCAAGGCGTAGGCGTTGCGGAAAAGCGGTGATGTCAGGTGAGCGCGGAAGCCGCGGTAACGCTGGGCGAGGCGGGCATGCCAATGCCCGGGAGCCGGATGGCCCGGCCCGTCCCCGGACGATAGCGGCATAGGGTCATCTGGGCTCGCACGCACGCCAAACTGGACGGCCCGGTGGCGGCCTGGTGCGCCGGCCGCCTTCCGGGCGCCCCCGTAGGCCCGCAGCCCGTGATGGTTCGGCGGGGCCCGGTGCCGGGGGCCGCCGGCCACGGACGGAGCACGGGGATGGGCCAGCCGCTGCGGATCGGCCGGTGCTCCGCCGCCGAGACTGGCGGTCTCATGCACCGCGCGAGACGCCCCCGGTAACGGCCTTTGTGCGCCTGACCAGGGCATAGCCTTTGGTCAGCGATCGGTCCTTGAGGAAAATCATCGTTTCCGTCCTTCCCCCTGCGATGAAGTCGAATGTCGAGGGCCGGGTCGACCGGCGGATCGTCAGCCGCGGCAGCGTAAGGGGGTCATGTCCGGGGCTAGCCAGGACGTTGCCCACGACGCAGGCGTGGGTGTAGCCGACGTCACGCGCGGCCTGGCGCACGCGCGCGTTGGAGTAACCGAACGGGTACGCCAGGCTGGGCACGGCGCGGCCGAGGCCGTCTTCGAGCAGCTCTTTGCTGGTCGTGAGCTCGTCCAGGAGCCCGCTGGGCGCGATCTGGTCCAGCTGCTGATGCCGGTGGCTGTGCGCGCCAATCTCCACTCCGGCCGCGGCGGCCTCGCGGATCTGGTTCCAGGACAGCATGCGGCCCGGCCTGCGGCCGGCCGCCTGCGGCCCGGCATCGGCGATCCAGCCGGTCGTCACGAAGACCGTGGCGGTAAAGCCGTGGCGGCGCAGCAACGGGAGCGCCTCGCGGTGGAAATCCGCGAACCCGTCATCGAAGGTGATGGCAACCGGCCGGGCCGGCAACTGAACGGGGGTGCCGGCCAGGGCCGATGCCAGTGCGGACACGGTGAGCGTGGTGAAGCCGGCCTCATGCAGGTGCTCGAGTTGCGCGGCGAAGGAGCCGGGAGGTACCGCTAGCCGGCTGGCCGTGTCCTGGCGGCCGGCGATCTCGTGGTACATGAGGATCGGTACCTTGACCTTGGGCCTGCTACCGGCGGTCGCGCGCTGCCCGTTCATCGCCGCGCCCCGCCCGCCGAGCCAAGGCCGTGACCGCCGCCGCGGCGCAGCCGGTGCTCGGTGATCCCGCTCAACGCACCGGACGCATACCCGGCCGTGACGGTGGCGAGACCGGCGACGATCGCGCCTGCGCGGCCGAGGCCGGCGCCGTCACCGTGGAGCGCGTCGGCCAGCCCCCGGGCAACGCCCCGCGGAAGGGTCCTGGTGCTGTAGCGGCGTTCGGACGAGAGCCCGTCATGGGCACCCACGCTCCGGGTGACCATCGCCTTCGAGAGTCCCTCGGCGTAGCACCTGGAGCGATAGTAGGCGAACCGGGAACGCTCGGCAGCGACACGATGCCAGATCATCGCCCGGTTGTCGAACAGCAGAACCGCACCGGGTAGCTGCTGGTTGAGCCGGATACAGAACTCGGTTTCCTCGCAGCCCAGGGGCCGTTTCCCCGGAGCGCGTCCGATGCCGCTGCTGAAACCGCCGATCTTATCGAAGATCTCCCGCGTGAACGATGCATTGCCGCCCAGCAGATTGCGCACGGGCGCCCGGTACGTCGGCATTCCCACATAGGTACAGCCGACCACCCAGTCGAATTCGGCCGGGAACCAGGACGGCCGCTGAGTGTCCCATCGTGGCAGCGTGAGGCCGCCGACCCCGACCACACCCGGCTCCTCGTAGGAGTCGGCCAGGAACTTCAGCCAGCGTGCGTCCGCTACCGCATCGTCGTCGAGAAAAGCAACCACCTGACCGCTGGCCATGGCGATACCGGTATTCTTGCCCCCGGACAATCCCTGCTGCTCGCGGTTCTCCACCACGGCCGCGTCCGGCAGTGCGGACTTGAGCCGCTCGTACAGGGACTGGTTGTGGTCGACGACCACGATGAGTTCCTTGGCCGCGTGGCTCTGGCGGCAGACAGACGCGACGGCGGCCAGCGTGTCATCCCAGCGCCGCTCGGTGTGGGCACAGATGACCACCGAGACCGACCGCATGCTCATGCCCCTTCCCGGTGTGGTTCCCTCGCCTCAGGCACGACGCTGGGCACGACCGCGGAAGAACCCGGGGCCGGGATCCCGGCCGGCCGGCGCATCTGCTTGTAGCTGAGCCTCTCCCGCGCGATCACCTTCAGAATCCGCCACCCGTCCCGCACCGCGCGGAGGTTGCTCGCCCCGGAAATGCGGCAGCGCTCCTGGCTTGGAACCTCATGAATCTTCAGGCCGGCCTTGGCCGCCCGGATGTTCATCAGCGTCTCAATCTCAAAGCCTGCGCAGTTGACCTCCAGCACCTCAAGATGGCGGGACCAGAAGGCGTTATAACCATAGCAGAGGTCGGTGAACTGCGTGCTGAACAGGCGATTGACGATAATGTTCAGCAGCCGGTTCCCGCAACGGCGCACCGCGGTGATGTCATCGCTGCAGCCACTGCCGGAGAAGCGCGAGCCCTTCGCGAAATCTGCGCCGGCCACGAGCGCGCCGACGAACCCGATTATCTCAGCGCCGTCAGTGGAACCGTCCGCATCGATCGTCACGATGATGTCGCCGGCGGCGGCCGCGAACCCCGCCAGCAGCGCATCTCCCTTTCCCTGGCCGGGCTGCGCGATCACCTTGGCGTCCGGGCGCAGGGCCCGGGTGACCGCCACGGTGTCGTCGGCGGAGTGCCCGTCCACCAGGACGATCTCATCGACCCAGGACGGCAGGGCGTCAAAAACGTAGGGCAGATTTGCGGCCTCATTCCTGGCCGGGATAACAACGCTCACGGTCGGCGTGATCGCCAGCGCTCCGGAAATCGGCCGGTATCCCAGCGCCGCGCGGTCCGCGGCCGTATCTTCGATATTCACGCCCAGTTGCGGCAGGGGGCCGCCCTGGGAGTCTGGCAGCTCTGATAGCACCATCTACACCAGAACCTAACCGCGGTTTCATTTCCCGCTCGTTATCTCTAACAGAGACCCGGATAATGATGTCTGCGTTTTCGCCACAGAAAAATGCGCACGTGACGGAAATCAGATAGCCATCTCATCTGGCTGATTCAAATTGGAGTATCCGGCAAGCGCCAGCCGAGTTCCCGGCGCCCGCCCGCGAACAAGACCCGTTTAAGATAAGCCTCCGGCCAGGCATCGGCCCTCCCGCGCTAGGATTCGGCGCAACGCTGCGCCCTGCTATATGCGAGACGCGCAGCTGGCCGGGGTAGTTTACGTCCGAATGTCAGGATTGTTCCGGCCGCTGGCCGCGCGTCCGGGCGCGCGCGACCGCTTTCCGGAGCATCGACGCAGGTCAGGACGGTGCGCGCAGGTAACGCCATGCCCGCACAAGCCCGGAAGATTTTTTCGGCGCAACGGCAAACTTTGACTGTCTGCGATAACATTCTTACATAAAGTAACAGCCGGATCGGCTGGGCGATCACTCTATGCGGTAATGCGGATACGTTACGACAGAATCCTGTTTGCCGCCGATGCCAGGCGCCGGCGGTCCCAGCCGGTCACAGGCTGTTGATGTTGCCTAACGTCGGGGTGTCTGGCGAAAACTGAGATATTAGTTGTCGTTACGTAGCGAGGTCAGAGCGGCCGTCCGATGCTCTCCGGCACGGATTCGGCGTCGGATATTGACCGGCCGCTCACCGTTGTGGCCGGGCGGGCGCGGACCGGTGGAACGGGCGCGCGCACGGGCTGGTAGCGGCCGGCCCGGCCGGCGACGCCGGGTACTGTGCAGGGGTCTCGCAGGTCGTGATCCCGCTTACCACCTGAAAGCAAGCCAGGTCTGTCATCGAGCGCGTCACTGCCTGGCGGGGCCGAGTGGAACGAGCTGCCCCTGCATTACGTCTGTACAGGCAGGGAAGACCTCGGAGCTGAGCCATGGGGATGCCAGATGAAGAGGCTCGTTGTGGTGGCCGCCGCAGTGCTGACGCTCATGGCGTGTGCGCCGGCCAGTGGCGACAGCGTCCCTGGCTGGACGCTGAAGTGGAGCACGAACTTCCCCACGGCAGTGCAGCTCGGGCGGTTCAGCGGATGTGATCACAACGTAAACGGTCTCGACCCCTACTGCTCGAACCTGCCCGCGTCCGTGCGCACGCAGTGGTGGGCGTACCCGTACCCATGGCCAGACACCGCCAGCCAGCGGAACTACGCGCTGGGCGGTTACTACGACCCGGCTCATACGGTCTGGATCTCCGGCGGCCAGATGCACATCAGGATCTTCCGGACAACGTCCTGGATTCATAGCGCCGCGGTGATCCCCAAGGAGGCCGACGGGGTCGAGTACGGGACATTCATCGAGACCTTCTCCGTCTCCCAGGCCGCTCCCGGCTACAAGGCCGCACATCTGCTGTGGCCGGCCGCGGGCAACCAGAATTACGAGGTGGACTTCCCCGAGGACGACCTGGACAGCGGCATCTGCGCGTACGCGCACAGTAAGGCCCAGGCCGGCCAAGCGGCCTTCTGCCCCGGGGCGGCCTGGACGGGGTGGCACACCAGCGAGATCCAGTGGGCTCCCGGAGCACTGACCTTTTTCCTTGACGGCAAGCAAATCGGGCACCTCACGGGAGACTGGGTTCCGGACGAGAAGATGGCCTGGATCATGCAGAACGAATCGGCGCTCACTGGCCCGTCAGCCCCACCAGACTCGTCGGCCCAGATCAACATCTCTTATGCCGCCGTGTACTCATACGGGGGCTAAGCCGGCTGACCGGCAGCCGCGGGACGGCGCCGCGTCCGGATCGGGGCCCAGCCCCGGCACGGCCGGATGCCTTCCGGCGTCCCCGGGCCGCCCGGCGTGGCCGGTGCGCACGCTGGTCCCGCTCCACTAGGCTCGAACGCGGACGACGTGACCGGCTCCCGCGCGTGCCGTCCCTGGCACTAACCGCCGCGGGCCGCCGGGTAACGCGAAACTCGCGAACAGGACATGAGGAGCCGGCGGTGGCCTCCATCGAAGCAATCTATGCCAGGCAGATCCTGGATAGCCGCGGTAACCCGACCCTGGAGGTCGAGGTCGCGCTGGACGACGGGACGATGGGGCGCGCCGGGGTCCCCAGCGGCGCCTCCACCGGCGCGTTCGAGGCGGTGGAACTGAGAGACGGCGGTGATGAGTACGGCGGGAAGGCCGTCACCCGTGCCGCCGCCTTCGTGGTCGACGAGATCCAGCCCGAGCTTCTCGGCCACGAGGCGGATGACCAGCGGCTTGTCGACCAGGCGATGATCGACCTGGACCGGACCCCGGACAAGTCCCGGCTCGGCGCGAATGCGATCGTCGGGGTCAGCATCGCGGTCGCCCGGGCCGCGGCCGATTCGGCCAGCCTGCCGCTGTTCCGCTACCTCGGCGGGCCGAACGCGCACGTGCTGCCGGTGCCGATGATGAATATCCTGAACGGCGGCGCGCACGCGGACAACAGCGTCGACATCCAGGAGTTCATGATCGCGCCGATCGGCGCGGCGACCTTCGCCGACGCGCTGCGGTGGGGCGCGGAGACCCACCACGCGCTGAAGTCGGTGCTGAAGCAGCACGGGCTGTCCACCGGGGTCGGCGACGAGGGCGGGTTCGCGCCCGACCTCGAGCATAACCGGGCCGCGCTGGACCTGATCGTCGAGGCGATCGGCAAGGCCGGCTTCACCCCGGGGCGCGACATCGCGCTGGCCATCGACGCCGCCGCGACCGAGTTCCACACTGACGAGGGGTACGCCTTCGAAGGCGCGTCCCGCACCGCCGGCGAGATGATCGGCATCTACCGGGACTGGCTGGACACCTACCCGCTGGTCTCATTGGAAGACCCGCTCGCCGAGGAGGACTGGGCCGGCTGGCGGGACATGACCGCGGCGGTCGGCGACCGTGTGCAGATCATCGGCGATGACCTCTTCGTAACCAATCCGCAGCGGCTCCGCCGCGGCATCGCCGAGCGCGCGGCGAACGCGCTGCTGGTCAAGCTGAACCAGATCGGCACGGTAACCGAGACGCTGGACGCGGTGGCAGCCGCGCAGCGGGCCAGCTTCAGCTGCATCATCAGCCACCGGTCCGGTGAGACCGACGACACCACCATTTCCGACCTGGCTGTCGCCACCAACTGCGGCCAGATCAAGACCGGGGCGCCGGCCCGTGGCGAGCGGGTGGCGAAGTACAACCAGCTGCTACGTATCGAGGAACTGCTCGGGGACGCCGCGGAATACGTCGGCGCCAGCGCCTACCCGAGGTTCGCGGACCGGGCCTGATGACCGAGCCGGCCGGGCGCCGCCCGCAGGCCCGTCAGCCTCGCCAGACGAAGCTGACGGGCCGGGCGGCGCTGCTTGCGGTGGTGATCTGCGCGATCGCGCTCAGCCTGGCCTACCCGGTACGCGAGTACATCGCGCAGCGGCGGCAGATCGATCAGCTTCTGGCGGCCCAGGAGTCCGTCTCGGCCCAGGTGAAAAGCCTCCAGGCGCAGCAGCAGCAGTACGCGGATCCGGCCTACATCGAGCAGCAGGCCCGTGACCAGCTGCACATGTGCTTCCCGAACGAGAAGTGCTACGTGATCATCGGCAACTCCGCGGCACCGGGCGCCACGCCCCAGCAGGCCCCGGCTGCGGCGTCCTGGTATTCCAAGCTCTGGCAGTCCGTCCGGAAGGCGGACAAGGCCCCGGCGCGCTGATGGATCCCTTGGCCGAAGCGGTGATCGCCGCCCAGCTCGGACGTGCGCCCCGGGGCCTGCGGGCAGTCGCGCATACCTGCCCGTGCGGCCTGCCGGACGTGGCGGAGACCGCGCCGAGACTGCCCGGCGGCACCCCCTTCCCGACGCTGTACTACCTCACCTGCCCGCGAGCCGCGGCCGCGGTGGGCAGGCTGGAGGCGGCCGGCGCGATGCGGGCGATGACCGCGCGGCTGGCGCAGGACGCGGACCTGCGTGCCGCCTATCAGGCCGCCCATGAGGACTATCTGGCCCGCCGGCGGAAGGCGGCGCTGGCCGCCGGCCTCCAGCCGCTGCCGCCGGGGACGCAGAGCGCGGGCGGCATGCCGGGGCGGGTCAAATGCCTGCACGCGCTCGTCGCCCACGAACTGGCCGTGCCGGGCGGCAACCCGCTCGGCCGGGAAGCGGCCGGGGCCGCCGGGCCGTGGTGGGCCGATGGCCCGTGCGTCACGGCGGGCGGTCCCGGCGCGGGCCCGGCGCCGGCGGAGGCGGGCCGGTGACGCGGCGGGTGGCGGCGATCGACTGCGGGACCAACTCGCTGCGGCTACTCGTGGCCGACACGGACGCGGCCCGCGGCACGCTCACCGACGTCGAACGGCGCATGGAGATCGTCCGGCTGGGCCAGGGCGTGGACACCACCGGCCGGCTCGCACCGGAGGCCCTGGACCGGACGATGCGCGCGCTGAGCGGCTACGCGGAGATCATCACCCGGCTCGGTGCCGCCGACGTCCGGATGGTGGCCACGAGCGCGACGCGGGACGCCAGCAACGCCGCGGAGTTCGCCCGCCGGGTCACGGACGTGCTGGGCACCGCCCCGGTGGTGCTCACCGGGCACGAGGAGGCCCTGCTCTCCTTCACCGGCGCGACGGCGGAACTGAACGCCGGCGACTCCGCGGAGCCGCCCGACCTCGTCGTTGACATCGGCGGCGGCTCGACCGAGTTCGTCCTGGGCGGGCCCCGCGCGCTCGCCGGGAACGGCCGCGGCGCGCCCGGGCCCGCCGCGGCGGCCGGCGTGGCCGCTGCCATCAGCGTCGACATCGGGTGCGTCCGGATGACCGAGCGTCACCTGCGGTCCGATCCGCCGTCGCCCACCCAGGTCGCCGCGGCCACGGCCGACATCGACACGGCCATCGCCCGCGCGTCGGCCCGGGTCGACGCGACGGCGGCACGAAAGCTGGTCGGGCTGGCCGGCTCGGTCACCACCGTCGCGGGCATCGCGCTGGGCCTGCCCGCCTACGTACCGGAACGGCTGCATCACGCGCGCATCCCGGCTGCCGAGGTGAACGCGGTGACCACCCGCCTGCTCAGCCTCACCCACCTGGAACGGGCCCAGATCGGGGTGATGCACCCGGGCCGGGTCGACGTCATCGGGGCGGGGGCGCTCATCCTCGACCGCATCATGAGCCGGCTCGGCTTCGCCGAGGTACTGGTCAGCGAGCACGACATCCTGGATGGCATCGCGTGGTCGATCGCGGCGCCACGGCCAGCCCCCCGCCGGTGAGCGCGGCGGCCGGCGGTGACCCGCCGGGCCCCCCGGGCGGGCCGCCGGCGCCCGCGGCCCCCCCGGCTCCCGCGGCGCCGGGGGCAGGTGGCGGCGCCGGGGTCCGCGGGCCGGTGGCACCAGGTACCGGCTGGGCCGGCGATCTTGCGACACCTGCCACCCCGGTGGCGCACGGGGCCGCGGAGGTACGGGAACTGGCGGCGAGCGCGCCGGACCTGGCGGGGCTGGCCGCGCGGCAGTCGGTCTGCCGCGCCTGCCCTCGCCTGGTGGGCTGGCGGGAAGAGGTCGCGGCGGTGCGCCGGCGTGCCTTCCAGGGCGAGCGCTACTGGGGGCGGCCGGTCCCCGGCTGGGGCACGGCGGCGCCGCGGGTGCTGATCGTCGGGCTCGCGCCGGCCGCGCACGGCGGGAACCGGACCGGGCGGATCTTCACCGGGGACCGCAGCGGCGACGTCCTGTTCGCCTCCCTCTGGCGGTGCGGGCTGGCCAGCAGCCCGGTCAGCGTCACGGCGGGGGACGGCCAGCGGCTCCTGGACGCCCGGGTGGTCGCGGCCGTGCGGTGCGCGCCGCCGGCCAACAAGCCCACCGCCGAGGAGCGCGACACCTGCGCGCCGTGGCTCGCCGCGGAACTCGGCCAGGTGTCCCCTTCGGTCCGGGCGATCGTCTGCCTGGGTGGCTTCGCCTGGCAGGCGCTGTGGCCGGCGCTGCGGGCCGCCGGGTTCGCGGTGCCGTCCCGGCGGCCGCCGTTCGGCCACGGCGCCGCGGCCGAGATCCGGCCGCCCCGGCCGCCCCGGCCCACCCATGGCCCCGCGGCCCGGCCGGTTCTGCTGCTGGGCTGCTACCACCCGAGCCAGCAGAACACGTTCACCGGCCGCGTCACCCCCGGCATGCTCGACGCGGTGTTCGCCCGCGCCCGCGACTTCGCGGCCGGCTGACCAGCGACGCCGGCCGTGCACCGCGCCGCCGCTCCGGCCCGGGCCGGCCTCGCCCGGCACCCTCCCGGGCGGCCTCTGCCGGGGCACCCTCCCGGCGGTCTCCCCCGGGCACCCTCCCGGGGGTCACCAGGCCGTGACTTGGGCAGCGACCGATTTATATCGTTATTACACGGTTCAACCGTGCAGCTGCACGGGCAGAATGTATTTTGCCTGGTTACGGAGGTAAGCAGAGCGTGAGTAAATTGACAGCGAATGAAACCGGAACGGTCGCGGAAGTCACGACTGTGCCGCTCTGATTACAGAGCGTTTATAGGAACCGGGTCCGGCGGTTACGCTGTGCACCCGGCGCCCGTTAATGGCACGTTAAATAAACGAAGCCAGCCTTAGTTGTTCGACCGAATATGTCGCCTCTTCGATTACGTTAATTTGCAGGGTATTATCGGCTCGCCCCCGTAGCCCAAGGGCAGAGGCCGCCCCCCTAAAAGGGTCGCTAGTGTCGGTTCGAGTCCGACCGGGGGCACAGCGAACCTTTAGGCAACCCATTTCCTGGAGCGGAAGCTGGAACGCCAACGTTGTCTGGCTGGGTGACGTGCTCATTACATGAGCCGCGCCGCCGTTGGTGGCTAATAAACAGCCCAATCCGCCGCTGTGCATTCAATTGGCCAGCCCGGCCTTGTTGCCGCAGGCCAGCAGGCCATTTTCTGTGCTAATTCCCGCGCCGATGCACGTGCATTCTAACAGCAGGATGCCGTGTGATTGCTGTCGTGCCGTACAGGGGCTGAGCGAGCAGCGGAACGCTATTTTCAGCCGCTGATGCTGGGGCCGACCCGGGAAAGCGTCACACGGATGATGACGCGCCTGTCCCGCACCATGGCTGCGCGGTAGTCACTCCAGTCCGGATGCTCGCCGGAGATCATGCGGTAGTAGTCGACCAGCAGGTCCATGGCCTCGGGCAGCGAGATGATCTCCGCGGTCCCCTCGGCCTGGATCCATTCGCCGAAGAACCGGTCGTTGAAGGCGCAGACCGAAGCGAATGGATCCCGCCGCAGGTTGCGCGTCTTGACCGCGGCCTCCCGGGTGCTGATGAGGATGCGGCCGCCGGAATCGACGGCGCAGACCACGGGAGACATCTGCGGGCGGCCGTCCGCCCGCACAGTGGCCAGGACGGCCCGGTGATGGGTGCGCAGGAAATGCCGGGCGTGCTCTGCGCTCATAAAGGAGGACGTGAGGGTGCTGACGTCAGACGCTGTTCAGCCTGATGCGCCGGCGCAGCTCGTACTCGTGCACGATGGCGTTGGCATAGCCATGCGAGATGCCGTGCTCGTCGGCGAGCCACTGTGCGCGCTCCTCACACCGGAGGAAGGCGGGGCCGGACTCAAGGCGCATGAACCACTCACGGAGGTCACTGCCTGTGACGCGAGGTATACGTGCAATGAGATTCTTGTGCGTCTCCAGCGAGCGGATCAGCGGCAATTGGCACCTCCAGGGGGCGTGACCTCTTGCTGTGAGCCTGCCTCAACGCCCCGTCGCTGGCAAGACCTGGCTGCCACCTTTCCTTAATGACAGGTAAATCCGCTCTGTCCTCAGGCTGTCACGCTCATGCAGTTTCGCACGACATCACGCATGCGGCGGCCCGCCGCGTCAGGACAGCCGCTCGAGGATCATGGCCATGCCCTGGCCGCCGCCGACACACATCGTCTCCAGCCCCAGTGTCTTGTCGTGGAATTGCAGGCTGTTCACCAGGGTGGTGGTGATGCGCGCCCCGGTCATGCCGAACGGGTGGCCGACGGCGATCGCGCCGCCGTTGATGTTCAGCGCGGCGAGGTCGATGCCGAGTTCCCGGTAAGACGGGATCACCTGGGCCGCGAAGGCCTCATTGAGCTCCACGAGGTCGATGTCGCTGATGGCCATGCCCGCCAGGGACAGCGCGCGGCGGGCGGCGCCGACCGGGCCGAGGCCCATGATCTCCGGTGAGAGGGCGGACACCGCGGTCGAGACGATCCGCGCGAGCGGGGTGATGCCGAGCTCCGCGGCCTTCGTGTCGCTCATGATGATGACCGCGGCCGCGCCGTCGTTGAGCGCGCAGCAGTTCCCGGCGGTCACCGTCCCGTCCGGCCGGAACGACGGCTTGAGCGCGGCCACCTTCTCCAGCGTCGTCCCCGGGCGCGGCCCGTCATCGGCCGGCACCGTGCTGCCGTCCGGGAGCGTCACCGGGGTGATCTCGCGCTGCCAGAATCCGTCGGCGATGGCCTTCTCCGCCAGGTTCTGCGACCGGACCCCGAACTGGTCCTGCTCCGCCCGCGAGATGCCGCGCAGCCCGGCCACGTTCTCCGCGGTCTCGCCCATGGCAATGTAGATGTCCGGGATCCGGCCGTCCTCGCGCGGGTCATGCCAGGTCCCGGCGCTGCCGGCGGCGGCGCTCCGGGTGCGGCCCTCGGCGCCGGCGAAGGCCGGATTGTGCGTGTTCGGCCAGCTGTCGCTGCTGCCGTTCGTGAACCGGCTCACGCACTCGACGCCCGCCGAGATCAGCGCGTCCGCCTCGCCGGACCTGATGGCGTGAAAGGCCATCCGCGTGGTCTGCAGGGACGACGAGCAGTACCGCGTTACGGTGGTGCCGGGCAGGTTGTCGTGGCCGAGCAGCACGGCCACCACCCGCGCCAGGTTGAATCCCTGCTCGCCGCCGGGCAGGCCGCAGCCGAGCAGCAGGTCGTCGATGTCGCCCGGATCAAGCTGGGGCACCTTGGCCAGCGCGGCCGTGATGATCTGAGCGGTCAGGTCGTCTGGCCTGATGCTGGTGAGCGACCCCTTGAACGCGCGGCCGATCGGGGATCGCGCCGTCGCGGCGACAACTGCCTCCGGCATGGCGTCGGCCTCCCTTGTGCGGGCAGTGTTTGTGCGGGCAGTCAACTACTGATTAGTAGCGTATGCCGCGGCCAGATGATAAGGGCGGGCACGGCCGGGCCCCGCCGTCGGATAACGTCGACACCAGCCAGGGGAACCATGAGCCGGGCCCAGCGGGGCCATCGGCGCTGGCCACAAAAGGAATCGCGGCGAGCATGCAGGTACACGATTCCCTGACCGCGACGGTGGGTAACACGCCGCTGGTCAGGCTGCGTGAGGTCACCCGGGAACTGCGCCTTTCCGGCACGGGGCCCGACATCCTCGCGAAGGTGGAGTATTTCAACCCGGGCGGCTCGGTCAAGGACCGGATCGCGCTGCGCATGATCGAGGCCGCCGAGACGTCGGGGCAGCTCCGCCCGGGCGGCACGATCGTCGAGCCGACGTCGGGCAACACCGGCGTCGGGCTGGCCATCGTCGCCGCCGAGCGCGGCTACAAGTGCGTCTTCGTGTGCCCGGACAAGGTCGCGCAGGACAAGCTGGCCGTGCTGCGCGCATACGGCGCCGACGTCGTGGTCTGCCCGAGCTCGGTGCCGCCCGCGCACCCGGAGTCCTACTACAGCGTGGCCCGCCGGATGGCCGCCGAGCTGCCCGGCGGCTGGCAGCCCGACCAGTACGCCAACCCGGCGAATCCCGCCTCGCACTACGCCTCGACCGGCCCGGAGATCTGGGCCCAGACCGACGGGCGGGTCACCCACTTCGTGGCCGGGATCGGCACCGGCGGCACCATCAGCGGCGCCGGCCGGTACCTGAAGGAGGTGTCCGGCGGCCGGGTCACCGTGATCGGCGCGGACCCCGAGGGTTCGGTGTATTCCGGTGGGCCGGGACGCCCCTACCTGGTCGAGGGGGTCGGGGAGGACATCTGGCCGGACACCTACGACCGGGGCGTCTGCGACGAGGTTATCGCGGTCACCGATGCGGAGAGCTTCCTCATGACCCGCCGTCTGGCCCGGGAGGAGGCCCTGCTGGCCGGCGGGTCCAGCGGGCTGGCGGTGGCGGCGGCGATCCGCGCGGCGAAGAACGCCGGGCCCGGTGACGTGGTTGTCGTGCTGCTGCCCGACGGGGGCCGCGGCTACCTCTCCAAGATCTTCAACGACGACTGGATGGCCGACTATGGCTTCCTGTCCGCACAGACCGGGGAACCGCTGGTCAGTGAAGTGCTGGCGAAGAAGGGGCGGGAGATTCCCGAGTTCGTGCACGCGCATCCGGGGGAGACGGTCAGCCAGGCCATCGCGTTGCTGCGCGAGTACGAGGTTTCCCAGCTTCCGGTGGTCAACGAGGAACCGCCGGTCATGGCGGCCGAGGTGGTCGGGTCCATCGTGGAGCGGGATCTGCTGGACGCCCTGGTGGCCGGGCGCGCCCGCCCTGATGATGCGCTGAGCGGGCACATGTCGCCGCCGCTGCCGACGGTGGGCTCGGGTGAGGCGGTCAGCAGCGCGGTCGCCGCGCTGGAGCAGGCCGGTGCGGCCCTGGTGTACGTGGACGGCAAGCCGGCCGGCCTGCTGACCCGGCAGGATCTGCTGACCTTCCTGGCCGGCGGGGGTGCCTGAGGTGACCGGCCGCGGGGACCCCGGGAACCGTGGGGTCGGCGAGCCGGACGGGACCGGCGCGGCGCCGGCCGCGCCGGGCTTCGAGACCCTGGCGATCCACGCCGGTCAGGACCCGGACCGGGTCACCGGGGCGGTCGTGCCGCCGATCTACCAGACCTCGACATTCAAGCAGGACGGCGTCGGCGGCCTGCGCGCCGGTTTCGAGTACTCGCGGACCGCCAACCCGACCAGGAGCGCTCTGGAAGAATGCCTGGCCGCGCTGGAGGCGGGCACGTCGGCGCTCGCCTTCGCCTCCGGCATGGCCGCGGAAGACTGCCTGGTCCGGGCCGTGTGCTCGCCGGGCGACCGGGTGATCATCCCCGGCGACGCCTACGGCGGCACCTACCGGCTGTTCGCCGCGGTGCTCGCCCGCTGGGGCCTGGATTACGTCCCGGTGCACCTGGCCGACCTCACGGCCGTGCGCCGGGTTCTGGCCGAGCGCCCGGCCCGGCTGGTCTGGGCGGAGACGCCGACCAACCCGCTGCTGTCCATCGCGGACATCGCCGCGCTGGCCGGGGCCGCGCACGAGGCGGGCGCGATGCTGGTGGTCGACAACACGTTCGCCTCACCGCGGCTGCAGCGCCCGCTGACGCTGGGCGCGGATGTGGTGGTGCACTCCACCACCAAGTACCTGGGCGGGCATTCCGACGTGGTGGGCGGTGCGCTGGTCACCGCGGACGCCGAAGTCAGCGAGCGGGCGGCGTTTCTGCGCAACGCGACCGGGGGGGTGCCGGGGCCGTTCGACTCCTGGCTGACGCTGCGCGGCATCCGTACCCTTGCCGTGCGGATGGACCGGCACTGCGACAGCGCCGCGGCGGTGGCCGGCCTGCTGGCCCGCCACCCGGCCGTGGCGGGGGTCTGCTACCCGGGCCTGCCGTCCCATCCCGGCCACGCGGTCGCGGCCAAGCAGATGACAGGGTTCGGCGGGATGGTCTCCTTCCGGGTGCGCGGGGGCGAGCAGGCCGCGCTGGCCGTCTGCGGGCGCACCCGGCTGTTCACCCTCGGCGAGTCACTCGGCGGCGTGGAATCGCTCATCGAGCATCCCGGCCGGATGACGCACGCATCGGCCGCCGGGTCGCCGCTGGAGGTCCCGGCGGATCTGGTCCGGCTATCCGTCGGGCTCGAAGACCGCGGCGACCTGCTCGATGACCTGAACAGCGCGCTGTGCTAGCGCTGGCCCGGGGGGATGACCCCCGGGCCCCCCACGTGTGCTTCGCACCCCGCTGAGGTACTTCGCCGAGACACCGGCCACTCGCCGGGCACCAGGCCCGGCTCGCTGGGCCGGTCACGAGCGCCTCGCCGTGACCGTTGTCAGCGTCGGCCGGCCGGCGAGTTCGGCTGGGCGGCCGACGGTGCGGGCGCCTTGGGCTGGAAGGACAGCGCGAACCAGGCGGAGGCGAAGAAGATGACGCCCAGCACCAGGCAGCCCGCCCCGCGCAGCGGGTGGTTCTTGCCGGAGTCCGGCTGGGCGGCCGCCAGATGCCCCGGAAGCACGCCGGGCAGCGACCGCGACGGCTCGGCCAGGTAGAGGACGCCGACGATGACGAGCGCCACGGCGATAAGGGCCAGGATCACGGCCGTGACGACCCGGGCGGCCGGGCGTCCGGGTGAACCAGGGACGGGAGCCACATTTTCTCCTTCGCGATCGATGCCAGGAGTAAACCTACCGCCGTTCGGCCCGCCGGGTCCGCAGGAAATCGCTGACAACATACTCGCCGAGGCGTTCCGGCTGCGCCCGCAGCACACGCCCGCCGTTGCGCCGGGCCACGTCGTGCACAAACGCGGTCAGCCGGTCGTCCTCGGCCAGCATGAAGATATTCAGCGCCACCCCGCGCCGGGTCATCTTGTCCACCTCGGCCAGGGTGAGCTGGAGCGTTTGCGGTGACGGCGGCCAGTCGAACCAGGACCGCCCGTCCCGCTGCAGGTGCGCCGTGGGCTCACCGTCGGTCACGATGAGCACGATCGGCTCCTGCTCCGGGTGACGGTCCAGGTGCCGGCCGGCGATCACCAGCGCGTGGTGCAGATTCGTGCCCTGCACCATGTCCCAGCCGAGCCCGGCGAGCTCGGTCTCCTGCAGCTCGCGCGCGTAATTGGAAAAGCCGACCACCTGCAGCGCGTCGTGCGGGAACCGCATCCGCATGAGCGCGTGCAGGGCGAGCGCGGTCTGCTTGGCCGACGCCCACGTACCGCGCAGGGCCATCGAGTAGGACAGGTCGACGAGCAGGCTGACCGCGGCGCCGCCGCGCTGCTCGGTCTCGGCGACCTCGAAGTCGGCGGGATCGAGCCGCACCCGGGACACATCCTGCCGCCGGCGGCCCGGCTCGGTACGCGCCTGGCGGAGCAGCGCCTTGCGGATCGTCGCGGCGGTGTCGATCGGCTGCTCGTCGCCGAACTCCCAGGCCCGGGTGCTGCCGGTCAGCTCGCCCGCCTGGCCTGCGTCGCGGCGGTCATGGTCACCGCGGCGGCCGGCGGACAGGGCCGGGAACAGCCGCCGCAGCGCGGTTTCACCCAGCCGGCGCACCGCGCGGGCAGTCAGTTCGAGCCGCCCGCCGCTGCGGTTCAGGTATCCCTGCTGCTCCAGCTCGCGCTCGACCCGGCGCAGCGCCTCGACGTCATCGACCGCCTGGCGGCCAAACGCCCGCCGGACCGCGTCCTCGTCGATATCGTCCAGCCGCGCACCCGGGTAGTCCTGGCCGAGCGCGTTCTCCAGCTCGGCCAGGTCGGCCAGCTCAGCCAGCGCGGTGGTGGCGTCACCGAGGCCGAGCGGCTCCTCACCCATCATCATCTCGCCCTGGCCGCCGCCGGCGTCGGGGCGGCGGGCCCGCAGCATGTCGGACAGCCGCGCCATCTCCACGGCCAGGCCCGCGTCGTCCAGTGCCTGCGCCATCAGGCTCGCCAGTTCCTCGCGCTGCTGCCTGCTGAGCGAGGACAGCAGCCGGTCGGCGGCGGCCATCCGGCGGACCAGCGAGTCGACGAGCTCCTCCAGGTTCTCCGGGTTGTCCGGGAACAGCTCACCGTAGTGCTGCATGAAGCGCTGGAAGTCCTCTTGGGTGTGCTCGCCGCGCGCGTCCGCTTCCAGCATCGCGTTCAGCTCGGCGAGCATGTCCTTGACCCGCCGCATGGACTCCGGGTCCGGGTTCTGCAGCACCTGCTTCATGCCGCGGAACTGGCTGTCCAGCACCTCACGCCGCAGCAGGTCCTTGAGCTGCTCGAACGTGTCGCGGGCGGCGGCGGACCGCCAGTCGTAGCCGGCCAGCTGCCGGACGGCCTGGGCGGTGTCGGGCGGCAGCGCGTCCAGGTCGGCCTCGCGCATCCGCGCTTCCTCGCTGGGGTCGGGGAACAGCTCGGCGCGTTCCTGCCCGATGGCGGTGTCGAGCAGCGACCGGACCTGGTCCAGCGTCCCGTTGAGCCGGCCGCTGCTGCGGATCTCCCGCTGCCGGTCCCGCACCCGGCGCAGCAGGTCGTCCAGGCCACGCCGGCCCGGGACGCCGCGCCGCTGCAGCTCGCGCAGCGCGTCCCCCGGCGACGATCCGTCCAGGACGTGATCGCCCAGCGCGTCGAGCGCCCCGCGCACGTCGTACGGCGGCGCCAGCGGGTCGGGGCCGTCGGCGTAGGGCCCGTACCGGTAAGTTCCCATCAACCGTCCCTACGTCCAGGCCGGGCATCCGCCCGGGCCCCGGGCCCGCGGCAGCCCGGCCCGGTCCGGCCGGGGCCGTTCTCACGTCCGGTAGACCGACGTGCCGTCCATGGTGTCCTTTGACAGGCGCCGCACCAGGTACAGCCCCTCCAGGGCGAACTCGATCGCCGCCGCCGCGTGGCCGAACGACTCGCCGCCGTCCATGCCGAGCCGCTGCATGATCTTGGCCAGCCCTGGCACCTCGCCCATCCGCTGGAGCAGGTCGGAGGCGGGCACGAGCTCGCCGGATTCGACCGTCTGGCCGCCGTCGAACTTGGCCAGCAGCGGCGACAGGTCGGCGCTGCCCAGCCGCGCCCGGAAGGTCTCCGCGATGGCCCGGCGGAGCAGGTGCGCAAGGACCTCCTCCTCCCGGCCCTCCTCACTGACCTCGAACTCGACCTTCCCGCGCAGCGTCCCGACGATGGCAGGCAGGTCGCAGACCCGCGCCACCGGCTGCTCGGGACTGCCCGGCGTGCTGGCCGCATGCTGGCCGGCGCGGGCGCCCGCGCCGCGCCGCGGGGGGCGGGCGCCGGCCGTGTCGGCCGTGTCGGCCAGGGCGGCCCGGCGCACCGCGGAGGCCGCGGCCCCCTCGGCGGCCGCGATCGCGAACCGGGCCGAGACCCCGGACCGCGCGTCCACCGTCGGCGATTCGCGGACCAGCCGGGTGAAACGCGCGATGACCTCCACCAGGTGCTCGGGCAGTTCCGCGCCGGGCACCGCGGCGTCCCAGCCGACGGCGGCCTCCTGGCGGATCAGGCTCAGCTCGTCGCCGAGGGTCAGCGGGTAGTGGGTGCGGATCTCCGCGCCGAACCGGTCCTTCAGCGGGGTGATGATGCGGCCCCGGTTGGTGTAGTCCTCCGGGTTGGCGCTGGCCAGCAGCACCAGGTCCAGCGGAAGGCGCAGCGCGTACCCGCGGACCCCGATGTCCCGCTCCTCCAGCACGTTGAGCAGCGCCACCTGGATGCGCTCGGCCAGGTCAGGCAGTTCGTTCAGGCAGAAGATGCCCCGGTTGGTCCGCGGCACCAGGCCGAAGTGAACGGTCTCCGGGTCACCCAGGGTCCGGCCCTCCGCGACCTTGACCGGGTCGATGTCGCCGATCAGGTCGCCGACGCTGGTGTCGGGGGTGGCGAGCTTCTCGCCGTACCGGTCCCGCGCATTCCGCCAGACGATGGGCAGGTCCTCGCCCAGCTCCTCGGCGAGGCGCCGGCAGCGGGCACACACCGGCACGAACGGGTGGTCGTTGATCTCACACCCGGCGACGGCGGGGGCCCATTCGTCAAGCAGCCCGGCCAGCGTGCGGATCAGCCGGGTCTTCCCCTGCCCGCGCTCGCCGAGCAGGATGACGTCGTGACCGGCGAGGAGCGCCCGCTCCAGGTGCGGCAGCACGGTGCCGCCGAAACCGATGATGCCCGGGAACCGGTCCTGGCCGGCCCGCATCCGGGTCAGCAGGTTCTGCCTGATCTCCTCCTTGACGCTCCGGTAGACGTGGCCGTCCGCGCGCAGTTCGCCCAGCGTGGCGGGGGCCGGAGGGCGCCCGTGCCGCGCGGCGGGATGACGATGCTGGCTGCTGTGTGGCTGCACCATTCGACACTATGTCCCTGGTGCGGGTGTCCGCATCCGCGTCCCTGGTGCGGGTGTCCGCATCCGCCCCGGCCCATGCCGGCCGGGGATCCCGCAATCCCGGGCCCGGGCCGCCCGGGCTCCGTGGCACACTGCTCTGGTGGCAACGGTGTCCCAGGTGCAGGCCGATGACGTGGTGGCGGCGCGCGAGCTGATCCGCGAGGTGGTCTCGCCGACGCCGGTGCTGTGGTCCCGGATGCTGTCCGAGCTGATCGGCGGCCCGGTCTTCGTGAAGTGCGAGAACTTGCAGCGCACGGGTTCGTTCAAGGTCCGCGGTGCCTACCTGCGGATCGCCCGGCTGACCGACGCGGAGCGGGCCGGCGGGGTGGTGGCGGCGAGCGCCGGCAACCACGCCCAGGGTGTGGCGTACGCGGCCGGCCTGCTGGACACCAAGGCCACGGTGTACATGCCGGACGGCGCGCCGCTGCCGAAGGTCCAGGCGACCCGCGATTACGGTGCGGATGTCGTGCTGCAGGGATCTACGGTCGAGGACGCTCTCGCGGGCGCGGAAGAGTACGCGGCCCGGACCGGGAGCGTGCTGATCCACCCGTTCGAGCATCCCGACATCGTGACCGGCCAGGGCACGCTCGGATTCGAGATCATTGAGCAGTGCCCCCAGGTCCGGACGGTCGTGATCCCGGTGGGCGGCGGCGGCCTGGCGGCCGGGGTGGCGGTGGCGGTCAAGAGCCTCGACCCGGCGGTCCAGATCATCGGGGTCCAGGCCGCGGCGGTCGCGCCCTACCCGGCCTCGCTGGCCGCCGGCCGCCCGATCCCGGTGAAGGGCGCGCCCACGATGGCCGACGGCATCGCGGTCAGCCGCCCGGGGGAGCTGGCCTTCGGGCTCCTGTCGGAATGCGGCGCGCGCGTCGTGACGGTGACGGAGGAGGGCCTGTCCCGCGGGCTGCTGCTGTGCCTGGAGCGGGCCAAGCAGGTCGTCGAGCCGGCCGGCGCTGCCGGGGTGGCCGCCCTGCTGGAGCACGCCGCGGAGATGGAGCCGCCGGTGGTGGTGGTGCTGTCCGGCGGGAACATCGATCCGCTGCTGCTGTCGAAGCTGCTGCGGCACGGCCTGCGGGCGGCCGGGCGCTTCCTGGCCTTCCGCTGCCGGCTGCCCGACCGCCCCGGCGCGCTGGCCACCCTGCTGCACCAGCTCGCCGGGCTTGGCGCCAACGTCCTGGACGTCTGGCACGAGCGGGTCACGCCCCGCCTTCAGGTCGGCGAGGTGGAGGTCCTGCTGCAGGTGGAGACGCGCGGACCCGAACACTGCGAGGAAGTGATCACCGAGCTCTGCCAGGCCGGGTACACGCTGGTCTTCGGCTTACCGGCGCCGCCTGAGCGCGGGGCCCGGTTCTTGCGGACCAGGCCCCGGCGGAGCAGGCTCGATGGCGCCCGGGCTCAGGCGCCCTGGTAGGGCACGGCCTCCAGGATCTCGGCCATCGCGGAACGGCCGTTCGGCAGCGAGTACGTGGCGGTCTCGCCGACCTTCTTGCCCAGGATCGCGCTGCCCAGCGGCGAACGCGGCGAGTACACGTCGATCGGGGCGCCGCTCTCCTCGCGCGAGGCGAGCAGGAAGGCGACCTCCTCGTCGTCACCGGCGAACCGGACCGTCACGGTCATCCCCGGCCCGACGACGCCCTCGGTCCGCGGCGGCTCACCGACCCGGGCGTTTTCCAGGATCTGCTGGATCTGCAGCACGCGGCCCTCGTTCTTGCCCTGCTCCTCCTTGGCCGCGTGGTAGCCGCCGTTCTCGCGAAGGTCCCCTTCCTCGCGAGCGGCCTCGATTCTCTTCGCGATCTCGACCCGCAACGGTCCCGAGCGGTCATCCAGTTCGGCTTTCAGCCGGTCATACGCCTCCTGGGTCAGCCAGGTGACGGTTGCGTCGCGGGTCTCGGTCACGGGCACTCCTCAGTACTGCACGGTGTTGCGCGTCACGGGGCAGCGGCCGCCGCGGCCGGCCCCGGGGTAATCTTTTGAGGCTAACAAGCGTTGACGACTAAACGGCACTAGTCAAATGGCGCAGGCAGGGAATGTGGCCGGCCCCGGTGCGTGTTTCCGGTCACTGGGCGCGCCGCGGCCCCGCAGCGGGACAACTGGCTCACTCGGGGACGGTTGCCACCGCGCCGCGGGCGGCCCCGTTTCGCACCGACGACGGAAACCGAGGGAGATCGCTTGTCCGCCGAGACAGCCGGGCCGCAGTGGTTCCAAGGCCAGCCACGTTCCCCAGCCTCACGTGAGCCTGGCCTGCCCGGTGGCCCGGGTGCGGCCGGCGGCCCCGATCCGCTGCGGCTGATGGCCGTGCACGCGCATCCGGACGACGAGTCCAGCAAGGGCGCGGCCACGATGGCGCGTTACGTACGGGAAGGCGTCGAGGTCCTGGTGTGCACGCTCACCGGCGGCGAGCGCGGCGACGTGCTGAACCCGGCGATGGACCGCCCGGACGTGCGGGCGAACCTGCCCCGGCTGCGGCAGCGGGAGATGGCCCGCGCCCGCGAGATTCTCGGCGTGGGCCAGCGGTTCATGGGCTTCATCGACTCCGGCCTGCCCGAGGGTGACCCGAAACCGCCGCTGCCGCCGGGATGCTTCGCGCTGACCCCGCTGGAGCAGGCGGCCGGGCCGCTGGTGCAGGCGGTGCGTGAGTTCCGGCCGCACGTCATGCTGGCCTACGACGAGTCGGGCGGGTATCCGCACCCCGATCACGTGATGTCCCACAAGGTCGCGGTGGAGGCGTTTGAGGCCGCCGCGGACCCGGACCGTCACCCCCGCGCGGGTGAGCCGTGGCAGCCGCTCAAGCTTTACTACTTCGCGTCCTTCCACCGCGGCAAGTACCGGGCGCTGCACGAGGAGATGCTGCGCCGCGGCCTGGAATCGCCCTACGGGGCGATGTTCGAGCAATGGGACACCAGCGCGCGGCCGCGGCCGGAGCTGGAAATCACCACCCGCGTGCCGTGCGGTGATTTCTTCGAGGTCAGGGACGAGGCGCTGCTTGCGCACGCGACCCAGATCGCCCCCCAGAGCTTCTGGTTCGCCTGCCCGGTCGACGTGCAGCGCACCGTGTGGCCGACCGAGGACTATCATCTGGCTAGGTCGCTCGTTGATACCGACCTGCCGGAGGACGATCTGTTCGCCGGGGTCCGGGAGAGGGTGTGTCTGTGACGGTCACCGCCGCGGCGCTCGGCGGTGCGCTGGCGAAGGGCAGCGTGCCGGTGGACAATGTCACGCCCGGCGTGCTCGGCTTCCTCATCGTCGCGGGGATGGGGATCGCGCTGTACTTCCTGCTCCGCTCGATGAGCCGGCAGCTGAAGAAGATCCCGCCGCCGCCCCCCGAGGACGGCGACGCCGGCGGCGCGGATCCGCCGGGCAGCACCGTGATCACCGGATCTCGGCCGTCACGCGGCAACCGCCGGTGACCACCAGCTCGTAGACCGGGGCCCGGGGCCTGCGCCTCAGCACCGGGAGCGGGCGGGTCAGAGCTGCTCGCGCTGGCCGAGGTAGGGCCGGAGCACGCCAGGGACGCGGACACCGCCGTCGGCGAGCTGATGGTTCTCGATCAGCGCCGCCAGCAGCCGCGGGGTCGCGATCGCGGTGTTGTTCAGCGTGTAGGCGAACCGGACGGTGCCGTCGGAGTCCCGGTAGCGCAGATTGGCGCGGCGGGCCTGCCAGTCGTGCAGGGACGAGCAGCTGTGCGTCTCGCGGAAGCGGTTCAGCGACGGGAACCAGGTGTTGATGTCGTTCATCCGGTACTTGCCGGTGCCCATGTCGCCGGTTGAGGTCTCCAGCACCTCGTAGGCCAGGCCGAGCCCCTGCACCAGGCGCTCGGCGGTGGACAGCAGCTCCGCGTGCCAGCGGTCCGATTCCGCCGGGTCAGCCTCGCAGATGACGAACTGCTCCACCTTCTCGAACTGGTGCACCCGCAGCAGGCCGCGGACATCGCGCCCTGCGCTGCCGATCTCACGCCGGAAGCACGGTGAGATTCCCGCGTACCGTACCGGGAGCTGCCTGAAGTCCAGGATCTCACCCGAATGCAGGCCGACCAGGGCCACCTCGGCGGTGCCCGCCAGGTACAGCTCGTCGGCGGGGATTGCGTAGGTCTCCTCGCGGTGGCCGGGAAACTGGCCGGTCCCGACCAGCGGCGCCTCGGTGACCAGGACCGGGACCGAGATGACGGTGAAGTCGCGGCCCAGCAGGGTGTCGATCGCGTAGGAGTGCAGCGCGCGCTCCAGCAGCGCCGCGTCGTCCCGGAGCGCGTAGGCGCGTTCCCCGGCCACCTTCCGGGCCCGCGCGAACTCCGCCCAGCCGCGCTTTTCCAGCAGCTCGACGTGGTCGAGCGGGGTGAAGTCAAAGACGGGCGGCCGGCCCCACGTGCGGATCGTCACGTTCGCGGCTTCGTCCGGCCCGACCGGCGCGCCTTCCCACGGGATGGTGGGCGTCCGCAGCATCAGCTCCTGCAGCTGGGCGCTGGCCTCGCCGAGTTCGTCCCGCAGCCGGCGGAGCTTGCCCTCCAGCTCCTCGTGCTCGGCGCGGAGCCGCGCCCGGCCCGCCTCGTCGGCCCGCGCGAATTGCCTGGCCGAGCTCTTCCGCCGGGCCTGCGCGTCATCCAGCTCGTGCTGCAGGTTACGTACGGTCTTGTCGACCTGGAGGAGCTCGTCCACGTCAAGGTCGATTCCCTTGGCGCGGACCGCAACCCTGACGGCATCCGGGTTGTCTCTGATGAATCGCCTGTCGAGCATGAGTGAGCGTCAGCCCTTGCCTGATTCCGGAACTACGACGTTTCCTGGCGCGTTCTCCCGGTCGCACGGCCACGGCCGGTCGGGACCCGCCGCGGCCGCGATCACATCCCGTACGGAAGGTTTCCTGCGCCGCTGAAAACGCTACCAGCCCGGGCCCGGGCGCGGGCCGCGCGAAGGCGACCCGGGCCCGGGGCTGGCATACGGTGATGCTGGAGCGATAGGAGAGGGCAACGATGCTGGTAACCAATCACGTTCTGTGCGGAGCGCTGATCGGTGCGGCTGTCCGCCGTCCCGTGCCCGCCTTCCTGCTCGGTGTCGCCTCGCATTTCGCGCTGGACGCGGTTCCGCACTGGGGCAACTGGCGGGACTCACGGCAATTCCTCCAGGTGGCCACGGCCGACGGCCTGACCGGGCTGGCTGCCATGGCGGCACTGGCGGCCGGGTCGCCCGGGCGGCGGGCCGCGGTGACCGCGGGCATGGCCGGCGCCGCGCTGCCGGACATCGACAAGCCCACCCTGGAGTGGTTCGGGATATCGCCGTTCCCGGCGTTCGTCAGCCGTTTCCACAGCGGCATCCAGGATGAGGCACTGGACCGGTTCGGGCGGGAGGCGGCGTGCGGCGCGCTGCTCGCCGCGTCCACCCTGCTCGCGCTGCGCGCCCAGGCCGCGGCAGGTCACCCGGTGCCCAGCCGGCCCAGGGCGGCCCGGATGCGCTTCTCGGACACCGGGGCCGCGGTGCCCAGCGCCTGGGCGAAGAGGCTGACCCGCAGTTCCTCGATCATCCAGCGGATCGCCTGCACGCCCGGGCCGTCCCGGCGCGCGGGCGGCAGCGCCTGCACTGCGGCCCGGTAGGCGGCCGCCGCCCGAACCGCGGTGGCCATCCGCTCGGCGTCGCGCACCGGGTCGCCGGCCATCTTGTCGATCCGCTGCCGGATGGCGCGCAGGTAGCGGACCAGGTCCCGGAGCCGCCCGGCCCCGGTGCGGCCAATGAATCCCGGGTAGATGAGCGCCGAGAACTGGGCCCGGATGTCGGCGAACGCGGGCTCGCCGGCGTGCGCCGAGGCGGCGTCCAGGATCGCCTCCACCTCGTGCGCCTCGGCCAGGACCTGCGCGGCGTCGCTGACGACCTGGGCGGTCAGCGGGTTCAGCCCGGTCCGTGCGGCCTGCACGAGCGCGGCGAAGCCGGCCGCGTCCCAGGCCGGGCCGCCCGCGCGGGCGATGATCTCGTCGGCCGCCGCGGCGGCGCAGTCGTCCAGCAGCGCGACCGCACCCAGGTAGGGACTGCGGCTCAGCGCCAGCTTGTCCTGCACGCCCAGGCTGGAGGCGATGGCCCGGGCCCCCGACGGTACCTGGAGCAGGAGCAGCCGCCGGGTGCCGGCCAGCATGCTCGCCGCCGCCTCGGCCGGGGACCCGAACAGCCGGACGTCCACGGCGTCGCCCGCGTCGGCCAGCGCCGGGTAGCCACGGACCTGCCCGTCGCTGAACTCGCGGGGCAGCGCGGCGAAGTCCCAGGAGCGCAGGCCGGACCGGGTCAGGTCACGGGCGGCCTCGGCCAGCGCCGCCTCGAGTTGCGGGCGCACCTGGCGGCGCAGCTCATCCAGGTCCTTGCCCTCGGCCAGGACCCGGCCGCGGTGCGTGACGCGGAAGGTGACGCGGAGGTAGCCCGGCAGCCTGCCCGGATCGAAGGCGTCCGCCGGGACCGGCACGCCCCGCAGCCGGGTCAGTGCGGCCGCCAGGGCGCCCAGCAGATCACCGTCCGCGGGGCCGAGCTGGCCCAGCACCGCGCGCGCGACGTCCGGGGCCGGCCCGAAACTGACCCGGAGCTGCTTGGGCAGCGACCGGATCAGCCCGGTCACCAGTTCCTCGCGCAGGCCGGGCACCTGCCAGGCGAACGTCTGGCCGGATACCTGGTTCAGCGTCGCCAGCGGGATATCCGCGGTCACGCCGTCCCGTGCGTCGCCCGGCGCGAACTCATACGACAGCGGGAACCGGCCCCACTCGCCGGGAAAATCACCTGCCCGCACCTGGTCCGCGTCCGGCCCGGCCAGCAGGCTGGAAGGGAAGGTCAGCAGGTCGGGGGTCGCGGCGCGGGCCTTCTTCCACCAGGTGTCGAAGTGCCGCGCCGAGGTCACCTCGGCGGGGATCTGCCGGTCGTAGAAGTCGTAGAGCGCCTCGTCGCCGGCGGCGAGGCCGCGCCGCCGGGCCCGCCGCTCCAGCTCCTCCGCGTCGGCCAGCAGCTCCCGGTTGCGGTGGAAGAACCGGTGCCGGGTCTGCCAGTCACCCTCCACGAGCGCATGCCGGATGAACAGGTCCCGGGCCGCGGCCGGGTCGACGCGCGCGTAGCTGACCGGGCGCGCGGTCACGATGGGCAGGCCGTAGAGGGTGACCTTCTCCATCGCCATCGCCGCGCCGCGCCGTGCGTCCCAGTGCGGCTCACCGTAGGAGTGCCGCACCAGGTGCGCCGCGAGCGGCTCGGCCCACTCCGGTTCGATGCGCGCGGCGATGCGGCCCCACAGCCGAGACGTCTCGACCAGCTCGGTGACGATCACCCACGGCGGCGGCTTCCGGGCCATGGACGAGTCGGGGAACAGGGCGAACCGGGCGCCGCGCGCGCCGGTGAACTCGGTCAGCGGGCGGCGCTTGCCGCGCGTCTTCTGCTCGGTGTCCCGCATGCCGATGTGCGACAGCAGCCCCGCCAGCAGGGAGATGTGGATCTGCCGGGCCAGGCCGGCCGGGACCGGGGCCGCCCGGCCGGTGTCCTGCCCCTCCTGGCCGCAGCCGTCCTTGCCGCTCCTGTCCTTGCCGCTGCCGTCCTGGCGGCCCTCGGCGGGGCTGCCGCTGGTGCCGTCGCCGCTGGTACCGTCCGGGCCGCTGTCGCCGTCGCCGCCGTGGCCCCTGCCGGTGCGCAGGGTGATGCCGAGGTCCGCCGCGGCCTGCCGGAGCTGGCCGTACAGGTCCTGCCATTCGCGCACCCGCAGGTAGTGCAGGTATTCGCGGCGGCACATCCGGCGGAACGCCGCGGAGGACAGAGCCCGCTGCTGGGCGCGCAGATAGTCCCACAGGTGGAGGAAGGCCAGGAAGTCTGACCCGGGTTCGGTGAAGCGCGCGTGCACGGCGTCGGCGGCCTCGCGGGCGTCGGCCGGGCGTTCCCGCGGGTCCTGGATGGACAGCGCCGCCGCGATGATCAGCACCTCACGCACGCATCCGTTGCGGGCCGCCTCGATGATCATCCGCCCGATCCGCGGGTCGACCGGCAGCTCGGCCAGCTTGCGTCCCACGTCGCTCAGGCACCGGCCGCCGCGCTGCCCGGCGCCCGGTGTCGCGCGCCCCGCGGCCGCCGGGGCGAAGGCGCCCAGCTCCTCCAGCAGCCGCACGCCGTCCGCGACGTTGCGCTCCTCGGGCGGGTCGATGAACGGGAAGCCGGCCATATCGCCCAGGTCGAGCGCCGCCATCCGCAAGATCACGGACGCCAGGTTGGTGCGCAGGATCTCCGGGTCGGTGAATTCGGGCCGGGAGGCGAAGTCCTCCTCGGTGTACAGCCGGATGCAGATCCCGTCGGAGGTGCGCCCGCAGCGGCCCTTACGCTGGTTGGCCGACGCCTGCGAGATCGGCTCGATCGGCAGCCGCTGCACCTTGGTCCGGTAGCTGTACCGGGAGATCCGCGCGGTGCCCGGGTCGATCACGTACCGGACGCCGGGCACGGTCAGCGAGGTCTCCGCGACGTTGGTGGCCAGTACCACGCGCCGCCCGCGGTGCGGCTGGAACACCCGGTACTGCTCGGCAGCGGACAGCCGGGCGTACAGCGGCAGCACCTCCAGGCCGTCCGGCGGGCCCGGCGGGCCCGCGCGGTCCGTCAGCGCGTCCGCGGTGTCCCGGATCTCCCGCTCGCCGCTGAGGAAGACGAGGATGTCGCCGGGCCCGGCGGCGCTCAGCTCGTCCACCGCGTCGCAGATGGCCTGGGCCTGGTCACGTGGCTCCGCGCCGGAGGCGTCCGGGTCGTCCAGCGGCCGGTAGCGGACCTCCACCGGGTAGGTGCGGCCGGACACCTCGATCACCGGCGCCCCCCCGAACGCGTCGCTGAAGCGCTGCGGGTCGATGGTGGCGGAGGTGATGATGACCTTGAGGTCGGGACGGCGCGGCAGCAGGCGCTTCAGGTACCCCAGGATGAAGTCGATGTTCAGGCTGCGCTCGTGCGCCTCGTCGATGATCAGCGTGCCGTAGCGCAGCAGCCGCCGGTCGCGCTGCATCTCGGTCAGCAGGATGCCGTCGGTCATCAGCTTGACGAGCGTCTCGTCGCTGGAGGTGTCGTTGAAGCGGACCTGGTAGCCGACGGTGCTGCCGAGCTCGGTGCCCAGTTCCTCGGCGATCCGCGCCGCCACCGTCCGCGCCGCGATGCGGCGCGGCTGGGTGTGCCCGATCTGCCCGGTCACACCGCGGCCGAGTTCGAGGCAGATCTTCGGGAGCTGGGTGGTCTTCCCGGAGCCGGTCTCGCCCGCGACGATGACGACCTGGTGGTCACGGATGGCGGCCGCGATCTCGTCCTTCTTCTGGCTGATCGGCAGCTCGGCCGGGAAGGTGATGGCTGGCACGGACCGGCGCCGCGCCGCGACCAGCGCCTCGGCCCGGTCCAGCTCGGCGAGAAGCTGGCCGAACGCCCGCTCACGCGCCGCCGCGTCGGCCAGCGCGGCCGCCCGGTCCGCGCGACGGCCCAGCCGGAGCCGATCGCGCTGGGTCAGCTCCGGCAGGCGTGCCCGCACATCGGCGAGCGAGGTAGTCACGGCGGTTTCTCCAGCGCAGCACACGGGAACGGGCACAAGGATGACCGATAAGGCCCGGCTCCGCATAACGCTTTTCCCGGCGCCGTTAGTCCGGGACGGCGCTGGCCCGGACGACGGGCGTGGCCGGCAGCACCGCCGCCTCGATGCCGCGGGCGAGGATCGAATACGGTGGCTGCTCGCAGCGGAACCGCTCGTGCCCGCGTGCGCATCCGCATCAGCAGCCGTCTCCTTCCTGGGCTCCGGGAGGCGGTGCCCGTTCGGCCGCCGCCCATGCTGGGCCTGCCGCGTTACGCCCCGGTTCCGGCTCCCGGGACGTACGTCAGGCCGGCCAGGCCGGACAGGGTGATCTCGAACATCGGGGCGGCGTCATCGAGCGCGAACGACAGATGGCCGAAAACGTCCATGCTGACCGCCGCGTACAGCTGCACCCAGCAGCGCAGGAAGGTGAGTATAGCCCCGGCCGGCAGGTCCGTCCCGAGGACGGCGCGGTACCGCGCGAGCTGCGCGCGCAGGCCGGGATCGATGTCCGCGTCCGCCGGGACCGGGAACGGGCTGCGCCGCCATAGCTCGAGGAACAGCGCGAAGAACGTCCCCCCGAACCGGAGCGCGCACTCGTCCGCGACGCGCCCGCGGCGTGATGCGGCGGCCCGTCGCCTTCGTCGCCGTGATCACCGTGACGCTGCTCGCGCTGGGCACCCCGTTCCTGCGAATTTCCTGGGGCGGCACGGACGCGCGTGGTGATCATCTCCACATTCGCCCCCAGAACGTCCAGTAGTGCGGGAATGCCGTAAAGGAAGTGTCGCGATAGGCGCGTGGCAGGTGAGGGCTTTGCTCCGCACGATCCGAGACGTAACGTTGAGTGATGGACGGCATCTCGGTGGGCAGCCAGTACGCGGAGCACCTTACCGGCGCGGACCTGCGGCTGCTGGCCACGATCACTGGCACCGCGCCCGGACCGGACGCCCTGCCGCAGGCGCTGGCCGATCCCCGGGTGTTCGAGGCCATCTTCGGCCCCGGGGCGGCCGCGTCCGGCGAGGCCGTTCTGGCCTCGCCGTTCCTGGCTTTCGCCGTGGCTGTGCACCGGGCGGCCGCCGACCTGGCCACCGTCGGGTACGTCACCGAACGTTCCCTGGCGCGTCAGCGGGTGCCCCTGTTCGACGCGCCCGACCTGCGTGACTTCCTCGGCTCCGCGGACCGGCGGCTGTTCCTCACCGAGCTGCTCACGTCCTTCACCCGGGTCGCCAGCGGCCGGTACCGGGTCACCGTCGGCGGGCGTTCCCGCACCCGCCGGTTCAGCGAGCTGGACCCCATCCGGCTCGCCGGGCTGCTGGACGCCGTTCCCGAGGAGTCCCGGCCGGGCGTTTACCGCCGGCTCGGCGACGTCGCGCTGTTCCTGTCCGGCGTGTTCCCCGACTACGTCGCGAACCGGATGTTCGGCCCGGCCAGCGCCCCCCGGCTGCTGCGGGCCGCGCACGTGCCCGTGCAGGACCGCGAACGGCTGGCCGCCACGCCCGACCTGGAGCTGCTCGAGCAGCTCGGCGCGCGATGGTACCGCTCGGCGCTGGCGCTGGCCCCGGTCCGGACGGGCCGGCTGGACGTCGTGGCCGAGGTCGCTGACCGGTTCCGGCAGGCGCGGCGGGTGCTCAACCACGTCGCGGACCGGTACCTGATCGGGCCGGACAATCCGTGGCTGGTAACTCCCGGCGCCTGACAGGCGGTCAGGCGCCCTGGTCGATGGCACTCTGCAGGGACTGGATGTAACCCTCGCTGGTGTAGGTGGCGCCGGAGACCGCGCTGATCCTGGCCGTCTGCGCGGTCAGCGTCTCCGCCTCCAGCCGGGGGAAGGCGAACTGGCCGAGCTGCAGGTCATGCGCCGTCGCGGTGGGCTGCTGGAGGATCGTCACCTTGGTGATCCTGCCGCCGGTGACCGCCAGCCCGATCTGCACCGGGCCGTAGGCCGTGGTCGCGACGCCGCCGGTGACCTCGCGGGTGCCGGCGCCGCCCGTGTCACCGCGTGCGCCGGCGGCGCCGCCCGTGCCGCCACGGCCGGTCGGCCCGCTGGGCGGCTGGGCCGGGCGCGTGGCACCGGGGCTGCCGGCCCCGGCCGGTGTCCCCGGACGTGGTGTCGCGCCTGCTCCGGCGGCGGTCCCCGACCCGCTGGCGGCTCCCGCGCCGGGGCCGGCGCTCGCGGCCGGCGCCCCTGCGGCGCCCGCGCCGCCGCCTGCCGGGACCGTCACGGTGCCGGTGTAGGACTTGGCCGCCAGCAGCATGGCCACACCGGCGGCCGTGCCGCCGGCGGCCAGGACGATGCGGCGCATCGGTTTCCTCCGCGGTCAGGGATCACGGCCAGTCCGCAACGGCGGACTGGCTCCGTACCCTTTCGTAAGGGTCCGGCAGGAGAAAAGCCACGCCTGAGCGCGTCACGTAAGAGCCTGGTAACCAGTGGGCGCCCGCGGTCCCCGGCGCATGGCGGCTGAGGTAGCGTCGAGGCCGGCGCAGTGCCGGCGGGTTCGTGGAGAGGAGCGGCGATGAGCTTTGGAGCTGTCGTGCCCGGGGTGCCGGCCGCCGGGCTGCCCGAGGAGGCCTACCTGCTGGACGTCCGCGAGCCCGGGGAATGGACGGTCGGCCACGCGCCCGGTGCGGTGCACATCCCGCTGGGCGAGCTCGGGGCACAGGTGCGGCAGGTTCCCCGTGACCAGACGGTCTATGTCATCTGCCGGTCCGGTTCGCGGTCCGCCTACGCGGCACAGGCGCTCGGCGCAGGCGGCTGGAACGCGGTCAACGTGGCCGACGGGATGCTCGGCTGGGCATCGGCGGGCCGCCCGATGGTCAGCGATTCCGGGGCGCCACCCTTCGTGGCCTGACCGCCGGATCACACTGAGAACGCGGCCGGCAGATGGGCGCCGTTCCCGTCCTGGTGTCCGTGTGTCGCATGATCCCCTGCTTCCGCCAAACGTGTGCAGCTTGTGCTCCTTGATCTGCGTAACCTGCACAGGTTTTCGGCGTGTGCCACGTCCCCGGGGCGACCAGGCCGAGAATGCTGCCCTCGTCCCGGCCGCCACCGCCGGGCGGTTTGCTGTTTGCATAGAAACGTGTCGATGCGTGCCGCATACTGGACATGTGAGTACCGTCGCCGCCCCGCCGGCCCCCGTGGCTGGTACCGGCTGTGCGCCGCTGCTGACCGAACCGATCACGGCCGAACAGGCGGCCGACCTGTCCCGGCTGCTTAAGGCGCTGGCCGAGCCGACCCGGCTGCGGCTGGTGTCGATGGTCGCGGCGCACGAAGGGGGCGAGGCGTGCGTCTGCGAACTGACCGAACCGCTCGGCCTCACGCAGCCGACGATCTCGCACCATCTCAAGGTGCTCATCGACGCCGGCATCCTCACCCGCGACAAGCGCGGCGTCTGGGCCTACTACGCGATCGTGCCCGGCGCACTGGACGTGTTGGCCACCGTCCTGGCGGCCCGGCGGGGCGGGCGGACCTGACCGCGGCGGGCCTTGCGCGACGGGACGGCACACGATCCGGGGCGGCGTGGGCGGCGTCCGCACGGTGATCGTCCGGCCGCGCGCTGCCCGGGCATGATCCGCGGCCGATCAGTGCGTTCCGGCGGGCGCCGGGGAGCGGGGCTGCTGCTCGTCCCGCTCCGTCTGCGGGCCGCCTGATCCGGTGACACAGTGCAATCCTCCCTGGGCATCTCCTCCCGGCCGGGCTGGCCCCTCGCCCGGGTCGCCCCCCTGCCCGGGCTGGCCCCTCGCCCGGGTCGCCTTCCCGGCCGGGCTGGCCCGTCTGGGCGGGGTCGCCTTCCTGCTTGGGCTCGCCTGTCCGCCTTGGCTCGCCTGTCCGGGCTGGGTCACCGTCCCGGCGGGGTCGGCCGGCCTGGGCCGGATGTCGTCCCGGCTGGGTCTGGGCCCCGGGCCGGCGCGTGTTTCCTGCGGGCCCGCGGCGCCCGGTCCTGCCACCGGCCGTGCCGCCCCCGCCCGCTACAGTGCCATTGCTAGGCATCCAGGGAATCCCACGGCTACTCATGGACGGCCGCCATACCCGCTGACGTGCGGCCGGGCAGGTCGTGGCGGTCCTGCCGACGTGTCCGGGGACGACGTGTCCGGGGAACGGGGGCAAGGTCAGTTCCGGAGAGATGCCATGCCAGCACGCTGTGTTGATGATCGCACGTGTCAACTGTTCGGGGGCAACCGCTTCGACGAGGTGCCACCGGCCACACCACACGAGCGCCCACCATTGGCGCGTGGACTCACCGAACCAGACGACCGTGTTGGGAAAGCGACGTGCCAACACGGCTACGGCCACCTGCACGCCCGCTTCGGATACTCCGTCAACGACCGTCATGATTAAGAGTCGTTCCCGCGTTCTGCCAGAACACGAGCGATGCGGTCCGCAGCCAGATCGATCTCATCGGCCGGGCAGAGCGGCTCCCGTTCCGGGGGTGCGTCTCGCGTCGGACCCGGCCAAAGCCACCACCACCACAACCGGCCGTCCGGCTCAGCTGTGCTGCACTCGACGGTTTGGCTCAGACCCGGATTCAGAGCCTTTCCTGCCGGGCCGTTTCCGGCAGTCGCCGCGTTCTTCGCTCGAACCCGTGCTCCCGCCTGAGTGTGAACCTCCAGCTTCCGCGCGACGAGTGCCCTCGAAAGCGCCTCGATGAAGTGTTCCTCTGGGAGAACCGTCGTCGTTTCGGTGGGAGGATTCATTCGAACACCCCTCTGTCGCTGACTGTGCCGACCGATTTTCCGTCGGGTGTGAGCAGAGACGTTAAGAGTGAGTGCCGAGATCAACCTGCAACGCGGTAAGGGTAAAGAAGCCGCACTCAAGTGCGGGTCAGATGACACCCGCCCGGCGGGCCAAGCCGCGAAGCTCTGGAGTGCTGACACGGTGCTCGCGCCGAACGAGTTCGGTGAGCAGCTCGTTCGTGCGCGGGTCGTAGCGCACGAGTTCGCGTGATACCTGCTCGGCCCTGAGCAGGGTGTTGACGGCCGCAGCATCCTTCCGTTGCTGCCCGTACGCTCGCGCAAGATCGAGGAGGACCTGGGCGCGCCGTCCGAGAAGTCCTGGCCCGAGACGGTCGGCATCGAGCGGCTCGCCGTGTTGAAGCGCGAGCTTGGCGTCACCGAAGGTCACGGCGATCGATACCTCGTGGATGGCGACGTTGGTCGGTCCGAAGGCGGACCAGAAGTCGTTGCGGTCGCCCCCGGCTCCTGCCGCGATCTCTCGTGCCGCTGTCAGGTGCCGATCAGCGCTCGCCCGATCGAAGCGTGCGGCTGCTGCGGTAGCCGCCGCCAGGTACAGACCGCCGCGCACGGACAAGGCCGGAGCCTTGCTGCGGCGCGGCGAGGAGGAAAGCGCATCAGCGGCGCGCAGCAGGAGGTCTTCGGCCTGCCCAGCCCGCTTGAGTCGGATCAGGACGTACCCGAGCCGGTAGGCACTCACAGCGCCGAGAAGTGGGCGCTCGGCGGCTTCGGCTGCGGCAACCGAGCGATCTCCCGCTGTCCATGCGAGTTCAGCCTCTCCCACCCGGCTCAGAGTCATCGTCACCGAGTGGTACGCGAGAGCCCGCAGAGTGTCGGCTGCTCGCCGGTCAGCAGGAGCGCATGACAGACGCGCCTCCTCGACCGCGTCGATGAGTCCTGGCAGCAGCCGTCCGGCCTCGTCGTATCGGGCGGCTTGATAGAGGCCGTTGGCCCGGCGCATCTCATGGCTCAGCCAGCGCAGACGTGGCCGACGGCCCACGTACGCGCGCGAATTGATGACACCAGGCAGGGCCCCATAACGCGTCATGGCTTCGCGGATGCCCGCCACCGGCTCGTATTTCACGGTCTCCGTATCCGTCTCGTTGGGTGTGAGCTGGCTGATTTCCACGCCCAGGACCTCGGCGAGCCGGACGAGGACGGAGTGACTGTCGATCGAACGCAGTCCGCGCTCCACCTGGCTCAGCCAACTCTCCGAGCGGCCGACCAGTTCGGCAAGCACGGTCTGACTCAAGCCACGCCGTCGTCTCTGGCGTGCGATGCGGCGGCCGATCTCGGCGCGAGCGTCCAACCCTGTGCCCTTTGCCTGGCGGTTATCTGTCCAGCAGCGCGTGAAGCTCTGTGAGGATCTGTTCCCAGGTTGGCATGCGGGCATGCGGTGGTGCATACGGATCGAACAGCACCCGCACTCCCATCGAGCGCAGCGCATCCAGGTTCGCCCCGAAGGCGATGTGATGGGCGAGGGCGCTTTTCAGCAGCGGAACCGCCACGATCGGCACGCCGAAGCCCGTCAGCTCGCACAGCAACCCGACCGCGAAGGTGTCGGCGATGCCGCAGGCCCACTTGTTGATCGTGTTGAACGTTGCCGGAGCGACGATCACAGCATCGGCGGCGGGCAGTTCGTCCGGCTCGTCCGGCATGCGGTACTCGCTTCGTACCGGCTCCCCAGTCAGTTCAGCGAGCTGATCGGTGTCGACGAAGCGCCGTCCCATCGGCGAGGTGATCACACATGCCCGCCAACCGGCGCTCTGGGCCAGCCGGACGAGGGCCCCAACGTCGGCCGCAGCAGGAGCGGCGCAGACGACGACGTAGAGGACTCGCTGTTCACCATCACCAGCCACGGTGCCGACCCTAGCCCGTTGGCTTCTGTGCGATGCTCCGGGCCGTGTCGATGTTCTTGCGCGCGAGTTCTGCCAGAAGTGCTCCCCGTGCCCCAGACCACTTCCCGCGTAGCGCCACTCCGTGATCGTGATCGTCTTGCGTCCGCCGGAATCGGGCAGGCCGAGGATGTGGCGGGCTTGGTCCGCGCGGTGGTCGGCGCGTGTCTGCCGGAGCGCGCCGAGTGTGGTCGAGAAGCGGTGGCTTTTGGTGGAGAAGTGTCCTCCATAGCCGAGCATGTGCGCCGTTCGCAACCGCTTACGACTGACGCCGAGCGTTCGCGCGAAGACGGCCGGAAGCGCTTGAGTGAAGCGCCGCCACAGCTCTCCGGCGTGGGCGTTCCACAGGACCGCTCCGGCATAGTCGTAGCAGTCCAGGCACAAGGGCTGCCCAATGCGCCAGCTGGAGGAGCCGTACGTGCCGCACATGGTGAGCGGCCATGTCTGAGGTCGCCCGCCGCTGAGGTGGGCCGCCGCCGCGTGGCCGGGCCCCGGGCCGGATCCGCGCGTCCCAGCGACGGCCCCGGGCCGCGGGCGGTCAGCCCGCGGTCACCGCGAGCACGAGAGGCAGCGCGCCGGGGGCGCCTGCCTCCCGGAGCAGTTTCGCGGCCACGGTGACCGTCCATCCCGTCTCCACCCGGTCGTCGATGAGCAGGACCGGTCCGCCCAGTCCGGCCAGCGGGCCGGCCAGCGTGCCGGGCACGGTGAACGCGTCCCACAGTGTCCGCAGCCGCTGGGCGCTGTTGTGCCGCCGTGGCCCGGGCCCGCCGTCCGCGTAGCCCAGCGTGCCGAGATAGGGCAGCCGCCCGATGTCTGCGATCCGCTCGCCGAGGCTTTCGATCAGCAGGGGCCGGGTCCGCGACGGCAGCGCCGCGACCGCCGCCGGGCGCTGTGCCCAGTCCCAGGCGGCCAGTACCGCGACGAGCGCGCGGGTGAGCTCGTCGGTCACCGGCTCATCTCTTGCCCCGTCGGCCAGCAGCGACCGCAGCCTGGTCCCCCAGCCCACGTCGGTCAGGCGGCCCAGGGCGCGGCCTGGGCCGGCGCACGCGTCCAGCGGGATCTTCCCGGAGACCGCGATCCCCAGGTCCGTCATCCCGGACGGCCACATCCGGCGCGGCGCTATCTCGACGCCGGGCCGCATCAGCCGCTCCCGCGCGGTCGCCGCGCCGGCCTCCGAGACGCGGTCCGGCCAGCGCCGCCCCGTGCAGTTGTCGCATCGCCCGCACGGCCCGGCGGCCGGATCGTCCAGCTCCCGGCGCAGGTACTCCATCCGGCAGCCGCCGCCCGCGGCGTAATCGAGCATGGCCTGCTGCTCGCGCGACCGTTCTGCGGCCACCCGGGCGTACCGTTCCGCGTCGTAGGACCATGGCTGGCCGGTCGGCTGCCAGCCGCCGGGGGCGCGGCGCACCGCGCCGTCCACATCCAGCACCTTCAGCATGGTCTCCAGGCGGCCGCGGCTCAGGTCGACGCGGGTCTCCAGCGCGCCCGAGCTCAGCACGCGGCCCGCCTCGCCGAGTACGGCGAGCGTCTGCCGGACAACTGTCTCCGGCGGGAACGCCAGCGAGGCGAAGTATGCCCAGATGTCACGGTCTTCCCGGCCGGGCAGCAGGATGACCTCGGCGCGCGGGACGCCGCGGCCGGCCCGGCCGATCTGCTGGTAATAGGCGACCGGGGACGGCGGCGCGCCGAGGTGGACGACGAACCCCAGATCGGGTTTGTCGAAGCCCATGCCGAGGGCGCTGGTCGCGACGACGGCTTTGAGCCGGTTGGCGAGCAGGTCCTCTTCCGCGGTGACCCGCTGCTCCGGGTCGTCGCGGCCGCTGTAGGCGGTGACCGCCAGACCCCGGCCGCGCAGGAAAGCCGCGGTCTCGTGCGCGGCAGCCACGGTCAGGGTGTAGATGATGCCGGAGCCGGGCAGCTCGCCGAGGTGCTCGGCCAGCCAGGCCAGGCGCTGATGCGCGGCCGGCAGCGGCACGACCGACAGATGCAGGCTCTCCCGGTCCAGCGGCCCGCGCAGGACCACGGTCTCGTCCTGGCCGCCCGCACCGAGCTGTTCGGCGACGTCGCGGGTGACGCGGGCGTTGGCCGTCGCGGTGGTGGCCAGCACGGGCACTCCGGCCGGCAGCGACGCCAGCACGGTGCGCAGCCGCCGGTAGTCGGGCCGGAAGTCGTGGCCCCAGTCGGAGATGCAGTGCGCCTCGTCGATCACCAGCAGGCCGGCCGTCCCGGCCAGCTCGGGCAGCACCCGGTCGCGGAAGCCGGGATTGTTCAGCCGCTCCGGGCTGACCAGCAGCACATCCACGGCACCCGCGGCGATCTCGTGGTAGATCTCCTGCCAGTTACCGGCATTGGCCGAGTTGATCGTCCGGGCCCGGATCCCGGCGCGCCCGGCGGCCTCGATCTGGTTGCGCATCAGGGCCAGCAGCGGCGAGACGATCACGGCCGGGCCCGCGCCCCGCGCGCGCAGCAGCGCGGTGGCGACGAAGTAGACCGCGGACTTGCCCCATCCAGTGCGCTGGACCACGAGAGCGCGGCGGCCCTCCAGCAGCGCGCGGATGGCCGTCCACTGATCGTCCCGGAGCCGGGCGCCGGCGCCGGCGAGCGAGCGCAGGAGGCGTTCGGCCTCGTCGCGGGGGCCGGGGAGGGTCGCTGCGGGCGGGCTGGCGCTGGCATCGGGCATGTCCCCATTGGTACCAGGCGGCACCGCTTGGTTGTCGCGGATCATGCACCAGCGCCACCGACGCGACCTCGGCCAGCCAGGCCCGCTCCGGAGTGGCCTTAGCGAGCGTGACTACCCGGCGCTGCACCTCGGTGTCGCTGATCTCCTCCCCGCCCGCATGGCAGGCATCCCGCAGCCGCAGACAGTCGTTGTAGACCACCCGTGCGCATCCGAACACCCGCGCCAGTGCCTGCTGCTGCCCAGGCTCGGGGCACACGGGGTAAATGCGGTACCGGTACCTGACCTGCACGACACCAGAGCATGCCATGGGGCTCTGACATCTGGCGCTGACTACCGCCGTGGCCGTACATCGAACAGCAAAGGCGGCCGGTTAACGCTACTTCCGGTGTCACGGCCCGCCCCGGTCCTGTGCCCCCGGGCGGCCGCCTTCCCGGATTCCCCGGGCCCCTCTGGCCGGAAACGTCCCAGTTACGCGCCCAAACATTGCGAAGAAGCCTTACCTGTCGCGCGTGCCCGGCGAAAACGCCGGTTCTGCGGGCCCGCGGCGGGGAAGATCGTAGCCATGACAGATCCCCAGGATGCTGCGGTTCCCCCGCCGGGAGCCGCGGTGCTTGCGCTGCACTGGCAGGTTAACGTGATCAAGCCGGAGGGTTTCTTCGGCGGGATGCTCGCCGAGCCGGTCGCGCACAGCGGCGTCATCGGCCGGGCGGTTGAGTTCCACGCCGCGGCGCGCGCCGCTGGTGCGCAGCTCGTGTTCACCCGGTTCACCGTGCCGGAAAAGAGCAGTTCCCTGGTCCGCAACACCGGCTTCATGCGGGCGGTGGGTGACGCGCAGGAGTCGTTCCGGCCGTACGCGCCCGGCGCCCGGATCATCCCGGAAATGTCCGGGCTGGCGGCCGGCGCCCACGTCGCCGACAACCAGAAGCTGTCCGGGCTGGCCGGGAACGCCGTGGTCCGCTGGCTGCTGGACCGGTCGATCAGCACGGTCTACGTCACCGGGGTGGCCACTAACCTGACCGTCGAGCAGACCGCCCGGCACGGGACGGATCTCGGGTTCACCGTCTATGTGGTCAGCGACTGCGTGGCCGCGGCCGACGTGCGGACCCACGAGGCCTCACTCGCCAACCTGGAGCTCACGACCGCGGGCTGCCTGGCCGCCGAGCAGGCGCTCGCGCAGATCCAGGGATACGCCCGGGTCCAGGGCTGATCACCGGTCTACCGGCAGCCCTCACCAGCTACGGCACCGCCCCCGGCCGGCGCGCCGGGGACGCCGGCGGCCAGCCCGGCGGGCGCGTCACCCGGTCGGCCTCAGCCGGTAGGTGCCGAGGGCGGTGCCGCTGAACACGAGGTCCAGCTCGGCGGCGCTCAGCCGCGGTTCCAGCAGCGCCCGGGCCAGTGAAAGCACGTCCCGGTAGCTGGCTGCCAGGGTGCAGATCGGCCAGTCCGATCCGAACATCAGCCGTCCCGGCCCGAATGATTCGATCAGGCGGTCCAGGTAGGGCGTGAAGTCCTCCGTGCACCACGACGGCCCGGCCTCGCTGACCAGGCCGGACACCTTGCACGTCACGTTGGGCAGCCCGGCCATCTCGGCGATGAGCCCGGCCCAGGGCTCCAGCCGGTTCTCCGCGATCTCCGGCTTGCCGGCGTGGTCCAGCACGAACCGCACGCTGTCCAGCTCGGTGCTGACCCGCAGCGCGGCCGGCAGCTGTGCCGGGGCAGGCTGGTGAGCCAGGCGTGCCGCCGGGACCCGGGATCCCAGACGTGATGGTGCGCGTCGATGATCATCTGGGGCCTCCGCGCCGCTCGGCTGGCTCGATGGTGCCAGGCCCGCGTCAGGAACCGGACGGTGGCCGCAGCCGCAGGCCGGACATGCCGCCATCAACGGCCAGGGCGGTGCCGGTCGTCGCACCGGCCAGCGGGCTGGCCAGGTAGGCGATCGCGGCGGCCACCTCATCCGCCGAGACCAGGCGCCCTATCGGCTGGCGGGCGTTCAGTGCGATCCGCTCGGCGGCCGGGTCGGGTGCGGTGTCGAGCAGGCGGCCGATCCACGGGGTGTCCGCCGTCCCCGGCGTCACGCAATTCACCCGGATGCCCTCCCGGACATGGTCCGCGGCCATCGCGAGCGTCAGCGCGTACACCGCGCCCTTGCTGGCCGAATACAGCGCGCGCTGCGGCAGCCCGGCGATCCCTGCCACCGAGCACGTGTTCACGATCGCGGCCTGCCCCATATCCGCCGCAGCGCGGCGCAGGTGCCACAGCGCCGCCCGGCTGGTGCGCACCATGCCCAGCACGTTGACGTCCAGGACGTGCCGCCATTCCTTGTCGGAGTTGTCCGCCACCGTCCCGGCGGCTCCGATGCCGGCGTTGTTCACCAGGATATCGAGCCGGTCGCCGACCGCCACCACGGCCTCGCCGACCGCTCGGACGACCGCGTCGTCGTCGGTCACGTCGGCGATCACGCTGACTAGCCCGTGGCCGGCGCCGGCCGGGTCGCGGTCCAGCACCGCCACCCGTGCGCCCCGGCCGGCGAGCAGCCGGGCGGTGGCCAGCCCGATGCCCGAGGCCCCGCCCGTCACCAGCGCGGACAGCCCGGCGAACTCGCCGTCCCCGCCCTGGCCGCCGGCTGGCCCAGTGCCTGGCCCGCTCATCCTGTACCTCCCGCCTGCTGTGCTTATGGCTCGCTCCCGGGGGCGCCTTGAGGCGCCGCGTCCGCTCGCTGGTGTGTCCTCCCGGTCGTTTGCCCGGCTGGCGCCGGAAATCATCCGATGTATAGCTCAGCGAAGCGTGTCCCGTCCAGGCCGGAGCGGTGCCCGCTCGTCCGGTAACGTGCTGACCCGAATTGCCCGGGCGCAAGCCCCGTCCTAATAACTCCTCCTAGCGGTTGAAGGGCAGCGCCCGCCTGGCCAGAGTGGTGGACACCCCTTCCCCGCCAACCATGGACTGAGGAGGATGGGGTGGCTCACAGCAGGGATGGCACTACACGCGGGGGTAGCGCGGCGGAACGCGGGCTGACACAGCTGCGCGAGCAGGTGCGCAAGGACCTGGCGATCGTCCGCTGCGGGGCATGTCCACACCGGTGGACCGGTCGCTGCCGTACGCCTCCAGCCTGTGCGGTGCCTGCTACGAGGTCTGCCCGGTCGCGATCAACATCCCGGGAGGCGCTGGTGTACCTCCGGTCCAGGGCTGTGGACACTGAGCGGGACAAGAAGCTCAGCGCCGAGCGGGCCGTCTTCGGCCCTGCCGCGGCCCTACCTGCGCGCGCACCACGACCCGGCCGGGCACGACATCGGCCGGCTGAGCCGGCCGCACCCCGGGGCCGGCCGTTCCCCGGGGCAGCCCATTCCCCGGCGGTGAGCAGGGTGGGGTCGGCCCCGCCCGCGGGCCGGACACCCGCCGCGAGGCGTTTAGGCAGGCCAGAGCGGGCTTTTGGGGGCCCTACGGCCGCTTCGCTGACAGAGAACATGCACGGGAAATTATTTCGGCCTCTTCTTTCTTGAGTGTGTTTGACTCAATCTTTGGAGGCCAGATGAGCGAACAGCTCACACTGCCGGTGCTGCCCCTGGACGACGAGGTTGTCCTGCCCGGGATGGTGGTGCCGCTCGAAATGTCCCAGCAGGAGGTGCGGGCCGCGATCGACGCGGCGCGCGTGCCGGCCGCCGCCCGGGTCCCGGGTATCCGGTCCGAGGCCAAGCCGCGCGTCCTGCTGGTTCCCCGGCTGGCCGGCCGCGGGCTCGCCGGAGTGGGCACGCTGGCCGTTGTCGACCAGGAGGGACGGCTGCCCAGCGGTGAGCCGGGCGCGGTCGTGCGCGGTCTGTCCCGGGTCCGGATCGGCTCCGGCACCACCGGCTCCGGCGCCGCCCTGTGGGTCGAGGGCACCGTTATCGAGGAGACCGGCGGCGGCCCGCGCGCCGACGAGCTGGCTAAGGAATACAAGTCGCTGGTCATCGCCATGCTGCAAAACCGCGGGGCCTGGCAGGTCGTGGACGCGATTCAGCAGCTCACCGACCCGTCGGTGATCGCCGACCGGTCCGGCTACGCCGCGTACCTCAGCGCCGCCCAGAAGCTCCAGATCCTGGAGACCGCGGACCTGGTGGAGCGGCTGGAACTGATCATCGGCTGGACCAAAGAGCACATGGCCGAGCTGAACGTCGCGGAATCGATCCGCAAGGACGTCCAGGAGGGCATGGAGAAGCAGCAGCGGGAGTTCCTGCTGCGGCAGCAGCTCGCCGCGGTCCGCAAGGAGCTTGCCGACCTGTCCGGTGCCCCCTCCACCGAGGAGGATGACTACCGGGCCCGGGTCGAGGCGGCGGACCTGCCCGCCAGCGTGCGCGAGGCGGCGCTGAAGGAAGTCGCCAAGCTGGAGCGCACGCCGGATGCCTCGCCGGAGACCGGCTGGATCCGGACCTGGCTGGACACCGTGCTCGACATCCCGTGGAACGAGCGGACCGGGGACTCCTACGACATCGCCGGCGCGCGGCGGATCCTGGATGAGGACCACACCGGCCTGGATGACGTCAAGGAGCGCATCGTCGAGTACCTGGCCGTGCGCAAGCGCCGGTCCGAGCGTGGCCTGGGCGTGATCGGCGGCCGCCGCAGCGGCGCCGTCCTCGCGCTGGTCGGCCCGCCCGGCGTCGGCAAGACCTCGCTCGGTGAGTCGGTGGCCCGGGCCATGGGCCGCAGGTTCGTCCGGGTGTCGCTCGGCGGCGTCCGCGACGAGGCCGAGATCCGCGGGCACCGGCGCACCTACGTCGGCGCGCTGCCCGGCCGTATCGTCCGCGCCATCCGCGAGGCGGGCTCGATGAACCCGGTCGTGCTGCTGGACGAGATCGACAAGGTGGGGGCAGACTACCGGGGCGACCCGGCGGCCGCGCTGCTGGAGGTCCTCGACCCGGCGCAGAACCACACCTTCCGCGACCACTACCTCGAGGTCGAGCTCGACCTCAGTGACGTCGTGTTCATCGCCACGGCCAACGTGCTGGAGACCGTGCCGGGCCCGCTGCTCGACCGGATGGACCTGGTGCAGCTCGACGGCTACACCGAGGACGAGAAGGTCGTCATCGCGCGCGACCACCTGCTGCCGCGGCAGCTGCAGAAGTCCGGGCTGGAGGCCGGCGAGGTGACGCTCGACGCGGACGCGCTGCACATGCTGGCCGCCGAGTACACGCGCGAGGCCGGCGTCCGCTCGCTGGAGCGGGCCATCGCGCGGGTGCTGCGGAAGATCGCCGCGAAGGTCGCCCTGGACGAGGCGACGCTCCCGGTCACGGTGACCACGGACGGCCTGCGGGACTACCTGGGACATCCCCGGTTCACGCCGGAGACCAGCCTCGGCGAGGCCGAGCGCCGCACCTCGGTGCCCGGCGTGGCCACCGGGCTGGCGGTGACCGGCGCCGGCGGCGACGTGCTGTTCATCGAGGCGTCGCTGGCCGACCCGGAGACCGGCGAGACCGGCCTCACCCTGACCGGCCAGCTCGGCGACGTGATGAAGGAGTCGGCCCGGATCGCGCTGTCGTTCCTGCGCTCCCGCGGCGCGGAGCTGGAGCTGCCGGTCGGCGACCTGAAGGACCGTGGCGTCCACATCCACGTGCCGGCGGGCGCGGTGCCGAAGGACGGCCCGAGCGCCGGCGTCACGATGGCCACCGCCCTGGCGTCCCTGCTGTCGGGCCGGCGGGTGCGTGACGACGTGGCCATGACCGGTGAGGTCTCGCTCACCGGCCGGGTGCTGCCGATCGGGGGCGTCAAGCAGAAGCTGCTCGCCGCGCACCGGGCCGGCATCACGACGGTGCTGATCCCGAAGCGGAACGAGCCGGACCTGGACGACGTGCCCGCCGAGGTGCTGGAGAAGCTGACCGTGCACCCGATGACGGATGTGCGGGACGTGCTCCAGCTCGCCCTGGAGCCCGCGACGGCGGACCAGGCGATCGCCGCGTAAGCCCGGCTCCGCCCGGGCCGGAAAGCTGGCCCCCGGACCCGCGAGGTCCGGGGGCCGGCGCGGGTCTGGCCAGGGAAACCCGCCCTGCGCCCCCGGGGCCTGGCCAGGCGCGCGTCCTTCTCAGGAGCCGGCGCAGTCCGGGCACCGGCCGAACAGCTCCACCGTGTGACCCACGTCGGTGAACCCGGCGTCCCTGGCCACCCGCTCGGCCCACTGCTCGACCGCCCGGCCCTCCACCTCGACGCTCTTGCCGCAGCCGCGGCAGGTCAGATGGTGGTGGTGAGCGCTGGTGCCGCACTGCCGGTACAGCGTCTCGCCGCTGCTGTCCCGGATCGCGTCGACGCTGCCTTCCTCACTGAGCACCTGCAGGTGCCGGTACACGGTGGTGAGCCCGATGTGCTCGCCGCGGCGCCGCAGTTCGGCGTGGATCTGCTGGGCGCTGCAGAATCCGGGCAGGTTGTCCAGCGCCGCCACCAGCGCCGCCGCCTGCCGCGTCCCGCGTACCTTGGTGCCGCGCGGCGGCTGCTGCGCGGAGCGCTGCGGCTGCGAGGTGGTCACACCCGCACGTTACAGCGTTGCTTTGACCGCGCCAAATAGAAATGATTATCATTATGGTCATGCGCGGACACGTCAGGGCCCTGGCCGCCGCCCTTGGCGGCGGCGTCGCGCTCCTGCTCGCCGGGTGCGCGTCGGCCCCCGCCGCCGTCCCGTCCGCCGCGGCCGCCGGGACGATCGCGGCGGTCGGCGCGGAGAACCAGTACGCCAGCGTCATTCAGCAGGTCGGCGGGCGGTACGTGCACGTGTCCGCCATCATGAGCAACCCGGGCACCGACCCGCACACGTTCGAGGCCAGCACGAGCATCGCCAGGGAGATCAGCTCCGCGCAGCTCGTCGTGCAGAACGGCCTCGGCTACGACACGTTCATGAACTCGATCGAGAACGCGGTGCCGGATTCGGCCCGTACGGTCATCGACGTGCAGAAGCTGCTCGGCCTGCCGGACAGCACGCCGAACCCGCACCTGTGGTACAAGCCGTCGGTGATGCCGGCCGTCGCAGCCGCCATCGCCGGCGGCCTGGCCAAGATCCAGCCGGCGCACGCGTCCTACTTCCGCGCGAACGCGCTGGCCTTCACCGGCTCACTGGCCCCGTGGCAGCGGGCCCTCGCGGCGGTGCGGGCCCGATACGCCGGCACCCCGGTCGCGGTCACCGAGCCGGTGGCAGACTACCTGCTGCAGGCGGCCGGGACCGACATCCGCACGCCGTTCGCGTTCCAGGCCGGCATCATGAACGGCGTCGACCCGTCCGCCCAGGATGTCGCGCTGGAGCGAGACCTGTTCACGCAGCGCAAGGTCGCGGTGCTGGTCTACAACCAGCAGGTGACCGATACGCTGACGCAGTCGTTCATCGCGCTCGCGAAGCAGAACGGCATCCCGGTGGTGGGGGTCTACGAGACGATGCCGCAGCCGGGTTACGACTACCAGTCCTGGATGCTGGCCGAGACACGGGACCTGCAGCAGGCGATCGCCAGCAAGAAGTCGGCAGAGAAACTGTGATGACCGATAGCGCCCACCGCCCGGATCCCGGCGACCTGCTCCGGCTCGACGGGATCAGCGTCCGGCTGTCCGGCCGGGAGGTCCTGGCCGGCGTCGGCTTCACCATCCAGCCCGGCGAGCTCACCGGCCTGATCGGCCCCAACGGCGCCGGCAAGACGACCATCCTGCGGGTCATCCTCGGGCTCCAGCCGCCCACCGCGGGCACCGTCACCATCGCCGGGCGGCCGCCGGGGAAAGCCGGCCGCCGTCACACCGGCTCGCTGATCGGCTATGTCCCGCAGAAGCTGCTGATCGAGCCGGACATGCCGCTGCGGGTCCGCGACGTGGTGGCGCTCGGCATCGACGGGAACCGGCTGGGCATCCCCTTCCCGTCCCGCGCGCGCCGGGATCTGGTCGCCGAGACGCTGCACGCGGTCGGCGCGGACGGCTACGCCGGCGCGCGGGTCGGCGAGCTGTCCGGCGGCGAGCAGCAGCGCGTGCTGATCGCGCACGCTCTGATCAGCCGGCCGAGGCTGCTGCTGCTCGACGAGCCCCTGGCCAACCTGGACATCCGCAGCGCGCAGGGCATCGTCGCCGTGCTCGCGAAGCTCGCCAGGGAGCAGCGGATCGCCGTGCTCATCTCGGCGCACGACATGAACCCGCTGGCCCCGGTGATGGACCGGATCATCTACGTCGCAGCCGGCCGGGCCGCGGTGGGCAGCGCCGGCGAGGTGCTGCGCACCGACGTTCTGAGCAGGCTGTACGGCCAGCACGTGGACGTGCTGCACGTGCACGGGCGAGTGGTCATCGTGGCCGGGGAGGACGGCGTGGACACCGGCAGCCCGGACGATCCGGACGAGGTGCCCGCGCGGCCGGGCGCCGTCTACGGCAGCGGGGCCGCGTGACCGGCATGGGGCACCTGCTCAGCCACCTGTTCGAGCCGGGCCTGCTGTCCAGCGGCCCGGTGCGGGTCGCGGCGCTCGTCGGCACCGTCGTCGCCATCACCTCCGGCGTCGTGGGCGTGTTCACCGTGACCCGCGGGCAGTCCTTCGCCGGTCACGCGCTCGCCGACGTGGCCACCACCGGCGGCTCCGGCGCGTTCCTGGTCGGGCTCAACCAGTTCTGGGGGTTCCTGGCCTTCGGGATCGGCACCGCCGCTCTGCTGGAGGTCATCGGCGTGCAGCGGCGCCGTGGCCGGGACGTCGCCACCGGCGTGGTCCTCGGCGCCGCCCTCGGCCTGGCCGCGCTGTTCCTGTATCTCGGGTCGGCGACGACCAGCACGACCGGCGCTTCGTTCACGGTGCTGTTCGGCTCGATGTTCGTCATCGCGCCGGGCACCGTCCCGGCCCTGGTCGCGTCCGGCCTGATCGCGCTGGCGGTCGTGGTGCTGCTGTCCCGGGTCCTGCTGCTCAGCTCGCTCAGCCCGGACATCGCGGCCGCCCGCGGCGTGCCGGTGCGCGCGGTCGGTGCCGCCTACCTGATCGCCCTGGCCGTATCGGTCTCGCTGTCCGCCGTCGCCATCGGCGCCGTGCTCAGCACCGCGCTGCTGATCGGCCCGGCCGCGACCGCGCTGCGGGTGGCGCGCGGGCCGGTCCGCGCGATGGCCGTGGCCGCGGTGACCGGAGTGCTCGCCACCTGGCTGGGCATCCTCCTGGCCTACGACAGCTACTACTGGCCGCCGCGCGGGCATGGCTGGCCGGTAAGTTTCTTCATCGTCGTCTTCGTCGTCCTCTTCTACCTGCTGACCTACCTGCGCCGGCCCGCACCGGCCGCCGCTGGCACGGCGGCCCGCGCCGGGGACCGTCCCGCGGAGGAGGGGGCATGTTCAGCGGCTTCATGATGAACACCTGGATCGCGGCGACCATCGTGGCGGTCATCGCGGGCGTGGTCGGCTTCTTCGCCGTGCTCCGCGGGTCAACGTTCGCCGCGCACGCGATCCCGAACGGTGCCTTCGCCGGCGCGGCCGCTGCCGGCCTGCTCGGCATGAGCACGCTGGCCGGCCTGGCCGTGTTCTCGGTCGCCGGGGCGGTGGGTATCGGCGCCCTCGGCCGCCGGGCCCGGCACGACGTGGCCACCGCGCTGGCGCTCGTGCTGATGCTCGGCCTCGGCGCGCTGTTCATCAGCGTGGGCAGCCAGTACGCGCAGGAGACCTACTCGCTGCTGTTCGGTGAGGTGTTCGGCATCAGCCCCGATGTGCTGCTGCCGATCGCGCTTCTCGGCGCGCTGAGCGTGGCCGCCATCGTTGTGATCTTCCGGCCGCTGATGCTGTCCTCCGCGATGCCGGACGTCGCCGAGGCGCGCGGGGTGAGGGCGCAGCGCATGGAGATCTTCTTCCTGCTCATCATGGCCGTCGCGACCAGCATGACCGTGCCGGTGGTGGGGGCGCTGCTGATGTTCAGCCTGATGATCGGGCCCGCGGCCGCGGCGCGCTCGTTCACCGGCAGGCCGGGCCGCGCGATCGCCCTGTCGGTCGTCTTCGGCGTGGTCACGGTGTGGACGGGGATCGCGGTCTCGTACGCCACCAACTGGCCGCTGGGATTCTTCGTCGGCGTCGGCGGCGCCGTGTGCTACCTGGCCGGGCGGGCCTGGCTGGCGATCCGCCGTACCCGGGCCGCCCGCCCCGCCCGGGCCGTCCCGGCTGGCACGGTCGCGTGACGCACGAGGGGGCAGGCCTCGCCGCGGCCGCGCTGCCGAGCCGGATCCGGCGCAGCCAGCAGCGCTGGCGGCGCGAGCGGGAATACCTGAACGCATACCGCCACGGCCTCGCGCGGCTGGTGCAGGAGCTGTATCCGGCCTCCTGGCGGGTGGCGGGGACACCGCTGCTGGCCCGCCCGCAGTGGCGGCTGGCCGCGCCGGTCCCGCTGGAGGCGGTCACCCTGTCCTGGCGTGCGGGCCCGCTCGGCGCGGCCGTCGGCCCGGTCCAGCCGGCCGGGCCGGACGGCGTCCGGCCGCTGCGCGGCGACGGCACCCGGTTCGGGTGCTACGCGGACGCGCTCGCCGCGCTGAGCCCACCCCGGCTGCTGGCGAACCGCACCTGTTACCGCCTGCTGGCGGCCGGCGCGCGGACCCCGGGGGCATCGCTCACCTTCGGCGCGAACCGCTACTTCGACATGATCAACGTGAGCGAGGCGGTGGCCCATGAGACCGCGGCCCGCGTGCTCGCGCGCGCGGAGGGCGCCGGCCTGGCACGGCCCGCCGGGGCGTCCGCCGGCCCGCCGGCCATGGCGGGCGCCCCGGCGGACGGGGCGGCGCTGAGCATGTGCGAACTGCCGCTCCGCGCGGCGATCGGTGACCCGCTCGACCTGGCCCGGCGTTCGGTGTGCACGGGCATCGCCACGCTGATCCTCCGCCTCGATCGCGGCGCCGGCCGTGCGCGGATGTTCCTGCACTGGCGCGATCCGGCCAGCGTGGCCGTCAACGGCGGGCTTTACCAGGTCGCCCCGGCCGGGATGTTCCAGCCCTCGGCCGAGGCGAGCTGGAACCTGGCCAACGACCTGGGGCTGTGGGAAGCCATCGCCCGCGAGGTGGCCGAGGAACTGCTCGGCGCCGGTGAGGACTACGGCAGCGCCGCCGCGCCGATCGACTATCCGCGCTGGCCGTTTTTCGCCGCGCTGGCCCGCGCCCGGCGGGCCGGGACGCTGCGCGGCTACCTGCTCGCCCTGGGCGCCGATCCGCTGACCCTGGACCTCGACCTGCTGACCGTCCTCGTCTTCGATGCGCCGTTCTTCGACGCCGAGTTCGGCGGCCTGGTCGCGGCCAACGACGAGGGGCACCTGGTGACCGCGCCGGGGGGCCCGGCCA